>OIAZ01000259.1_pt1 | contig 11345 bp, 7 predicted proteins | sample 1580911 | NCBI WGS metagenome assembly OIAZ01 (sample SAMEA3882507, study PRJEB24775) | human gut metagenome | biome: human-associated habitat; feature: intestine environment; material: feces | place: Netherlands | collected 2009/2010 | reverse complement strand
GAGCGTGCCGGCCGGGGTGCCCGCCACGAGCGGACGGGGCAGCAGGTTCTCAAGCTTCCACGGCTGCGCGGCGACTTCCTCGATCGCGTCGAATCGCTTGATGAACTCGGTTTCGTAGGTATGGGTGGCCGGGTCGATGGGGAACATGCCGGAGGCGTCGCCCACGCCGAGCACCTTCTCGCCGGTGAGCTTCCAGTGCACGTAGCCGGCGAGTGTGGTGATGTAGTCCACCTTGGAGACGTGCTCCTCGTGGTTGAGCACTGCCTGGTAGAGATGTGCCACGGACCAGCGTTCCGGAATGTTGTACTGGAACAGCTCGGAAAGCTTCTCGTGGGCTTCGTGGGTGTTGGTGTTCTGCCAGGTGCGGAACGGCACGAGCAGTTCGCCGGACTTGTCGAAGGCGAGGTAGCCGTGCATCATGGCGGAGAAGCCGATGTGCCCCACGTGGGTCAACCGTTCGCCATAGGCGGTTTCGACGTCGCCGGCCATCCGGGCGTATGCGGTCTGCAAACCCTTCCAGATTTCCTCCTGGGTGTAGCTCCACAGCCCGTCCTCGAGATGGCTGGCCCACTCATAGTCGCCCGCCGCGATGGTGTGGTAGGCGTCATCGATGAGCACCGCCTTGATGCGGGTGGAGCCGAACTCGATGCCCAGGCTCGTCTTGCCTGCGCGGATCTTCTCGGCGGTCACTGCGACCTGCTCTTGCGTCATAGTTCACGAACTCCTTGCGTCCGAGCGCCTCGCAACCACTCTGTCAACTGAATGTTAGCGCTCACTGTTAACGCTCACTATTGTAGGCACAAACCCGTGACGCACCAAATCCGACGTGTCATCGGAGCAATGAATATACGAGCAAATCGAAAAGAAGCAGCGCCTTAGCGGCGGCGGACAGGACCCAGGGAGCTGCGGTTGACCATCTGCGCCGACACCAGTCCGACGCCATGCTGCGATGATCCGAAGGAGTTCTCCTCCCCCGCGCCCAGCAAGTACAGCGTCTCGCGCATGGCGGCGACACCCAGCTGCTCAAAGCCGGGGCGGACCGTGGTCAGCGGCGGGAACATATTGTCCATGGCAGGCATGTCGTCGAAACCCACCAGGCTCACATCCTGCGGAATGCGCACGCCATGCTCATGCAGCGCGCGGGCCACACCCACGGCCTGGCTGTCGTTGGCGCAGACCATGCATGTCGGCAGATTGCCGCCGGTGCGGCCGATGTTGTCGAGGATGTGGTTCATCTTGCCGTACGCTTCGGAGGATTCCCAGGTCTCGCACTGCACCGTCACGGAATTGACCGCATTGGCCGCGCATAGCTTGTTCCATGCCAGCAGGCGCGTCGCCGCGTCGCGCCACTCCTTGGGACCGGCGAAATACAGCACCGAACGGTGCCCGTATTCCACGACGAGATGCATCACGTCGGCCATCGCGGACCATTGGTCCATGCCGACGACGGATACGCGGCGGCGGTCGGCGGCCTTCATCAGCCGCAGGCCGTCCTGCACGCCGATGCCACCGTGCGTGGATGTGACGATCACACGAGGCGGCGCGATCCGCGTCCGGCATGCCGCGGAAAACATGACATCGGTGGGCGTGAGGAAGATGAACGCATCGACGTTCATCTCGTCGAAGGTGCGGCACAGGTCGTCGAATTCCTCCTGCGAGCACAGCGCCTCATGCACCATGCTCACCGTCACGAACAGGCCATGCTGGCGGGCCATCGTCTCAATCGCGGAAATCGTGGAGATCGGGCCATAGAAATGCTGGCCGCCGGCGATCAGGCCGATGGTGCGGGACCGGTGCGAGGCGAGCGCGCGGGCGGAGTTGCTGGGACGGTATCCGAGCTGGTCGATGGCCTTCTGCACCTTCTCGCGGGTGGCGTCGGAGACGTCCGGCGAATGGTTGATGACGCGCGAGACCGTCTGGTGGCTCACACCAGCCAGCTTCGCCACTTCGAACATCGAAGGACGCCTATTGCCCGCATTGCGTTTGTCTGCCATGCCCCATCGCCTTTCGCACACAACTGTTGGTACGTTCGCCTATTGTACACGCAACTTCAGTTAGCGCTAACAACCCTCATGCTCCAAGGATGCGGCACACTGCGCGCAGGCTACCGCACGGCCGCCAAAGCACGCAGACGTGCCGCGAAGTTAGGCCAATCGGTGCGCATGGCAGTCAACAGCTTGCGGTTGGGCACGTCATCGATCGGCACCCATTCGATCTCCATGCTTTCGTCGTCGTTGGCCTTGGGGTCGACGCGGTGCCCCGGCCTTTCGAAGGCGAACACCGTGGTGTACGACCATGGGCCGTGGTCCTCACAGTACGAGCCGACCACGTCGATGTCCTCCGGCGTGATGTTGGCTTCCTCGTACGATTCGCGCAGTGCGCCCTCGATCGGGCTTTCGCCATCGGCGGTGGCGCCGCCGGGAATGCCCCACGTGCCGCCTTCCGCGCTCCATACCGCGCGGTGCTGCATGACGATGTGCGTCACCTCACCGGTCGTCTCGCTGCGGCGGGCCAAGAGCACGCCGGACGCGCCGTTCGTGCCCCAATGCTTGCGACCGCAGGCGCAATCGACCCAGCCGTCTCCCGGCTGGTGCACGTTCTCCTTGGGCGGCAGCGGCTTCGCGGCACCCGTTTTCGCATCATATTCGGCGTCCGGCGCAAGGTCGGAGCGGGTGACGTTCCACAGGTCGGTCCATTCGACGCCCAATTGCGCCGCCAGACGGCGCGCCAACGGCAGGCTCAGGCCGATGATGCCGTGCGGATCGCCTTCGATCGAGTCGATGAACGCGCCGCCGAAACCTTCCAAAGTGAACGATCCGGCCACTTCCAGCGGCTCGCCGGTGGCGATGTAGCGTTCGATATCCAGGTCGGAATATTCGCAGAAGTGCAGGGTCGCTTTGCTGGCGCCGCGCACCATGCGGCCCGACGCGAAGTCGATGAGGCAATGGCCGGTCCACAGCTCGCCGGTGGCACCGCGCATGGCACGCAGCCGTTCGCGCGCTACCTCTTCGCTATGCGGCTTGCCGTAGCATTCGCCGTCCAGCAGGAACATGGAATCGCAGCCGAGAATCAGCGGGCCGGCCTTCGAACGGGTCAGGCTTGGACGGCCATCCACGAAATCGGCGATCGGCTCGGCGACGGTGGGAATGGCGATGCCGGAGAAATCGCGGGTCTTCGTCTCGTCGGCGGACTGCGCGCTGTCCGTGCGTGCGGCTGTGCCCGCCGAGGATGCGTCGCGATCGTCTGCTGCCCGGAGCGGGAAGCCGACCACGCGCTCCCCGCGCGCGTGCGCCGCGGTATCGGCGATGTTGCGATACGCCTGGTGCACGGCCTCGGCCTTCGCCGTGGCGAGAATCATCACACGCTGTTCGACGCTCAGGTCGTTCACGGTGACGCCAAGCGCGGCCGCCTCGCGTTCAAGCGCGGCAGGCTCGTCGACGTGCGAGACACGGATGGTCGGGCAGATGCCGGCGGAGAACAGCACGTCACGGCGTGGACGGGACTGGGAGGCGAGAATCAGCGGGATGCTCATGCGCGTTCCACCTGCACGCCCTTGGTGTCGACCGCGAGATGCAGCACACGCCAATGGCCGGATGCCAGCTCTTCGGCGGCGATCTGTTCAAGCTCCTCGTGGGCGTCGCCATGGTGCAGCACAAGCACGCATGGGCCGGCGCCGGACACGGTGGAGGCGAAGCCGTGGGAGCGCATCTTCTCAATCAGCGCCCAAGACGGCTCCATCAGCGAGGCGCGGTACGGCTGATGCAGGCGGTCCTGCGTGGCCGCGAACAGCAGTGCGTTGGCGTTCTGACGCGAGCCGGAGGCCAGCATCGCGGGGTTCATGGCGGCCGGCAGCAGGCTCACACGGGAGACGTTGTGCACGGCGTCCTTGAACGGAATCTCAGTCGGCAACGCCTGACGGGCCTTTTCGGTGGACAGCTCGTAGTCCGGCACGAACACGGCCGCGGTCAGATCGTCCGCCACGCGGTAGTTGATGGTGTGGAAGCCGTTGTGCATCGGCTCGCCGCCTGGAATCGGCACGGATCCGACACCTTCCGCGGTCTCCATGTCCCAAGACATGGTCAGGCCGCCGTACACGGCCGGGGCCACGTTGTCCGGATGGCCTTCGATGGCGGCGGCCAGCTCGAACACGGCGTCGCGGTTGAGGTCGTCGTCCTGCGCGAAGGCTGCCGCGGCGGCGATGCCGGCGACGATGGCCTCGGCGGAGGAGCCCATGCCTCGCGCCTGCGGGATGTTGTTGTGCGCCTGCAGAATGAATCCGACACGTCCCAGGCCGAAGGTCTGGCATGCGCGGCGGAACGTGGAGACCACCAGGTGCGTCTCGTCACGCGGCAGGGTGTCCTCGCCCTCGCCTTCAATCATCACCTGCGCCGCGGTGTTCACCGGGTCGGCGCTCAGCGTGAATTCAAGCTCGTCATGGTAGTCCAAGGCCAAACCGACCGTATCGAAGCCGGAGCCAAGATTGGCGCTGGTGGCCGGAACCTTCACACGCACCTTGCGGGTAACTGGAGTCATCTCTCGTCGTCCTTCGTCACATCTTCATTACAAATCAAGCACCGTATACCGTGGCAGTGCCAGAGTCAAATTTCAGGGGGAACCGCACCCATGTATCGTATTCGGGCCCATGATGGCGGCTTGGCATGGCTTGCATGCCAATCTCATCATGGGCCCGAATCGCATCCGATATCAGTTCAGCACGCGCAGGATCGACGGCTCTCCGCACACGCAATCCAGCTCGCACACGTCCTTGACGGTTTCGCGCAGGGTGAGCTCGTCGGTCATGTGGGTGACCAGACGCAGCTGCTGCAGTTCGCCATCGTAGCCCGGATCCTTCAGCGTCGGCTTCAAATCCTGGTTCACGCCGTTGATGGACACGCCATGGTCGGCGAACTTGGCTGCGATCGCGGCGAGCACGCCCGGATTGTCGTGAATCACGAAGCGGACAGCGAACTCGGCCTTGGAAGCCTCGATCGGAGCCTTCTTCAGATCCTTGTACAGCGGGATGGACGGGCCGGTGCAGCCTGCGGCGATATGACGGGCCACGGTGACCACGTCGCCCACCACGGCGGAAGCGGTCGGAGCGCCGCCGGCGCCGCGGCCGTAGAACATGAGGTCGTCCGCAGCTTCGGCCTTGACGAACACGGCGTTGAAGGAGCCGTGCACGGAGGCCAGCGGATGGGTGTTGGAGATCAGTGCCGGGTAGACGCGCGCGGACACGCCGGCATCGGTGTTCTCCACGACGGCGAGCAGCTTGATGACCTTGTGCTCGGCGGTGGCCGCGGCGATGTCGTCGGCGGTGATCTTGGTGATGCCCTCGACGGAGACGTCGTCGATGGTGACGGAGGTATGGAAGCCGAGGGTGGCCATGATGGCGGCCTTGTTGGCCGCGTCGTAACCCTCGATGTCGCCGGTCGGATCGGCTTCGGCGTAACCCTTGGCCTGTGCGTCCTTGAGCACGTCATCGAAATCGAGACCCTTGGTGGTCATCTCGTCGAGGATGTAGTTGGTGGTGCCGTTGACGATGCCGAGCATGCTCGTCACCTTGTCTCCGACGAGGGATTCGCGCAGCGGCTTGAGGAACGGGATGGCGCCGCCCACGGAGGCTTCGAAGTAGATGTCGACGCCCTTGGCTTCGGCGGCCGCGTAGATCTCCGGACCGTACTTGGCCAGCAGCGCCTTGTTGGCGGTGACCACGGAGGCGCCGGATTCGATGGCGGCAAGCACGAACTTGCGTGCCACGCCGGTGCCGCCGATCAGCTCGATGACGATATCGGAATTGGTGGCCACGCTCATGGTGTCGGTGGTCACGATGGCCTTGTCGATCCACGGGAACGGATCGGTTTCCGCCGGGTCAAGGCAGGCGACGCCGGTCAGTTCGATCGGGCGGCCGATACGTGCGGCAAGCTCGTCCTTCTGCTCGACCAGCAGGCGTGCGGTCTGGGAACCAACGGTACCTGCGCCCAGCAATCCAACGCGAATCGGCGCAACATCTTCCTGTGCCAAGGCATCCTCCCTTGAATGTGAAGTATTGGTGTGACCTTGCTTATTGTACGGTCTCAATATGACGTAAGGCCGCGGAATATCAAGAAAATGGACGGTTTCCGAAGCTTTCCCCGCAAGGAAGCCCGAAAACCGTCCATACCGTGAGACGCAATCGTGGACTATTCGCTGACGTCCCAGCTCAGCAGATCGTCGATCGTCTGCCGGCGGATCATGACGTGTGCGCCGGCCTCGCCGACGCCGACCACGGCGGGAATCAGCGCCTGGTTGTAGTTGCTGGCCATCGTGCGGCCGTATGCGCCGGTGACCGGCACCGCGAGGATGTCGCCACGCTTGATGTCGGCGGGCAGCCGCACCTCGTTGACGACGATGTCGCCCGATTCGCAGTGCATGCCGACCACGCGGCACAGCTTGGTCTGCTCGCTTCCCTTGCGGTTGGCCAGACGCGCGGTGTAGTCGGAGCCGTACAGCGCCGGACGGATGTTGTCGCTCATGCCGCCATCCACGGACACGTACACACGTTCCGTCACCGGATTGCCTGACTTGTCCTTCGCCTCGCCGGAAAGCTCGACCGGCTTGACGGTGCCCACGCGGTACAGCGTGACGCCGGTGGGGGCCACCGTCCAGCGGCCTGGCTCGAAGGAGATGACCGGGGCCGGCATGCCGAGCGCGCGGTTCACGGTGCTGACCGCGTCGGCAAGCCTGCCGAGCTCCACGTCGATGTCCATGGAATCCTCGCCGTCGGTGTAGGCCACGGAATAGCCGCCGCCCAGATCGACCTCCGGCAGGGTGTACGCATCGGTGGCGTAGAAGGTCTTGCGCAGCAGCATCATGCGCTTGGCCGCCTGGATGAAAGCGTCCGCGTCATGGATGTTGGAGCCGATATGCGAGTGCACGCCGACCAGTTCGAGCACGTCCTGGCGGCGGTAGATGTCCTTGAGCACGGCGAGCGCCGGGCCGTCGGCCACCATGGTCATGGCTTCGGCGAGCTTGCGGTCGCCTTCGGAGACCTTCTCGTGGCTCAGGTCGTACGGGTATTTGACGTCGTACTGGAGCTTGCGTTCCGCGTGGGCGGAGTGGTCGGAGCCGTCGGCGGAAGACGCGTTCTCCCCCAATCGTGCGTTCGACCCTGCCGGCGTCACGTCGGTCAGGTCGTCGAGCACAGCAAGCTTGCCCGCGTCGGCTCCGGCGGGGAGCAGGGCCACGCCGAACTTCTGGTCCTCGTGCGCGGTGGACACGAATTCGTGGCCGCCGGCGTGGATGCCGGAGGTGACGCGCAGCATGACGCGGGCGCGCTTGCCGAGCCGCTTGGCGATCGCGGCGATGCGTGCCGGCTCATCCGGCTCGTCAATCACGATTTTGTTGAAGCCCTGTTCGATGGCCAGCTCGATTTCCGCATCGGACTTGTTGTTGCCGTGCAGCACGAGGCGGCGGCCTGGGACGCCCACGGCGAGCGCGATGCGCATCTCACCCATGGTGCAGGTGTCGATGAGCATGCCGGATTCGGTGACGATGCGGCAGATTTCCTTGCTCAGCAGCGCTTTGCCGGCGAAGCTGACGTGGGTGACGGTGTTGTTGAACGCGTGGGACGCGGCATGCACGAATTTCGTGGCGCGGGCGCGCACGTCATCGGTGTCGATGACGTAGAGCGGCGAACCGAATTCGTCGAGCAGGCTTGCGGCGGTACGGCCGTGGAAGGTGATCTCGCCTTCGTCGTTCACGGCCGAGCCGGCCGGCCAGATTGGACTCACAGACATGGTTTGCGTTATCTCCTGCCGGTCACATCTTGTCGGGGGCGGTGACGCCGAGCAGGTCGAGGCCTTCGGCGATGACCGTCTTGACGGCGTCGTTGAGCTTGAGTCGGGCGGCGGCGCGGGCCGGTTCCGGAGCCTTGGCGATGCGGATGGCGTCGGCCTGTTCCCCGCGGGCCTCCGGATCGGTGAGTTCCATCGGCACGACGCGCTCCACGTTGTACCACTTGTGGTAGGTGGCGGCGAGGTCCTCCAGGTAGTGGGCCACGCGGTGCGGGGCGCGCAGGTCGCCCGCTTCGCGCAGCAGGGCGGGCCACTGGGCGAGCGCGGCGAGCACTTCGCCGTCGGCGGTGGTGTCGAGCAGGCTCACGTCGGCGCCTTCGTAGGTGATGCCGGCGGCGGCCGCGTTGCGGTCCACGTTGCAGGAGCGGGCGTGCGCGTACTGCACGTAGTACACCGGATTCTCGTTGGAATGCGAGGACAGCAGGTTCAGGTCGATATCCACCGGGGAGTTGTAGTCGGTGCGGGCCAGCGAATAGCGGGAGGCGTCCACGCCGATGGCGTCGGTCAGATCGTCGATGGTGACGACGTTGCCGGCGCGCTTCGACATGCGCACGGCCTTGCCGTCCTTCATGACGTTGACAAGCTGGCCGATGAGGATCTGCATGTTCTCGCCCGGCTTGTCACCGAACGCCTCGCACATGGCCATCATGCGGCCAATGTAGCCGTGGTGGTCGGCGCCGAGCATGTAAATCGCCACGTCGGCCGGGTTGGTCTCGCGGTGGCGCTTGTTGCGGTAGTAGGCGATGTCGGCGGCGAAGTACGCGTAGTTGCCGTCGGACTTGATGATCACGCGGTCCTTGTCGTCACCGTGCTTGGTGGATTCGAACCAGGTGGCGCCGTCCTTTTCGTAAATGTCGCCGCGGGCGCGCAGATCGGCGATGGCCTGGTCCACTTCGCCGTCGGAATACAGGCTGTTCTCGTGGAACCACACGTCGAAATTGACGCGGAAGTTCTTCATGGAACGCTGGATTTCGTCGAACATCATCGGCACGGCGCGCTTGCGGAACTCCTCGCGCTGTTCGGAATCGCCTTCGCCGAGCGGGTTGCCGTCCTGGTCGGCGCCGCCGTCGACGCGCGGCAGGCTCAGCACGTCCACGCCGTCCGCGTTGGCTTCGTCGATGACACGCTTGGCGATTTCGTCGATGTACGCGCCCTTGTAGCCGTCGATCGGGGTTTCCTCGCCGTGGGCCGCGGCGACGAGCGACTTGGCGAAGCGGTTGATCTGCTCGCCGTGGTCGTTGAAGTAGTATTCGCGCACCACCTTGGCGCCGTTGGCCTCAAGCACGCGGGCCATGGAGTCGCCGACGGCCGCCCAACGGGTGCCGCCGATGTGGATCGGGCCGGTCGGGTTGGCGGATACGAATTCGAGGTTCAGGGTCTTGCCGGACAGGTGGTCGTTCTTGCCGTAGTCGCTGCCGGCTTCGAGCACGGTGTCCACCACTGCGGCCGCGGATGCGGAGTCGAGCGTGATGTTGATGAAGCCGGGGCCGGCAATTTCCATTTTATCTACGGAAGCACAGTCCAGATTATCAACAACAGCCTGTGCAATCTGACGCGGTGCACAATGCAGGCTGCGGGCAGACTGCATAGCAAAGTTGGTTGCAAAATCGCCGAATTCCTTTTGCGGCGGAACCTCCAGCATAACCTCGGGCAAAGTACCCGGTTTCAAAGTGCCATTATCGATAGCTTTTTGCGCTGCATCTTTAATGGCAGCGGCTAATAAATCCTTTATATCCAAAGCAAAATCTCTCCTTCTCTTTATTTATTGCTTATTTTGTTTCGTAAATAGGGTCATTAGTCAGTTCAACACCCAGCTTTTTAAATACCTTGAAATCTCCCTCTGTCAGCATAACGGTGGAATGTGCCTGGCAACCCTTCAGCTCCGGCAGCTTTTCCAGCGCCAGCTTAGCCAGACTGTCCGTTGCAGCACACATAGAAAGCGCTATCAGCACCTCATCCATATGCAGACGCGGATTGCTGCTGCCAAGGTAGCGTGTTTTCAGATTCTGAATCGGGTTGATGTATGTCGGCGAAATCAGGTGCATTTCATCCGCAATACCGCCCAGTTCCTTAATAGCGTTCAACAGCACGGCACTGGCAGGTCCCAGCAAATCCGTAGTTTTGCCGGTAACAATTCTGCCATCGGCAAGCTCCAGCGCAATAACAGCGCACTTGCGTTCTTCCGCAACCTGCTTGGCTACGGTAACAACGCGGCGGTCATTTACGCTGACCTTAGCCTGCTTCATCAGCAGCTCCAGCGTATAAACCTCCTGCTTACTGGCCTCATCCAATGCCAGACGGTTCAGGGACTGATAATAGCGGCGGATAATTTCCTGACGGGAAGCCTCACAGCAAACCTCATCATCACAGATGCAGTTGCCTGCCATATTAACGCCCATATCGGTAGGCGATTTGTACGGGCAATAGCCGTAAATACCTTCAAAGATTGCTGCAAGTACGGGATAAATTTCAACGTCACGGTTATAATTTACCGTGGTTACGCCATAAGCCTCCAAATGGAAGGGGTCAATCATATTAACATCCTGCAGATCTGCCGTAGCAGCCTCGTAAGCCATGTTTACAGGATGCTTCAAAGGCAGATTCCAGATGGGGAAGGTTTCGAATTTAGCATAACCGGCCTTAATGCCGCGCTTATTTTCATGATACAGCTGTGACAGGCAGGTAGCCATCTTGCCGCTGCCGGGACCGGGAGCAGTAACAACTACCAGCGGACGTGTAGTTTCTACATAGTCGTTCTGGCCATAGCCCGCATCGCTGACAATGTGCTCCACATTATGCGGATAGCCTTCAATCGGATAATGGTAATAAACCTTGATATCCAAAGCCTCCAGCTTATTCTTGAAGCTTTCGATGGATTTCTGCCCCTTATATTGCGTAATAACAACGCTGCTGACATAAAGTCCCTTAGAACGGTAAACCTTTACCAGACGCAGTACGTCCAGATCGTAGGTCAGGCCTAAATCGTGACGCACCTTGTTATTTTCGATATCATCGGCATTGATGGAAATAATCATCTCTGCCTGATCCGCAAGCTGCAGGAGCATCTGCAGCTTACTGTCCGGAGCAAAGCCCGGCAGTACGCGGGAAGCATGGTAATCATCGAACAGCTTGCCGCCGAATTCCAGATAAAGCTTATCGCCGAATTTACTGATGCGCTCTCTGATATGCTCAGATTGCATGGTCAAATATTTTTGATTATCAAAGCCTATTTTCATATTAAATTTCCTCAACCTCAATTAAAATCTTCATCTCGCCATAAGGCTTATCATCATGATACAAGGTATATTCCATTTCCAGCTGCCACATGCCGTTACGGAAACGGGTATATACATAACTGGTTTCCGTCGTCAGAGGAATTTTCATATAAGGTGTCTGATAAAGGCTTTTATCTACATATCCACGGCGGAATTCCTGTCTGTGATCTACGCTGCCGCTACGCATGACTATAACGTGCTCATCGTCCCATTTCAGCGTTGTCTTGGTATTATCCAG
>OIAZ01000257.1_pt1 | contig 11400 bp, 10 predicted proteins | sample 1580911 | NCBI WGS metagenome assembly OIAZ01 (sample SAMEA3882507, study PRJEB24775) | human gut metagenome | biome: human-associated habitat; feature: intestine environment; material: feces | place: Netherlands | collected 2009/2010 | reverse complement strand
ATGGCGACGACCGCGATGCAATGCTTGCCAATGCACCGGAAGTCAAAGAGGGCCAGTACAAGGTTCCGAAAACGGTAGAATAGCAGGAGGAGATTCGATATGGAAATCAAAGATATGACAGCAGTACAGCTTTCTGCCGCAATCAAAGAAGGAAAGATCACTGTAGCGGACGCTGTAGAAGCGTCTCTTGCGGCAGTCAAAGCATCGGAAGAATCAATTCACGCATTCCTTCTTGTGGATGAAGAGGGTGCAAGAGCACGCGCAGCAGAAGTGCAGAAGAAAAGAGAATTCGCTTCAGATTTCTTCCCGTAGTCTTTTGTACTATTTGCATAACTTATTAGATTTTGTTATAAATAATCGGATGCAAAGGTAGTACTACCTTATTACACCTGTTTAAGATTTTAGTTTCAATTCTATTAAAAGATTGTTTTTCTAGTCATCTATACCGAAAGTTTTTCCTCCATAGTTTACTTTCGGTCCAACCTGCACTCTCAGATCATCAATCTCTACATCCCTGGCATTCTCTACATAGACTCCATATACCTTATTATATATAAAGCCCTCGCCACGACATGGACGCTTGTCATATACGCCACCATCATAGCCTGTCAGTTTCTTCAAGTTGAGATGTACATTGTTGAGATAGATATTGTTTACCTTATCAGGGGTATCTCCGCCGATAAAGCATCCGTTTTCTGAAGTGGCATAAATATGATTGAAGTAGATATGACTCACCTCGCCACATCTTCCTACCGTCTGACCTTTAGGGAATCGCCAGTTGGCATCCTTATGATTTCCATTGGCACGAGGGTAAGAAGTAACGTAAATAGGTTCTGCCTTGCCCCACCATACATCGCTCCATAGCTGGCAATCCAGAATGATGTTAGAGAAAACCACATTGCTCACGGTTCCCTCATCACGGTTCTGAATACCGAGACCACGGTTGCTACCTTTGATTACACAATTATCGATAACCACATTATAGATGGAATCCATATTCTCGCTGCCAATCTTCACGGTACAGCTGCGACTCTCCATCACACAATTCGTTACCACGATGTCGTGACAAGAACCATATTCTTCGAACTCACGGCGGTTTTTCAGGCAGATGGCATCATCGCCACTGGTGATATGACAGTTGGCAATGCGCACATTCTTGCTATGATCGATATCAATGCCATCACCATTACGGATCTTGAGATTGTTGAGCAGATTGATGCCGTCAATCACAGCTCCATCGCAACCGATGAGATGCACCGTCCAGTAAGCACCTTCCCGTATCGTAATATCACGGATATTGAGATTCCTGACTCCCATCAGGGTAAGCACGTGCGGACGGGGATCGAAAGTAGTGACCGGTTTGAGTTCGTAACTATCAAAAAGTTCAGCACCCATAAACTTGATACCATTGCCATGAATCGTACCATGCCCAGAGAACGAAAGATTCTCCACATCCTTCGCCCAAATCCACATCATACCCTCACCCTCGTTCTTACCGAAGGCGCTGAGATGATAGATACTCTCATCGGGGTTGGCTTTCCAGACGGAATTGGTTTCCAGAACGATGTTCACATTCGATTTCAACTGTACGGGTCCTGAAAGGAATGTATGATTGGCGGAAAAGACCACATCTCCCCCTCCGGCATTCGTACAAGCATCCACAGCTTTCTGAATGGCGATAGCGTCATCACTGATTCCGTTACCTCGAGCGCCGAAATCCATCACATTGAAGTTACGACCATAGAGAATACAGGGTATGGTTAGTAAAATCAATAAGTTTAGCGTTAATTTATTCATCGGCTTAAAGATTAGTTGCTGCAAAAATAAATAAAAAAAACTATAAATGCAAGTTTTTAAGTAAAAAAGATGCAAGAATCAACAAAAAATCCGTCTTTTATTCCTGCACCCCACTTTTATAATGATTTCAAACGTATATATAATGCCAAAGGAAATACCAGAAAACAAGCCAAAGCTATTCGACACTGTATCTCAAACACACAGCACGCATATTTATACTGCATATTTCCTGCATTATCCTACAACAATTTATCGTAAATATGCAAATTTTATACATATTTTCTTGGCGTTTTCATATATTTATTGTAATTTTGCAACCACAAACGAATAAAAATACAGCGTATGAAAGTAAAGAACAACAGATTAGAAGCATTAAAGATGCTTATCTCTAGCCAAGAGCTAAGTTCGCAGGAACAACTCTTGCAAGCTTTGCACAAAGAAGGATTTGAGATAACGCAAGCCACATTGAGCCGCGACCTCAAGCTGCTCAAGGTAGCCAAGGCTGCTTCATCCAGCGGAAAATACGCATACGTCTTACCCAATGATGCACTCTACAAACGTGTCACTCACCCTATGTCCATCAGCAAGATGGGACTGAGTACAGGATTTCAATCCATCAATTTCTCAGGCAACATGGTAGTTATCAAGACACGTCCGGGATATGCGAGCAGTATCGCCTACAACATCGACAACAGCGATATTCCTCAAATCCTTGGAACCATCGCAGGAGATGACACCATCTTCCTGGTCAAGAAGAAGGGTACTACAGAAGAGGAAATCATCGACATCTTGTCGGAAGTGATTCCGGAGCTCAATCATAGATATTAATTGATGGTTGACAGGTATAAAAACAACAGATTACAAATAAGAACATTCAAAATATAAAGAGAAAATGGAAGAAGTTAAAGTAATGGTGGCTGACGAAAGTCACATCAAGTACATCGACACCATTCTGACTACAATTGCAGAAGCTGCAAAGAAGCGTGGTTCTGGTATCGCCAAGCGTTCACCAGAGTATGTTGCCACCAAGATGCGCGAAGCCAAGGCTGTCATCGCTCTCCAGGGCGAGAAGTTCGCAGGTTTCAGCTACATCGAAACATGGGGCAACAAGCACTATGTCACCACATCAGGTTTGATCGTTCACCCAGACTTCCGTGGTTTGGGATTGGCTAAGCGTATCAAGAACCTGACCTTTACACTCGCCCGACAGCGATGGCCTCATGCCAAGATTTTCTCTTTGACATCCGGTTCGGCTGTCATGAAGATGAACACCCAGCTGGGTTATCTTCCTGTTACCTTCGCCGACCTGACCGATGACGAGTCTTTCTGGCGTGGTTGCGAGGGTTGCATCAACGTAGATGTCCTCCATCGCACCAACCGCAAATACTGCATCTGCACCGCCATGCTCTTCGACCCAGAGGAGCATCTGCCTATCAAGCTTCCTCAGGAAGTGATTGAGAGAATCAGAAAGATTGACGGTCCATCTGCAGAAATCTAAATCCTTATATATAATAAGGTGTTGGCAAGAATGCCATCTAAACATTATTCACCACATATTAAACATAAAATAAAATGGCAAATAAGAAAGTTGTAGTCGCTTTTAGCGGCGGTCTCGATACATCATACACAGTAATGAAGTTGACCCAGGATGGCTGGGATGTTTATGCAGCATGCGCTAACACAGGTGGTTTCTCTGCCGAGCAGTTGAAGACCAACGAGGAGAACGCATATAAGTTGGGTGCCAAGGCATACGTCACCCTCGACGTTACCCACGAGTATTACGAGAAATCTTTGAAATACATGATCTTCGGCAATGTGCTCCGCAACAACTGCTATCCCATCTCGGTTTCTTCCGAGCGCATCTTCCAGGCTATCGCCATCGCCCGTTATGCCAAGGAGATTGGTGCAGATGCCATTGCTCACGGAAGCACAGGTGCCGGCAACGACCAGATTCGTTTCGACATGACCTTCCTGGTGATGGCTCCTGGTGTAGAGATCATTACCTTGACACGTGACAAGGCACTTTCTCGTAAGGAGGAGGTTGATTACCTGAACGAGCACGGCTTCTTTGCTGACTTCACCAAGTTGAAGTATTCTTATAACGTAGGTATCTGGGGAACCAGTATCTGCGGTGGTGAGATTCTCGACCCAACCCAGGGCCTCCCAGAGGAGGCTTATCTGAAGCATGTTACTGCCAAGGAAGAAGAGGCTGAATTGAAGATTACCTTCGAGAAGGGTGAGATTGTGGCTGTCAACGGCGAGAAGTTTGATGACAAGGTGGCTGCCATCCAGAAGATTGAGGAGATTGGTGCTTCTTACGCTATCGGTCGCGACTGCAACGTGGGTGACACCATCATCGGTATCAAGGGTCGTGTAGGTTTCGAGGCTGCCGCTCCTAAGCTCATCATCGAGGCTCACCGCCTGTTGGAGAAGAGTACATTGAGCAAGTGGCAGCAGTATTGGAAGGACCAGGTAGGCAACTGGTACGGAATGTTCCTCCACGAGAGTCAGTACCTGGAGCCTGTAATGCCAGATATCGAGGCAATGTTGACTTCTTCTCAGCGCAACGTAAACGGTACAGCCATCTTGAAGCTCCGTCCATTTAGCTTCCAGACGGTAGGTGTCGATTCACCAGACGATTTGACTAAGTCTAAGCTCGGCGAGTATGGTGAGATGCAGCACGGTTGGACAGCCGAGGATGCGAAGGGCTTCATCAAGGTAAGCTCTACCCCACTCCGTGTTTATTATGGTATGCACCCTAACGAGGAAAGATAATATGGTAAAAGTAGGTATTTTAGGAGCAGCTGGTTATACAGGAGGTGAGTTGATTCGCCTCCTTATCAACCATCCTGAGGCAGAGATTGTATTCGCCAACAGCGAGAGTAACGCCGGCAACCTGGTGGCTGAAGTTCACGAGGGGTTGTATGGCGAGACTGATTTGAAGTTTACCGCCGAGATGCCTTTCGACCAGGTGGATGTCATCTTCTTCTGCTTCGGTCACGGCAAGAGCGAGGCGTTCCTGAAGGAACACAATGTTCCGGAGAACGTGAAGATTATCGATTTGGCACAAGACTTCCGTCTTGCCCCAGAGACTGTGGTTGCTACCCAGCAGCCAACCCCAGCCGCTCACGATTTCGTATATGGTCTTCCAGAAATAAATGAATCAAAAATAGCCGTAGCTCAGCACGTGGCAAACCCAGGTTGTTTTGCGACCTGCATTCAACTTGGTTTGTTGCCTGCTGCTAAGATGGGCCTCATCAACAGCGATGTTTCTGTCAATGCCATTACCGGTAGCACCGGCGCAGGTCAGAAACCAGGTGCCACTACCCATTTCTCATGGCGCAACAACAACATGAGTATCTACAAGGCATTCAACCATCAGCACGTGCCAGAGATTCGTGAGAGTCTGAAGCAGACACAGGGTTATCTCGATGCTGCCATCGACTTCATCCCTTACCGTGGCGACTTCGCCCGCGGTATCTTCGCTACAGAAGTGGTAAAGACCGACAAGCCTATCGAGGAAATCGTAGCAGGTTACAAGGAGTTCTACAAGAATGCCAAGTTCACCCACTATGTGGATAAGGCTATCGACCTGAAGCAGGTGGTGAATACCAACAAGTGCCTGGTTCATGTGGATAAGTATGGTGATAAGCTCCTCATCACTTCCTGCATCGACAATCTTCTGAAGGGTGCCGTAGGTCAGGCTGTTCAGAACATGAACATCATGTTTGGTCTCGACCAGACAGCAGGTTTGAAACTCAAGCCATCAGCATTTTAGATAAAAGAATTCGGAAGAACGGATGAAAAATCATTCGTTCTTCTATCATAAGAAATAGTTTGTAATAAGATAACTCTATGAGTTGTCTTTCTTAAAACATAGATTTAACATGAAACTTTACGACGTATATCCTCTTTTCGATATTAATATTGTAAAAGGACAGGGCTGCAAGGTATGGGACGACAAGGGGCAGGAATACCTCGACCTCTATGGCGGTCATGCCGTTATCAGCATCGGTCATTGCCATCCTCACTATGTGGAGATGCTCACCAACCAGTTGAACAACCTGGGTTTCTATTCCAACTCTGTCATCAACAAGTTGCAGGTGAAACTCGCTGAGCGTCTGGGCAAGATAAGCGGTTATGAAGATTATCAGTTCTTCCTCATCAACTCTGGTGCCGAAGCAAACGAGAATGCCTTGAAACTGGCTTCATTCACCAACGGAAGAACCCGTGTGCTCTCTTTAGAAAAAGCATTCCACGGCAGAACATCCCTTGCCGTAGAGGTAACAAATAATCCTAAGATCATCGCTCCAATCAATGATAATGGTCACGTAACCTATCTTCCTATCAACGATTTGGAGGCTTGGGAGAAGGAACTTGCCAAGGGTGATGTCTGCGCTTGTATCATCGAGGCTATTCAGGGCGTAGGTGGTTGCAATCTGGTTACTCCAGAATTTGCTCAGGGTTTGCAGGCAGCCTGCAAGAAATACGGCACTTTCCTGATTTGCGATGAAATCCAGTGCGGTTACGGTAGAAGCGGTAAGTTCTTTGCTCACCAGTGGTTGGGCATCAAGCCTGATCTCATCACCGTAGCCAAGGGTATCGGTAATGGTTTCCCTATGGGTGGCGTGTTGATTTCTCCTGAGTTTACACCAGTATATGGTCAGCTGGGTACTACCTTTGGTGGCAACCATCTGGCATGTACTGCCGCTCTCGCCGTTCTCGATGTCTTCGAGAAGGAGAACCTGGTAGAGAATGCGCATGAGGTTGGCGAATATCTCATCGCCCAGCTGAAGGAGTTGCAGAAGCGCAACAGCCACATCACAGAAGTTCGTGGCCGTGGCTTAATGGTAGGAGCCGTACTCGATATTCCTCACAAGGAAGTTCGCAGCAAGCTCATCCACGAGCAGCACTGCTTCACCGGTTGCGCCGGCACCAACATTCTCCGCATCCTCCCTCCATTGGTATTGACCAAGAAGAATGTGGATGACTTCATCGGAAGATTGGAAACCGTATTGAAGGAAGTATAAACCCATTGAGATAAGGATATAAAGATATGTGCGTGCAAAGTTAAAGAAAACTTTGATGTCTCACAATACGGGATTAGTCGATGGCTTACATCGTTACTTGAGAATTAGCTATGGCGAGATGGATGATAACAATGCCGCAACTTATATGATGCAAGGAAGCAATTATAACGATACAAGGAAGCAACCATAACGATGCAAGGAAGCAATTATAACGATTGCGTGACATTTGTCATGCGATTACACGACACTTATCATACGGTCGTATGACAAATGCCGTATAATCACATGACATATACCAATGTTTAAATAAACCTAATATTTTACACCAAAAGATACAAGTTATCACATTATTATATATATTTGCATCATCTTTCATAGAAGACAAAGAATATAGAAAACAACGAAACATTAAACAACAAGAAATATGGAACTGAAATACGACATTTACACTCTCAACAATGCCCAGGGCACAGGAGAAAAGCGCCAATACGTTCGTATCGTGCAGCATGAACCTATGACCGAGAAGCAACTGCAAGAGAAAATCCAGAACCGCTGCTCACTCACCAAGGGAGATGTGGCTGCGGTGTTGGCAGAGCTTCATGACCTTTTGGTGGAAGAATTCTCCATGGGACACCGCTTTTACATCCCAGAAATTGGCTACTTCTCCATGTCGGCTAGCCTAGAGATGCCTGAGGAGAATCCTGACAAGAAGATTACGGGCAAGGAAGTACGCATCACTGGCATCAACTTCCGACCAGAAGGTAAGCTAATGGAGGAAGTACAGCGCAACGTCCACTTTGTCCGCTCCCTTTATTCCAACCAATCTACAAAATACTCAGAAGAAAAGATGTTGGAGAAAATCAAGGAGTATCTTCAAGAGAATCGTTACATCACCACTCGCATCATGCGCATCCACTTCGGCTTGACACCTTACATGGCTCAGAAGTGGCTCACTCATTTCTGCGAGAAAGATATCATGGTGAAGGATGGAACTCCCCATGCGCCTATCTATTTTCTAAAGTAACAAAGGCAGCTTTCTCCATTCTCCTTTCACCATAAACAAATGATTCACAAATGATTGCAAGATAGGTGAAAGGAAAAATGAAATTAGAAAAGAAAAATAAAAACTTGCAAATATCTATTATTATGAGTATATTTGCAAAAAGAAATCACCAAAACATTAAGATTATGACCAAGGAAGAGCTGATAGACAGAATCAACGACATCGAGTGGGAAGACTTCGAGGCTAAGGAGGCCAAGAGCGAACTCCCTAAGAATATATGGGAAACCGTAAGTGCATTCGCCAACACTTCCGGCGGATGGATAGTGCTTGGAGTGAAGCAGAATGGCAAGAAGTTTGAAATCTCTGGAGTTGCCAATGCAGAGAAGTTGGAACAAGACTTCTTGGGCACCTTGCGTTCCCAAAAGTTCAATGAGCCAGTCGATGCCAAGAGCATGCTCTATCATATAGATGGACATAAGGTTTTGGCATTTCATATCGCCTCATCACCCCACAAGCCTATCTACTATAACAATCCACAGAATACATTCATCCGATTTGGCAGTGGAGACCAGCGAGCAACCAATGGTGAGATAACCGCCATGTTTCATAACCAATCATTCGGCATCAAGTCTGAGCAGATACTCTTAGACTCCAATCTCTCCATGCTCAACGAGGATACCATTCGCGACTATCGCAATTACTTCAAGCTATACAGTCCTCGACCTAATCTGATAGGCAATGACATCGCCGACTTCTGCAAGCGCATCGGCATCGCCGATAATGAAGGGCATCTGAACTATGGTGGTTTGATGTGTTTCGGCAAGGAAGAATGGGTTCGTCATTATGTACCGACGTTTTGGATGGATTTGGTGGAGATTCCTGGCAGAAGCGTGAGAGAAGCACGAACTCGCTATACCTATCGCATTCCCGAGCAAGAGAACCTTTGGGAGTATTTTCAGATTATGATCAGGAGACTGCGCCTCATCGTGGATACGCCTTTCATGATGAACGATGAGGGTTTCAATGTGGAAGATCGCTCGCAGTTTAAGATTTTGCGAGAAGCATTAGTCAATATGCTCTCTCACTTCGATCCATTCAGCACCATTCACTCCTGCATTCATATCTATACCGACAGAGTCGAGTTCTTCAATGCTGGTGGCTATCCTGTGCCTATATCCCAACTGGGCAACCATCTCTATTCCAATCCTCGCAACCCGATTATCGCCAAGATATTCAGACTGGTAAATCTATCAGAAACCATCGGTTATGGTTTCGACATGATGAATGAGTGGAAGGAAATCACAGGAAATGACGTGACTTTTGAGAGTGATATCTGCACCAGCACTGTCACTTTTTGGCTGGATAGTGACAAAGCTAGTGACAGAGCTACTAACAGAGAAAGTAACTATGTCAGTAACTATGTCAGTAACTATGTCAGTAACCATGTCAGTAACTATGTCACAGAAAACACTCAAAAGATTTTGGATTATTGCTTAACCCCAAAAACGAGAAGAGAAATTCTTACTTTTTTAGGATTAACATTCCAGACCAAAAACTACAAGATGCATATTGAGCCACTTGTCAGTCATGGATTTCTAGAGTTAACAATTCCTGAGATTCCGAAAAGTAGATTTCAGAAATTTAAGCTAACGGATAAAGGTAAAAAATTATTAATAACACTCTTGAAAAAGAAATAAAATATGAGTATTAGATTAAACAAAGCATTACGTAATCTCAATATCAGCCTTAAGACTGCTACTGATTTTTTATTAAGACACAAGGAATTAGGTGAAATTAGAGAAGAGCCATCCTTTAAACTTAATGAAAATCAGTACGAGGCATTGTGCCTTGAATTTAACAACACAAATGAAACAAAGAATCATATTGCATATCTTCATTTTATTAAGAAATCATTTCTTTTAGCATTTCCTACTGAAAATCTAAAAGGAATGACTCTTGACCAATACGCTGATACTAAAAATGAGGATTCCTTTTGCTATTGGATAGAAACACGCACATACAATCTTGGCTCTATTTGGGGAGGTAGCTCTTATAAATTAGGCATATTCAAATACCAACAGCGTAAGACAAAGGTTTGGGATGAAAGATTAACAAGTGATGGAATCTACGCTTGGCACTCCGAATACAATAAACCGACATCCTCTGAAGCATTTGAAGTTGTAAAAAAAGCCATAATTACAATTGCGACTAATGCACAAAGTGGAAATTTTGAAATTATAAATACAATCACAGAGCTTGGTGAAGAATATAAATGGAAAATTGCATTTTTGTATTCAAAGAAAGACTGCATTCCAATATTCAAGAAGAAAGATCTTGTCACTTTAGCTAAATATTTTGGAATGAAAAAAGCAAATAAAGCATCCATTTCAAAGCTCCAATCTGTAATCATTTCAGAACAAGGTCAAAAAGATATTTTTGAATTTACAGAAGAACTACAAAACATTCTTAAGGAACTAAAGAAAGAATCTACAAAAAAAGATATGGATACCCCAAAAGAAACAAATTACAATATAGACAAGCAATATTGGTGGCTCGTAGCCAGTCCTAAGATTTGGAGTTTCTCCAAGATGAAGGTCGGTGAAATCCAAGACTATACTCTTTATAATGAGAATGGCAATCCACGAAGAATCTTTCAGAACTTCGTGAATGCCAAGAAAGGGGATATTGTCATAGGGTATGAGGCTAACCCAGTGAAACAAATCGTTGCCATTGCCGAAATCGACACACCATCCGATGGACAGCACATTTGCTTCAAGAAAATAGAAACTCTGCAATATCCTATCGACTACGCCACATTCAAAGATGCACAGGAGCTAAAAAGCATGGAATTCATCCAAAACAAGAATGGTTCGCTTTTCAAGGTTACACCTGACGAATATGAATACCTGATAGATCTCATAAGAGAAGCTAATCCAAAAGAAGACAACAAACAGTTGGAATCCTATACCGAAGAGGACTTCCTCAAGGAAGTGTATATGAGCGAGAAAGACTATACCAAGTTGCGTTCACTCTTGCAAAACAAGAAGAACATCATCCTGCAAGGAGCACCTGGTGTAGGTAAGACTTTCTCCGCCAAGAGATTGGCTTATTCCATGATAGGTGAAAAAGACGAATCTAGAATCGAATTCATCCAATTTCACCAAAACTATAGCTATGAGGATTTCATGATGGGATATCGACCTAACGAGGATGGCGGATTCGAACTCAAAAAGGGAGTATTCTATAACTTCTGCAAACGAGCCCAAAGCAATCCCGACAAGGACTATTTCTTCATCATAGATGAAATAAACCGAGGAAATTTGAGCAAGATATTTGGTGAATTGTTGATGCTGATAGAAAAAGACTATCGAGATACAGAAATCAAATTAGCTTATAATGGCGAAATGTTCAGCGTGCCAAGCAACCTATATATAATAGGTATGATGAATACTGCAGACAGAAGCCTTGCCATGATAGACTATGCCTTGCGCCGTCGATTTAGTTTCTATGAAATGACTCCTGGATTTGACACTGAAGGTTTCAAGAAGCACCAAGAGTCCATCGGAAATG
>OIAZ01000253.1_pt1 | contig 11465 bp, 9 predicted proteins | sample 1580911 | NCBI WGS metagenome assembly OIAZ01 (sample SAMEA3882507, study PRJEB24775) | human gut metagenome | biome: human-associated habitat; feature: intestine environment; material: feces | place: Netherlands | collected 2009/2010 | reverse complement strand
GTGTCCGGACACGCCGCAGACGTTTCCGTTCGTTCACGAGCCACGTACATCCCACCCGCAAAACCTGTTCGTCGTTTTCCCACGAATCCGCCGAACAGGCCGAATGGTATGTCTCTGCACCGTTCGTCACACTACCGTCTACAATAGCTCAAGGAAACGAAGACCGTTTATACAGACAAGGAGCGAGGAACAGCATGTCCAACCTCGTCTTCGACGAGTCCTCCTCCAATCGCGAGGCCTCACATGGCTATGCCTGGTGGTTCTCCGGGGACACGTTCGAGAAGGCCATGGCGGAGGAGCGCAAGCCGCGCAAGCGCAGCCTAATGCACAGACTCACCACACATCCCGGACGTCTGACCATCCTGTACTTCATGATGTTGGGCGCATTGTCCACGCTGCTCCTGCTCACGCCCACCGCCACGCCGAAAGGCGAGCAAACGACATTCACCACCGCGTTCTTCACCGCGATCTCCGCGATTTCGACGTGTGGCATCTCCATCGTCAATTCGACGACGCATTGGTCCGCTTTCGGCCAGGCCGTGCTCATCTTCTCCGTGCAGATGGGCGGCTTGGGTGTCATGACGTTCGCTTCACTCATCGCCTTGGCCGTGAACCACCATCTCAAGGCCACGCAAAAGCTGCTGACGGCCAACGAGCTGGGCACCACGAAACTCGGCGAGATCAAGGGCGTGCTCACCGTGGTCATCGCCACCGCGTTCACCATCGAAGGCATCACGTTCGTGGCGCTGTTCCCCGGCCTGTACAAAGTCAATCATGGCAATGTGCGGCACACGCTGTGGGAATCGTTGTTCTTCGCGGTCATGGCATACAACAACGCCGGCTTCACCCCTGACGGCGCCGGCCTGCATGTCAACAATTGGGCTGTTGGCCTGCCTATCCTCGTCAGCGCGTTCTGCGGCACGCTCGGCTTTCCCGTCCTGCTTAACCTCATGCGCTCATGGCGCAACCATCGTCCGCCGAAGCGTTGGAGCCTGCATACCAAGCTCACGCTGACCACCACGTTCTGCATCGTGCTCGCCTCGTTCACCTGGTTCCTCCTCATGGAATGGAACAACAAACTGCTGTTCGCCACCGAAGGCGTGGAACCGCGGTTGTGGCATGCGATGGTGGCGGCCGTCATGCCTCGCAGCTCCGGCTTCGATTTGTCGTGGATGCCGGGCGTGAGCGACGCGACGAAGGTGTTCCTGTCCATCGTCATGTTCATCGGCGGCGGCAGCACTTCGACCGCAGGCGGCATCCGCGTCACCACGCTCGCAGTGATTCTGCTGACCTGCCGCGCCGCGTTCACCGGACGCCATGACGTCAACGCATTCCATCGTCGCATCCATTCGCAAGCCGTCATGACGGCCGTGGCCGTCACCACCTCATGTCTGGCACTCGTCACCATAGTGTCCATGACATTGATGGCCATCACCGGATGCTCGCTGAGCAACGCGCTGTTCGACACCTGCTCGGCGTTCGGTCTGGGAGGCTATTCGGTCGGCGTGGCCAGCGCTTCTAGTCCAGCGGTCCTGTACATTCTCGCCGCGACCATGTTCATCGGCAGGCTCGGTCCGCTCACCATCGCCTACGCGATCTCCAGGCCGCGCAATGTGGAGCCGGTCCGCTACCCCACCGAGCAGATCGTGGTCGGCTGAGCGGATTCGTCGATACGGTTTCTATACCCGCAACTTCCTATACTTGAATCCGGAACAGAACATCGAAAGGTACGCGAACAATCATGGCTAACAACACCAGAAGCGTTCTTGTGGTAGGACTCGGCCGTTTCGGCAGTTCCGTAGCCACCACATTGGATACGATGGGACAGGATGTGCTCGCCGTCGACAAGGACGGCGAACTGGTGAACCGCTGGTCGTCGCAGATTCCCACCGTGCAGGCCGACATGACCGACGTGATGGCGTTGGAGCAGATCAACGCCTCCGATTTCGACACGGCGGTCGTAGCCATCGGCGACAGCGTCGAAGCGTCCGTCATCACCGCCGGCAATCTGCTGGACGCGGGCATCTCCGACATTTGGGCGAAGTCGGTGTCCAAGGAGCATGCGCGCATTCTGCAGCGCATCGGCGCACGGCACATCATCAACGCGGAGACCGATGCCGGCAAACGCGTAGGGCACTTGGTGTCCGGCAACTATCTGGACTACATCGAGCTTGAAGGCGCGTACAGCGTGGTGAAGATCCACACTCCCCCGCATGTCGTCGGTTACTCCATCGAGGATGCGCGCGTACATGAACGGTTCGGCATCACCGTGGTCGGTGTCAAATCGCCGGGCAAGGAATTCGAATACGGTTCGAAAGAGCTGATTATGCACCGTAACGACGAGCTCATCATCATGGGCAAGCAGAATCAGATCGACAAGTTTTTGAGGGGCTAGGCCCACGGAACATGCAAAAGGCCGGCGGTCCATATGGGATTTTTCATATGGGCCGCCGGCCTTTCATTTTTACGCTATCGATTGGCGGAGAACGGTTTACGCCACTGCATACAGCAGATACTCGATGTTGCCGTGCGTGCCTTCGATCGGTGAGACCGCCGTGGCGCGTACATCCAGTCCGTTGGCTTTCGCGCAGGCGGTGACGGTGTCGAGCGCCTGTTTGCGTAAGGTTTCGCTTTCCACGATGCCGTTTTTGCCGAGGTTGCCTTTGCCGACTTCGAACTGCGGTTTGACCAGCAGCACGACGTGTGCGCCGGGCGCGGCGATGCGCGCGATGACGGGAATCACGTATGTCAACGAGATGAATGACACGTCGGATACGATCATGCTTGGCCGGTACGGCAGATCATCCGCTTCGACGTCGCGGATGTTGACGCCGCTCATTTCGATGATGCGCTCGTTGCCTGCGATGCGCGGGTCAAGCTGGCCGTGCCCCACGTCGAGCGCGATCACATGCGCGGCACCGCGTCGCAGAAGCACGTCGCAGAAACCGCCGGTGGACGCGCCGATGTCGAGGCAATCGAGTCCTTCCGCGGAACGCAGGCCCGTCTGGGAGAACATGTCGAACGCGCCGACCAACTTGTAGGCTCCACGGGAGACGTAATCGTCTCCCAGATCGGCATCAAGCGTGTCGGCGGCCGTGACTTTGAGCGACGCTTTGGATGCGACGGTGCCGTTCACCCGGACCTTGCCGGATTCGATCAGCCGTTGTGCTTTGGAGCGACTATCCGTGACGCCACGCTCCACCAGCGCGATGTCGAGTCGGACGACGGCACCGGAATCGTCATTCATGTTGCGCATACGCACGTGCGGCAATCAGGCGATTCGGAATTCCGGCACGATCATGCCGTCGACGCTGTGTCCGCGATCCGCCGCATCCCACATGGCGGCGCAGGCCGCACGAAGACCGTCGACGCTGGTGATGTCGGTGACGTAAAGACGATCGCCGTCGACGCGCGCCTGCACGTCGCGGCAGCTCCAAGCGCCAGCCTCATGCACGACTTCGGGGGCCGACTCGTTAAGTCCGGTCAGGTCCTTGGCGATGTAGGTCGGACGCAGATGCTCCGGAGCGAACATCAGCTCATGCGGATTGGTGACGCCGGTCAGCACGGCCAGGGAATCATAGCCGCCACGGTTGCCGGCTTCGATATCGGTATCGAGGCGGTCGCCGATGGCGAGGCATGCTTCCTTGGCCACTGGTTCGGCACCATCATGCGCGGCAAGCAGTCGGGCTTCGTCGTACATGGCGGATTCCGGCTTGCCTGCGGACGAAACAGGCTCCACACCAGTGGCGTTGATGACGGCCATGATCATGGAACCGCAACCGGGGGCGATGCCCAGCTCACGCGGAATGGTCAGGTCGCGGTTGGTCACGAAATACGTGGCGCCCTGTTCTACGGCGTAGGCGATTTGCGCCATCTGGTTCCAAGACATGTCCGGGTACCAGCCTTGGATGGCCGCGACCGGCTTGTCTTCGGCGGAATCAACCACTTCAAGACCCTGCTTGGCGACTTCCTCACGCAGATGCTGTGCGCCGAGCACAAACACTTTCGCACCTTGCGGCACCGCACGGGCCACCATGCGGGCAGCCACCACGGACGAGGTGATGACCTGCCATGGTTCGACGTCAAGGTCGAAGCCTTTAAGCTGGTCGGCCACCACGGATTGCAGTCGGGAGGAATTGTTGGTGGTGTATTCCACCGTCATGCCGAGGCCTTCGGCCTTGCGGATGCTCTCTGCAGCATGTTCCACCGGATTCTTGCCACGGTAGACCACGCCGTCAAGATCAAGCAGCGCCAGCTGGTAGGCTTCGCTCAGCGGACGGGTTGTGGATTTCAGCATTGTTTTGCCGCACCTCACTCGTTGTCGGAATCGGCTGCGGATTCGACCTCATCCTCAGTCTGGTCGTCTTCGGAGTCGCCCGCGTTTTCGCCGTCACCGGCAGGCTCGTCGTCGGACTCGGCGCCTTCCTTGGCCGCTTCGGCATCAAGCTGGGTCTCATCGTTGGTCTCGCCGTTCTCGTCGACGGCCTCGGAATCGTCCTCATCCTCGTCTTCCGGCGCATACTGGGCGTCATCTTCGGAAATGCCGAGCTTGTCCATAAGCTCGTCGTTCAATTCCTGCATGTCGTATTCGATGACCAGATCGTCGGAGGTCTCGTCCTCTTCGGCATCGGCGTACTGCAGCTCAAGCTTGTCAAGCAGCTGGTCGAGGGCCACGGCCTCATCGGAGCGTCCGGCCTGCTCGAGGAAGTACTGTTCGGCCTGCACCGCACGCATGCGGTATTCGCCGGCCAGGCCCTTGGAACGGCCCAGCGTATGCACGATCTCAATGGCCTTATCCCACAGTTCGAGGTCGCCCAGCGCGCCCGCGTACACGAGGAACATCTCGGCCTTGGATTCGCCGCGCAGATACTTCGCGTCATCGCTCATGGCGGTTTCGATGGCCTTCTTCGGCTCGCCCATGCCACGCTCGCAGTAGGCGATGAACGGCAGATAGTCAAGGAAACCGTTCATGCGGAACGCGGTGCGGAACTCACGCAGGGCCAGTTTGTAATCGCCCTGACGGTAGGCCACGAACGCAAGGGTCTCACGCGCGAAATCAATACGGGAAGCCTGATGCGCCACCCACTTGGCGTGTTCGAGCGCCAGCTCCGGATCCCTTTCCTCAAGCGTGTAGGCGGCAAGGATGTGCAGGCCGATGTTCTCCGCATGTTCCTTGGACAGGCCACGCAGACGCTCACGGTCATCAGTGGACAGCATGCTCCACTCGATGCCCTTCGGCATCTTCGGCTCGCCCGGGCGACGATGCGTGTACGGGTTTTGCGACGGGAAGCTCATCGTGCCGTCGGAATTGCGACGTGGCTTCGACAGGTATTCACCACGCTTCGCCTCGCGGTACTCCATCTTCTCTTCACGGGTGAATTCGCGGCGCTCCTCGCCTTCCGGACGCTGGTCGCGATCCTTGTGGAAGTCACGACGCTGGTTGTCACGGCGGAAATCCCTGCGATCGCCGTCACGACGATCATCACGACGGAAATTACGACGCTCGCCATCACGGCGCTCCCCGCGGCGGTCATCGCGGCGGAAGTCTCTGCGATCGCCGTCCTTGTGGAAGTTGCGGCCGCCACGACGCTCACCATCGTCACGGCGGAAGTCACGACGGTCACCGTCATGACGGAAATTGCGACGCTCGCCATCACCATGGCGGTCGTCACGATGGAAATCCCTGCGATCGCCGTCACGACGGTCATTATGACGGAAGCCGGAACGCTCGCCATCACGCTGGTAGCGCGGATTGTCGCCGCGATTGCCACGATAGCCGCCGCGGCGGTCGTCACGACGCTCGCCATCGCGGTTGAACTTGCGCGGACCGTTGTGGAAACGACGCTCCTGACCTTCGCCTTCGCCATCGCGATGGAAATCGCGGTCGCCACGACGGTATCCGCCGCCATTGCCCTTACGATATCCGCCCTTACGGTCATCGTTGTGGAAGCCGCCGGACTTGTGTCCGTAGGACTTGCCGCCGTTGCCGCGCGGCTTGAATCCCTTGCCACCGCGGTTACCCGGCCTGCCCGAGCCGTAGGACTTGTGGTTGCCGTAGGACTTGCCGCGCGATCCGCGCTGTTCTTCTGCCATGCTGTTCCTTATTGGTCTTGAGATACTTGCGATTATTTACTTACGATTGCCTATGCGTCTCACGCCTGTTCGACGACGCCGAGCGCCTTCTTGCCGCGGCGGATGAGCACGAAACGACCATGCAGGAAGTCACCTTCCTGCAACGTCTGTTCCTCATCCTCCACGCGCGTGTTGTTGAGGTACACGCCACCGGACTTGATGGTCTTGCGCGCCTCGGAAATCGACTTGAACAGGCCTGCCTTCATACCAGCCTCGGCCACACGGTCGCCGGCTGCGACCTTGGCGAATTCCCCATCGACCTTCATGCCGTCGATAGCGGCCTCAAGCGTGGACTCGTCGATGTCCGCCAGATCGCCGCCACGTCCGAACAACGCGCCGGCAGCTTCGATGGCCTGGCGAGTGGCTTCCTCGCCATGCACGAAGCTGGTGACCTCCCATGCGAGGGTGCGCTGCGCCTCACGCGCGCCCGGATTGGTCTTGCTTTCCTCGATAAGCCGTTCGATTTCGGCCTTTGGCAGGAAGGTGAACGCCTTGAGCAGGTTCTCCATCTCGCTGTCGGGACGGTTGAACCAGAACTGGTAGAACTTGTAGGGGCTGAGCATCGTGCCATCCAACCAGACGGCGTTGCCTTCGGACTTGCCGAACTTCTTGCCCTGCGCGTCGGTGATGATCGGGCTGGTGAACACGTTCACGTCCACGCCGCGCACCTTGTGGATCAGATCCAGACCGGAGGTGAGGTTGCCCCACTGGTCGGAGCCGCCAAGCTCCAGCGTGCAGTGGTACTCATCGAACAGGTGCAGGAAGTCGTTGCCCTGCAGCACCTGGTAGCTGAACTCGGTGAAGGAGATGCCTTCCTCGGAGTTGAGGCGACGGGCCACGGTGTCCTTGGCGAGCATGGTGCCCATACGGAAATTCTTGCCGACGTCACGCAGGAAGTCGATGACGTTCATCGAAGCAGTCCAATCGTAGTTGGACACGAAACGCACCGGATTGCTGCCTTCGGTCTCGAGGATGCCGCCGATCTGCTTCTTCAGACGATCGGCCCAGCCGGCCACGACGTCCTTCGGGTTGAGCGTACGTTCGCCCGACTGGCGCGGATCTCCGATCAGGCCGGTGGCGCCGCCGACCAACGCGATCGGATGGTGTCCTGCGGCCTGCAGGTGGCGCATGTTGATGAGCTGTACCAGATTGCCGATATGCAGTGAGGCCGCGGTCGGATCGAATCCGCAATAATAGGTGATGGGCTCTCCGTTCAACGCTTCGGCGAGTCGATCCCTGTCAGTGGACTGGGAAATCAACCCGCGCCATTCCAGTTCATCGAGGACGGAATCGAAACCGGCCTCCTTGAAATCGATGACGTGAGCCATAACTGTGCTTTCTCCCTATCGAATTGTGGACATTACCGCGTTTTACGCACCCTACAGTTTCGCAGAAGACACAGACAGCCGCGTGTGCCGTTTTCCATGTTTTTATCAAAGCGATCACGGAACATGCCGGTTAAAATCGAAAACGGAATCTCATTGACGAGAAGAAGGGAGGCCTGCATGGATCGCAAAGGCATGAAGGCCAATGCAAGGAAAGCCTATAAGAGACACTATTGGATGATAGTCGTCATCTGCCTGTTCGCTTCGGTGTTCGGTGTCGCCTACAGTTCGTCGACATGGTCGGTGAACGCCAGTTCCCCGTCCGCAACCGTGCAGGAGGATGGCACAGCGCAATCCGACAACGTGTCGAAAGTGTTGGAGAACCTGCTTGTCGGCGATGAAAGCCAGGCACGCAGGCAAGTGGAGCACAATCAGGAGCAGATCGTGCAAAACGACACCAATGCCATGATGGGGCGTAAACGCGGCGTGTTCGCGTCTCTGCTCAACTCGTTCTCATCGGGTTCGGTCATTCTGTCGATGGCCGATGCGGCCAATTCCATCGTGCATAATGACGGCGTCGCCGTGGCCGTACCAATCGTCGTATCCCTGGCCGTTTACCTTTTCGTATGGCTGTTCGTCCAGCAGACATACCGGGTGGTCATGATGCGCATGCTGCTTGAGGGGCGGACCTACGACAAACTTCCCGTGAGCCGTTTCCTCTACCCGATCACCACGCGCAAATGGTTGTCGATGGCGAAGGTGATGCTGCTCGAGAACGTGTTCCTGTTCCTGTGGACGTTCACCATCATCGGCGCGTTCATCAAACCGTATTCCTACCGTATGGTGCCCTACATCGTCGCCGAAAATCCGAATATCGGGGCACGGGAGGCCATCAGCCTGTCCAGGCGCATGATGAAGGGTCACAAGTGGGAGTGTTTCGTGGCCGACCTGTCGTTCCTTGGCTGGTGGCTGCTCAATCTGTTCACGCTCGGCTTGAGCGGCATCTTCTATTCCAACGGCTATAACGCGGCGTTTTTCGTCGAATATTACGTGCATGTGCGCGGATTGTCCAAGGATTCGGGATTGGAGGGAAGCGAGCTGCTCAGCGACGAATACCTGTACAGCAAGGCCTCCGCTGAGACATTGCATGCCGCTTATGGTGATGTTGCCGAAACGGTGGAGCAGTTGTCCAGCAATCTTGTTCCAGTGGACAAGCCAAACGGTTTCGTCGGGTTCCTGTCCGAATGGTTGGGCGTGCGTATCCTGCATGCGCGGTCGGTGACCAAGTATGAGGAGTATCGCGAGCAACTGCACCAGATCGATACCGGCAGGGAGATTCTGGACGGCGCTATCTATCCTGGTCGTCTGGCTCCGGCGCCGATGGCGTTCCGGTTCCGCGAATCCCGCACCGTCAGCTCCGATCGCAGCTATTCGTTGGTCAATCTGGTCATGATGTTCTTCATCTTCTGTTTCGTGGGATGGGTATGGGAGGTGAGCCTCGCCTTCATTTCCGAAGGAACGTTCGTGAATCGTGGCACGCTGCATGGGCCATGGCTGCCGATCTATGGCACCGGCGGAGTGATTATCCTTATTCTGCTGAAGAAGTTGAGGAAGAAGCCCTTGTTCGAGTTCCTGGCCGCCATGGTCTTGTGTGGCGGGTTGGAGTACTTCTCGTCCTGGTATCTGGAGAAGACCCACGGAGGACAACGCTGGTGGGATTACACCGGTTATTTTCTCAATCTCAATGGTCGTATCTGTGCCGAGGGTCTGCTGACGTTTGGTTTGGGCGGTTTGGCGATTGTGTATCTGCTGGCTCCTGCATTGGACAACTTGCTGAGTCGTATCGATACAAGAAAGCTCACCGTTGTGGCCGTCGTGCTTCTGGCGTTCTACTGTGTGGACCAGGCGTATTCGGCGCAGCATCCGAACATTGGTGCCGGCATCACCGATTACAAGGGGTCGGCCACATCGCAAGTGTCGTAGCCCCTATCCGATGTGATGCATAAAGGGATTTTGCCCGTCAGCGTGCGCAACGCAGGTTGGCGGGGCAAATCGTTTTTGGACACATGCTATACGACACGTGTGGCCGGTGGAAACTTACTTTCGGCGCAGCATCTCACGCACGGTTTCCATGATCTTGCTGTATTTGGTGGAGTCCGTGGAACGCATGCGTGGGAAGGAGCGGATCATACGACGTTGCTGCCAATTCAACGCGGAAGAGACAAGCTGACGCATATTGGCAACACGTTCCTGCGACGATTCCGACAAATCATGCATCTTCTCGCGGAATTCCTCTTTGCCCCACTGCCAGGAGTCTCCGGCCTTCTCCGCACGCTCCTGCACCGCTTCGCTGAATTTGGCGAGACGCTCGGACAGGCCGACGATACCCACCACGGTGACGATGGTGTCGATGATAACGACGATGGCGGCGACCGCGCATATCACGTGCACGGCAAGCAGCGGAATCATGGCGGTGAGCCGTTCGACCTGCGGCTGGACCACATCGATGATCAATACTCCGCCGAATCCGAATACGATTGCGCCGAGCAGACAGATGCGGCCTTGGATGTTGAATCGGTAATGGCTGTAATCCCACCATCTGGCGTGGAACAGCTTTTCCATGCCCCAAGAGGTGATGTACTCGAGTATGCTCGCGCCAAATGAGGAGATAAGGAAAATCTCGATGGGATTCGTGAAGTCATGCAACAGCACGATCGCAAGCACCGCGCCGCATCCGTAAATTGGGCACAACGGCCCGTTAAGGAAACCACGGTTGACCCATCGACGTTCCGAAACGGACACGAGAACCGACTCGTACACCCATCCGATAAAGGCGTACAACAGGAACCAAAGGAACAAATATTCGAGTGTGAGCGCCACAGCCATCAGCTCCTGTCCATCGGTTGTCCGGATGCGGGTTTGTCGAAACGATCGAAAGAGAGCGTTTCCTTCGTGGCGCTGATTTTGTCGGCCGCGGTGACAAGGTATCCTTCGATGTACTTCGGCGGATAGGGAGTCAATGGGAACATGTGATGTTCGATGCTGTCCCGTTCGATCTGGTTGAGTTTGAAATCCCGTATGGCGTTGCGCATGGCCGTTTCACCATGTGTGAATCCGTGTAGCCGATGGGTGCCGTTGTCCCAGTCATGCCAATCGTAAAGGAAGTAATCATGGAGCAAAGCGGCGCGAATCAACGAATGTAGATCAACCCTATTCCACAGGTGCAGTCTGTCTGCCAGCCAGACGGACAGACAAGCCACACGAATGGAATGGGCGAATGTGGTGACCACGCCATGCTGGTAGCAGACCCTTTCGATGGCCATGTGGTCATGTTCCAGAATCTCCCGGCCGTGCGCGTAGACCAGCCGTCGTATCTGCGTGCGCGTCAACAGCACCGCTTTTTGCTCCTTGCTTAATAGGGATTACTTGAGCAGGGATTCGGGCGACTTGTATGCGGAACCGTCGGACACGGAGTTGGCGAAGGCGCGTAGCTGCTCGATGGTGGTCTTGGCGGAAACGATCTGTTCGCGCACGCGCAGCGGGGAGGTGCCTCCCTTGCCGTTGCGGGCGGAGACGGAGCCTTCGGTGGACAGCACTTCACGCACCTGCGGGGCCTTGTCCGCCGGCAGGAAGTCCTTGAACACGTTGATGAAGTCCTCGTCGGTCAAATCCCACAGCTCCTGGCCACGGTCTTCGGCAATCTTGACGCATGCGCCGGAAAGCTCGTGCGCGTGACGGAACGGCACACCGTTCTTGACGAGCCATTCGGCGATGTCGGTGGCGAGGGCGAAACCGGTCGGGGCTTCGGCTTCGAGGCGTTCCTTGTCGAAGACCATGGTGGCGACCATGCCGGTGAATGCCGGCAGCAGCACTTCAAGCGTGTCCACTTGGTCGAATACGGCTTCCTTGTCTTCCTGCAGGTCGCGCGCGTAGGCTGTCGGCAGGCCTTTCAAGGTGGCGAGCAGGCCAGTCAGGTCGCCGATGAGTCGTCCGGACTTGCCGCGAGTG
>OIAZ01000247.1_pt1 | contig 11684 bp, 9 predicted proteins | sample 1580911 | NCBI WGS metagenome assembly OIAZ01 (sample SAMEA3882507, study PRJEB24775) | human gut metagenome | biome: human-associated habitat; feature: intestine environment; material: feces | place: Netherlands | collected 2009/2010 | reverse complement strand
CAACCGACCCGTATACAATGCCGCCTACACCACTACTATATATAATAATGTGGACGAGAACTTCACGTTCAACTTTGCACAGTTCGACCAGCTGGACTTCAACGAGGAGAATCTCGACAACCAGCTCACAGCTCTCTTTGCCTATTATGCCTACCTCATCATCGGACTCGACCTCGACACCTTTGCGCCCATGGGAGGCGAGGATGTGCTGCAAAGATGCATGAACCTCACCAACAATGCACAAAACCTGTCGTACCCGGGCTGGAAAGCCTTCGACGACAACAGAAACAGATACGCCATCATAGCCGACTATCTCGACGGAGGAATGCAACCCTTCCGACAGATGCAGTACGACTACTACCGCAAGGGACTCGACGAGATGGCCAACAATGCCGAGCGAGGACGCACGGAGATTACGACCACGCTCGAAACCAATCTGAAGAAAGCAAAGGAGAACAAACCGCTCAGTCTGCTGCCACAGATATGGACCGACTACAAGAAAGATGAGTTGGCAAACATCTACAAGGGCAAGGGCACACAGAAGGAGAAAGAGAGCATCTACGAACTGCTCTTCAACATCAATCCTTCGCAGAATGCCCAATGGGACAAAATAAAGCAATAAAGAAACCGACAACATGCTCAAACAGCTATACATCAAGAACTTTACACTCATCGACGAGCTCGACATCCAGCTGCATCCAGGCTTCTCCGTCATCACGGGCGAGACAGGTGCAGGCAAGAGCATCATCCTGGGTGCCATCGGTCTGCTGCTCGGCAACAGAGCCGACACCAAGGCCATCAAGGCAGGATGCGACAGATGCACCATCGAGGCACACTTCGACCTGTCGAGATACGACATGCAGAGCTTCTTCGCTGAGCACGATATCGACTATGACGCCGACGACACCATCATCCGCCGCGAGCTGACAGCCGCAGGCAAAAGCCGTGCCTTCATCAACGACACACCCGTTTCGCTCAGCCTGATGAGAGAGCTGGGCGAAAGTCTGGTCGACATCCACTCACAGCATCAGAACCTGCTGCTGCAGAAAGAGGATTTTCAGCTCAACGTGGTTGACATCATCGCTCAGGACAGCAAGTTGCTGGGCGACTACAGGGCCACATACAATCAGTATCACCAGGCCAGGCAGCGACTCGCCAAGTTGGAGGAAGAGATAGCGAAGAGCCGTGAGAACGAAGAGTTCCTCAGATTCCAGTACAAAGAGCTCGACCACGCCCAGTTAGAGGAAGGCGAGCAGGAATCGCTGGAGCAAGAAGCCGAGACGCTGACTCATGCCGAGGACATCAAGACTGCCCTCTACGAAGCCGACAACACGCTGACCAATGAGGACGGAAGCATACTCGAAAGGCTGAAGTCCACCTGCCAGCAGCTCGCATCCATCAAGGAAGTCTATCCCGCCATAACAGAGGCTGCCGAAAGGCTCGACAGCAGCTACATAGAACTGAAGGACATCGCTCAGGAGATAGGCACCAACGTCGACCGCGTCGACTTCGAACCGGCAAGACTCGACGAGATCAACAGCCGGCTCGACACCATCTACTCGCTGCAGCAGAAGTTCCATGTACAGGACATCAATGCCCTGATAGAAATCAGAGAGCACCTCAAGCAGCAACTCGACCACATCGGCAACAGCGACGAGGAGCTGGCAGCCCTGCAGCAGGAGGCCGAGCATTGGCTTTCCAAGGCAGAACAGGCGGCCAGGAAGCTCACCGAGCTACGCACCAGGACAGCCAGGAAGATAGAAACCGAGATGCAGCAAAGACTCGTGCCGCTGGGCATTCCCAACGTGCGTTTCGAGATCAGCTTCACCGCCAAACCACTCTCAGCCGACGGAGCCGACAAGGTCAACTTCCTCTTCAGCGCCAACAAGAGCACACCTCTGCAACCCGTCAGTCAGGTGGCTTCGGGTGGCGAGATAGCCCGTGTGATGCTCTCACTCAAGGCAATGATCAGCGGAGCCGTCAAGTTGCCAACCATCATCTTCGACGAGATCGACACAGGTGTAAGCGGAAAGATAGCCGAAAAGATGGCACAGATCATGGCAGAGATGGGCGAACTCGACCGCCAGGTCATCTCCATCACCCACCTGCCACAGATTGCCGCCATGGGCAGACATCACTACAAGGTGCTGAAGGAAGAAACCCCACAGGGCACACGTTCCCACATGACGGAACTCACCGAGGAGCAAAGAGTAAGCGAAATAGCGCAGATGCTGAGTGGAAGCGACATCACCGAGGCCGCCCTCGCCAATGCGCAGGAACTGCTCAGAAGCTATCGCAAATAAATGCTATTGTGGGCATGAAATTAAACATTAAAAATATATGAAAAGACTGTACATCATCATTGCGGCCATGATCATAAGCATATCAGGCATCATGGCACAACCAGGGCCAGTACAGAAGATGGCAAAGAGCGTCTTCACACTGACCACATTCAACAAAGACGGACAAATCATCGCCTCGACACAGGGCGTGTTTATCGACAATAAGGGAACAGCCATCAGTACCTTCAAACCATTCATCGGAGCCACCAAGGCCACTATCGTAGATGCCAGCGGACGCTCTACAGACGTAGACGCCATCCTTGGCGCCGACGAGCTCTATGATGTCGCCAAGTTCAGGATCAAGGCATCCACAGCCGCTGCCACCCTGGCGAGCAGCACCACACCTGCAGGAAGCAAAGTGTGGCTCGTTCCCTACTCCATCAAGAAGCCAGCCTTCCAGCAGGAGGAGATCAGCAGCGTAGAGACATTCAACAACACCTACAACTACTACATCTTCATCACCACGGTGCCCGAGAATGCCATCGGCTGTCCCTTTGCCAACAAGGACGGACAGGTCATCGGACTGATGCACAGCAACGGATCGGTGACAGCCATCGATGCACAGTACGCCAAGCAGCTCAAGGTGACAGGACTCTCCACCCTCGATGCCGCACTCCGCGAGACAGGCATCCGCACAGCCCTGCCCGACACCGAGCAGGAGGCTGTCATGATGATGACACTGAAGAAGGGACAGATAGCCTCCACCGACTTCGATAAGTATGTCGACGAGTTTATCGGCAAATTCCCGGCATCCGCCTACGGATACAAGGAAAAAGCATCCCGGCTCTCCAACGAGGCAAAATATGAGGAATCATCAAAGCTGATGGAGGAATGCATCAAGAAGGCAGCCAAGAAGGACGAGGCTTACTCAGCCTATGCCGACATCATCTATCAGAAGGCAGTGTACAAGGGCGACTCCATCTATTCAGCATGGAACATCGACAAGGCCATAGAGATGATACGCAAGGCATACAGTATCAACGCCCTTCCAGCCTACAAGCATCAGGAGGCGCAGTACAGCTACTTCAAGGGCGACTATCAGCAGGCACTCAGCATGTTCCTCGACCTCACCAAGACCAATATCAACAGTGGCGAACTGTATTACGAGGCAGCCCAGTCGAAAGCCCAGCTCAATGCACCCGCCGGCGAGATAGAGGTGCTGCTCGACAGTGCCATCGCCGTAGGACAGAAGACAGGACTGGCAGCTCCCTACTATCTGGCGCGTGCACAGTTCTTCGACCGCAAGGGCGAATATCGCAAGGCGCTGCCCGACTACAACCAGTACGACTCCCTGACCCATACCGTAGACCCCACCTTCTTCTATGCCCGCTACAAGTGCGAGACGAAGTTGCGTATGTGGCAACAGGCGCTGCTTGACATAGCCCGCACCTGCTACTTGGCGCCCAAGGAGCCCACCAACTTTGCCGAATGGGCAAGTCTCGACCTCCGCGTCAAGCGCATCGACGAGGGCATCAGCGCCGCCAAGGCCTGCATCAACCTCGCTCCCGAATATGCCGACGGCTATCTGCTCTTGGGTCTGCTGCAGCGCGAGAAGGGACTGAAACAGGAAAGCATCGAGAACCTCAAAAAGGCACAGGAGTTGGGCGACACCCGTGCCGAAGAATATCTCAAGCAATAATTTTATCGGCTTCCATGCCCCTGTCAACGAGATAAAGTTGAGTGATAAACACTTAGCGGACAGCAATAATAGCAAATAATCCCGAAAATATTTGGTAGATTGCAAAAAAAGCAGTAATTTTGCATCCGCATTAAGAAACAGAGTATGGTTCCGTAGCTCAGTTGGATTAGAGCAACAGCCTTCTAAGCTGTGGGTCTTGGGTTCGAACCCCAACGGAATCACAAAAGTGGATTAATCGTAAGGTTAATCCACTTTTTGTTTATATACATCCCGGGAAAAATGAAAGCAATATATATTTTAACTAAAAAAGGCCGATGCAATATGCACCAGCCTTTTTCTTATCTTCTACTTATTATTCAGTAATCAGTGTAAACTCTGAACCCGAAGCATAATCCTGGCCATTCTGCTCATTCAATGCACGCAGACGGAAGTAGCGAGCCTTGACAGGCTTGTTCAACATCACCTTCTGCAGCTTGGCTGTCTTCTCAAAATGACCCTTCAAGATTGGCTCACCCCAAGTCTTGTTGTCGTTGCTGACGTAGATTTCATAATCCTTGATGCAACCATTCAGAGAACCATCCTGGCGTGCCAGATAAGTAAAGCCCTTGATGACCTTCTGCTTGCCAGCATCGAAGTCAACCCAGTGAGGATACTTAGCCAATGTAATGGAATACATCGTATGCCAGAATGTAGAAGGATCGCCATCTACCAAGTAGGCAGCATCACCCTCATCAGGCTCCTGGCTGGAAGCAAAGGCTATCTGAAGATTGGATGTCTGCTGATTCTGCTGCATCTTCTTCATCATCTCCTTCACCATCTCACGACCGGTAGCTGAAACCTTCACGATATTTCCAAGCTCTGACTTCACCGCTGGACGGATGATGAATCCGAATGTGGTAGGAGTACTGCGTACCTGATCTGGTGTCAAAGGACCACCCTGTCCACAGCTGGCACCGCCCAATCCTGTAACCTTTGCATCGAGGTGCAAGTGAGTACCGCTGCTCTTTGGCAACTGATATGGATGTGCTGCCAATGTCAACTCCTGCTGACTCCAAGGCAATGCTGAGGCAGACATAGTACTGTCAGAGATGAATACTACACCCTGCTGGCTGTCGTTAGTAACGGCACACCAACGAACCTCCTCGCGGTTGCCCTGTGCCTGTGGCTTAGGAAGCATGATGCCCTGCTCTGCTACCGGACTGTGGTACCAACCGATAAACTGGCTGGTCTTGCGGTCGTTGTAGTTGTTGACAGGTCCGCGTCCATAATAATCATACTGGTTCAACTCGCTTGGCAATACCATAGAATAGCCGATACGAGGCAAGATGACCTTAGAACGATTAGCACCGATGGCACTCTGCATCTCGATAGAACCATCCTTATAGATTGTATAAATCTGGCGTGAAGTGAACTTCAGGTCAGTATCTGTCAAGGCATGCTTGTTCTTCTCGAAGTTATAGCAAGACTCCGGGTCACGGTCGCGGTTGCTGTAATTCACATCGCATCCCTCCTTACCCTGACTCTCTACAGTAAAGTCGAGCTGGTAAGAACCATCCTTCTTGGCTGTATAGTTCCAGTTCTTCACTAAATGCTGCAGGTCGTACAGACCATTCTTGAACCATGCATTGTGGTATCCGATACCGGCATCGTTGTCTGTAGGAGCACGATATGCATCGAGCTTAGGACCATTGCCATCCTTGATGATATCCTGGCTGCCATACTTCAGGCTATAGATAGCACCGGTATTCAGGTCGAATGCCACCTGGAAGTTACCACCATTGATGTTGGCACGCTTAGCCGCCTTATCTACCGAAAGCTTCATCGCCTTACCGTTCTTGGCAACAGTAGCGATAGAAGGAGCAGCAACCTCAGCGCCCTTCACTCTCAACTGCTCTTCCATCTGCGGATAACCCTTGGCAGCCCAAGGCATATCCTTGCCCAGAAGGAACTGAACGGTTACGAAGTACTCGCTCTTTGGATCGAGGCTTGCATAATCGTATGGCAAGGTATAGAAGCCCTTCTCGCGAGGACCCACGATATTCTTGGCACCCTGCAATGGCTGATTCTTTGAAATGCAGACGCCATCCTTATAGAGAGACCATACAATCTGGTAATTCTTGAGAGGCTCGAAGTAGTTCTTATTGAAGATTTCAATCTGTCCCTGCTTCATATCCACAGCCTTCACGCCTACATTCTGATAAACCTTCTTTACCTCATAGTACTGAGCCTTAGGTGAGAAGTCTGGGCGAAGGATACCATTCATACAGAACATACCATCGTTTGGCTTGTTGTCTTTACCGAAGTCACCACCGTATGCCCAGTAGGTCTGTCCGGTTACAGGATCCTGCTTGTTAAGAGCCTGGTCAACCCAGTCCCAGATAGCTCCACCCATGAAGAAGTTGGTGCTCTCGATGGCATTCCAGTAATCTATCAGGTTACCGCAGGCATTACCCATAGAGTGAGCATACTCAGAGATGTGGAACGGATACTTCAGCTTGTACTTGCCCTGTACGGCTCCCTGAACCCATGCGATGGAAGGATACTGGTTGGAACCCATATCCACGATATCATTGTTGCGCTCATACTGAACTGGGCGGCTGGTATCATAAGCCTTGATGGCATTATAGCAATCTACGAAAGTCTTGCCAGGACCAGCCTCGTTACCCAAACTCCAGATTACTACAGAAGGATGATTCACGGTAGCGTGTACCATCTCCATGTTTCTGGCGATATGAGCGTTGCGGAACTCAGGTACATGAGAAAGACTCTGCTTGCCATAGTAGTACTCATGGCTCTCGAGGTTAGCTTCATCCTCCAGATAGATTCCATACTTATCGCAGAGATAATACCAGTAAGGTGCATCAGGATAGTGGCAGTTGCGCACATGGTTGATGTTTCCACGCTTCATCAGGAAGATTTCATTCTCCATCTGTTCGCGGGTAGCAGTATGACCTAACAGTGTATTGTTCTCATGACGGTTGACACCCTTCAGCTTGATAGGCTGTCCGTTGAGATAGTAGTATCTTCCAGCTAATCCGAACTCATCCTTCTCAGCAGGAGTCTCCTTGATTTCCACTTTTCTGAAGCCAACGATGGTAGAGAAGGTCTGAACCGTTCTGCCCTTGGCATCCTTCAATTCTCCTACCAATGTATAACGGTAAGGAGCTTCTGCACTCCAGAGCTTCACCTTGTTGGCAGCATCGAGCGTAGTCTCCAGAACTATCTCTCCCTTGGAATTCAATTTTCCGACAAGAGGAGTAGAAGCAGTAACGCCTTCCATCAGATCATTGTCGTCGGAATAAAGACGGTTGGCATAGAGTGAATACTGCAAGGTATAACCCTTGATGGCCTTCTTGGAAAGGTTCTGCAACTGTGCCGTGATATGCAAGGTGGCATGGCTGTAGGTTTCATCCAAGTCAGGAATAGCCTTGAAGTCTCTTACCTGAACCTGTGGTTTGGCAACCAAAGCCACGGTGCGGAAGATACCAGGCAAGCGGAACATATCCTGACTCTCCAGGAAAGAACCGTCTGAATGGCGATAAACCTCTACAGCTACCGTATTCTCCTCACCCTCCTTATTAAGATAAGGTGTAATGTCGAATTCAGCCAGGTTGCGTGAGTTCTTGGAGAATCCCACATACTTACCATTTATATATAGGTAGAAGAATGAATCTACACCATCGAAGTTAAGTTGGTAGGAGGTGTACGCATCACTCCACCCTTCCAGTCGTTCATCGGCTGCCAGGAGTGCTGGAAGATGACACGCTGGTTAGAATAGAGCGGATCTCCATACTTGTTGTTTCCATCTTTCTGCAGTCCAGCCAAATTCCAGTTCATAGGCACCTTGATGTCGTCCCACTGAGAGACATCATAGTCTGTACGGTAGAAATCCTTAGGACGCTTATCAGGATTTGGAGCCCAATGGAACTTCCATAATCCATCGAGAGATTTCCAGTAAGAACTGTTCTCTGGTAAAACCTTTCTCGCCTCTTCGACATTGCGGAACGAGAAGAACCAAGCATGCGGCTGCTGCTTGTTGACAGCTACGGAATCAGGACTTTGCCACTCCCATCCCGTAGGCGCAGCCTGCTGATTGTAGAAGTAGCCTCCTAAAGTGCCATCTGCCCATGCTGAAGAGCAAATGAGTCCGGTTAAAAGTAATAAATAAGTTTTCTTCATAAGTTGATGTTATTGTTTCTAAATATATTCTTTGCAAAGTTACGCTTTTATTTTGAAAGAGCAAAATAGTAGAAGAGAAAAAGCGAGAAAATACCCGATTTTTTGAGATAAGCCTTTAATCTTTGCCCTACCCGATGATTTTTTGCACGAAAAACTTGGCGGAATCACAGAAAAGCTGTATCTTTGTCGCATATAAACAATCTAATGGCAATATAGATATACTAAATATATTATTAATTAATAAATTCAATCTTAAACAAAGACATTTATGGTAAACAGATTCATTCTTAATGAAGTTTCCTATTTCGGTCCAGGTGCCCGCAAGGAGCTTCCTACAGTAATCGCTAGTCGTGGTTGGAAAAAAGCTTTGGTTGTAACAGACAAGGGCTTGATGAAATTTGGCGTTGCCAAGATGGTACTCGACGTATTGGACGAGGCTAACATCGCTTACGAGGTATTTGATGACGTAAAGCCAAACCCAACAGTTTCTAATGTTACTGCAGGTATTGAGGCTTGCAAGAAGGCAGAGGCAGACTTCATCATCGCTATCGGTGGTGGCAGTTCTATGGATACCGCAAAGGGTATCGGCGTGGTTGTTACCAACCCAGAGTTTGCCGACATCGTTTCTCTGGAGGGAGTTGCTCCTACCAAGAACAAGTGCTTGCCTATCGTTGCTCTTCCTACTACAGCTGGTACCGCAGCAGAGACCACCATCAACTATGTGATTATCGACGAGAAGCGCCAACAGAAGATGGTATGCGTAGATCCTAACGATATTCCAGCCGTTGCTATCGTAGATGCTGAGCTGATGTATTCTTTGCCAAAGGGTCTCACCGCAGCTACCGGTATGGATGCGATGACTCACGCTATCGAGGGCTTGATTACCAAGGCAGCTTGGGAGATGAGTGATATGTTCGAGCTCAAAGCTATCGAGATGATTCATAAGTACCTGCCTATCGCAGTGAATGACCCTACCAATCCTGAAGGTCGCAACGGTATGGCTGTAGCTCAGTATATTGCCGGTATGGCATTCTCTAATGTTGGTTTGGGCGTTGACCATGGTATGGCTCATCCAATGAGTGCCCTTCATGATGTTCCTCACGGAGTAGCATGTGCCATCCTGCTTCCTACCGTGATGCGTTTCAATATGGAGGTAAGTGTACCTAAGTATGTACAGATTGCCAAGGTTGTTGGTGTTTACAAGGATGGTATGACCGACCAGGAGGCAGCAGAGGCAGCATGCAATGCTATCGAGGAGTTGTCTAAGTTGGTCGGTATTCCACAGCATCTCAGCGAATTGGGCATCACAGAGGCTGACATCCCAGCCCTTGCCGAGCAGGCATTCACCGATGTATGTACTCCAGGTAACCCTCGTGAGGTTTCTAAGGAGGATATCATCGCCTTGTATCACAAGATCTTGTAATATCGACTAAAGATACAATCATACTTTAATATTTTAATATTTTAATCGCCCTGAAAGGAACAAGCATAAATGATGCTTCACCTTTCAGGGCGATTTTTTTATTCATTTAATCCCTCAACTTAGGCTTTTAATTTCTTTGCTTTCATATTTTACTCCTTTCTTAAATTGCATATCAAACTAAGCCATTCTTCTTCAACAAATCTGTCAATTCTTTCCCCTTTAAAGTACTCCGCTCCGATTTATCATAAATATAAAGCAAGCCGAGACCATCCTCTATATCAGCCAACACAACTGTTATAATACGGGCACCGCCACTTTTACCGGTTCCTTTCGATTTGATAGCCATACGAACCTTACGCAAGCCACCACCTAAATCTGCACCCAAAGAGGGGGAAGAACTTAATTCATTCATCAATTCTTTCAAATCAGATTTAAACGACTTATAGCGCTTATTCAATCGTTTAGCTTCCCTTTCAAAAGAAGGGAACGTATATATCTTACAACTCATTCAACACGTCCTCCAATGGTTTAAGCTCTAACTTTCCTTCACGATAGGATTTCAGCTCATGGAGGGCATTGTCAAAACCTGATAGAATTTCTTCTTTAGTCATGCAAGGCTCTTCTTGAGCCATACACGCCTCATTTGCCTCTTTATTTGCAAAGAGGTTTCTTATCCTATCCAAAAGATGGATATCTTGTGTATTAAGCACCTGACGAATAATTTCATTCTGTGCTGCTTGTATATTTAATGCTGTCATACAACTCCTTTTTATTTGTTTTAAAATACCGAATATCACTTATTTCCTGCAAAAATACACAGAAGTTTTCAAAATACCAAATATTTCCAGGCAAATCTACAAAAAGGTTATTGTTTTCTTTGATTTTCAGAGAATTATTCGCATTTTTGCATCGTTATAGGATATAAATTCTTTATATGTCAGAGATACTATATGCCCTCTCCCATCTTCCCCGCAACTCCAAGCAAAGTGCACGAGTGAGAAACAAATATATCATCAACATAGCTGACAAAGTTGTATTTGGAGCTTTAGATACTTCTAGTTTACTTGCAAACCTAACGAAAGATGCAGAAGGAATAGGTTCTTGTACCATTAGCAAGCGTAATAATCAATCGTAAAAAGCAATGGAAGTTGTAGGAACATATAGGAGAAGTTGCCGGAAAGATTAATATCTGTTTTCGGGAAAGTTAATATCTCCGCTCGCACAACAGCTGTTGTGCGAGCGGAAACCAACTGCTGTGCACCAACTTATCCCGTCTTTTCCTTTCTCGTATAATCGGACAAAACTCCTTTCACCATTAAGCTTCTGATAATCAGAAAGTATTAATGAGTGTGAAAGGAGAATTGAATTACGAATTCGTTTTTAGAATTTAGTGAAGTATAGCCTCAACATCTTAGAGCGGAGCATCATTTTATCGCCCTTGAGCTTCTCTTTGTAGAAAGCTTCTCGCAGATTGTTGATACCATAGCTTCTGATGCTGTCATTCACAACAGTTGCAGGAATATCACCACCATTTTCTCCATGATCCTGATGCCAGTTGTTCTTGTAAGGCGAATGCAGAATCAGACTGTCACCAGTCTGTTCGAATCGGAAATAATAGCCACGGAAACTTGCCGTTGTGCCTGTGATGTCCGCACATGAAATCAACTTGTGCTGCACGCCCCAAAAAACTCTTTCTTTCGAGAGGTTCAATTTGCCTCCGGTAGCGAGCGTATCAACTTGCTCCAAATGCCAGTAACCATCCAGGTCGCCATTATCGCTCGTCTCTAGGGTGCATGCCGATTGGAAACAGAGAACCAACATTCCAACTAGCATTAATATCAAATGTTTTCTATTCATATCCTTCCCGTCCTAATTAAAAGTTTAATATGCCTTGTTTGCTCACCGTCAGTTGGAAGCCAGCGTTATGCCCCAGCATTTCCTCGCTTCCGAAGTCCATGCCGTAGGCAGCCTTCAAGCTCCATCCCTTGTTTAAATGGTAGCAGCCTTCCAACAAGGTGCTCACGTTGTGATGAGCCTTCGTAAAAGGCCATACATATCTGCCCCATCCTTTCTGATAGGTCAGTAAGGCACGATACGCTAA
>OIAZ01000243.1_pt1 | contig 11904 bp, 7 predicted proteins | sample 1580911 | NCBI WGS metagenome assembly OIAZ01 (sample SAMEA3882507, study PRJEB24775) | human gut metagenome | biome: human-associated habitat; feature: intestine environment; material: feces | place: Netherlands | collected 2009/2010 | reverse complement strand
TCTTGAATGCTCGTATTATTTGTTCTTAAAGCCGTAGCCATTCTCGAAGCCACCAGAAGATAAGGTGTTAGGAGTGAGAGGCCAGAGATAGATAGGAGCTTTTACATAGTCGTAATCCCAGAAGAGATACTTGTAGTACTCGTCATCATAGTTTGCAAGGTCTTTACCCCAGTTTACCTTCTTGTAACCGTCTGCTACAAGAGCTGTTTCCTGCACTGCAGAAAGCTTGTTAAACAAGCCCTTGATGGCGACGTTGGTTAAAGGAGTATCTGTCTTGTAATCCAAGCCTTAAGCCTCCCATTTGTCGTTCTGGCCGCGCCATGAAGGATAGAGTACTGGGTCGTTTTCCTTTCCTTCTGGACACTGTGCGGTCAGTCGGTAACCTTTCTCAGTCTTGGCATCCACGCTCTTGGTATAGATATAGCTTGAGATGGTGTTGCCATTCTCGAAGGTGTAATAACCATTAGACTCCAGACCATCCAACATTCTGCGGGTGAGTTCCTTGATTTCACGAATCTTCTCAGGCAACAGACCTGTACGAATCAAAGTGAAACGACGGTCGCCCTCTCCTGCAAACTCGAAGCCGCGCTCATCGATGACAGCCTTGAGCAGAGAGCCTTCCTTGGCGATAAAACCATCCACATTGGCCTCTGCAGGTGTGCGGAAAGCACGGTTGCGTATCTTGGTAAGGTATGTTTTGGCTTCGGCACTGTTGGCATCGAGTGCGGCACAAGCCTCGGCATAGCCCAAGTACATTTCAGACAGGCGCATGTAAGGACTATTGATACCCGAACGGCGCTGGTTTTTGGTCCATACCTTTGCCTGGCGATTCTCATCAAACTTGTTGCAGCAGATACCACCGCCAGCAGCTTTAGAGTTAGGTACGAGAGGAATCAGGGTCTCCGTACCCTTACCGGTACTACCTGTAACCGTGAAGCATACGTCACGACGCAAGTCCTTGGGGTCGAACTCGCCATAGTAGAAGGCTGGGTTGGCACGTCCCTGACCATAAGCTTTGCAAGGATATGCGTTCTTACCGCCTCCGCTTGATGCACGACCTAACGAATAAGAACGCTCACTCTGTGTGGTCACACCACCATCAGAGCCCTGGGTGTATGGAACCTCGAAGATACTTTCGTCTGCATAGGTTACATCAGCTTCGTGCATCTGCTGGAAGAAATACTGGTAAGGGTTGCCGAATACGCGTCCCTTATTGTCTTTCTCACGTGGGTCGGTATCGTGGAATATGGCTGTTCCAGAATTATCAATGGCTTTCTTGAAGTAGGTCTTGGCAGTGTTGTAAAGGTTCTGCCAGTCAGAACGGCGGCCATATTCTGCACCGGCGTTGGCTGTTCCCATGGTCTCGAAGGTGAGAGGATTGCCCTGACCATCTACTCGCTTGATGTCGCCACGGCGAGTCTGATAGCCTCCTGCCTCCAGAGCCATGCGGCCAATGAGTCCGTCGACGTAGGTACGTGAATAATAATTCTTGGCATTGGTGGTGTAGTGAGGGCAAGCTCCCAGTACGTACATCAGCGGTTCCACCTTTTTGAGCTGCTCGATGCAGACATCATAGATGGAGTCGCGTGAGGCAATACCTCCAGCAGGCTTGCCGAACTCGGCTGGGCATGGCACATCACCAAAGTACTTGATGAGTTCGCGGTAGCAGGTGGCACGCAGTGCTACAGCCTCGCCATAAATCTGACTCTCGTCGGTCGGTTTTGTCTGTGCCATCATCTCGTTGAATCCTTCTTCCGCCTCGAAGGCTGAGGTAATGGCGTTGCACTTACCGATGACATCAAACAGCGCACCGTAGGCTCCGTCAGTTCCCTCTTTCTGATAAATGAGGAGGTTGTAGTTGCCTACTTCGGTACCATTTCTATAAAGGCCTTCAGGAATATGGCGTCCCAACTGGTTGTTGTGAGCCTCTGGGTGGCGCATGATGTCGGAACCTGCTATATCAGCAGCATAATAAAGTCCGCTACCGAACACCTGCAGGGTGTAGGCATTCATCATGGACTTTTTGGCACCTTCCAAGGCTGCCCATTTTGTGGTGGTGGTGGAGAATACAAATCCTTTATCAACAGTGGATGGTGAACTTGTCTCCAGATAATCGTTACATGAGGTGGCACCAGAGAGGAGGCCTGCCGCACATAAAGCTATATATAAATATCTATTTTTCATGTCAATATTCAGTTTTAATAGATTAGAATGCTAAGTTGAGGCCGAATGTCCAAGAGCGAGTCTTAGGATAAGCCTGGTAATCGTAGTTAGGGGTAGGGAATCCGTTGCCACCAGCGTTGAAGTCTGTGTTGACATCAGGATCGATTCCGCTGTAACCCTTGATGCAGAAGAGATTGGTAACAGTGGCATAGATGCGCAGGTTGCTGATGCCGAGAGGCTTCATCCATGTCTTAGGGAAGGTGTAGCCTACAGAGAGGTTCTGAAGGCGCAGATAAGATGCGTCCTCGATGAACTCGCTGCTTACCAGACCGTACTCGCAGTATGGCAAGGCATACTTGGCACCTGCGTTCAGGGTGCGGAGCTCGTCAGGGTTGGTAACGGCATAGAGGTTACCATTGTTGTCTACATTATACATCTTCCAGCAGTCTGCCACTTCGGAAACGCGTGCAGAGCCGAAGCCGGTATCCTTGTTACCCATCATGTCGTGGAGAGCATTGGCGTTGTAAACGTCGCCACCAATCTGATAAGCAAAGTTGGCGTTGAGATCGAAGTTCTTATAACGTCCAGAGATGTTGAAACCACCAGTATGCTCTGGCTTGGTCTTACCGATGATGGTAACGTCGTTAGAAGCCACGGTGCCGTCATTATCTACATCGGCAAACTTGTACATGCCAGGGAATGCCTTCTGGCCAGCAGGAAGCTTGTAAGCCTTGGCGCATCCTGCAGAATAGTTGCAGGCTGTATTGTCTGGAATGCCATCCTTCAGTGTCCATACACCATCGGCGCTTACGTTGAAGTCGTCTACATTGTTGTGGTTGAAGTTGTAGGTCATACCGAATGTCAAGCCCCAGTCCTTCTTGTTGACGATGTCGTAGCTCAAGGCAAGCTCGACACCCTTGTTGGAAGTCTTACCTACGTTCTGGAACTGGTAGGTGTAACCAGTAGAAGTATCGATAGGAACCATCATCAGGATGTTCTTGGTGGTGTTCCAGTAGAAGTCTAAGGTACCGCGCAGACGACCGTCCCAGAAACCAAAGTCGAGACCGATGTTGCGAGAGATGGTAGTTTCCCACTTCAGGTCGGGGTTGGCCATCATGGTGCCAGGACGGAAGGTGTTGACAAGTTTGCCGTCAACCTCAGTAGTTTCGCTTATCCATGTAGCCTTCCACAGAGATGCATCGATATTATCGTTACCGGAAGTACCGAAAGAGAGACGGAGCTTCAAGTTGCTCAGCCAGTCTTGTGTGCCCTTCATCCAAGGTTCGTCAGAGATACGCCATGCGGCAGCTGCAGCAGGGAAGTAACCCCAGTGGTTGTTGGGTGCGAACTTAGAGCTACCATCAGCACGGAAAGTAGCGGTGAAGAGGTAACGGCTCAGGTAAGAGTAGTTGATACGTCCGAACCAAGAAAGGGTGTGGTTTGGTGTGCCGATCTCCGACTTGTTGGTATCTTTCAGAGAAGTAGACTCCATGTGGCTCATGTTGAGCTGACCGAAGGCTGTGTCCATGTCCCATCCTAAAGGATAGCCATAGCCATTGAAAGTAGTGGAGTTGCTCTTGCTGGCAAGAACCTCGTTACCCAAGAGGAAGTCGAGGCTGTGGTCTTCGCCCAATCCCTGTACGGCATAGTTGGCAGTGGTGGTCCAACGCACGTTGTAGCCATTGCTCTTTACCTGGGTGGCATGGTTGTAGCCATTCTCGTAGCCGTCGTCCCAGGTCTGCTGCTCACGCCAGTTGCGGGCAAGGGTAAGCTCGGTCTTGCCTGTCAGTCCCTTGATAGGAGTCCAGGTAAGCGAGTTGGTGGCACGCAGACGGTTGTGGGTGTTGTATTGTGTATAGCTGTCGTAGATGCTGACAGGGTTGTATTTGGGGTCCACGTTGGCATCGCCCATACCCAATAATGATGGGTCATCCACGCCTAAAGGAGTGTCGATGGGTCGGTATGCATAAGAAGATGTGGCATACTGGAACTGGCAGCCCTGGAAGCGCATCTCGCTGTAGCGGGCATCGATGTTCCACTTCAGGTTCTTGGTGATGTCCTGTGCCAACTTGAGGTTTACATTCCAACGGCGGAAACCGGTGTCTTTCAGCGATCCTTTATCATTGGTGTAGTTGACAGAAGCATAGTACTTGGTATGCTCTGTACCGCCACTGACGCTTAGGTCGTGGTTCCATGCGTGAGAACTGCTGAGCAGGTCGTCCTGATAGTTGTGGGTACCCATGTTGCGGTATTCCTCCAAGTGGTTGCCGTTCTCGCTGCCCAAACCAAAATACTTGGCAACGTTGGTGCCATACTTGTCACCATAAGAGGTGGCATAGCTCCAGTTGCGCAGCACATAGTCGTAGGCGCTTTCAGTGTCGTAGGTAGTAGGCTTCTCCTTTACCTTAATTCCGCAACACTATAGTTTAACATTATTTATAAGTGCCTGAGCAACAAAAAGTTGCTCAGGATTTTGCCATGTCAGAAATTTCACTTATCTTAGTGTTGTAAAATAAAAATAAACAAAATTCTGAATGACATGGCAAAAGTACAAATAAAATCTGAGAAACTCACTCCTTTTGGGGGAATTTTTTCGATTATGGAGCAATTTGATGCTCTTTTAGCTCAAACCATAGATTCCACCTTGGGATTGAGATGCACATTGTTTGGTTATCAATATAGCGAGATTCTACGCTCTCTGATGTGCGTATATCTTTGTGGTGGCTCATGTATTGAGGATGTTACAACTCACCTGATGAAACATTTGTCTCTTCATCCAACTCTTCGCACTTGCAGCGCAGACACCATATTACGTGCTATCGAAGAACTGACTTGTAAGAACATCACCTATAAATCTGCTTCTGGCAAATCCTATGATTTCAATACTGCAGACAAGATGAACTGCTTACTGGTCAATGCCCTGCTTGCTACTGGTCAATTGAAATCCGGTCAAGAGTATGATTTTGACTTTGACCATCAGTTCATTGAAACAGAGAAGTATGATGCAAAACCAACCTACAAGAAGTTCTTGGGCTATAGTCCAGGTGTAGCTGTCATTAACGACATGATTGTTGGTATTGAAAATAGAGACGGCAACACAAACGTGCGCTTCAACCAAAAAGAAACTTTGGAAAGAATCTTCAAGCGATTGGAGGCTTCGGAAATATATATTTCTCGTGCCCGCATGGATTGCGGCTCATGTTCGGAGGAAATCGTAGATATGGTAGAGGCTCATTGCAGGCATTTTTATATTCGTGCCAACAGATGCTCTTCTTTCTACGATTCCATGTTTGCCTTAACTGGATGGAAAACTGTTGAAATCAACGGTATTGAGTTTGAGTTGAATTCTATCCTTGTTGAGAAATGGAAAGGAAAACCGTATCGTCTTGTCATACAGAGACAAAGGCGAATAGAGGGAGACCTTGATATTTGGGAAGGCGAATATACCTACAGATGTATACTGACTAACGATTACAAGTCGAGTGCAAGAGACATCGTGGAATTCTACAATCTTCGTGGTGGCAAGGAACGCATCTTCGATGACATGAACAATGGCTTTGGCTGGAACCGATTGCCAAAATCGTTCATGGCACAGAATACTGTATTCCTGCTTATGACAGCTCTCATCAGAAACTTCTACAAAGCTATTATGCAGAGATTGAAAACCCATGAATTTGGATTGCGTGCCACCAGCAGAATCAAGACCTTTGTTTTCAAGTTCATCTCTGTTCCTGCGAAATGGATTAAGACATCACGTAGGCATGTATTGAACATTTACTCAGACAACAATGCTTATGCCAACCTGTTCAAGACAGACTTTGGTTAAAGACCATGCTTTTCTGGTTAAACCAGCGTATTACCTCAAGTCGCTTTATGGGGTAAGGGGATTTTGTGTCTGCGACATTTCTGTTGTGCAAGAAATATGTACAATAAAATGAATTTTGTCGCTTTGCAAGCAAAATCCCACTAAACCCTATAGGTTGCGGATTTGAGGCTTTACAGAGTAGTACATGTTGTACTTCACCTGTGCCTTGCCTTCCTTGGCGCTCTTGGTGGTGATCATGATGACGCCATTGGCACCACGCGCACCATAGATGGCTGTTGAGGCGGCATCCTTGAGCACGTCAATGCTCTCGATGTTGTCGGCAGGGATATCATCAATACGTGATACCTGCACACCGTCGACGATGAAGAGAGGGTCGTTGCTCTGGGTGATGGAACCACCACCACGTACACGGATACTCATTGAACCACCAGGACGGCCATCCTGAGAGGTTACTGATACACCTGGCAACTGGCCTTGCAGTGCCTCGGCGATGTTGGATACAGGGTTTTGAGCCAACTTGTCACCTGTAACTGAGGCTACAGCACCCGTCAGGTCGCGACGCTTCATCGTGCCATAACCGATAACTACCACCTCATCGAGGCTCTTGTCGGTAGACTGCATGACGATGTTCAGCGCAGACTGGTTGCCCACGGTGATGGTTTGTGTTTTACATCCTAAATAGGAAATGGTGATCTTGTCACCAGGCTTTAGGTTTTGGAGACTGAAGTTACCATCGATATCGGTAACTGTTCCGCCCTTTCCGGCTTGGATAGTTACACCAATTAATGGTTCACCTGTAGCATCCTTCACATTACCTGTGATAGTCTTTTGTGCAAATGCACCGACGCAACACAAGCTAAGAGACAGAGCCAAAGCTCCCTTCTTGATTTGTTGATACATAAATGGTTTGTTTTTAGTTATACATTAAGAAATGTTTGTTTCCTTTTTTGTTAGTCGTCAGTAGATAACTTCATTTGTTGCTGCCAAAAGTAGCAATAATCTTTTATAAAGTGGATAAATTGGATGCAAAATTAGCAGTATTTAACGCATTTAACGCTAAATACTGCTAAAAGTTCTTATTTTGTTTGGTATTTCAGAACATACCACAGGTCTCTGATGCGTGCTTCGGGATCCCATTTGCCATCAAAGGTCCAAAGGGCAGTAAGGCCATGGAAGGCAGGATGGCCAGGAGCCTGGTCGAGATTGTCGCGCAGCCATCCGCTGTCGCCTCCCTCGCGTTCGCAACCATAATAATATACGCGCAATCCCCAGGGACAAGGGTCGAGCACCTTGTCGCTATAGGCATAGCTGATGTTGCTGTCGAGGATGTTTTTCGACATACGGCAGTGGGCCAGATAGAACTGGTGGTCGTGGTGATAGCGTCCCAACTTGGTGGGCGAGAGGGCATCGAAGGAAGAGCATGTCACGACAAACTTGTTGTTGATGTCGCCTCTGCCGTCGTGCCAGAGGATGGCTCTGCTGTCACCGACAAACTTGCAGCGTGTGGCATAGCATCTTCCACGAGGACACATAAAGTCGACACCCGGACAGCGCAGGTAGAGGTCGGCATGATAGTACATTCCTCCATTCTGACACCATAGCGAGAGGGCATCGTTGCCGTCGGCAAAGATATTGCTGTTGATGACGATGGTGCGTGTTGCCTTGCCATAGATGGCCATCTGGTGTGTGGTGGTCTTCTCTACCGTGCTACCATAATTATTATATACGGTGATGCCGCTGATGATACAGTCGTTGGCATTGTCCTGCAGTACGATGACACCCATGTGTACAGGCTTTCCCTTGTATTCCTTAATGGTTTGTGAGGCTGTGGTCTCGGCATATTGGATGATGACACTGTCGCGGTCTTCGCCTACGAGCACGATGTTGGGACGGTCGATAATGACCTTCTCGTGATACACTCCGTTGCGGATGAGTATCTTGAAAGGCTTCGCTGGGTTCTCGGGAGCCTTCTCTATGGCATCCTGTATGCGCTCGCCGGCATTGACTATTGCATCGAAACATGACAGCTCTGGCTTCGAGAAGCGGTTCATGTTGATGAGTCCACGCTCGTTGGCACCGGGCGAGTTGAGGCTGAGGTTCAGCTTGTTGACCGTATCATACTTGTCGGCCCACTTTTCGTAGAGAGGATAGATGAAAGCAGTACGGTCGCTGTACCATGAATAACCGTTGCGACGCTCTGTACCTATCTCCCAAAGATGCCGGCGGGGCACACCGTCGCGGTCGCACACGAATGGCTCACAGTGCTCTAAGTCGTAGTATCTTGCCCACAGAGGTGTGGTGGCATCGGGGTCTTTAACGAGTTCGGTTGTTCTGAAAGGAGAACCAAACTCGCCCTTGCGTACCACTTTCAGCCCCGTCAGCTTATAGGTATCAAACCACTGCATGGCTCCACGAATGGCGCGTTTTATCTCTTCGCTTGGGTTAGGAATCTCCATCAGCATAGCCACGATGCGTGCACTCTCGTTAGAACTGTAGGACGAGAGCTCGAAGGCACGTGCCGGACGAGGCTCGAAGGTTACGCGGTCGTGCTGCTGGCACCAAATGGTAGGCTTTCCGTCCTTGACAATCTGGCACTTCAGTATGCACTCCACACCCTTGTTGAAAGCCTTGATGGCTTTCTGGCGCAGCGCCTTGTCGGTCAGCTTGCCATCGAAGGGAGCCTTCTGCAGATAGATGTCGCGCAGCATTTCCATGGTGTTGACCATGGCATCATCGTTGAAAGTGATATGAACCTGATAGCCACGCATCCCGGGCCAGAATTGTGGCCATCCGCCATTGTCGTACTGTCCGCTCAGCAGGTATTCCACACCCTGGCAGAAAGCCTCACGGTACTTCTTACTCTTGGTGGCCTGATAGAGCCGAGCCAGATACGTCATCTGCATATTGGTGGCATCGTTGTCGGTGGTGGAGTCGTCTCGCCGGCTTTTGTCATTGAGTACTTGCTGCCGCTCCTCATGAGTCATGGGCTTTGCCATGTCGATGTTCTTTGGCCATCCGCCTGTCACTCTCTGGTAGTCGAGAATCTGGTCGCCGATGAGTCGGGCTTGCTCTGTTTTGAAAAACTCCTTTTTAGTTTCCCTCATCGCATTGTACCTGCGCTGGGCATGGGCTGGCAAGAGGGCCAACGCCATCAGGATAGAAAGATAAAATGCTTTCATATGTCAATAGTTTGTGTTTAGTTTTTAAGCTTGCTGCAAAAATACAAATATTATTTTGATAATATCATCTTTTTTTCGTATTTTTGCAGATTATGAATGAATATAGATACAAATAAACCTAAAAACAATAAAAAACAAATGAGGGAAATGTTCATTAAGGTCATATTACTGGCTTCTGCATTTTTGTTTTTCATCACAGGAACAAGTTGCAGCAGCGATTCTGCTACATCCGAACAGGAAAAGGAATACGATATGAGTGGCTTCGCTAAAGGTGCTGATGTAAGCTGGCTTACAGAAATGGAGCGTGATGGTGTGAAGTTCTACAATCAGAAAGGCAAGGCTGAGGATTGTATGACGCTTCTTCGCGACCTTGGTACCAATGCCATCCGTCTGCGTGTATGGGTTAACCCTGATGGCGGTTGGTGCGGCAAGGAGGATGTTGTAAAAAAGGCTCGACGTGCCCAACAGCTCGGCTTCCGTCTGATGATTGACTTCCACTATTCTGATACCTGGGCTGACCCGGGTAACCAGAAAGTTCCTGCTGCATGGCAGGGCTATACTGCCGAGCAGATGAAGCAGGCTGTGGCTGATCATACCAAGGATATATTGAAAGCCTTGAAGGATAGAGGTGTGACCAACGTAGAGTGGGTACAGGTGGGTAATGAAACCCGCGACGGAATGCTCTTCAACAGCGATGAGGCTGTAACCGGTCAGGTATCTAAGAATGCAGCCAACTTTGCTGCTTATGTCAACGCAGGATATGATGCCGTAAAGGAAATTTATCCTGAGGCAAAGGTCATCGTGCATGTAGATAAGGGTCAGGACCTCGGTGGACTGACCTGGCTCTACGATAAGTTGAAAGAAAATGGTGGAAAATGGGATGTCATCGGACTGTCTCTTTATCCAGAGGATGATAACTGGCAGAGTTATGCAGAGAGTTGTCTCGCTAACATCCAGACCCTTTCTTCCAAGTATGGCAAGGATGTCATCATTTCAGAAATCGGTATGTGGTGGGGATCTGAGCAGGCTGCGCCATTGATGAAGAAAATGGTGGATGGCTGTAAGGCTATTTCTACCTGCGAAGGTATCTTCTATTGGGAACCAGAGGTTTACAACAACTGGAAACCAGCCAACTATACCACTTTGGGTTGGTCTGCATATACCAAGGGTGCCTTCGATAACAGCGGCAAACCAACTGCCGTATTCGATGCATATAAATAAGAACATTAAAGAAGAAATATGATCAAGAGAAGCATTACTTTCATGACTCTTGCCCTGGCCCTCACTACGCTGTGTCAGGCGCAGAGCAGAAAGGTTATCCGCGATGGCAAGTCGTGGCAGCAGGTAGCTGTGCCTCATGACTGGGCTATCTCGGGACCTTTCGATAAGAAATGGGACCTGCAGATGGTGGCCATAGAGCAGAATGGTGAAACCGAAAAGACCGAGAAGTCGGGCCGTTCGGGTGCGCTGCCTTGGATAGGTGAGGGCATGTACAAGTTGAACTGGACGGCTCCTAAGGGCTATCAGCGTGCCGTTCTGGTATTCGATGGTGCCATGAGCCAGCCTGTTGTCACCGTCAATGGCAAGGAAGCAGGCAAGTGGGCTTACGGCTACAATGCTTTCCGCATCGACATCACACCCTATATCCGGTTTGGAAAGAGTAATGTGATAGATGTTCATCTGAACAATGTGGAGGAGAGCAGCCGTTGGTATCCTGGCGGTGGCCTTTATCGCCCCGTTACAGTTGAACTCTATGGCAACGAGAATTTCTCTACCTGGGATACCTATGTGCGTACCTTGAAGGCTGACAAGCAGACAGCAGAATTAGAGGTGAATGCTCTCTTAGAAGGAAAAATAGGTAAATCAGGCAAAACCATCATAGCTTTACTCGATGCTGATGGTAAGCGAGTGGCAGAACAAACCGTTGATGGCGCATCTCCAGAAATCAAGACGACGCTGCAAGTTGCTAATCCTCAACTCTGGTCGCCTGAATCTCCTTATTTATATCAGGTGAGGTTGACTCGCTACGAAGGTAAGAAGGTGACAGATGTGCAGACCATCAAGACGGGTATTCGTACCATAGCAGTAAGCAAAGAGAATGGTTTCCAACTCAATGGCATTACCCGAAAGATAAAAGGTGTCTGTCTGCACCACGACCTCGGTCCTTTGGGCGCAGCAGAGAACAAGGCTGCCCTCATTCGTCAGATTAAGATGATGAAGCAGATGGGATGCGATGCCATCCGTACGGCCCATAACATGCCGTCCACCCTGCAGATGGAACTTTGTGACTCTTTGGGAATGATGGTCATGGCTGAGAGTTTTGATATGTGGATTTATCCCAAGTGCAAGAATGGCTATGCCAAGTTCTTCAAGGAGTGGAGCGATAAGGATATCACCAATCTGGTAAAGCACCACCGCAATCATCCTAGCATCGTGATGTGGAGCATCGGCAACGAGATACCTGAGCAATGGAGCGAATAAGGTCGCCAAATAAGCGAACATCTGCAGGCTCTCTGCCACAAGTACGACCCTACACGACCCGTTACGCAGGGCATGGACCAGGCTGAGGCAGCATTGGGTTCTGGCTTTGCGCAGGTGATGGATGTGCCGGGCTTCAACTATCGCGTGCATAAGTACGACAACAACATAAAGCAACTGCCGAAGGGGTTCCTCTTAGGTTCGGAGACAGCATCGACAGTGAGCTCGCGCGGCGTGTATAAGTTCCCCGTGGAGCCG
>OIAZ01000240.1_pt1 | contig 12048 bp, 10 predicted proteins | sample 1580911 | NCBI WGS metagenome assembly OIAZ01 (sample SAMEA3882507, study PRJEB24775) | human gut metagenome | biome: human-associated habitat; feature: intestine environment; material: feces | place: Netherlands | collected 2009/2010 | reverse complement strand
CGTGCTGCTGGTGCGATCCGTGTTCGTGGCCGTAAAGGCCACGCGCGCGGCGCGGGTTGCGCGGGGCTGAGTGGCGCGGGCATTTTTCCCAGTGGCTGGATAATTCTGGCGTGTGAGGCGTGCGTCAGCGGTGGTTTTTATCCAGCCGCTGGGATTTTTGTCGTATGAGAAGGTCCTCAGAGGTCGGATTGTTCCAGCCGGTGGATGTTTTGGATGTGGGTGCGATTGTGGTGGGCGTAATTCCCCCTGTTCATACGGTGGATATGTTGCGGTCATCATATGGCGATGAGTGTTCATCTGCCGTTCTTCTGTAGTGCGGTGTGCGTTGGCTTGCGGCGCATAGCGTGGGCGGTGGCATCGAAAGATCCAAGCAATGCAGCCGCGGAAAGGTTCCGCGCAGCCGGAAAACATGGTCGAAACGGGCGTTACCTAACGGGCGCAACCGAAATGGCAGGTTGGACGGCACGGAAGAAACTGCATGGAAGAAAGAAGAAACATGAGCAAGCACAAAGCTTTGAAGGGCGCGATCGCAGCACTCGCCTCCGTCGCAACGCTCGGCGCGCTCGCCGCGCCGGCGCTCGCAGCTGACACCGCAACCATCTACAGTCCCAACGGCAAGCCGGTCGCGGAACTCGCCAAGCATGGCGGCGCGCAGCGCATCGCCACCATCGGCAACAAGAACGCGAAGAACGTCGTCCTGTTCCTCGGCGACGGCATGGGCGATTCGGAAATCACCGTCGCCCGCGACTACCTGAAGGGCGCCAACGGCCACTTCGAAGGTCTCGACGCGGTCGGCCAGCCCGGCGCGCTCGGCGACGTGCAGGCCGGCACCGGTCAGTACACGACCTTCTCCGTCGGCAACGGCAGCAAGGACAGCGCCGTCGGCAAGGATGGCGACGGCAAGCTGGTCGCCAACCCCAACCCGGGCAAGCTTACCCCCGTAACCGATTCCTCCGCCTCCGGTTCCTCCTGGGCCACCGGCACCAAGACCTACAACAACGCCGTTGACGTTGATATTTACGGCAATCCGCAGCTGAACCTCTTCGAGCTGGCCAAGGCGGCCGGCAAAGCCACCGGCAATGTGACCACCGCCGAAATCCAGGATGCTACCCCGGCCGTGCTGGAATCGCATTCGTCCGAACGTGCCTGCTACGGCCCACAGGGCAAGACCGACGGCACGTCCAACAATGCCTCCAAGCAGTGCCTCATCAACCAGCTTAAGGAAAACGGCGGCATCGGCTCCATCTCCGAGCAGCTGCTCGACACCCGCGCCGACGTAACCATCGGCGGTGGTTCCAAGTACTTCCGTCAGACCGTGCAGGGCGGTGAATACAAGGGCAAGACCGTGTGGGAGCAGGCCAAGGAAATGGGCTTCCAGACCGTCGAGAACGATCCGGCTGCCATGAACGCGCTGCAGTACAAGGACGGCCAGCCAGTGCTCGCCCTGATGAGCGACGGTAACATGCCGACCAAGTTCAACCCGTCCAAGGCCACCGCCAAGGATCCAGCTAAGGACGCCAACCCGACCGTGTGCACCCCGAACGCCGACTGGCTCGGCAATCAGGGCTCCTCGCTCAAGGACATGACCAAGAAGGCGCTCGATTTGCTGAACGACAACCCGAACGGCCAGAAGAACGGCTTCTTCCTGCAGGTCGAGGGCGCCTCGATCGATAAGCAGGACCACGCAGGCAATGCCTGCGGCCAGATCGGCGAGACCGACGACTTCGACCAGGCCATTGCCTACGCCATGCAGAACGTGGACCTCACGAACACGCTGGTGATCGTCACCGCCGACCACGCGCACACCTCCCAGATCCTCAACGCCCAGCCGGCCTACGCGCTGTCCACCGTGCTGAAGACCGCTGATGGCAACAACATGGTCGTCTCCTACGGCACCGCCCAGGACGATTCTCGCGATGCAGACGGCGGCTACAACGGCGGCGACATGGAGCACACCGGCACCCAGCTGCGTATCGCGGCTTCCGGCCCTGGCGCACAGCGCGTCATCGGCCTGACCGACCAGACCGACAACTTCTACACGATCGCCGGCGCTCTGGGACTGGCCACTTCCGCCGAATCGCAGAAGGCACTGTCTGACAACGGCACTGTGAAGGTCTCCGCTGCCGACGGCAAGTTCACCGCGGACGTCGACGGCTTCAACGGCGACGCTGTGCTCAGCTACGAGCTGAAGGACAAGAACGGCAAGACCGTGGCCGCGTCCGATTCCTCCACTCCGCTCTCCGGCGTGCGCGTCAAGACCGCACAGACCACTCCGATCGCGCTCGACGGCGTGACCGAAGGCTCCGAATACAAGCTCACCGTCACCGGCCGCCAGTCCGGCAAGGCCGTGACCGTCGACTTCCAGGCTCCGGCCGCCAACTCCGCCGACAAGAACAACGGCAAGCCGGGCGCTGACAAGAACGGCGTAATCGCTTCCGGCAAGGTCAACAACGATACGAAGGCCGGCCCGTTTGGCGCCGCACTGCTCGGCAAGACCGGCACCGCGGTGCTGGCTGCGGCTGTTGCGATCGCCATGCTGGTTGCCGTCGCGATGCTCATCAAGACCGCGAAGGCCGCCAAGAACGACCGCTGATTGGCTGAATAACCTCCGATAATCCCCAAAACCGCCGCCGCTGAGATGCTCCCCAGCGCCGGCGGTTTTGGGTTTTGCGCAAAGTTGAGTGAGGTGTGCTCAAGAATTTTTGCGATTTTGGGAATAATAACTTGCGATTCAAAGTTGAGTGGTGTAGGCTCAAGTTTTGGAAAGCATGAGAGACGGCAATCCGGAAACGGCGATCCGAAACTCGAGCGAAGAACGAAAAGAACGTATAGCGAACCTATTGCAAAGGAGACCAAATATGGGACGCGCAGTTGGCATTGATCTGGGTACTACCAATTCCTGCATCGCAACTCTTGAAGGTGGCCAGCCCACCGTTATCGTGAACGCCGAAGGCGCTCGCACCACACCGTCGGTCGTGGCATTCAGCAAGTCCGGCGAGATTCTGGTCGGCGAAGTCGCCAAGCGTCAGGCCGTCACCAACGTCGACCGCACCATCAGCTCCGTCAAGCGCCACATGGGCACCGACTGGACCGTTGAGATCGACGGCAAGAAGTGGACCCCGCAGGAGATTTCCGCCCAGGTCCTGATGAAGCTGAAGCGCGACGCCGAAGCCTACCTTGGCGAACCGGTCACCGACGCCGTCATCACCTGCCCGGCATACTTCAACGACGCCCAGCGTCAGGCCACCAAGGACGCCGGCACCATCGCGGGCCTGAACGTCCTGCGTATCATCAACGAGCCGACCGCTGCGGCACTGGCTTACGGCCTTGAGAAGGGCAAGGAAGACGAGCGCATCCTGGTCTTCGATCTCGGCGGCGGCACCTTCGATGTGTCTCTGCTGGAAATCGGCAAGGACGACGACGGCTTCTCCACCATTCAGGTGCAGGCCACCAACGGCGACAACCACCTGGGCGGCGACGATTGGGACCAGAAGATCATCGACTGGCTCGTCGGCGAAGTCAAGAACAAGTACGGCGTTGACCTGAGCAAGGACAAGATCGCCCTGCAGCGTCTGAAGGAAGCTGCTGAGCAGGCCAAGAAGGAACTGTCCAGCTCCACCAGCACCTCCATCTCCATGCAGTACCTGGCCATGACCCCTGACGGCACCCCGGTGCATCTGGACGAGACCCTGACCCGTGCCCACTTCGAGGAAATGACCTCCGATCTGCTGGGCCGCTGCCGCACCCCGTTCAACAACGTGCTGCGCGACGCTGGCATCGGCGTCTCCGACATCGACCACGTGGTCCTCGTCGGTGGCTCCACCCGTATGCCGGCCGTCAAGGAGCTCGTCAAGGAGCTCACCGGCGGTAAGGAAGCCAACCAGTCCGTGAACCCGGATGAAGTCGTGGCCGTCGGCGCAGCCGTGCAGTCCGGCGTCATCAAGGGCGACCGTAAGGACGTCCTGCTTATCGACGTGACCCCGCTGTCCCTCGGCATCGAAACCAAGGGTGGCATCATGACCAAGCTGATCGAGCGCAACACCGCCATCCCGACGAAGCGTTCCGAAGTCTTCTCCACCGCTGAAGACAACCAGCCGTCCGTGCTCATCCAGGTCTACCAGGGCGAGCGTGAGTTCGCTCGCGACAACAAGCCGCTGGGCACCTTCGAACTGACCGGCATCGCTCCGGCTCCGCGTGGCGTCCCGCAGATCGAAGTCACCTTCGATATCGACGCCAACGGCATCGTGCACGTGTCCGCCAAGGACAAGGGCACCGGCAAGGAACAGTCCATGACCATCACCGGTGGTTCCGGCCTGCCGAAGGACGAGATCGACCGCATGGTCAAGGAAGCCGAAGCCCACGAGGCCGAGGACAAGAAGCGTAAGGAAGACGCCGAGACCCGCAACCAGGCCGAGTCCTTCGCCTATCAGACCGAGAAGCTCGTCAATGACAACAAGGACAAGCTCTCCGACGATGTGGCCAAGGAAGTCACCGACAAGGTCAACGAGCTCAAGGAAGCCCTGAAGGGTGAGGACATCGAGAAGATCAAGTCCGCCCAGACCGAGCTGATGACCTCCGCCCAGAAGATCGGCCAGGCCCTCTACGCACAGCAGGGTGCCGCCGACGCCGCCGGTGCGGCCGGCGCTGCTGGCGCAGGCGCTGCTGGCTCCGCTTCCAACGGCTCCGACGACGACGTGGTTGACGCTGAAGTCGTGGACGATGACGACAAGGACAACAAGTAATCATGTCCGATTTCAACAAGGACGAGTACCTGAACGACCTGCCCGACATGGATGACCTGTCCGGGCAGGCCGCCCCGGCCGCCGCTTCCGCTGCTGACGGCGCTTCCGCCGATTCCGCCGCTGCCGCCGCTGGCGCAACGCAGGAAGGTGCAGCTCAGCCGGCTGCCGCGCAATCGCAAGAAAACGGCGATTCCGCTGCCGCTGACGGTGCTGACAAGGCAGACGCTGCCGACGGCAAGGCCGACGATACGCTGACCCCCCTTGGCCAGGCCAAGAAGGAAGCCGCCGAATATCTGGAGGCGCTGCAGCGCGAACGCGCGGAGTTCATCAACTTCCGCAACCGCGCGCAGAAGGAGCAGGAACGCTTCCGTCAGCACGGCATCATCGACGTGCTGACCGCCCTGCTGCCGGCCCTCGACGACATCGACCGCATCCGCGAACACAGCGAAATGGACGATTCGTTCAAGGCCGTCGCCAACAAGATCGACAAGGCGTTCGAGAAGTTCGGCGTTGAGAAGTTCGGCGAAAAGGGCGAGGATTTCGACCCGACGAAGCATGACGCGATCCTGCACAAGCCGGATCCGAATGCCGAGAAGGAAACCGTCGACACCGTGGTGGAAGCCGGCTACCGCATCGGCGACCGCGTGATCCGCGCGGCCCGTGTGGTCGTGGCTTCTCCGCAGAACTGATCGCGCATTCGCACAATCCGCGTATCCGCGCGAAACGCATGTGACGAGTAATCGGGCCCCTCTGAAAAACGAGGGGCCTTCGATTACCTGAAACAACGGTTCAACGACAACTGTTTGAAAGTTTGAAAAACTGTACTTTTTACTGCATGAAAACCTCACGAAAGGAGGCACATCATGGCTGAGAATGAATGGCTGAGCAAGGATTTCTATAAGGTCCTCGGTGTCTCCAAAGACGCCACCGACGCCGAAATCACCAAAGCGTACCGCAAGCTGGCGCGCAAATACCATCCCGACCTGAACAAGACGAAGGAAGCGGAGGAGAAGTTCAAGGACATCTCCGAAGCGTACGACGTGCTGAGCAACAAGGAGAATCGTCAGAAATACGATGCGATTCGCCAGTTCGGCATGGGCGGCGCGCGTTTCGCCGGCGGTTCCGGCCAGGGCGGCTTCGACGCGGGCGCGTTCTCCGACATCTTCGGCTCGATGTTCGGCGGCGGCGCAGGCATGGGCGGCAATGGCTCGCGTATCCGCTTCCAGACCAATGGCGGCGGCAATCCGAACCTCAACGACATCTTCTCGATGTTCGGCGGCGGTGCGGGCGGCCCGGGCGCAGGCTCCGTCTACGAACGCTACGGCGCTGACGATTACGAGCAGCCGCAGCCGGAAAACGGCGAGGACCGCAACTCCAAGATTCGTCTGACCTTCCGCCAGGCCGTCAAGGGAGCCACGGTTTCGCTGTCCACGGACGGCAAGAAGTTCAAGACGCACATCCCCGCCGGCGTGCACGACGGGCAGAAGATCCGTCTCACCGGTAAGGGCAAGCCGGGCCGCAATGGCGGCAAAAACGGCGATCTGTACCTGCATATCACCGTCGCCGAAGACCCGAAATTCACCCTGCGCGGACGTGACATCATCATGCCGCTGCCCATCACCGTCAGCCAAGCCGTGAACGGCGCGAAAGTGACGGCGAAGGACATCGACGGCAACGAAATCACCTTCAAAGTGCCCGCCGGCTCGTCCAGCGGCGCGGAAGTGCGCATCGCAGGCAAGGGCGTGGCCAATCCGCACGAGAACGGCGATTTGGTCGGTCGTGTGGAAATCCGCGTTCCGGAGCATCCGAACCTCGTTGCCAAGCATGCGGCGAAGGAATTCGACAAGGCATGCGGTGACTTCGCCGACGAGCTCGCTCGGGAGCGCTGACCGCCATGGCACGCTCATCGCGGACTTCCCAAGCCTCCCAAGCGCGCGCCGCACGGCAGATCAAGCGGCTGTATGAAATGTGCGCCATGGCGATCGTGGCCGGCCGGGCCGACCTGGACGGTGCCGCCGAAGTCGGTTTCGACATCGAGCTGCCCGTCTTCTCGGTCGGTGCGGCCGGCGAGCTCGCCAACGTGCATCCGCAGACGCTGCGCCAGTACGATCGCCTTGGCTTGGTCGTACCGCAACGTACGGAAGGTGGCGCGCGACGCTATTCGCTGCGCGACATCTCCCGCCTCGCGCAGGCGCAGCAACTCAGCCAGGAGGAAGGCGTCAACCTGGCTGGAATCACGCGCATCCTCGAACTTGAGGAAGAGAACCGCGAGCTGCGCCGCCAGGTGGAGCGACTGCGCAAGCCGGCCGGTTCCAGCGTGTTCGCCGCGGACGCGGACGGTGGCATCGTGGAAGTCGAGCGGTCCCAGCGCGCGCGCATGTGGCGCAGGCAGCTGCGAGCCGATGCACGGCAGCTTCCGTCGCGCGAATCCGTACGGGCGGAACGTGCGGAAGAGGGGGACGATATGGGCTCCAGGTCAGTGGTAGTTTGGGGAATTCGCTGACAGCCCATTCGCTGACTTTCCTGAAAAGCGCTGGAAAACCCTAAAAAAATCTAAAAAAACAGCAAAATCGGGCATATATCGCGGGGGTATGCCCGATTTTGGTATGCAACTACTCATAACGCCGCATCTGTCTCGCAATGATGTCTCTATTGTGAGGAATAATATTACGTATCCGCGTTGAAGTTCGTATTTCTTCCGGCTGGCCCACAGCTTCGATGAAATATGACTGCTTATTTCCGCGAAGAATCGGGGGAGGGCATGCGGTGGATACAGAAAGGTTAGGAGCGTACAGTGCCAAGAGTTGCGTTCACCGCAAAGACCCGCAAATACCTGGGGTCTCTCGATGCTGTGGAATCAGTCACTCAGTATCGAATTTGCTATTCCAAGGAATTCCGTGACGACTGCATGCGCAGGTATGCCGAGGGTGGCTCGCCTGCCGCGATTTTCCGCGAGGCCGGCTTGGATCCGAAGATCATCGGCTACAAGCGCGTCGAGCGTTGCATCGCCCGCTGGAAGGCGGAGAATGCCGAGAAGGCCGCTCAGGAGCAGGAGGCTCAGGAGTAGTCGCACGCAAGTCTTGCGATTCGTCTAAAAGGGGTCTATGACGGATTGCTGCGATTGCGGCCGACCGATTTCGTCGGATGCGTTGTTCGTTGCGGAGGCACTTGGGGGATTTCCAAGTGCCTCCGTTGCTATGGGTTGGTTGCTGCGTTGGCTTGCGCGAATTGGCTTGTGCATGAGTCGGTTTGCGTGAACCGATTGGTGCGAGCCGATTGGTATGAACCGATTGGCGGACCGGCTTGATGGAACCGTCCTGTTTTTTCTGCGCGCTGAAGCGCTTCCGTCGTGCCGCTCTGCTGAAATGGTCGTAGCTGACGAAGAATGTAGCTATCGGAGAACGAAGCGTAACGATTGCGAGGAAACGTAATGACCGAGCTGAACAACGGTATCCAGAACGGCGCCCAGGAAGTTTCGAAGCTGATGCTCAAAGCCGTGTTCTGGGACATGGACGGCACGCTGATCGATTCCGAACCGTATTGGCATGAAGGCGAGCTGAAAATCGCAGCCGACCACGGCGGATACTGGGATGAGGACCTCGCTTGGCAGGGTTCCGGCACGCCGGTTCCGGACGTGGCACGCCGCATGGTGGAGCACGGCTGCAAGCTGTCGATCGAAGAAATCGGCAAGGGCATGATCGATTACGTGGCGCAGAAGGAATTCGAGCGCATTCCGTGGATCGATGGCGTCGAAGACGTGCTGCTGTCGCTGAAGGAGGCGGGCGTGCCGTCGATGCTTGTCACCACATCGCCGCGTCATCTGGCGGAAAACCTGATCGCGCAGGCACCGGCCGGCACGTTCGCCGGTTACGTGTGCGGCGATGACGATGTCGAGAAGAAGCCGTCGCCCGCACCGTATCTTGCGGCGGGCCGCAAGCTTGGCATCGCGCCCGAAGACATGAAGTATTGCATCGCGGTGGAGGATTCCATGTCCGGCCTGCGCTCCGCGGCCGCATCCGGTGCCACCACGCTTGGCCAGACCGGCTTCATGCGCATCGACAATTCCAACGGCCCGCAATTCGCCTCGATCAACGGCTACGACGGCATCACCGCCGCCACGCTCGACGCCTACATCCGCCGCCGCAACGCCTGACGCCTCCGCAATGCGTGTGGTGCGTCTGCACAACCGGCGCGCCACACGACATAATCGCCATTATTAATGTTTAATCGAAGTCGATATCGCCGTCGTTTTGCAGAAATTCCATGAGATTGAGGTGACGTACGCCGTCGCGCTGCAATGGTAGCGGATCCAATGTGAACAGGTATTTCGGATACCCGTCCGCCAATTTGCTGAACGGGCGATATTCGCGTTCCTCGACCTGCGGATCCTGAACGCTCATAGACACTTGGATATAGGCGTACTGGTTGCGCTTTCGGACAATGAAGTCACATTCAAGTTTGCCGATGGTGCCGACGCTGACGTCATAGCCTTTCGACCGCAGATGCGTATATAGCGCGTTCTCCAGTGACGGACCGTAGCTGACTCGCGTATCGGTATTACGGGCGAACCGGATACCGGGATCGGCAAGATAGTATTTTTCCCCGCCCCTGAGCGACTTGCGGGATTTCAGATCGAAGCGAGGACACTTGTAGAGGATTTTGGCGCTTTCCAGCAGACGGACGTAGCTGGAAAGCGTTTCGCGTTTGATGCTGATGCCTTCGCTGTGTTTCAGATACGCGATAATGCCGGAAAGATTTGTGGGCGCTGCGAAATTATTGATGAGATAGTCCTGCACACGGGTGAAAGTATCGCGATTGCGTACTTTTTTGTGGGCGGTGATGTCCTTGTTGAAGATCTGCCCGATGACGTCTTGAATATATGCGGCTTTTTCGTCGGGATCGTCATATTCCAGCGATTTCGGGAACCCGCCGTATGTGAGATAGTCGCGGAAGGCTTGCGATACCGGAATTTCCGGTTTGTTTAGGAAATTCCGCATGCCGAGGTATTCCTGAAAGGAAAGGGTGAACATTTCCGCTTGATATAGCGGCCGGTAAGTTTCGTGGCAAGCTCTCCGGACAGCAGATAGGAATTTGAGCCAGTGATGAAAATGGAGCAATTACCTTCCTCCCGCCAGCCGTTGATGACGGTTTCGAAGCCTTTCACGTTCTGTACTTCATCGATGAACAGATAACGCAGTCCTGCACCGTAGGCATTCGACATGGCTTGTTCGATGAGTTGATCGAGTTGGTCCGGAGTGGTCACATTACGGTATTCGCGGCGATCGAGGTTGAGGTAGATGAGATTGGTTTCAGGGATTCCCTGCTCAAAGAGCTCGTTGAGAACTGTGATGAGCAGGCTGGATTTGCCGCATCTGCGGATGCCGGTGATTACTTTGATGAGACCGGAATCGTTGTAGAAAGGACGGAGCTTGGCCAAATAGTGCTCTCTGCGATAGGTGCTCATGTGGTGCTCCTTGTGACTTTTTAGATACCGATAATCCCTGAGATGTGGTTTAACGGGGTCAAAATTGCGAAAATTGCAAAAATGACCCCGTTAAAACGCTAGTTTAACGTATTTTTGGGTTTGTGTGGACTGTTTGACGTGGACTATCGTACGGGTTTTGCGAAAAATGCGATTTTAACGGGGTTAAAATCGTAAAAATCGCGAAAATGACCCCGTTAAATGGCTTTTTAGAAGTCGGCATGTATGGCGATTCGGCTGGGTTGCGTTTGCGTGGCCGGTGCGGACGGCGCGGTGCGTGCGTGCGGACGGGCGTATGCACGGTGCGAAGAGCGCTGGAAAGTGCGTATGGGAATCGCAAGAAATGCCGGAAACGGCGGAAAGCAAAAGAAAAAGCCCGCTGCGGTGGAATGAATGCAGCGGGCTTCGTGGAGCTGACGGTAGTCGAAACCGCGACCTCTTCGATGCGAACGAAGCGCTCTACCAACTGAGCTACAGCCCCATGTGCGTCACCTTGTTTAGCAAGACAACTCTCGAAATATTAGTACGGAGTGTGGAAAAATGCAATTCCACACTCCGCGTGTTGTGCTTGCGTTGTATTCGCCGATATTTTTACGACGATTGAACGCTGCTTATTCGGCGTCGGCGGTTTCCGCAGTGTCCTCGGCAGCCGGCTTCTTCTTGCCGAACTTGGCCTTGAGCAGGCCGACGATCGTTGGAATCAGCGACAGCACAAGAATCGCAATAATCACCAATTCGAAATGCTTCTGCACGGCCGGAATGCCGCCGAAGAAATAGCCGAGCAGCGTGAACAGTGTGGACCAGCACAGACCGCCGAGCACCGAGAACGGCGTGAAACGGCTCCAGCGCATGCCGGAAATGCCGGAAATGAACGGCATGAACGTGCGGATGAACGGGAAGAAGCGGCCAAGGAACACAGCCAGCGGACCCCACTTCTCAATCATTTTCTCGGTCTTTTCGATGCGTTCCGGAGTCATGGCCTTGACTTTGCCGGATTCAAGGATGCGACGGCCGAAGAAATGGCCGATCCAGTAGTTGCACTGGTCGCCGATGACCGGGGCGCACCAGACCACCGGCAGCAGAGCGAACAGCGGCAGTGCGGACACGCCGGTCTGTGCGTCGGGGGCGGCGAAGAAGCCGGCCGCGAACAGCAGCGAATCGCCCGGCAGGAACGGGAAGAACACCACGCCGGTCTCAATGAAGACGATAAGGAAAATGAAGCCGAGGGTCGGCGCGACGCCCATGGCAATCCAGCTGGCGATCGCGGTACGGGGGTCCTTGATGAGGTTGACGAAGAAATTGATGATATTCATAGGTCTCTCTGTGTGGTTTTGCGCGGTTGCGCGGGGTCGGTTCGTGTGGCTTGCTTTTCCATCGTGCGCAACGAATGTGCCGTTGCGAACCAATCACAGACTACCAACGGGTCTATGCAGTGTGCGTCGCAGTGCGACGACGGGTGGCAAATCTGCACAAATCGTCAATATGTGCCTATGGGAGCCTATGCGCGTGTGCTTGTAGGTGGTGTTCGGCCGGTGGTGCCCGGTGGTTGTTCAATGGTTGTCCGGTAGCTGTCCAGCGTGCTCAGCGGCTGTCCGGTGCGTCCGGCGCGTCCGGCGTCCGCGTGGGGCACGCCGGCGAATCCTGGCCTGAACTCGTTGTATTACGGCGATCGTCAGATGGTGCACGAGTCGCGTCCCATCTGATTTTGGCGATTAGGTGGCGCAAAACGTTGCGCGTCTTTGATTTTTGGCGGTTATTTTCAAGTCGTGCGACGCCGAATACCCCCTAAGTGTCGTTTTCGACCGGAAAATGCCGGTTAGGGGG
>OIAZ01000237.1_pt1 | contig 12176 bp, 10 predicted proteins | sample 1580911 | NCBI WGS metagenome assembly OIAZ01 (sample SAMEA3882507, study PRJEB24775) | human gut metagenome | biome: human-associated habitat; feature: intestine environment; material: feces | place: Netherlands | collected 2009/2010 | reverse complement strand
ATTTCTATTATGCCTTCAACTACCGCAAATTCTCCTTCCCGGCAGCCTTCAGCCAGAGCTACATTCAGAAGCGAAGTGCCGGAAGTTGGATGGTAGGCGCCAGTTTTGACGGTTCCAAGACGAAGGTGAAGGGAATGACTATCCGCCTTAACGAGTTGGCACTCGGTGCAGGCTATGGATATAATCTCGTTCCATCTTCTCATCTGCTGTTCCATCTGTCAGCCTTGCCAACCATCACTGTATATTCTCATGACTATACCAAGATGAGAGTAGAAGCTGAAGAGGGGAGTAGTGATACTGAGATTCCAACCGTTCGTAACAGCATGAAATATCATTTCCCATCTGCGATCATTACGGGTCGGGGAGCGGCTGTCTATTCCTGGCGCAACAAGTTTGCCGGTGCCACTGCGGTTTATAATTTCTCTGTAGCAGGTGATGAGGATCACCTCCGGGTGAAGAGAAACAAATGGAGAGTAAGAATGTTCTTTGGATTCAGGTTCTAGGAACATTCTATCGTAAATCGCATATCAGCTGTTGTATGGTAATTTTATAAAAACAGAAATGCGTCCGTATTGTGCGGGCGTATTTCTGTCTATGTATGTTCCTAATAGCAATAAACTGCTTTCCTATATGAAAATGCTCGTGATAACTATCTGTCTTCCTTCAGATACCAGTCTTTGATATATCCGGAATAATGTTTGGCAAACTCCTCGGCTTGTCCAGGAGCGCAGACCTTTACTTTCCTGGCTGGAATACCTGCCCAAATCTCATGTGCAGGAACCTTGGTGCCATGGGTAACTACAGCACCTGCTGCAATAATAGCCCCTTCTCCAATGTCAGCCTTGTCAAGTACAGTGGCATTCATTCCGATGAGTGCGCCTTTTCTGACTGTGGCTCCGTGGACGATGGCACCATGTCCCACAGATACATCATCCTCCAGGATGCAAGGCATCGTACCGGTTTGATGGATGCAGGCGCAATCCTGCACATTCACTCTGTTTCCACATCTGATGGCATCCACGTCAGAGCGCAATACCGCACTATACCAGATGCTGCAGTCATCACCAAGAATACAGTCACCTGTCAGTACTGCATTCTCAGCGATAAAACAATTCTTTCCCCATCGGGGAGTCTTTCCTTCTACAGTCTTTATAATAGCCATATTAAATATGTATATGTTTTACAATTCGGGTGCAAAGGTAACAAAAATATTGAAATCATACGCAGCATTTTACAGAAAAAGGGTTGCAATCCTCGAAAAGATGGATTGCAACCCTTTATACCTTATTATATATAAGAGTTAAGATAACTCTATCATATATTCAAATGTGGAAGCTTATTACAGCTGAGCCAACTCTACAACCTTATCTACTGCAGCGCTCAAGCCGTCCTTGTTCTTACCGCCAGCCTGAGCATAGTGAGGCTGACCGCCACCGCCGCCCTGAATCAACTTGGCAGCTTCGCGAATCATCTTACCAGCGTTCAAACCGTGATCCTTAACCATATCATCGCTGAACATCACGCTGAGCATTGGCTTGTCGTTATAAACAGAACCTACTACGCAGATCATGTTCTCAGGCAATGCCTCGCGAACCTTGAATACCAAATCCTTGGCAGCTGCTGGCTCCATTGGCAATACGGCTGTAACAACCTTCACACCATTGATTTCTTTTGCATTCTCTACAAGCTTATCCTTGGCACGCTCTACAGCCTGAGCCTGGAACTTCTCAACATCCTTCTTCAAGGCATCGTGTTCGTCGATGTACTTTCTGATGACACCTTCGAGATCCTTAGCGTTGTTGAATAAGCCCTTCAAGGCTACGATGGTATCCTGCAAACCGTAGATAGCCTCCTCGCAAGCCTTGCCTGTCAAAGCCTCGATACGGCGGATGCCGGCTGCTACGCTGCTCTCAGAGATAATCTTGAAGAAACCTATCTTACCGGTGCTCTTGGCGTGAATACCACCACAGAACTCAGCAGATGGACCGAAGCGAACCACACGAACCTTGTCGCCATACTTCTCGCCGAAGAGGGCGATAGCGCCAAGTTCCTTAGCCTCCTCGATAGGAGTATCGCGGTGCTCATCCAATGGATAGTCGGCACGGATCATCTCGTTTACCATATGCTCTACCTTGCGGAGCTCCTCATCAGTTACCTTCTGGAAGTGAGAGAAGTCGAAACGCAAGGTGTCCTTATCTACATAAGAACCCTTCTGCTCTACGTGGTCACCCAAAACCTGCTTCAGGCAGTAGTCGAGCAAGTGGGTAGCTGTATGGTTGGCAGCACTTCCCTCGCGGCTCTCGATATCTACGCAAGCCATGAAATCAGCGTTTACATCCTTTGGCAACTCCTTTACGATGTGGATGCTCTGGTTGTTCTCGCGCTTGGTGTCGATAACCTGGATGGTCTCATCCTCGCTAACGAGTACACCCTTGTCGCCAACCTGTCCACCCATCTCACCATAGAATGGAGTGTTGTCGAGTACCAACTCATAGAAAGAGTTCTTCTTCTGAGTCACCTTGCGGTAGCGCAGGATGTGGCACTCATATTCTGTATAGTCGTAACCCACGAAGTTCTGGTCGCCTTCCTTCAAAACTTCCCAGTCGCCGTTTTCTACGGCAGCAGCATTGCGGGCACGCTCTTTCTGCTTCTTCATCTCCTCGTCGAAGCCTGCAGCATCTACGGTGTAACCATTCTCACGGCAGATAAGCTCTGTCAGGTCGAGAGGGAAACCATAGGTATCGAAGAGGCGGAATGCGCTCACGCCATCAAGCTGAGTCTCGCCATGAGCCTTGAGCTCGTCCATATCGCCATTGAGGAGGTTAATACCCTTCTCCAAGGTGCGGAGGAATGAATCCTCTTCCTCTTTCATCACGCGGGTGATGAGCTCCTGCTGAGCTGGCAACTCTGGGAAGGCTGCACCCATCTGCTCTACCAATACATTGACGAGCTTGTACATGAATGCCTGCTTCTGGCCGAGGAATGTGTAAGCGTAACGTACGGCACGGCGCAAGATGCGGCGGATTACGTAACCAGCCTTGGCATTGCTTGGCAGCTGACCGTCGGCGATAGAGAAGGCTACGGCACGGAGGTGGTCGGCGCAGACACGCATAGCGATGTCGATCTTCTCCTGCTCATCCTTACCCTCACCATTCTCACCTGTAGGAGTAGTGAAGCCATACTTCTTGCCAGAGATAGCCTCGATTTCCTTGATGATTGGCTGGAAGATATCTGTATCATAGTTAGAGTGCTTGTCCTGCAACATGCGAACCAGGCGCTCGAAGCCCATACCGGTATCGATGACGTGCATAGGGAGAGGTTCGAGAGAACCGTCAGCCTTGCGGTTGTACTGCATGAACACGATGTTCCAGATTTCGATGACCTGAGGGTTATCCTTGTTAACCAATTCGCGGCCTGGCACCTGAGCCTTCTCCTCTGGAGTACGAGAATCCACGTGGATTTCTGAGCAAGGACCGCAAGGACCTGTTTCGCCCATCTCCCAGAAGTTGTCGTGCTTGTTACCGTTGATGATGTGGTCGGCTGGCACGTGCTTAGCCCAGTAACCTGCAGCCTCGTTGTCGCGTTCCAGACCTTCCTCCTTGCTACCCTCGAATACGGTAACGTAGAGATCGGCAGGGTTGAGCTTCAAAACTTCAGTAAGATACTCCCATGCCAAATCAATGGCACCCTCCTTAAAGTAGTCGCCGAAGCTCCAGTTACCGAGCATCTCGAACATGGTGTGGTGATAAGTATCATGACCTACCTCTTCGAGGTCGTTGTGCTTACCGCTTACACGGAGACATTTCTGAGTATCAACACGACGAACATCCTTGCCTGGGTCTTTTGTACCGAGGATGATGTCTTTCCACTGGTTCATACCAGCGTTTGTAAACATCAGCGTTGGGTCATCCTTGATAACCATAGGTGCTGATGGAACAATCTTGTGGCCTTTACCTTCGAAGAATTTCTTGAAGGATTCGCGCACTTCATTAGCTGTCATCATATTATCTTTTATATTAATCTTTTTTAATTCTCAAATGTTGTTTCTGAGGCTGTATTTCTCCTCTGTTTTGATTATTTTTTGCCCTTAAGGGCATTTTCTTCCGAAAAACTTTGCAAAGATAAGAAGAATTGCTTAATTTTGCAACAAAATTAATTATTTTTGAAATAAAAGTTTGGAAAAATGGCTTTAAATACAGATAAAAACGTAAAATTGTACTATTCCATCAAGGAAGTGGCTGAGGAAGTGGGTGTAACGGAGTCAACTCTCCGTTATTGGGAAAAGGAGTTTCCTTTCCTCAGGCCTAAGGTGGGCGTGAACAAGGTGCGTCAATATTCTGACAAGGATATTGAGCAGGTGAAACTCATCTATAACCTGATCAAGGTGAAGGGATTCAAGATTGCTGCGGCACGTAAGTATCTGAGTCAAAACAGAACGGGTGCCGAGAAATCGTCTGACGTTCTCGACACCCTCATTTCTGTAAGAGATCAGCTCAAGGAACTCAAGAAACAGCTAGACGGACTGGTTTAATACTTTGAACTTGGAACATTGAGCTTTGAACTTTATGTTTAGTAAAGTGTAGGGGATTACCAGCATTCTTCGCCGAAAACCTCGGCGATGGTAATCTTGCTGGCTTCTTTCTTGCTGAGCTGGTGGCTCCAGGTTACTCTGCCCTTGGTGGATGCACCTGGACCATAGTTCTTGTATTCGCTGTACTCGGCGGTTTCTTCATTCTTCGGGTTGCGCCAGTTGTCCCAACCTGCAGGTGTGATGTGGCTGCCCATCTCGCAATTCATGAAGAGGGTTTTGGCGTATGGGCGCCAAGGACGACCCAAATATACCTTGTCAACCCCCGCATCAGCTGTCAGCTTGCACTTGTTGAAGACATAACCGTATTTCTGACCAGCAGGGCTGGATGCGGCTGTAATGTAACTGTTTGCCTTGCTGTGAATCTCACAATTCTCAAACCATGCCAAGCTAGGACCGAAGATGAAATCGGTGGTTCCCTCGATGTAGCAGTCGTAGAAGGCGATGCGGGAGCCTGCCTTGCCGGTATAAATGGTATCTTGATTACCCAGAAGACGGCAGTTCTGTACCAACACATGGTCGCCCTCGATGTGGAGTGAGACAGCTTGTCCCAGTTTTGCGGCATTATTTTCGATGGTGATGTCTTTCAGCGTGATGTAGCTACCTGCTACCTTGAGGGTGTAGGTGCGGAAAGTTCCCATCTTTTTGCCTTTGACAGATGCATCTGAGTCAAGTCCGCCGATAGGCATCAGGATATTGGCATGGTCATCCCAGGTGATAATGGTCTGGTCGCGGTCTTCTCCGCAGATCGTGATGTTGGTAAGCCATGATGGGATGATGAGTTTCTCCTTATACACGCCCTTTTTCACATAGATTACCTTGGTGTATTCCATAAAGGCACGGCATACCTGGATGGCTTCGTCAATGGTGCGGAATTCGCCCGTGCCATCTCGTGAAACGACCAGTGTATCTGGATTGTCGTACTTGTTGGCTGCAGCCAGAGGTAGCATAGCCAACATCATCAGGAATGATAAAAAAAGCTTTTTCATTGTTTTGTTTGTTTTTGTTTTAATGATTGTAGTTTATTTGGCTTGATGAAATTCTGGAGCCGGAAGCAGTAGGCTTCCAGCTCCAGATTTCAAATGATATCATCTTTGTTCTTTTTTGATGATGATACCATCTCTGTTCTTTTCAGATTATAAGATTCTCTGCACTTCCTGCAGATCCTCAATCGTCTTGAGCTTATCCATGATGATCTTCACTTCATCACGGTCATGAATACGAAGTTCGATGGTTCCGTCGAAGATACCATTGTCGCTGCTGATGGTAAGCTTGTGGATGTTGATGCCCAGCTGGTCGCTGATAATCTTGCTCACATCGAGGAGCATGCCCTTGCGGTCGATACCCTTGATTTCGATGGTTGCATCGAAGAGCATCTGCTTGTGCATATCCCACTTGGCATCCACGATGCGGTTGCCATAGCTTGATTTCAGCTTGGCAGCTACATTGCACGAACGCTTGTGAATCTCGATGCGGTTCTTGTTATCGATGAATCCCATCACGTCGTCGCCCGGAATGGCGTGGCAGCAGGAAGGGAAGATAAACTGATTGATGTTTTCTTCGGTCAGGATGAGCGGCTTCTTCTTGTTGAAGTCCTTGCCCACCACAAAGAGTTCCTGTGGCTTTACGATGCCGCCCGTTTCTTCCTTCTGCTTGTTCTTGCCCAGGAATGGAATGTAGTCGCGCCAGCTCGATGATTGCTTCTGCTTCTTGGGCTTGCCCTGCAGCTCATCGAGGTCTTTCTCTCCGAGCAGGATACAGTGTTCGCCCAGTGACTGGAAGAAGTTGTCGCGCTTCTGGATATTGTGGAGTTCGCAGAGCCTGTCCACTACCGAGTTGGTCATCTCCATATTGTTCTTCTGCAGCCATTCGGTGAGTATGCTCTCACCCTTTTTCTGCACTTCGCGGGAGTCACGTCGCAATATCGCCATGATCTTGCTCTTAGCCTTGGCTGTGCTTACGAAGTTCACCCATGCAGGCTGTACGTGCTGACTCTTGGAGGTAAGGATCTCTACCTGGTCGCCGCTGTTCAGCTTGTGGCTCAGAGGTACCAGCTTATGGTTTACCTTGGCTCCGATGCAGTGGCTGCCCAGGAAGGTATGTATCTGGAAGGCGAAGTCGAGTGCAGTACATCCGGCTGGCATCGTGATGATTTCTCCCTTCGGGGTGAAGACGAAGATTTCAGATGCATAGAGGTTGAGTTTGATAGCGTCGAGGAAGTCCATCGCATCAGGCTGCGGATCGTCCAGAATCTCCTTGATGGTGCTCAGCCAGTCGTTCAACTCGTTTTCATCCTCAGTATATTCGCCACCCTCCTTGTATTTCCAGTGGGCTGCAAATCCCTTTTCTGCCACCTCGTCCATGCGGTCGGAGCGGATCTGTACCTCTATCCAGCGTCCCTGCTTACTCATCAGGGTAACGTGGAGAGCCTGGTATCCGTTAGCTTTCGGATGGTTCAGCCAGTCGCGCAGACGGTCGGGATGGCTCTTGTATATCTTACTGATGGCAACATAGACATTGAAGCATTCGTTCACCTCGTTGGTTCTGCTCTTTGGAGTCACGATGATGCGAACTGCAAGAATATCGTAGATTTCATCAAAGGAAACGTGTTTGTTCTGCATCTTGTTCCAGATGGAATAAGGGCTCTTGACACGTGCCTTGATTTTGTAATCCACACCCAGCTTATCCAGTTCTTCACGGATAGGAGCGGTGAATTGTGCAAAGAGGGTGTCGCGTTGCGATTCGGTATCTGCAAGCTTATGCTCAATGTTGGCATACTCTTGTGGATGGTCGTAGCGGAAGCTGAGGTTTTCCAGTTCGGTCTTGATTTTGTTAAGTCCGAGACGGTTGGCGAGTGGCGCATATATATATAAGGTCTCGCCTGCAATCTTGTATTGTTTGTTGGCTGGCTGCGATTCCAGGGTGCGCATGTTGTGCAGTCGGTCGCAGATTTTGATGAGAATCACTCGGATGTCATCGCTCATGGTGAGCAACAACTTCTTGAAGTTTTCTGCCTGTGCAGAAGCCTGGTCTCCAAAGATGCCACCACTGATTTTTGTGAGTCCATCCACAATCTGTGCCACCTTGGCACCGAAGATGTTGGAGATGTCTTCTACCGTATAGTCTGTATCTTCTACCACATCATGGAGCAGTGCTGCGCAGATGCTGGTAGAACCCAATCCCATTTCCTCACAGGCAATCTGTGCCACGGCGATAGGGTGCATGATATACGGTTCGCCAGACAATCGGCGCACGCCCTTGTGCGCCTGACGGGCGAAGTTGAAGGCTTTTGTCACGATATCTACCTTCTTGCGGTGTCGCGAGCTGAGGTAGGTGTCGAGTAAATGCTGAAAGGCATCACCGATCAGTTTGTTGTCGGCCTGCTCTCTTTCTAGGTCTTTCAAGTTCTGGTCATCCATAGCTGTACCCTCCTATTTATAATATGATTAATGATGTATTACTGAAGCCTACGATCCTGGGCGTGGGCTTCAGTATATAGATTTTATTTCACTTTGATCTTCTTTCCGGCACGAATACTGTTGCCCGAAATCTTGTTCAGCTTCTTGAGCTTCTTCACGGTTGTTCCGTTGCGAGCAGCAATCTCCGAGAGTGTATCTCCGCTCTTGATGGTTACGCTCTTGCCTCTTGCGTTCTTGCTCTTGCTCTTCTTGCCGCGGCTGTTGCGTGAAGACTTGCTTCGGCTGCTACGTGAAGATGATACGCTGCTGCGTGAACGGCTGCTGCGGGAGCGGCTGTAGTTTGGTTCATCGTCGTTGACTTCTACTACATCACGCTTCTGCAGAAGCTCATCAGCACGGTAACTGAAGATGGAATCCCTATTGTCGATAAAGGCTCCGATGAGTGATTCCGGCAGACGTACTGGCATTGGCCTGTGACTGCCGTTGATGATGTCGCGGCGATACTGTGGGTTCAGGTTGCGAAGATGCTCGGCATCGATGTTGAGAACCTTGGCAATCTGCTCGATATGAACATCCTGGTTCACTTCCACGGTGTCTGTCTTGGTTGGCAACTCGGTTACCATCGGACAGATGTTGTGGTCGCAGTAATAGTTCATAATATAGTTGGCTGCGATGAAAGCTGGTACATATCCACGTGTCTCCTTTGGCAGGTATGGATAAATCTTCCAGTAGTCAGTCTCGCCCTTGGCACGGTGGATTGCCTTGTTTACCTTGGCTGGTCCGCAATTGTAGGCTGCGATAACGAGGTTCCAGTCGTCGAAGATCTTATAGAGATCGCGCAGGTAGTGGGCTGCGGCATAAGATGCTTTCACTGGGTCGCGGCGCTCATCGTAGAGGGTATTCACCTCCAGACCGTAGCGCTTGCCTGTGCTCAGCATGAACTGCCAGAGACCTGTGGCTCCTACGCGGGAAACAGCCTTGGGGTTGAGTGCCGACTCGATAACCGGCAGATATTTCAGCTCCAGTGGCAGGTTGTATGCTTCCAATGCCTCTTCGAAGATAGGCATGTAGAAGTTGCTGGCACCCAGCATGAAGCTTACAGATCGACGAAGTTTGCCGCTGTAGCGGTCGATGAACTTCTGTACTACCTCATTGTATGGCATTTCAATAAGTGTAGGGAGTCGCTTCAATCGGTCGATATATACCTGTGTTTCGAAAACCGGATTCACATCACGGTATTTGCAAGAGGTGTCGGCCATCATGTAAGCCTGTGTATTGTAGAGGTGAAGAAGGCTGTCGAGGTTGTCTTCCAAACCTTCAGGAACTTCGATTTCCTCCTGCTTACCGTCCTTGTCGGTTACGGTAATCACATCGTCATTGTCTTCTGCATTGTCGTTTTGGGCTTGAATGCCCTGCCAGCTAAACAGCATCGCTGCTGCCATGATGATTATTTTCTTCATTATCTAATGTCTATTGTTTTCTATTTTAATTATATGCTTCTTTTTCGTTTAGTTTTCTGATGGTTACTTTTAGAATGTGAGTGAGCATTGCAGTCCGAGTGCGCCTGAACGCAGCGGGTTGTTGTATCTGCCGTTATTGAGCACGGCTGGCTCCACTCTGAGGCTGAGGTCGTCGGAAATGTCGAATTCAGAGAGCGATGCATCTACATACGCATCGATGACGGAGAAGGCGTAGATGCCAATCATCACGAAGGTTCCCATATCTCTCCAGCGGCGGAATTTGTCTTTACGCTTACGGAAGATTTCCTTGTAGCGTTCTATGTTAGAGGCATCGATTGTGGCTCCCAAATGCAGAAACTGGTTGTAGCTCTGCGTGTTCGGGTCATCATCCATAATGTCGAGGTAGGCCTGCGAGTAGTCGTGATACATCTGGTTGTTCCAGGTGATGGCGTAAGCGCAGCCTACGAAACCACCATATATAATAGGTAGTTTCCAGTATTTGCGGTTGTAGATCTGTCCTGCTCCGGGCAAAACCAGTGCAAGCCACATGGCGCGCTTGGCATCTGGTCGCCAGGTAGTCCAATCGCGCTTCTTCTTCTGCATCGGCTTGAGCGAACTGTTGAGTTTAGCCAGATTCATGCTGTCCTTGGCTGTGATGGCAGAATCAACCGAAGTCTTTGCCGCTTCTGTCGCCATCTTTGCCGAGTCGGCAGCAGCGAAGTCAGGAACGGCTACTTCTGCCTTCGCCTTCTGTTTCTGAGCCGAAACTTGGAGCGAGGTTGCCAGCAGTAAAGCCGAAATGCAAATATGTGATAATCTTAAATTCACTTTTTTATTCTTCTATATCTTATTCGGAACAGATGAAGCTGTTCCTGTTTATCGAAATAATCTATTTCTTTCTATATAAAACAAGATTTATTCCTGTTTCAGTTTATCGAAAACGTTCATGATGTGCTCCAGTTCCTCTTCATTGCTGAATGGGATGCTGATTTTTCCCTTGCCCTTGGCAGAGCAGGTGAATTGCACCTTGGTATTGAGGAATTTGGAGAGCTTTTCTCTAAGCATGGTGAATTCCTCGGGTATCTGTGTCTTGGCAGTGATGGTTTTCTTGCCGCTTTCCACGTCTTCACCGCTTTTCAGTCGCTGTACCATCTCTTCCACCTTTCTCACGGAGTAACCGTTCTTTTGGATTTCCTTGAAGAGCTTGATCTGAAGCGACGGACTGTCGAGTGCTAGGAGCGCTCTGCAATGTCCCATATCGATTTCTTTCTTCTGGAGTGCCATCTGCACCTGTGCCGGCAGCTTCAGAAGTCGGAGATAGTTGGCAATGGCAGCACGGCTTTTGCCCACACGCTCGGAAATTTTTTCCTGAGTCATTCCCTCGTTTTCCAGAAGATGTTCGTATGCAAGTGCAATCTCTATGGCGTTGAGGTCCTGGCGCTGGATGTTCTCCACGAGCGCCATCTCCATCACGTTTTCATCGCTGATGGTGCGGATGTATGCAGGGATAGCTGTCAGCCCCGCAAGTTGTGAAGCGCGCCAGCGGCGTTCACCGGCGATAATCTGGAATCTGTTTTCTGAAACCTGTCTTAAGGTGATAGGCTGGATGATGCCTATGGCCTTGATGCTTTCGGCGAGCTCATGTAGGGCTTCGTCGTCAAACTCCCGGCGTGGCTGATTGGGATTCGCCTCAATCTGGTCGAGAGGAATTTCATTGATGGTACTGCTGCCCTGGGTGCGCACTCCCTCGGTAGAGATGAGGGCATCGAGTCCGCGTCCTAAAGCGTTGCTCTTTGTACCGTTGTTGTATTTCTTGTGTACTGCCATTTTTTTACTTTTAATTTTGAACATTGAACTTTCTAAAAGAGTTCAATTTCCAAATCTTAACTATTCTTGTTGATAATCTCCTTTGCCAAGGCCAGATGGTTCTTGGCTCCATTGCTTTCTGCATCGTAAAGGATAACTGGGAGACCATGGCTCGGACTCTCGCTCAGCTTCACGTTGCGCTGGATTACGGTCTTGAACACCAATTCCTGGAAGTGGCGTTTCACCTCGTCGTATATCTGGTTGGCAAGGCGTAGACGACTATCATACATGGTGAGCAGGAAACCTTCTATCTCAAGTTTCGGATTCAGCTTGCTCTTGATGATCTTGATGGTGTTGAGCAGCTTGCTGATGCCCTCCAGGGCGAAATACTCACACTGCACGGGGATGATGACGCTGTCGGCTGCCGTCAGCGCATTGACCGTGATCAGGCCGAGCGAGGGGCTACAGTCGATGAGGATGTAGTCGTACTCGTCGCGGATAGTCTCCATCTGTTCCCGGAGGATATACTCGCGCCCAACGCCGGTAAGTTCAAGCTCCACGCCGGAAAGCAGGATATTCGAAGCGATAACGTCGCAGATTCCGCCTTTCTGGACAGCGTCGGAAATATCGCAGTTCCCCTTGAAAACATCATAGATGGTGTATGCGTCCTCGTCGTCTATTCCGAGCGAAAAGCTGAGGTTTCCCTGCGGGTCAAGGTCTATCGCGAGGACCTTCTTCCCCATCTGTGCAAGTCCTCCGCATATCGCACAGCAGGTGGTAGTCTTTCCGACGCCGCCCTTCTGATTTGTGAGTGCAATTATCTTTGCCATAAAACTCCCCCGGAAACTGTAGCATTATGCCGGAACCCGGCACTATTCAGACATCACAAGGGCGCACAGTAAC
>OIAZ01000232.1_pt1 | contig 12266 bp, 8 predicted proteins | sample 1580911 | NCBI WGS metagenome assembly OIAZ01 (sample SAMEA3882507, study PRJEB24775) | human gut metagenome | biome: human-associated habitat; feature: intestine environment; material: feces | place: Netherlands | collected 2009/2010 | reverse complement strand
GCCATTTCTTCATTCCATCCCTGCTCACCAGAATACCACCAAGAATTCCACCCAGCAGCAAACCTATCAATCCCACAGTACCATTGGCAAAGCCATATTCCTGAGGTGACAGTCCCAGTCCACCCTGCGAATTAGGACGGAGGATGAAGGTCTTGGTCATGGTGTTCAGAAGCGCTTCAGGGAATCGGTAGAGCAAGAGAAAGAGCATCACACAGACGGTTTCACCCAATCCGAACTTCACGAAGAAGGTGCGGAACATGTTCTTCAGTTCATGAGCCACTTCACCCACCGTTCTGTCGGTCTGCACATCATCCTTCGGGCGAGGCATGAAGCGGCTGTGGTAGAGCCACAAACCGATGAAGATACCTGCCAGTCCGTAAAAGATAAGCGCCCATGAGAAGCGAATCTGGTTACGGAAAAGCACCTGGAGAACACCAGCCAGCATCACTAGGAATCCATTCACGAAGATGATGGCAAGGCGATAGAAGGTATTTCTCAAACCCACGAACTTGGTCTGCGTATGCTCATCCAACTCTATCATATAGAAACCATCCGCCGAAATATCGTGGGTGGCACTACAGAAGGCAATGAGGAAGAAGAAACACATCGTTGCCTGGAACCAGAAGGCAGTAGGCAGCGAAAAGGCGATTCCGGCAAGAGCTGCTCCGATGAGCGCCTGCATCGTCAATACCCACCAGCGCTTGGTCTTCAGCAGGTCGATGAATGGACTCCACAAGGGTTTGATAACCCAAGGCAGGGCGAGCCATCCGGTATAGAGCCCCACCTCAGCATCGGTCAAGCCCAACTGCATATACATTACCACAGAGAGGGCTGTCACGATAACGTTAGGCAGTCCTTCCGCAAAGTAGAGTGTCGGAATCCAAGCCCATGGATTCCGACTATTTTTCAATGTTCCCATTCTACAGCTTTATTTATAGAGTTTCTTGATTTCTGCACCCTGATAGTAGTGCAGGAGGATAGCATCATAGAGATACCCCTCCTCGCCCATCATCGCAGCACCAATCTGACAGAGACCTACTCCATGGCCCCATCCTGCACCGATGAGTTCGAAACGCTGAGGCACTCCCTGTTCATCCTTATCATATTTATCCACCACGAAGGCTGAACTCAGCAGATGACTGTCGCTCAGCGTACGGCGGATTTCGAGTTCCTTACCGATGGTGAAGGTCTTCTCGGTACCGATAATCTGGAGTTTGCTGATTCTTCCACTCTTACCTCGCTCCACGGCCTTCAGGTCGAGGATGGCCCCAAAATCCATCTTCAGTTTGTCAGCGATAAGCTGCTGGAGTTTCTCCTGAGTGAGCGTTACCTTCCAGCGATAGAAATCGGCAGTCTCCTGGTCATAGTCATTCAATACCTGCGAAAGAATCTTCTTGTCTGTCGTATTGCAGAAAGCAGGTGGGTTCGAGCGAATCCACTTCTCAGCCTCTTCCTCGCTGGTAAGATCAGGCATAACCTTTGCATCCTCTACACCCAAGGTAATATCCCTTACGGCTGTGAGATAATTCTTCGGCGTATTCTCCCAGCAATACTGGAACTCTTCGGTAATACCGCCACAACACTTCGAGAATCTGGCATCACAAATCTCATCACCATCCAGCAGAACCTGTCCTCTGGTGAGTCTTACCGCCTCTGCCACATGTGGTGAGGTTTCCTTCGTAATTCCCTGATAACGCTGACAGTGGTCATCGGCACAAACATCGAAAAGAGTATGATCTTCGCGATCGTACCAACGGATGAGCATATCCTCCTTCTTCACGAAAGAGAAGAAATTGTTGCCACTCTCCGCCACCTCTCTGCGATGCTGCATCTGAGCCAAAAGCCAAGAACGGGAAATCACGGCGTGCGCCTTCAGGAGTTCGAGACTGGATGTGGCACTCATCTCACTACTGATGACACTCTCCAGATATTTCTCTACAGGTAGCTCATTAATGGCTAAAATCTTATCAGATTCTACCAGGAATCTCAGCGTACCCAGGAAAGTCTGGGTTTCCTTGCGTTCCCAATGGAAGTTCACACCGATGGTTACATCACTCAAGGAGAAAGAGGCATTCGAGCTCTGCGGATGGAAAGTCAGTGAACTATACTGATTTCCGTTCCAAAGCACGCCACCTTCAGAGAATTCCACCTCCTGCTCCCCGATCACGATTTCTCCCTTGGCAAGATAAGGTTTGTTGAGTATGAAATGAACCTTCTGCGCACTCACGATTCCAACAGTTACTTCCGGCTCCTTACCATTATTATATAAGGCAGAAGCTCCGACAGCAGCCTTAGCCTCCTTTGCCGCCTTCAGCTTGTTAACGATAGTCTCTACCTTCTCTGGACTGATGCCGCATTCCTGCAAGATAGCAGTAGCCTTTTCATCGGTGAGTTTACGGAAATCTTCCTCACGAGGAGTAATGATGAGTCCGCTCATATCGAGTGCTCCCGGCGAAACCATCACCTGTGCATCCCCTTCAGCAAAGTAAGCATCTGGTCGATGTTTCTCTCTTGGGATAACCACCGTGATGAATTCTTCACACTTACGCCAGGCAACGATGTTCATCATTGGCTCTTTCTCGTCGCCACGATGAGGCAAAGCCTTGTAAAGTCGGCGGAAGAGGGTTTCATCACTCTCTTCGCTCTTCGAGATGATAACAAAGGCTGGCACGATGAAATCGCGAACCAATGCAATCTTCTCATCATCATTCAGCGAGATGATATCGGTAAGATTGCGGGAAAGGCGCTGCCAGTTTGCCTGCAAAGGAAGAAGTCCACTAGAACCAGCCTGGAAATGCAGGTGGTCTGGAGCAGAAGCTCCACACTTCGGACCATTATAGAATACCATCAAGTCGCTGTGCAGACTCAGGAATCTGTGCATCTCACCATAGTTCTTATAAATGAGCTGATACTGGTGTTTGCGTGTCGGGATCGTGAAATGGATTGGCAAGATAGGGAACGGATTCACCAACAGCTGGAACTTGTCGTCTATCTGCTGCACCATCTGTTCTTCCGGACGATTGGCAGCACAGAGGAAGCAAGGGCGCTCGCTCAATGCCTTCTTGTCGATTTTGGCTCCCGTGCTTACCATACGGGCCGGATTCCACTGCAACTTCACAAACTCAGAGAGCGTCTTGGTCTCTACGTGCTTGAGGTCGCGATAACGATGGCGAGCCTCCTCCCATTGCTCCAACTGTCGATTGAAGAATCGGGAAATACTGCTATCTTCCATGATATCAGCCTTTCCCAACAGCATCTGCTGACGTGCCTTCAACTCCATGGTGCGCAAACGGTCTTTATAAAGATTATTGGCGTTCACCTTTTCTATACTAAGGGCAGCATCAGAGTTTCCTCCCCAGCGACGACAGAGGTAGAGTTCCTCATAGATTCTGCCGATGCGGTAGCGGCGAGAGAAAGCCAAGCCCATCGCATAGTCCTCGCCATAGCTGGTATTAGGAAACGGTATCTGTCTAGCCAACGGGGTAAAGAAAGCACGAGGAGCGCCTAATCCATTGATGCGCAAGGCATTGTTGCAGCCATTTTCCTCGGTCCACTCCTTATGGTCGATAAGTCCAGGAGGAAGGGTCTGCAGATCGAAGTTGCACATACGATAAGAACCCACAATCATCGCAGCCTTCTGCTGATGGAAAGCATCTACTATCTTCTGCAGTGTATCGGTAGAAGAATAGAGGTCATCGCTATCGAGCTGAACGGCAAACTTTCCGCAAAACTCGCTAGAGATGGCCAGATTCCAGCATCCACCTATTCCAAGGTCTTTGCTTGCAGGTTGGAGCAGGAAGAGACGTGGACTATCAGCTATTTTCTGCACGATTTCACCGGTACGATCGGTAGAATGATTATCTACGACGATGACGTTGAACTTGAAATTGGTCTTCTGGCTCATTGCACTAAGCACAGCGTCTGCGATGGTCTTCTCTCTATTGAAAACTGGGATGATGACAGATGCCTCATATTCAAAGTCCTGTTCATCAAAATTCGGCTGACGATAGTAACAGGTATCAATCAGAGCGCCCAATTTGCCAAGATGCTGGGTACAAGCCTTTTCCATTTCTATCTGCACCTCCCTGTTACGAGGATTCACATAGTCGAACTGCTTCTCACCGCTCTTGCGATTGTCTCTCTCAGTCTCGGTATAGAGATACTCATTGATATGGAAGATTTCTCCTACTCGACTCAGATAAAGTCTCAGGTCGTAGAGACCTGCATAAAGGTATTCCTGACGATCGCGCTGAGCTACATAATCACGGAGAGCCTGTGCCTTGATGAGCCAGAGGCTTCCAAAATCGAAATCATCACGGAGTGAACCCTGCTGATAATCGATTACCGGATGCTTTTCCAACTTAGAAACTCTCAGTGATTTCTCCTGCTCAGAAGCATCTTCACCCAATGAAGCCTGGAACTTGGCTGTTTCCTCCTCATCCAACACCTTCGTATAATGGTCGGAGTAAACCATCACAGCTCCCGTGTTATCAGCCACACGGAGAAAACGCTCCAATGCGAGATTGCCCCATTGGATATCTGTATTTTTGGTACAGATCAACACATAGTCGGCATCGGTGTTCTCAGCGATGCTCTCTACAGTGTTAGAACTCTCAAGGCGGTCAACGGCAATGAAGGTGCAACCTTCCGGCACCGGATGCTGGGCTGCGAAGTCAGCGCTCACCAGGAGGTTGATATGCTGTACTGTTTTGTCTTCGTGAAGATCTATGGTCGTAAATCTAGCTTCCTGTAGGTCGTCACAAGGCAAGAAAAGATCTATTTTTTCTCTCATTTTCACCTTATTTTAGCTTATTATATTAAAATATGTGGCAAAGATACGAATTTTTCAGCAAAAAAGCGTATCTTTGCAGTATGAATAATGAAAAAAAATATCTTTTAGGTCTTACACTTGCTGAATTGAAGCAGGTGGCCAAGGATCTCGGCATGCCTGCCTTCACCGGCGGACAGATGGCGAAGTGGCTCTATGAGCAGCACGTAAAGAGCATTGATGAGATGACCAACATCTCGAAAGCCAACCGTGCCAAGCTCGCTGCCGAATACGAAATAGGATGCGCAGAATTCTCTGACGCACAATACTCTGTGGATGGTACCATCAAGTACCTCTTCCCTACCCGAAGCGGCAAATTCGTAGAAACGGTCTATATCCCGGATAAAGACCGTGCCACCCTCTGCGTTTCATCACAGGTGGGCTGCAAAATGAACTGCCTCTTCTGCCAGACAGGAAAGCAGGGATTCGAAGGCAGTTTGCCTGCTGGCGACATTCTGAACCAGATTTATTCGCTGCCAGAGGTGGATAAACTCACCAATATCGTATTCATGGGACAGGGAGAGCCGATGGACAATCTCGACAATGTGCTTCGTGCCACAGAAATTCTCACCGCCGATTACGGTTGGGCGTGGAGTCCGAAACGAATCACTGTAAGTTCTGTGGGCGTGAAGAATAAGCTGAAGCGATTCCTGGAAGAGAGCGAATGCCATGTGGCAATTTCGATGCACGACCCGATACCATCAGAACGTGCAGAACTGATGCCTGCTGAACGCGGAATGAGTATAGAACAGGTGGTAGAGCTTCTGAAGAACTACGATTTCTCTCATCAGCGCCGCCTGAGTTTCGAGTACATCGTATTCAAGGGAGTGAACGACAGTATGCAGCATGCCAAGGCCATCATCAAACTGGTGAAGGGGCTCGATTGCCGTTTCAATCTCATCCGCTTCCATCAGATTCCCGACATCCCGCTGCAGGGGGTGAACGATGAGAAGATGGAGCAGTTCCGTGATTACCTCACTTCCCACGGTGTTTTCACCACTATCCGTGCCAGCCGCGGCCAGGACATCTATGCAGCCTGCGGTCTGCTCAGCACCTCGAAAAAGATCGGAGAAATCCGACATCATGAGGATGAGAAGCAGAAAGAGGAGATGTAGAGAGAATAACATAATGGTGAGAAAAACGATAACGTTTCTTTTCCCGTTCTATCTTATATTCGTTCTCCTGACAAGTTGCGATATAACAGGTAAGAACAGGAAAAAGCCAGCCAGCACGGGACAACCTTACGAGGTGGTACTCGAGGGTGATACCGACTGCATCGTGACAAAGATGCTGACAGAGGATGTGACAGGACTACCTCAATCCGAACCACTCTGCCGACTGATTCAGGTAAAAAAGGGCAAGACACAGGGCAGCTATCTGCTCGTCAGAACCCGAATCGTCGTGAATATTGGAGAGCGGGACTTCTCCGTCAGGCTGAGCCACGACGAAAATGCTGCACCGCAGAATATCATCCGCATTACAGCCCGCTCGACACAGCAGTTGCAGGAAAAGCTCAATGGCGAAAGACTCCGCCAAATCGTGAATGAGGTAGAGTTGAAACATCTGGCAGATATCATCTCCAGCAACCCCAGCAAACAAAACAAGGAGATGCAGGACGAAATCAAGAAGATGTTTGGAATTGACATGAAGATTCCGGTCTCGATGAACGCCAGCAAAAAAGCAAAAGACTTCATCTGGATCTCGAATAATGCAAGTACGGGAATGCAAAACCTGCTTGTGTTTAAAGTGAAGAGTGAAGAACGAAGAATGAAGAATTCAAATGCAGTTTCTGCAGATGACAAAGCTCAGATCGACAGCATTCTTCGAACCAACATGCCCGGTGAAACCAACAGCATGTATATGGAGATTCCAGTTCTTTCAGAAAGAGGGCTCTGGGAGATGAAGGGGGATGCCATGGGAGGACCTTATGTCATGCATCGCATTCATAAGTCAACAAGCCAAGCAGAAATTCAGCAAGGCTACGACCTCTACATCATCGGCTTCGTCTATGCTCCCGAAATGAAAAAGAAAATATTAATCAAGCAGCTCGAAGCTGCGATTTCTACTATAAAATAAGTATTAATGGACAACAAGAAAATCAGGGTGGCTATCACCCACGGAGATACCAATGGTATCGGATATGAACTCATTTTTAAGGCATTCAGTGAGCCAGAGATGTTGGAGTTTTGCACCCCAATCATCTATGGTTCACCTAAAGTGGCAGCTTATTATCGCAAGGCGATGAATCTGCCAGCCCAGTTCTCTATCATCCAGAAAGCAGAAGATGCAGAAGATGGACGTATCAACCTCCTCGCTGCCGTAGATGAAGAGGTTAAGGTAGATATGGGACTTCCTACTGATGAATCAGGAGCTGCAGCCATCAAAGCACTCGACCGTGCTATGACCGACTATCGCAACAATCTCTATGATGTATTGATTACAGCACCAGTAAGCAGTCAGAACGTCAAAATAGAAGGATATACCTTCAAGGGACACAAGGAGTACATCGAAACATGCATCGGCGACCGCAACAGTTCCCTGAGCATCCTCATCGGAGGAGACCTCCGTATCGCAGCTATCACAGAAAAGACACCTTTGGCCCAAGTAGCTGGTGCAATCAGTCAGGAAAGTATCGTGAGCAAGACAACATTGCTCTGGCAGACATTGAAGCGCGACTTCCTCATCACCAACCCACGTATCGCCGTACTCGCCCTGAATCCTAGCATCAACGAGGAACAGAGTTGCGGCAAAGAGGAACGCGAAATCATCATCCCTGCCATCGACCACCTTGCTGACAAGGGAATCCAGGCGTTTGGTCCTTACCCTGCAGACGAATTCTTCGGCAGCGGTTACTTCAGCGAATTCGATGGAATCATGGCAATGTACTACGATCAGGCTACCGTGCCATTCCATGCTCTCTACAACGAGGATGGCGTGCTCTACACTGCAGGCTTGCCACTCATCCATACCGCAGCCAACACAACTCCTTGCTACTTCATGGCAGGCTGCAACGAGGCAGACCCAACATCATTCCGCCATGCTATCTTCACGGCACTCGATGCTTTCCGCCATCGCGAAACAAGCGACGAGGTGGGTACAAACCCATTGCCAAAACTCTATCACGAGAAGCGAGACGAAAGTGAAAAGGTTCGCTTCTCTATCCCTAAGAAGCACGCTCCATCTCCATTCCCTTCTAAGAACGGGAAACAGGGAGCACCAAAGGGTAACGAGCAGAAGGAGGCACAGAACAATGCTCCAAAAAACAATGAGCAGAAGGAGGCACAGAACAATGCTCCAAGAAACAACGAGCAGAAGGAGGCACAGAACAATGAGCAGAAGAACAATAATCAGAAAGCTCAACAGCCTAACAAGCAGAAGGCTGCACAGGCTGCTGCAGCACTCTCTGCTGTTCTCTCTGCAGTTCAGGCTGGTCAGAAGCCTGCTTCTAAAGAGTAAAAAACAAGGCGAAATTAGCTGCTGGAACTTGTATGTTTCCGGCAGCAATATCAGCCTGATACGTGACTAGAAATTAAGGAAAAAGAGCAGAAAGATAGGCGAAAAAGTTAAAAATCACCTATTTTCTGCTCTCCATAACCTATTTTTGGACGAAAAAAGCAGATAATTCAAAAAAAATATGTAATTTTGGCAGCTAAATGGATAATTCCGAACTTCAAAAGATAAAACAACGATACAATATCGTCGGAAACAGCGACGGATTGAATCGTGCTCTCGATGTTGCCTTACAGGTGGCACCGACAGACCTTTCCGTGCTCATCATCGGAGAAAGCGGAGTGGGTAAGGAAATCATTCCAAGAGTCATCCACGACAATTCTCCACGAAGAAGAGAGAAATACTTCGCCATCAACTGCGGCAGCATCCCAGAGGGAACCATTGACAGCGAACTCTTCGGACACGAAAAGGGTTCCTTCACTGGAGCCATCGGTGAAAGCGAAGGTTACTTCGGAATAGCCAACAAGGGAACCATCTTCCTCGATGAGGTAGGAGAACTCCCTATCCAGACCCAAGCCCGACTGCTTCGTGTGCTGGAAACTGGTGAATATATCCGAGTAGGAGGTACAGAAATCCGAAAGACCAATGTTCGTATCGTAGCTGCCACCAATGTGAATATGCGCAAGGCTGTGAGCGAAGGAAGATTCCGCGAGGATCTCTACTATCGTCTCAACACGATTCCTATCCAGATGCCTCCTTTGCGCGAACGTGGCGGTGACATACTCTTGCTCTTCCGTCTCTTTGCCATGCAAATGGCTGAGAAATACCACTTGCCGAAAATCTCACTTTCGGAAGATGCCAAGCAACTGATGTTGAAATACAAGTGGCCAGGAAACGTACGACAGCTCAAGAATATCACAGAGCAGATGTCGGTACTCTCAAAAGAAAGAGAAATCGGACTGGATGCACTTCTCCAATTCATCCCAAAAGATGAGGAGAGTACACAGCTGGCCCCGATTCCTCAACAGAGCGTAGGGCAGCACAGTTATGAAAGCGAACGAGAAATTCTCTATAAGATTCTGTACGAATTGAGAGGAAACGTAAGCGACTTGAGACGCGAAATGAACTCGTTGAGAAAACAACTTGATGAAGCGCGCGGACTGAACGGTGCCCAAGGGTTCTCTCAATCACAACCGATAGACAACAGTATCATACCCGCAAACTACCCAATAGATGTGACACCATCTCGTACGTCGGATATCATACAGTCTCACTCGGAGATGCTGAACTCTCATCCAGACCTGATACATTCCCGACCAGAGGCTGAGGAAATCAAGGACTTCGACAACGAAGAGATGAGCGAGAACGAATCGCTTAACCTCAACAAACTCGGCAGACAGATGATAGAAAAAGCATTGGAGAGAAACAATGGCAATAGAAAAAAAGCAGCCGATGAATTGGGAATCTCCGACCGCACCCTCTATCGAAGAATCAAGAAATACGGGCTCGGAAATGATTAATGACCCATTGCTGGGAAAGACAATAATAAAGAATAAAAAAATGAAGCACTTACGCGCGTACCTATATATAATAGGCATCATATTGGTAATGGGAGCTACTGCTGCCTGCTCCGTAAGCTACAAGTTTAACGGAGCCAGCATTGACTACACCAAGACCAAGACCATCCAGTTGGCTGACTTCCCTATCCGAAGCTCGTATGTTTGGGGACCAATGGGTCCGATGTTCAACAATGAGCTGAAAGACAAGTTTGCCAGCAACACTCAGCTGCGCCAGGTTTCCCGAAACGGAGATTTGAAGATTGAGGGAGAAATCACCCAATACTCACAGCGTAACAAGTCGGTGAGTGCAGAAGGATATTCTGCACAGACAGAGTTGAGCATTACAGTGAACGTCCGCTTCACCAATACCAAAAACCACAACGAGGACTTCGAGCGACAGTTTACCTCCGCCAAGACCTACGATACCACTCAGAGCCTGGCATCAGTGCAGGAAGAGCTGGTTACCCAGATGGTAAAGGATTTGGTTGATCAGATATTCAATGCAACTGTAGCTAACTGGTAAAAAATTCAATGTTCAAAGAAAAAAGCAAAACATCGTGGAATTAAATAGATTAATACAACATCCTGAGGAAATGGACCGAGAGACGCTCTACGACCTACGTGCGCTCTTGGCTCTTTATCCGTACTATCAGACGGCTCGCCTGCTGATGTTGAAAAACCTATACCTGCTCCACGACCCCAGCTTCGATGAAGAACTTCGCCGAGCAGCCATCTATATCTCCGACCGCAAAGTCATCTTCCAGATGATAGAGGCAGCTCACTATCAGCTCAAGCGTACCCAGAATAAGCCACAAGGTATGGGCATTCTTGATGCCAAGAAGAAAGAAGATCGCACCAGCAGCCTCATCGACCACTTCCTCGACTCCATCCCTACCGATGCTGAGGAAAACGAGAAGAAGAAAGAGAAACGCAAACCTACACCAGCAGATGCAGCAGTAGATTACGTATCATATCTGATGGAGACTGAGACAGAACAGAAGATGGAACAACCATCCCGTACAATCAGCCTCATCGATGACTTCATTGAAGAAGGTGGTTTTAACCTGGAAAAGATTAACGGTACAGAGGAATCTGAACCAAAATCATCAGCAGACACAGAGCCTGCAGAAGCAGCTCCTCATAATGAGTCTAGCGATAATGGCGGAATCTTTACAGAAACCCTTGCTAGAATCTACATCAAGCAGGGAAAGTATGAGAGAGCCTATCAGATTATCGATCGCCTGCATAAGCAGCACCCACAAAAGAGTGCCTATTATGTAGATCAACTCAGGTTCCTGGAGAAGCTGATACTGAATGCCAAGAAATAATATGCTCTGCAAAGGGATAAAAAATAAATAAAATAATAATAATAAAACTAGTTTTAAAATTAAAAAATGGCTTACACATTATTTGTAGTATTAATCGTCCTGGTTTCAATCCTGATGGTTCTCATCGTGTTGATCCAGGAGTCAAAGGGAGGTGGATTGGCATCTAACTTCTCTTCAACCAATTCCATCATGGGTGTACGCAAGACTACCGACATCGTAGAAAAGATTACATGGGGTCTCGCAGCTCTTATGGTAGTAATCAGCGTTGCTTGCGCATACGTTGCTCCGCAGGCAACAGGCGAAAATAGCGTTATGGAGGGTGCAACTCAGGAGCAGACTGCTCTTCCTGCCATGCCAGGCGCTAGCAAGGATGCAGCAGCAGGTGCTCAGAAAGCGGCTCCTGCAGCAGGTGCAGATGCTCAAAAGGCAGCTCCAGTAGTGCCAAATGGCCCTGCTAAATAAAAAAATAGAAAAAAGGTACGAAAAAATTTGGTGGAATCATTTTTTTTTCGTACCTTTGCACCCGCTTACAAGAAAATGGTGGACGTAGTTCAGTTGGTTAGAGCGTCAGATTGTGGTTCTGAATGTCGTGGGTTCGAGTCCCACCTTCCACCCAGGATAAACCCTGCAAGATTTATTTCTTGTAGGGTTTCTTGTTATATTATCATATTAATTCTTGCTATATGATACATCTACAGTTAAGGTATAGACTACGAAAAAGCCTGCTAAGAGAAAAAACTCCTAGCAGGCTTGTTTATATACAGCAATCAATATAAATGATTATCTGATAACCTTTACCTCGCCGTTCTTAGCTATCTTAACAATACTTGAAGGCTGATGAGGCTTATGCTCCTGACGACGGGTCCAGCACACGTAATCTACCGCATTCAGAATTTCTTCTGAAATATCACGATAGTTCTGAGCTGCAGGCTCGCCACTTACATTGGCACTTGTACTTACGATAGGCTTCTGGAAACGATAGCAAAGCTGCTTGCTGAACTCCTCGTAAGTAACTCTCATTGCCAAACTACCATCTTCTGCTACAAGATTATTAGCCACACCGTTCGCATCATCCAAGATGATGGTAGTAGGCTTAACAGG
>OIAZ01000230.1_pt1 | contig 12298 bp, 10 predicted proteins | sample 1580911 | NCBI WGS metagenome assembly OIAZ01 (sample SAMEA3882507, study PRJEB24775) | human gut metagenome | biome: human-associated habitat; feature: intestine environment; material: feces | place: Netherlands | collected 2009/2010 | reverse complement strand
CCTTCCAAGCCTACCGGTTGAGTGGTGTTAACTTCAACGATAACCTTTTTAGCGCCAGCTACATAAGAGGAGCTGTTGCCCATGGAAGTGGTCGGAATCAGGCCAACCATGCCATTGCCAAGGTCGTTGATTTTGCAAACTTCAACGATTGCAACATCCGGACCAGTCGGACGGCCAGCCATGAAGCCATAGCGAACCATTTGAGCCATGTGAGACAGATGAATATCAGCGTATTTTACTTTACCAGCGTTGGAGTCTATCTGCATTATCCATGCAAAGAGCAGACAGAGCAGGGCAGGAACCCATTGGCAGTTGCCACTTGAATCCTTGTATGCCAGGGCTACTCCCAGCATCACCGGTACTGCCGCTGCCGAAAGGGTGACGGGGCGGGCGGCGAGAAACCATGCCTTGATAGAATTTGTCTTTATCATCATATTGTTGCTTTTAAATTATAAGGAGCGAGGTTTTGGGGGAACCTCGCTCCTTGTTGTTATTCATTAAGAAAAGATTCGCTTCTATTTTGTTTCAGAAGAATCTCTTGTGGAAAAGATTCGCTTCCTAGTTGAAGAAGTTCCAGCTTACACCCATTCTGAAAACTCGCTGGTTCATCGGATAGTGAGGGGTGAAGAAGTAGTTCTTGTCGCCCTGACCTTCATTCAGATGGCTCATCATCACGAAGAAGCGGGTGTGCTTGATGTGAACATTGGCGTAGGCATTGACGATAGGGTAGTTGCCCACCTTCACGTTCTTCTCGCCGTTGCCCTGTACGGTATATTGACTGATGTAAGGAGAATAATCCGGAGCCTCGTAGCTGGTGAAGTATCTGGCGTCGGCACCCAGCTCGATATTCAGTACTTTTACCACCTTGAACTTGATGAAGAGGTTGGTATATACGTTGAGGTCTGGCACTGGCAGGGTACTCTTGCTGCTGGTATGCTGGTAGGTAATCATATTCTGCCAGTTGAAAATACCGAACTTGAAGTCCTGTTGCAGCTGCGCTGTAATCAGATTGATGGCGTCGCCGCTCTGCATTGGTGTCACTGTCACGCCTGTGCGCAGACCATTTTCTGTAATCGTATATTGCTGTGAGAAATAAGTATAGTTCTTGATTTCATCCACAGCCACACGCAGCGTGGTGTTAGTCTTGCCGAATCTCAGAGTTCCCATGATGCGGGTATGGATAATCTTGCTCAGATCATCATCCCACCAGAGATGTCGGGCGTGATATTTGCGATAGTAGAACGATGGCGTTTCGTGATGTATGAATGCATCGCCTCTTACCTGTACGGTGTCACCCAGGAATGGCAGGTTGATGTCTGCGCTTCCGTCGATGGCAAAGGTGCCGGCATCCACTCCAGTGAGTCCTACCTCGCCCACTACATTATAGTGAAGGGTCTTGCCCTGGGTCTTGCTCAGCTGACCGCCTACGCTCAGCGCATGCTCATTGAACTTCTCAAATCCGCCTTCGGTATTCGGCAGTTCGTAGTGGCGGAGGTCATAGCTGGCGAAAGCTTTCAGACCAGCCTTTGCCCACTTGCTGAATCCCTCGAGCGTTCCCATTGCCACGGTGTTCTTGATGCGCCAGTGGCGGGTCTGGTCGTAGATAGAATCGCCTGTAAACTTGCCGGCATTGTAGTACTCCTTGAGATAGTAGTCCTGTGGAGTCTGGTAAGCCTGGTAGATGCGCTTGTAGTTGTCAAACTGCACGGTGTGGATGAAGCTGGTTACAGGAACATACTCTGTCTTGTAGAAGAGAGAGTCTTGCGCTTTCTTCTTCTCTACGGCGAGCAGACTGTCTGCCATAGCCTTGCTGTTTACGGCAATTCGAGTGCTGTCGCCCTTGAAGTCCTGGGCAGCCTTGTTCGCAGCTATCGCCTTGTTGTTCTTAGCTGGTTCATCGCCGGCAATCTTTGCATCTGTAGGACGACCTGAGAACAGCTTCTTCTGATTTTTATCGAAAGCCTTTTCGTCAAACTCCCTGCCTTGTTCTCTTGCCTTCTTTCTTGCCTCCTCCTTGGCTTCCTCGGCTGCATTGTCCTTAGCAGACTCCATAGCGAATTTCTTAGCCTTGATTTCTTCCTCAGTCATCTTCACCTTGCGGCTGAAGCCCACGTTGTAGCGATGGGTGAAGAAGATGTGTTGGTTGTCGTTGCGATTCCAGTTCTGCTGCAGCACGGTAGGAATTTCGTTGGTGGCGAAACTCTCGGTGAAGAGCTCCGGATGCTTGATGTAGTCATCATTGGAGATACCTCCGTTCTCCGTCACCTTCTGGTGATTGGTGCTGAAGAGGAAGTGCGCCTGGTAGCGGTCGCCCAGATAAGAAGTCCACATCGTATATTTGAAGTGCGCCGTGCTCTGTGCATCGTAGTAACCGCGACCGTATTTGTAGTCGAATCGGAATCCGCCACCCAGCTGCTTGTTGGCATTCACCGCAAAGATTGCCTTGAAGTCATCCTCACCGTTGGTTTTGTCACCGCAGCTATTCAGCGTGATGTTGGTGATAGGTGAGTAGGTGTTGGTGAAGTGGAAGTCACTCACCGGGGTAACGATGTTGTCGTATGGCTCGGTGAAGATGAAGTTGCCCTGCGTGTTGCGTCGGTCGATGAAGATGCGGTTGATGCGGGCGGTACCCATATTGCCCAGGGTGTTGTACTCTCCGCGCAGTCCTTCGGTGAAGGTAGTGTTCTGGTACATTGCCTGCATGGTGTCCACCACGGCAGCCCGGGTATCTCCAAATCTCTCATCCACAGTCCATACCCTGATGCCCTTCGGAATCTCCTTGTCAGTGCCCAGCGAGTCGGTGTTGATGCGGTTGCCGGTCTGTGGGCGGAACTGTGAGTCTTCGTTATTGTTGAAATCCGTAAAATCGCGTTGTGCCGCAACTGGTAGAGTTGCAGCACAAGCTAGGATTGTAGAGAATAATATTTTCTTCATTTCTTATTTATTGAATAAGCGGATGCAAGCCTGTTTTGAATGGTCGGATGCAAACCTTTCTTATTTTTTGAATAGTCGGATGCAAACCTCGGCAATTTTCAAGACTACGCCGATGATCAGCAGTACATTGGCAATTGTGCGGTCATCCATCTGGGTCCAGAGTATGACACCTACGATGGCGAAGAGCATAAATCCGATGTTGAGCCAGTTTCTGGCTACGAGCATGTTGCTCTTGTCTGCATACTCCAATCTTCTGTGTTGGCGACGGTTTGGACGCACGGCGTAGCTGGTCTGTGGCTGCGTCTGAGACGCCTCATGGCTCTGGCTCTGTGGCTGCGCCTTTGCGGTTTCCTCGCTCTGTGGGATGTTTGTTGTGTTGTTATCTTTTGTCTGATCCATATTTTATAAGACGATTTTTATTTTCGAACAAGTTTGGTCAGATCATTGAAGATCTGGTTCTTGCGGTCGATGGTTCCGCGTCGGAACTTGCCGTAGATCTTGGCCAAGTCGTTTTTCTTTTTGGTCAAGGCATATTTGTCGGTAATCACATTCTCTGCAGGCTCCTTGAAACCGGTACTTCTGCCTTCCTCGTAGTTGAATACGATTCGGGTCATAGAGAGGTGGAGATGGTTGTCGCTGATGGTTGCCACCAGCTGGTACTTGGTCTCAGAGCGGTCGAGAGAGATGAACGACTGATTGAAGACAAACCATTCGTCCATGATACAGGCGATGATCTGCTCGTTCTTGTTGTTTCTGTTCACCAGGGGGATGCGGCTGTTGATGTTCTGCTCATTCTTGATGAGCTTGCTCATATACTGGAAAACAATGTTGTAGATTTCGTCTGCACTCTTTCCGTTTGCCTGGGTGTCGAGAACAAATTCCACTTTTCCCTCGGCATTAAGCTGGATGGCTCCCGCCAGGTATTTCGGATCTTCCTTGAGTACCACGCCCTCGGCAGTCTTTTCCACCTTTTTCTCTTCTATCTCCTCTGTCACGGTTGGTACGACCCAACCCGCACCTTCAGAAGTTCCGGTAGTATCCTGCTTCTTGGTGGCATTATCCTGGATCTTCATCGCAGGCACCATTTCTGTAGCTGGTACAGAAGTCTTGGTAGCAGGCGCCGAATTCTCTGCATTCTTCTTCAGCTTTTCTGCCTCTTGCTTCATTCTTTCAGCTTCAGCCTTTAATCTCGCAGCTTCCGCTTTCGTTTTCTCAGCTTCCGCCTTTATTTTCTCCGCTTCCGCCTTCACCTTGGCAGCTTCTGCCTGAGCCTTGGCTGCTTCCAGTGCCTTTTGGGCTTCCTCTAACTCTTTTTGCGCCTTTTCCAACTGCTGCTCAGGGGTAAGTACATTCTGTGCCTGTATGGTGAGAGCAGAAATCAGCACGAGTATTGAGATAAATATCTTTTTCATGATCTGTTGTTTAAATGTTTAATGTCTTGTCCTCCTCGTCCGAGTATAGGAGCTCGGAGGTGTTTCTAACATACAAAGGTATAAAAATAACTTGATATATTTCTATATGGAAGCGATTATTTATACATTCTTTTGCTAAGTTAACAATATTTTTTAGGAAAAACGCTCCTAGTTTCAAATATTTTCGTATCTTTGCAAAAAATATAGCTATAAATATGGGATTATTCGGATTATTTAGCAACAAAAAAAAGGAAACTCTCGATAAAGGCCTCGAAAAGACCAAGGAGAGCGTGTTTGGAAAATTGGCGCGTGCGGTGGCTGGTAAGTCAACCGTAGATGATGACGTGCTCGATGATTTGGAGGAGGTGCTCATCACATCCGATGTAGGTGTGGAGACTACCGTGAAGATCATCCGTCGTATCGAAGAGCGCGTGGCAAGAGATAAGTATGTTTCTACCTCAGAACTCAACAGAATCCTGAGAGAAGAGATTGCAAGCCTCCTAGAGGAAAATCATACCGATGACAATGAAAACTGGGATTTGCCTTCCGATCATAAGCCATACGTGATTCTGGTAGTGGGTGTGAATGGTGTGGGCAAGACTACCACCATAGGAAAGCTAGCCTATCAGTTTAAAAAGGCTGGCAAGAAGGTGTATCTCGGTGCTGCCGATACCTTCCGTGCCGCTGCCGTGGAACAGATCAGCATCTGGGGCGAGCGAGTAGGGGTGCCAGTGGTGAAGCAGCAGATGGGTTCTGACCCTGCCAGCGTGGCCTTCGATACCCTACAGAGCGCCAAGGCGAACGGTGCCGACGTGGTGCTGATTGATACTGCCGGACGCCTTCATAATAAGGTGAACCTGATGAATGAGTTGAAGAAGATCAAGGAGGTGATGAAGAAGGTGATGCCTGAGGCTCCGGATGAGGTGATGCTCGTTCTGGATGGAAGTACCGGACAGAACGCTTTTGAGCAGGCTAAGCAGTTTGCTGCCGTTACCAATATCTCTTCGCTCGCCATCACCAAGCTCGATGGTACGGCTAAGGGGGGCGTGGTAATCGGTATCTCCGACCAGCTCAAGGTGCCAGTGAAGTATATCGGACTGGGCGAGGGCATGGAGGATCTCCAGCTCTTCAATAAGTCTGAATTTGTTGACTCACTCTTTAAGCACTAGAATACAGGTGCTTATAGACTTTGAGAAAAGAATTAGCTGAAGCTCGATGTAAAATAGTCGAGAAAAGAATTAGATTAAGATTATTATTAGGATAAGTAGGATAAGAATGAAGAAAAATCAGATAGATATAGTAACCATGGGTTGCTCCAAGAATCTGGTGGATAGTGAGACCTTGATGAAGCTTTTCGAGGACAATGGCTACCACTGCGTTCATGACCCGAAACGCCCACAGGGTGAAATTGCCGTCATCAATACTTGCGGCTTTATCGAGGATGCCAAGCAGGAGAGTATCGATACCATTCTGGAGTTCATCCAGGCTAAGGAAGAGGGACGACTCCGCAAACTCTATGTGATGGGTTGTCTCTCACAGCGCTACCAGAAGGAACTGGAGGCTGAGATGCCCGAGGTGGATAAGTTTTATGGTAAGTTTAATTATAAGGAGTTGCTCAAGGAACTGGGCAAGGCTGATGTGCCTGCTTGCAGTGGAACCCGCCATTTCACTACTCCTCATCATTATGCCTATATCAAGATTTCTGAAGGTTGCAACCGCCGCTGTGCGTATTGCGCCATTCCTATCATCACCGGCAAGCACGTTTCCCGTCCGATGGATGAAATCCTCGACGAGGTACGCCAACTGGTAGCCGATGGTGTGAAGGAATTCCAGATTATCGCCCAGGAACTCACCTACTACGGCGTGGACCTGGACGGCAAGCATCACGTCACCGAACTCATCAGCCGCATGGCGGATATTCCGGGTGTGAAGTGGATTCGTCTGCACTATGCTTATCCTAACCAGTTCCCGCTCGATCTGCTCGATGTGATGCGCGAGAAGCCAAACGTATGTAAGTATCTTGACATCGCCCTGCAGCATATCAGCGACAATATGCTCAACAGAATGCATCGCCACGTGAGCAAGCAGGAAACCATTGATCTGCTCAAGACCATCCGTGAGCGTGTGCCGGGCATTCATATCCGCACCACTCTGATGGTAGGTTTCCCTGGTGAGACTCAGGAAGACTTCCATGAATTGCTCGAATTCGTTCGTACTCAGCGCTTTGAGCGTATGGGTGCCTTTGCTTATTCTGAGGAGGAGGGTACTTATAGTGCCAACAACTACGAGGATGATGTTCCAGCTGAGGTGAAGCAGCGCCGTCTTGACGAACTGATGATTCTGCAGCAGGAAATCAGCGCAGAGGTAGAGGCAGAGAAAGTGGGTAAGATACTGAAGGTGATCATCGACCACAAGGAGGGTGATTACTATATAGGAAGAACCGAATTCTGCTCGCCTGAAGTGGATCCTGAGGTGCTGATCAAGGCAGGAGAGAAGCGTCTGCGCGTGGGTTGCTTCTACAATGTGAAGATTACCCAGAGTGAGGAGTTTGATCTCTACGGAGAAGTGGTAAAGTAATATGGGAGGTAATATTTTGACATCAGAATGAATAACAAGGAGTATATTGCAGAACTTGCTCAGCAGACTGGCTATTCACAGGACGACACCCAGAAGATGGTGCGCAAGGTGATAGATGCCATGATTGCTGAATTTGAGGATGGTGAGGCTGTCTCCATCCCCAACTTTGGTACGTTTGAGGTAAAGAAGCGCTTGGAGCGTGTGGTTGTTAATCCTACAACCAAGAAGCGCCAGCTTGTTCCGCCTAAGCTCGTACTCGGCTTTCGCCCTGTGGCCAGTGTCAAGGAAAAACTGAAGAATGGAGGTGAAGACTATGAGTAAGATTAGTTTAAGCGACTTGGCGCAGCGCCTGGCAGAGAAGTCGGGAATCAGTCTGCAGGATGCCGAATTGTTTATCAGAAAGATGTTTGATGTTGCCAACGAGGGGCTTCAGTCTGATAAGCTCGTGAAGATGAAGTGGCTTGGTACTTTCAAGGTAATGGCGGTGAAGGATCGTGAAAGCGTGGATGTGAACACGGGCGAGCGTATCATTATCGAGGGCCGTGACAAGATTTCCTTCACGCCCGATAATATTCTGAAGGAGATTGTGAACAAGCCTTTCGCCCAGTTTGAGACCGTTGTGGTGAATGATGGTGTGGATTTTGATGAAATCGACAGAAAATTTGAAAATGCTGAAGAGGACGGTTCTGTATTCGATTCTACGTTAGAGTGTGTTCCTGATTCAGATAATTCTTCCTTAGAATCTTTCGTTGAACAGGATTCTCCTGTAACAAGTGGTGTGATAGATTTTTTGGATGAAGAAAACGATGCTCCTGTTAGCGATGAAATGATTGTGATAGGAGAGAGATTGTCTCAGGAAAATGTTGCTGAACCGGAAGAAAAGAAACCGGAAGGATCAGAACCTGCAGCGACAGAACCTGCTGTATTTAAACCTGCAGTATCTGAACCGGAAGAATCTGAATCTGCAACTTCTGAATTGGAAACAAAGGAATCTGAAGTTCCAGCTCAGAATGAAGTTGAGTCTGTTGTTTCTGATGAAGAAAATGAATCGACATTAACAGAGGAAACTCCTATTGCAGAGAAAGTTCCTATTACAGAGGAAGCTCCTATTGCAGAGAAAGCTTCTTCAGATGAGGAAACTCCTTCTTCAGATGAGGAAACCGATAAGCGACATGTTGTTTTGCCTCGTTATCTGGTTATTGCAGCGAGCGTAGTATTCCTGGCAATGATAGGAGGCTTTGGTTGGTTTGCTTTTAATTATGGAAAGATGGCTGCCCAGCGTGATCATCTCGCTCTACAGTTGGATAATTACCAGCAGATTGCGGCAGAGAAGAAGGCACCAGCCAAGTCTGCCCCAACGCAGGAAGAAATTCTTCGCAAGAAGGCTATCGAGGATAGTGTAAGAATGGCGCAGGCAAGCAAAGCCGTCAAGAAAGCCGAAAATGCCGAGCAGAATATGGATGCGGCGGTTGATAAGCAATCGATTGATGTAAAATCGGCTGAGGCTAAGAAGAATTTGGAAGTCAAGAAACTCGCCGATGCGAAGAATTTGGCTGATGCGAAAAGGCAGGTTGATGCAAAGAAACTTGCAGAAACCAAGAAGCAGCAGGAGACTAAAAAACTTGCAGAAGCTAAGAAGAAAGAAGAAGCCAGAAAGCAGGCAGAAAAGCATGCTGCCCAGGTAAGCAGCAAATACGACCAGGATGTTCGTGTTCGAACCGGAGCCTATCGTATTATAGGTGTTTCCGAGGTAGTTACGGCAAGAGAAGGACAAACCATCAAGTCGCTCAGCCAAAAGTACTTAGGACCAGGAATGGAATGTTACGTAGAAGCTCTGAATGGTACTTCCCTGTTGAAACCAGGTCAGAAAGTCAAGATTCCGAAGTTGGAATTGAAGAAAAAGAAATAATTTTAAAGAAATTATTTGAAAATACAAGAGGGGGTGTCATAAGTCCATGACACACCCTCTTTTTCGTTTCTTCATTCGATGAATAATGAAGCATCCTCTTTCGAAAAATACCTTTTGAGATTTTATTTCTTCTCCAATTCCTGAAGGCTTTCCATTTTCTTTGTTTCCAGGAACTCGTAGATTCCGCAGAGATGCTCGCGGACGCGACCATGACCGAATTCGTACACCTTGCTGACCAGACCATCCAGGAAGTCACGGTCGTGACTCACTACAATCAGCGTGCCGTCGAAATCCAGCAGCGCCTGCTTCAGTACATCCTTCGTCTTGAGATCCAGGTGGTTGGTAGGCTCATCGAGAATCAGCAGATTCACCGGTTCCAACAGTAGCTTCAGGATAGCCAGACGGGTTCTTTCTCCACCCGACAAAACCTTTACCTTCTTGGTAGAATCCTCGCCACCAAACATGAATGCACCCAGCAAATCGCGAATCTTATTTCTGATTTCGCCCTTGGCAACATCATCTATCGTCTGGAAAACCGTAAGCTCACCATCGAGCAGAGAAGCCTGATTCTGAGCGAAATAGCCAATCTGAACATTGTGTCCTAATTCCAGCTTACCCTCGTTCTGAAGCTGACCCATGATGCATTTTACGAGCGTAGATTTACCCTCACCGTTTCTTCCCACGAAGGCAATCTTGTCGCCACGCTCCACGGTAAGATTCACGCCGCTGAAAATCTGCTTGTCATCAAATGCCATTGCCACGTCACTCATCTGAACCGGATAGGCTCCGCTTCTCGGACTCGGAGGAAACTTCAGTCTCAGTCGGCTGGTATCCTCCTCGTCCACCTCGATCAGTTCCAGCTTTTCGAGCATCTTCACGCGGCTCTGCACCTGGAAAGTCTTCGAATACGTACCCTTGAAACGCTCGATGAAGTCCTTGGTCTCGGCAATCATCTTCTGCTGTTCCTCATATTTCTTCATCTGCTGTTCGCGGCGTTCCTTGCGCAGTTCCAGATACTGGCTGTAGGTAGCCTTGTAGTCGTAGATTCTGCCCATGGTAACCTCGATTGTTCTTGTTGTAATGTCATCTACGAATTTTCGGTCGTGACTGATCACTACCACCGCTTTCGAACTGTTGATGATGAAGTCTTCGAGCCATCCGATAGATTCGATGTCGAGGTGGTTGGTAGGCTCATCCAGGAGCAGCACGTCAGGTGATTTCAGCAGCAGTTTAGCAAGCTCGATACGCATGCGCCAACCTCCCGAAAACTCGCTGGTAGGGCGGTTGAAGTCAGAGCGTTCGAAGCCCAGACCGAGTAGAGTCTTCTCTACATCCTCCTCGAAGTGGGTCATGTCGATTGCATAGAATTTCTCAGACAATGAAGATACCTTTTCGATGAGCTGCATATAGTCGTCGCTGTCATAATCTGTGCGGGTAGTGAGCTCGTTGTTGATGCGGTCAATCTCCGCCTGCATCTCGTGGAGATGGGCGAACGCCTGGCAGGTTTCCTCGAATACGGTTCTTCCGTCTTCGGTCATCAGATGCTGAGGCAGATAGGCGATGACGCAGTCTTTTGGAGCGGAAACGGAGCCACGTGTGGCTGTTCTTACGCCTGCGATGATCTTGAGCAGGGTACTCTTTCCTGCGCCATTCTTGCCCATCAGGGCTATACGGTCCTTCTCGTTGATCTGGAAGGAAATGTCTTTGAATAGGGTGGTGCCGCCGAATTCTACGGTCAATCCATCAACTGTAATCATATCTGTTTCTTATTCTATATGTATTATAAATTCTTGTTCTTTTTATATTGCAAATCGCTTGAATAACCAAATGCCACACGGCGATGTTCCCTGATGGAAATTTCAGACAGGAGGGTTACCGATGTCCAGAGGGCCAGATCGCTTAGCGTGGCAGGATAGCTGATGCTTCCCGCCGAATCTGCGCTTGCGTTTTTTGTCAGTTCAGCGGCAACGCATCTCAACATGATGTAGTCCATCCCCTGGTGATGGCTGTCGTGCTTCAGGGCTTTCTCGCCCCAAAGCTGCCATTCGCGGCTTTCGTATAGAGCCAGGATAGCGTGGTCGTCTTGCCAGGTTTCCGAGTTCATCTCCTCCAGGTAGATGCGTCGGTTCACGCCGTCCCAGATGCCCAGCGAACCCTGCACCTCAAAGTCGAGACTTCTTGGGCGAGGCAGGGTCGTGTCATGAGTGAGTGAGATGAGCGTTCCGCCCTGGGTTTCAATCTGCGTAGAGATGATGTCGCCCAGGGTGATGGGAGTAGTATCATCTTCTGACATGTGCTGGCGAAGTCCCACCGCCTTGGTGGCGAAGGAAGTGAGCCAGGCGAGATGGTCTGTTTTCCCGATGCCCAGAATCATGCAGAGCGGACCGAGTCCATGGGTGGGATAGATGTCGGCGTTGTGGTGCGAGTAGAAACGGCTTCTCCACACGCTTTCCGTACCTTTTCGTCCACCCAGCACCCCATTGTCATCGAGCAGCAGCTTGCGCAGGTCGTGGCGGTAACCGCCTCTCATATAGATGATTTCTCCAAGAGCTCCTTCATCTACCATTCTTTTTACAGCAAGGATTTCTCGCATGAAGAGGGTGTTCTCCAGCGGAAAAACCTTTACTCCTTTCTGTTGGGCGATTTCCTGTAGCGGGGCATATTCATCCTGGCAGAGTCCGCCTTTGATTTCGAGAGCCACATGGCAGTTTCGCAGTATGCATTCTGTGGCGTGGGTGATGTGGAGGTGCCAGGGGGTGGTGATGAAAACCAGATTGGGCTGTTGCTCGTCGAGCATCATCTTGTAGGCTTCCTCGCCCTGATAGAAGGAAGCGCCCGGAGATTCCGAATCCCCGCAGCCGTTGATGTCGGCGATACCGACAATCTCAAAGTTTTCAATCGTGCGTAACAGCCGCAGCAATTGTTTGCCCCGATACCCGAATCCTATCAATGCAGTTTTTATATGTTTCATCAGATTTTTTTTTGCTTCTGCAAATTTAGATAAAATTTCTGAATTATAAGCCAGTATAATAAAAAACTTCAATGATTTCCCTCGAATTGTGCGAAATTAGCCTTGTTTTTCGAGAAATCAAGACTGTGGTTTTCACAACCACCCCACAGATGCATTGTGCGGCTTGTGAGAACAAAATCAAGAACAATCTCCGTTTTGAGAAAGGAATCAAGAATATCGAGACTTCAGTTCCTAACCAGACGGTTACCGTAAAGTACAATGCCGACAAGACCACTATTCCTTTCTTTTGATTCCTGGTTCAGCAGCCATCATTGTCTGATTCTCTTCAGGCAAAACATACGGCTTGCTGAAGTGGAGTGGAGAAGAATTTGTTGCCGCCTCAATCTCGCCACGCAACCGTTCTTTCAATTTCGTGTTTCTGCTGCTCACAGTCAGATTTCTTACAGCATAGGCGAGGGCTTTGGGCTGACCGATGAGCACGCAGATTTTCTTGGC
>OIAZ01000227.1_pt1 | contig 12351 bp, 10 predicted proteins | sample 1580911 | NCBI WGS metagenome assembly OIAZ01 (sample SAMEA3882507, study PRJEB24775) | human gut metagenome | biome: human-associated habitat; feature: intestine environment; material: feces | place: Netherlands | collected 2009/2010 | reverse complement strand
CCGCTTTTTACGGGATTACAGGATGCTTGCCGGGTCGAGCTTGGCGAGGTCCTCGGCGGACAATACGTCCGTGGCATGCTCGTACAGGCGCGGAATGCGGTTGCGCAGGCAGGTGAAGATCTCGTAGCTGATGGTGTCGGCGGCACGACCCCAATCGTCCGCGGTCGGTTCGGCGTAATCCTCGCCACGGCCTGGACCGAACAGTTCCACATTGTCGCCTTCGTGGATGCCGAGTTCGGCGGCGGAACCGTGCAGGTCGAGAATGAACTGGTCCATGCACACGCGGCCGGACACACGGTACAGGCGCGGGCCTTCCGCGGTCATCACGCGCACCGGACCACCGGGCTTGGTCACGTGCTTGGCGCCTTCCATGTCGAATCCGGAGGCGGAGCGGTGGATGCCGTCCGCATAGCCGAGCGGCACGATCGCGGTGGAGGTGTCGGACGGGGTCAGATACGTACGGCCGTAGGAAATGCCATGTCCGGCCTCCACATCCTTGACGGTGCCGAGCTGCGCCTGCAGGGTCATGGCGGGCTTCAGGCTATACGTGGACGGCGTGCCCATGGCCGGATCGGCTTCGTAACCGTACAGGCCGATGCCCGGACGGGTCAGTTCGAAGTGGATTTCCGGACGGGACAGCGTCGCCGCGGTGTTGGCGAGGTGGCGGATTTCCGGCGGAATGCCGGCCGCCTCCATACGACGGGTGAAGTCCTTGAACGTTTCGACCTGCATGTCGGTGGAGGCAACGAATTCCGGAACGTCCGGTGCGTCGGCGACCGCCAGATGGCTCCACTGGCCGACGATGTGCAGCACGCCTTCCTTGGCGAGCGGCACCAGTTTGGCGAGCGCCGCGTCGAAACCGGCGGGCGTGAAGCCGTTACGGCCGAAGCCGGAATCGACCTTCACATGCACGCGCGCCGTCTTGCCAAGCCTGCGTGCGGCCGCGGCGACACCGTCGATGCCGGCGAGCGAGCCGACGGAAATGTCGATGTCGTTGTCGATCAGCTCGTCGAACGGCACTTCGGCGCCGCTGTAGACCCATGTCAGAATATGGCAGCGATCGGGGCCGATGCCCGCCTTGCGCAACAACAGCGCTTCATGCGATTGCGCGGTGCCGAGCCACGTGGCGCCGCCTGCGAGCGCGGCAAGCGCGGCGGGGATCAGGCCGTGTCCGTACGCGTCGGCTTTGACGATGCCCATGACGGCGGTGCCGGAATGCGGTCCGCCGACGACACTCACCAGGTGGCGCATGTTGTCGCGCAGTGCGGCGAGGTCGACGATGGCCTGCGCCGGATACCGCCGCTGGGCGGCCTTGTAGTTCGCTTTGCCTTGTTCGGAGGAGAAATCCCATTCACGTGTTGCGCTCAAAGTCATGGCTCCCATTGTCGCGCCGCTATGTGACAGGTATGGAACATCAGGGACATATGGTGAGACGATTCACGATGTTTTCACGATTTTGTCCGGCAGTGTTTTTTACACTTTCCATACACAAGGCTGTTGCGCATATCGCCGCGGCCTTTCTGATTTCTGGCGTTAAGGCGTGCCAGAGTCCCGGAAATCCGTCCGGTCCAGCCCATTTTTGAAACAATCACAGGGAATCTGACGACCATGGATCTATTTCGCAAGAAGTCGGTGGACCAACTTGTCTCCGAATCGACTCCGCTGAAGCGAACACTGAAAACCTTCGACCTGACCATGCTGGGCATCGGCGCCATCATCGGCACCGGCATCTTCGTGCTCACCGGCAAAGGCGCGCTCACCGCGGGACCGGCATTGTGCGTGTCCTTCCTGCTCGCCGCCGTCTGCTGCGGTTTTGCGGGCCTGTGCTATGCGGAGTTCGCCGCGATGGCACCGGTTTCCGGCTCCGCCTATTCGTACGCGTATCTGGCGTTCGGCGAGTTGATCGCCTTCGTGATCGGTTGGGATCTGATTCTGGAGTACGCGTTGCAGGCGGCCACCGTGTCCGCCGGCTGGTCGGGCTATTTCAACAAGCTGTTGGAAGGCTTCGGCCTGCATCTGCCGGTCGAACTGACCGCCGCATACGGCACCACGCCGGGAGTCACCACGTATTTCAATCTGCCCGGCTTCGTAATCGTGCTTATCATCACGTGGGTGCTGTCCATCGGCATCAACCAGACGAAGAAGACCAACGACATCATGGTGATGATCAAGCTGGCCATCATCGTGCTGTTCATCGTGTGCACCGTCTGGTACATCAATCCCGCCAACTGGAAACCGTTCTCCCCGTATGGCATCTACACGTTCCAGCCGGGTTCGACGCAGCCGTACGGCATCGTGCCGGCCGCGTCGATCGTGTTCTTCAGCTTCATCGGCTTCGACGCCGTCTCCTCCTCCGCCGAGGAGACCATCAATCCGAACAAGACGCTGCCGCGCGGCATCCTGATCTCGCTGGCCGTGTCCACCGTGCTGTACATCATCATGACGCTCATCATGACCGGCGTGGTGCCGTACAAGGAGTTCGCGAAGTTCATCGACGCTCCGGTGGCGGGCGTGATTCTCGAGACCGGCCTCAACTGGCTGGCGTTCATCGTGAACCTCGGCGCGTTGATCGGCATGACCACCGTCATGCTGGTGCAGCTGTACGGCCAGTCCCGCATCTGCTATGCGATGAGCCGCGACGGACTGTTCCCGAAGTTCTTCGGCGAAGTGCATCCGAAGTACCGCACACCGTTCAAGGGCACGTGGTTCTTCGGCATTCTGACGGCCATCGCCGGCGGTTTCATCAACATCAACGTGCTGTTCGAGCTGGTGAACATCGGTACGCTGTCCGCGTTCATCATCGTGTCGGCTGGCGTGCTGTGGATGCGCAAGACCCAGCCGGACGCGCATCGTGGCTTCCGTGCGCCGGGCGTGCCGTTCACGCCAATCTGCGCCATCATCTTCTGCCTGATTCTGATCTTCGGTTTGAATTGGGAGACGTGGGTGCGTTTCGCCGTGTGGTTCGCGCTTGGACTGGTCGTGTATTTCACGTACAGCCGCAAGCATTCTCAGCTTAACGAGCCGGGACTGTTCTAATCATCCCTTCATATGGAAAAGGACGTCTCCCGCAGTTTTACGGGAGACGTCCTTTTTTCTACGTTTCTATGTATGCGCAATCACCATTCGTGACGCTGGTAGGCGATACGCGTGGTATCGGTGGGGCGGTCAAGCAGTTGGATCAGGCCGCAGCGGGCGAATCCGTTCGATTCGAGCACGTGCTGCATGGCCTTGTTGTTCGGATGCGTGTCGGCGCGCACGTTGCCGTAATGTTCGATGCACCAGTTGATGCAGTCCTTGGCCGCGCCTTTGACGATTCCCGACGAGGCGATGCGGTGGATGGTCACATACGAGTCGTCGTCCAGCCAGGCGCCGTCGATATGCGCGTAGGTGGGATCCTCGCCCGTGCACAGGGCGAACTGGGCGAGCACACGCTCCTTGCCGTCAGCCTCGTCCACCAGCAGCATGGTGCGCTGCTGGCGAATGTCGTCAAGGATCACTTCCTCACGTGGGAACGTGTTTCCCCATTGCGTGGGATTCCCGTTGGCCGCCATAAGCTCACGCGCATGCTGGTAGATTTTCAGCATGACAGGCAGATCATCCATGGTGGCACGACGGAACCGACGTTCGGAAGTGGTTTCGCTCAACCCTTTCACCTCAATTCGACTGTGTACCTCTCTCAAGCATTCCAGCCGTCCAAACTACCACGCCCACCGCACAGGCATGGTAACGCTCACACAAGGCGGCGTTCGAACGGGTCGGAGCTGATGCCCTTGGCGAGGATGTCCTTGCACCATTCCTTGGCGGTGAACAGGCTGTGGTCGCGGTAGTTGCCGCAGCTTTCGATGGTGGTTGCCGGCACGTCGTCCCATGTGGCCTCGTAGGCGATGAATTCCAACGATTCCTTCAATGCGCGAGCCACATCCTCGGTGGAATGCTCGCCCCACGTCAGCAGGTGGAAGCCTGTGCGGCATCCGAACGGCGAGCAGTCGATGTAACCGGGGATGCGTTCGCGCAGCAGCACCGCGATGGTGTGTTCGATGGTGTGCAGTCCGCCGGTCGGAATGGCGTTCTCGTTCGGCTGCACCAATCGCAGGTCGTAGTTCGAGATCACGTCGCCGTGGGGGCCGGTTTCCGTATCGATGTAGCGCACATACGGCGCCTTTACTTTGGTGTGGTCCAATTGGAAGCTTTCCACCACCGGCTTGTCTTCCGCCATGTTCTGTCCTTTCGTTGTTGTGTTCACATTCCACTATTCACGGTTCGCGGGCTCAACGTCAACCGTCGTGCCATGCGTGTCTGTTATGGCCGGTTCAAGCCTCGTCGCCGGAATCCTCCCGAATCGCGGCCATGAACCGTTCGCCGTACTGTTTGAGCTTGCTTTCCCCCACACCGTTGACGGCAAGGAACTGGTCGTCAGTGATCGGCTTGACCCGTACCATGTCACGCAACGTCTTGTCGGAGAACACGATGTACGGCGGTTTGCCGAGTTCGCGCGCGATGTCCAGTCGCAGCGCACGCAGCTTCTGGAATAGCGCCTCGTCGCCGTCATCCGGCACGTACGATCCGACAGCGGGAGTGGACACGTCGGGCGTTCGACGCGCACGGGCGTCAGCACGTTTGATCTTCTTGATGTCGTAATGGAATTCGGGTGCGACCGTTTCCGCCGCACGGGGTCCGAAGCCGACGATCGGCAGGCGTCCTTCCGCGATCGTCAGGAAGCCGTCGGTGGCCATCTGGCTCAGCACGTCGCGGATGCGCGCTTCCGGCACTTCGTCGAGCATGCCGAACGACGGCAGGCTTTCGGGGTTGAGATAGCTTAGATCCTGTGCCTTCGAGCCGCGCAGCACCTTGACGATTTTGCCGCTGCCGACATGCTGGTTCACATCGTGCACGCAACGGCTGATGGCTCGGGCGATGTCGGTGACGTCGATGGTTTCGAATGTGTGCTCGCAGTTGGCGCAACCGCCCACGCATTTGCCGTCCGTTTTCGCCGCCGCGCCCGCGGTTTCGCCGAAATACCGGGTCATGTACGCGTGCAGGCAGTCCGTGGTACGGCAGTAGCCGACCATCGCGTCGAGCAGCCGGCGTTTCGACGCGCGTACGGCCTCCTGCTCTTCGGGAGTCAATCGTTCGTTTTCGTAATCCGAATCGAGCAGCCGGCGGCGGGTGACGATGTCCGATTCGTTCCACAACAGCGTGCAGCGGCTTGGTTCGCCGTCTCGTCCGGCGCGACCCGCCTCCTGGTAGTACGCTTCGATGGATTCGGGCATGTTGTGGTGGATGACGAACCGCACGTTGGATTTGTCGATGCCCATGCCGAACGCGTTGGTGGCCACGACCACGGGCACACGGTCGGTGACGAAATCGCGTTGCGCCTTCTCTCGTGCGTCGGCGCTCATACCGCCATGGTAGGCGACGGCGATGGTGCCGATATCCGACACATCCGCACCCCCTGCGGCACGCAATTCGGCGACGGCGCTGTTAAGCGATTCGGCGAGCGCTTCCGTTTCCTTGCGCGTGGCGCAGTAGACGATGCCGGATTCGTCCGGATGGCTGGCGATGTAGGACGCCACCCAGGATGCTTTGTCTTTGCGTGGCATGCTGATGACGTCGAAATACAGGTTCGGCCGGTCGAAACCGGTGACGGTGATGGACGGTGTGTGCAGGCCCAGAATCGAAACGATGTCGCGGCGCACGCGTTCGGTGGCGGTGGCGGTGAACGCGGCGACCGTTGGACGTGTGGGCAGTCCGGCGATGAATTCGCCGATGCCAAGATATGAGGAACGGAAGTCCTGCCCCCATTGGGAGACGCAGTGCGCTTCGTCGACGGCGACGAGCGAGATCGGCACACGGACGGCGAAGTTGCGGAATCGTTCGGTTTCCAAACGTTCCGGCGCCACGTACAGCAGTTTGATCTGGCCGGAGAGCGCCTGCGCGAAGACGAGATCCTGTTCGTCCGGCGTCTGAGTGGTGTTGATGAACGCGGCCGGAAGGCCCACGTCGTTCAGGGCGTCGACCTGGTCGCGCATGAGTGAGATCAGCGGCGAGATGACGATGGCGACGCCCGGCAGGATCGCTGCGGGAATCTGATAGCAGATGGATTTGCCGGCGCCGGTGGGCATGACGCCAAGCACGTCGTGTCCGGTGAGGATGGCCGAGACGATGCCGGATTGTCCAGGACGGAACGAATCGTAGCCGAAATAGCGGTTCAGCGCCTCCAATGCGCGGGGGTCTACGGAATCGGCGGAATCAACAGCTTGCGTCATGGTTTCCAAGTGTAGCAATGCCGTGCGTTGACCGCGGAGAACGAAACAGCCGGCGCGGGTCTTGCCCATGCCGGCCGTTTCATGCTTCTATCGGAAATAGGGAATTCAGATCTGGCGGAACGCCTGCTCCAGGTCGGCGATCAGATCGTCCGCGTCCTCAAGGCCGACGGACAGGCGGATCAGGTTGGCGGGCACTTCGAGCGTGGTGCCGGCCACGGAGGCGTGGGTCATGGCGCCCGGATGCTCGATCAGGGATTCCACGCCGCCCAGGGATTCGGCCAGGGTGAACACTTCGGTGGCTCCGGCGAACTTCTTGGCCGCTTCGAAACCGGCGGCGATCTGGATGGAGATCATGCCGCCGAAACCGCCGTGCATCTGGCGTGCCGCGATGTCGTGGCCCGGGTGGGATTCGAGCCCCGGATACCATACGCGTTCCACTTCGGGGCGGGTTTCGAGCCACTGGGCCACTTTCATGGCGTTGCGGCTGTGCTGCTTGACGCGCAGGTCGAGGGTCTTGAGGCCTCGGATGTCAAGCCAGGAGTCGAACGGGGACGGAACCGCGCCGGCCGCGTTCTGCAGGAAGGCCACCGCGTCGCGTGTTTCCTTGTCGTTCAGGACCACCGCGCCGCCGACCACGTCAGAGTGGCCGCCGATGTACTTGGTGGTGGAGTAGACGACCACGTCGGCGCCGTCTGCGAGCGGATGCTGCAATACCGGGGATGCGAAGGTGTTGTCCACGACCACTTTGGTGCCGTGCGCGTGCGCCACGGCCGCGGTGGCGGCGATGTCGGTGATGTTGAGCAGCGGGTTGGACGGGGTTTCCACCCAGATGTACGCGTACTGCTTCTTGGCGAGCGCGGCTGAGACGGCGGCCGTGTCGGTGATGTCCACCACGTCGAGGCCGATGCCCCACGGCACGAACACCTTGGACAGCAGACGGTAGGTGCCGCCGTACACGTCGTTGCCGAGCAGGATGTTGTCGCCGGGCTTCAGGGTGGAGCGCAGCAGCACGTCGATGGCGGCAAGTCCGGAGGAGAAGCTTAACGCGTATTTCGCGCCTTCCACGGCGGCGAGCTGCTCGTCGAAGCTGTTGCGGGTCGGGTTGATGGAACGGCTGTAGTCGTAGCCGTTGCGCAGGCCGCCGACGCCATCCTGCTTGAAGGTGGAGGTCATGTAGATGGGGGTGACCACGGCTCCGGTGGTCGGGTCGGGTTCCTGGCCTGCGTGGATGGCGCGGGTGGCGAGAGCGGTGGCGTTGAGGGCTTCGGTGTTGGTCGAGATGGTCATGATGGGAACTCCTTGGAAGTATCGGATGGTTTGGGTTGTTCGGATGATTGGCATTGGTTTCAAAGGTGCGATCGGGCTGCCGGACAGTCGTTTGACGGTCTTTTACAGGTACTGTTCGGCGAGGCTGGGCTTGGTGGTGCGTTCCACGACGTCGGCGAATCCGTTGGCGCGCATCCAGTCGTCGTTGAAGATCTTCTCCATGTAGCTGCGGCCGGAATCGGGCATCAGCACCACGACGAGCTGGTTTTCGTCGAGGTCGTGCTCGCGGGCGTATTTCAGCGCGGAGAACACGGCCATGCCGGATGAGCCGCCGACGAGCAGTCCTTCCTCGTTGGCGAGGCGTCGGGTCATTTCGAAGGCTTCCGCGTCGGTGACCTGCACGATCTCGTCGGGAAGGCTCCGGTCGAAGGCCTTCGGGTAGAAGTCCTCGCCGACGCCTTCAATCTGGTATTGGTGCACGTCGTCGGGGTCGGAGTAGATGGAGCCTTCCGGATCGGCGCCGATGACCTGCACCGCGCCGTTGGACACGTCCTTCAGATAGTGTCCGGTGCCGGAGATGGTGCCGCCGGTGCCGATGCCCGCCACGAAATGCGTGACCTTGTGGTCGGTGGCCTCCCAGATTTCCGGACCAGTGGTGTGGTAGTGGCTTTCGGGACCGTTCGGATTGTCGTACTGGTTGGGGCGGTAGCCGCCGGGAATCGCCTTGGCGAGACGGTCCGCCACCTGGTAGTAGGAGCGCGGGTCGTCCGGACCGGCGTCGGTGGGGGTTACGACCACTTCGGCGCCGTATGCGCGCAGCACCGCACGCTTGGCTTCGGAAACCTTGTCCGGCAGGGTGAAGATCGCACGGTATCCGCGCTGCAAAGCCACGAGCGCGAGTCCGACACCGGTGTTGCCGGAGGTCGGTTCCACGATCACACCGCCGGGCTTCAGTTCGCCGCTGCGTTCGGCCGCGTCGATGATGCGTTCGGCGATGCGGTCCTTGGACGAGCCGCCCGGGTTCAGGTATTCGACCTTCACCGCGATGGTGGCTTTGATGCCGTCGGTCACGTGGTTGAGTTTGGCGAGTGGGGTGTTGCCGATGAGTTCGGACAGGGAATTGTGGATGGTCATGACGTTTCCTTTGCGCGGTGCGGTTCGTGGGCTTTTCGAATGGTTTTGGTTTCGTATGTTCGAGAAGCTCGCGTCCGTCGCGTGCAGTTGTTGAAACGGGACCTGTTGCGATGCTGCCTTGCTCATTCGCGTGCGTCGCGTGCGCCAACCTCGGCTGATGCGCTGTTTCGAATGATCGTTTGGCGATTCGCATACGGCCTGCGATATGCGCGGCCGCTTGTTGGAATGTCCTATCTCAAGTTATGCGTCGATGAACCACGCGCCCCTCGGGCGGTTGGTCAGCGACAGCAACAACATGAGAAATTGAACATGGCTCATACGATAGCACGGACGTGGACACCGGCATGTCGCGCCCGTCCACGATATGGAACGCCCGACGTCCGGCACATAACGACGTCAATCATTTGACGCCATGTGCGACAGGAGATGGCGAAATTACAGCGAAGCGGCTTCCACCAGACGTTTCGTGTATTCGTCCCGCGGATGGCCCAGCACCTGGTCCGTCGGGCCGACTTCGACCGCGCGCCCGTCGTGCAGGACCAGAATGCGGTCCGCGATGTGCTGCACCACGCCCAGATCGTGGGACACCATGATGATCGCCATATCGGGCTGCGATTCGCGAATCGCGGCGAACGCGTCGAGGATGCGCACCCGCGCGGCCACGTCGATGGCGCTCATCGGCTCGTCGGCGAGCAACACCTTCGGCTTGTCCACGATGGCGCGGGCAATCGCCGCGCGCTGCGCCTGCCCGCCGGACAGGTCGACGGGGAAACGGTTAAGATACGTTTCCGGATCGAGGCTCACCATTTCCAGCACTTCGGCCACGCGTTCCGCGACGCGTTCCCGTGGCCAATCCGGATGATGCATTCGCAATGGCTCGCCTATGGATCGGCCGATGCGCCATCGCGGATCCAACGAATCGAACGGGCTTTGGAACACCAATCCGGACTGCATGCGCAACTTGCGCGCCACATCGCCACGAACCGGCTCGCCGCAGTATTCGACGCTGCCGCCGTCCGCGGATTCGAGTCCCAGCAGCACGCGGGTCAGCGTGGTCTTGCCCGATCCGGAGCCGCCGATCACGGCGAGGCACTCCCCCGCACGCACGTCCACATCCACGCCGAACAGCACCTGACGGCGGTCATGTTTCGCGCCATACCATTTGTCGAGGCCGCGGCCGCACAGCACCATGTCCTCATCTGTGTCAGTCATGGTCCGCCTCCTTGTGCATGGGATTCCGTACGGGTTTCTGCCCGACATCCTGCCCTGCGTACAACGACAATGCGCGTGCCGACTGGACCAGCCTGTGTCCCGCGTCGGTGTGCGGATGGTCCAGAAGCGCGGTCGTATCGCCGGATTCCTCAATCCGCCCGTTTTCAAGCACGTAACAGCGCGTGGTGGCCCTGTTCAGCACCGCGAAATCGTGCGTGATGAACAGCATCGACGCGCCCGACTCGTCCACCAGCGACGTGAGCAGGTCCACGATCTGCCGTTGCGTGATCGAATCCAACGCGGTGGTCGGCTCGTCGGCGATGATCAGCCGCGGCGAAGTGACAAGCGCCGTGGCGATGCCGACACGCTGCCGTTGGCCGCCCGACAGTTCATGCGGGTATTTCACCAGCACGTCCTCGCCGAGGCCGACCTTGGCAAGCACCGCTGTGACGCGTTCCGACCGTTCGGCGAGCGACAGATCGTAATGCAGGTACAGCGGAAGACCGACCTGTTGCGCCACGGTCATCACCGGATTCAACGCGGCGGACGGATTCTGGAACACCATGCCCACGTACCGTCCGCGCAGGTCGGCGACCGCTGCGTCCGACGCGCCGACAATCTGCGTACCACCCAATTCGACGCTGCCCGTCACCTGTGCGGTCGCCGGCAGCAGACCCATCATGGCGCGGGCGATCATCGATTTGCCGGAACCGGACGAGCCGACCAAGCCGACACGTTCGCCGTCGGCGATGTCCAAATCGACATCATCGACGATCGGCTTGCCGTTGATGGCGATGTTCAGATGACGTATGACGGCGCTCATGCGGCCTCCCTCAACGCGGGATTGGTTAGCGGATCGAGCGCGTCGCGCAACGCGTCGCCGAACAGGTTCAACGCGACCACCACCATGGTGACGACCAGGCCGGGCCATAGGACGGCCATGGGATAGATGCTGATGAATTTCACGGACGTGGACAGCGAATGCCCCCAACTGGGCACGCCGGCTCCGACGCCGACGCCCAGATACGTGAGCCCCGCCTCCGCCAGCAGCGAGGTGCCGGCGCTCATGGACAACTGCACGCACAATACCGGCAGCGTGTTCGGCACGATATGCGTGAAGAACACGCGCACGGAGCTTGCCCCCGACCATAATGCCGATTCGACGTATGCCGAACGTGCGGCGAGCAGTGCGGAGGGCCGTAGGATGCGTGCCAGGTTCAGCCCGTACGCGCAACCGCAGGCGGCGATGACCACCGCGGCGGACGCGCCGAACGGCACGGAAAGAATCAATGCGATGAGCACCGTCGGAATGGAGATCAGCGCGTCGACCACCACCACCGATGTGGACGCGAGCGCACCGGAACGCGATACCATGGCGGCGACCAGCAGCAGTCCGATCGCGGCGGCGACGATGACGGTGAGCACGGCGATCATGAGATTCGTGCGGGAGCCGGCCATCAGCCAGCTCAGCACGTCGGCACCGGTGCCGTCGGTGCCCAACGGGTGCGCTGCGGACGGGGAGGCCCACGCGTTGAATCCGTTGGTGTCGAGCAGCGAATACGGCGTCCATACGAGGGACAGGGCGGATACGAGCAGCCATGCTCCGATGACGATCAGCGCGTATTTGCCGCCGGCCTTGGCCCAGATGGTCGAAAGCACGGTTTTCATGGTGGCAGTGGATGTCACGTCGGTGACGGATCGCACGGGTCTCGACGTAGTTTGCGCGGACGACGCCGGTTGCGAGGATGGTGCGGGTTTCGATGCGTTCATGCTTCCGCCTTTCCCGAAACGACGCCGGAATGCTTCAACCGCGGGTCGAGCGCGCGGTGCGTCAGATCGACCACGAGACCCAGCAGCAGGAAGAACGCAGCCAGCAGGAACAGTTCGCTTTGCACTGCGATCAGGTCGCGGTTGCCGACGTCGGTGACCAGCATGGCGCCAAGACCCGGCAGGGCGAACAGGTTTTCCACCACCATCACGCCGGTGATCATTTGCGCGAAGGTCAGGCCGACCACCGACACCAGTTGCGCAGTGGCCAGACGCAACGCCACGCGCAATACCGCCTGTTTGCGGGTCATGCCGCAGGCCATGGCCATGTCCACCGCCTGCGATGAGGCCATATCCCCCACTGCGGCACGCGTGTAGCGCATGATGGACGCGCCGGCTGTGATGCCGGTGGTGAGCGCCGGCAGCAGCAGACAGGACAGGGCCTTTCCCGGCGTGGCCCAGCCGGTGTCGGGGAAGCCTTGCGCGGGCAGCAATCCCAACAGTCCCGTGCCACGGGAGAACAGCAGGATCAGCAGTAGGCCGCCCCACAATGCGGGCACCGCGCCGCCCACGATCGCAATGCCGTGGAACAGGCCGCGCAGCCGCGGATTGCGTGTCAGGACGGCCGCGCAGCCAAGCGGCAGGCCGATCGCCAGCGCGATCAGCAGGCTCAGCACAATCAGAGGGAACGTTACGGCGGCGCGCA
>OIAZ01000223.1_pt1 | contig 12499 bp, 9 predicted proteins | sample 1580911 | NCBI WGS metagenome assembly OIAZ01 (sample SAMEA3882507, study PRJEB24775) | human gut metagenome | biome: human-associated habitat; feature: intestine environment; material: feces | place: Netherlands | collected 2009/2010 | reverse complement strand
ACCATCGTATGTATATTCGCCTGCATCCATCAGATCCCAGAACTCAGGAGACTGGTTGTCGGCATCCTTATACTCGGTATCATAATGATCAGGCAAGCCCATGGTATGAGAGAACTCGTGACAGAAGAGTCCGATGCCATTGATGGAAGGGGTTTTTGAATCAGGCGAACCATTCAACTCGTTATTGATACCAAAACGACAGACTCTGCATCCGTTGAAAATCAGGTACTTCAGTGGTGAAATCTCTTTGCCGTTCTCATCATATTTATAGAAATTATCGGTACCCGACTTAGGCCAGAGATAGTCGTCGGAATTGCCGCTGATACTCTGCGAATAGCCGGCATAGATGATGTAAACCAAATCTACCATTTTGAACATTTTTATCATCTGCTCCATAGTATGCAGATTTCTGACTGACAGTAACTGGACCTACGATGTCGAACTGTGGGGTGAATTGCCCCATGCTGCAATCCTTGAAATACTCCTTTACCGAACCGTAGTTGACATCTTCCTGGTTGAATACCGAAACATCCTGACTAGGTACTGCTGTGCCGAAATCGGCATTGAGGTAATGGTTGAAGGTGGCAACGGGGTCGCTGCTCTTGAATTTTACATCCTGGAACTGTACCAGGATAACCAGCGCCTTAGGCGAACCGGTATGAGGAAAATAAGATGGATATGTTGATCCAATGCCGCTTGCTCTAGTCTTGAGGGTATTGATAACTGTAGCTTTTCGGGCATTGAGCGTCTCGGTAGAGATGATTTCGTATTTCCCGTTATCACTCTTCTTCAGCGGAGTGCCGTCGAGAAGCGAGTAATACGAAAAATGCTCATCTCCATGGAGAGTTGCTGATACGATGGTACCATCTACCAGTTGTAATTGGGTGATACCTGGTTTCGCCTTGACTGCAAACATGGTAGTGGCAGACATCAAAGCGAGTGTTAGGCATAGGATAATCTTTTTCATCATTATTATGGATTAGTTACTGAATCATTATTATAGATTGGTTCTGGATCCCGCTTCAGAAGGGGCAATTATCTGAAATAGTATTGTCCCTTCTTCTGAGTCTGGTTTCCAAACTCGATGGCGTGATGCGGACAATGGTGATAGCAGGTAAAGCAGGTGAGGCAATCCTTATGGTGCAGCCAGACTGGATATTCGCCATGCCCGCCCTTGATATCACCTACCGGACATACGTTGGCACAGATGCCGCACTTCACGCAACGGTCTTTCTCTACGTGGAAACGCTTGTCGGTGATGAGCACATTCTCGAAGAAACCACCCACCACCTTGGTGAAGAACCATGGGATAGGGCCTTTGACCAATCGGCTGATGCCTTCCTTGCGGTCGAAGATTTCCTCACAGACAACGGCAAGTTCCTGTGCAGCATTCTCCTTCTTCCGGATTTCACGCTCCTTCGGATCAACATCCATGAACGGCAGACCGATATACGATTCCGGCATGATGAGAGAGTAGGAGGATAAAACCTCCGTAATACCCAGAGCTAGAAGCGATGGGTTCTGGGAAATCACCTCGTTGAGATTCTCTATGGTTAGTCCGATGCTGTCGCCTGCCGTGCAGACGCAATAGGCGAAGGGGCGATTCTTCTGACAGTCATCGGCTTTCGCCTTGTTTTCGGCAGAGGCATCAGATGGTTCTCTCTGAATCTTCATCTTGCTGATAAATTCCCTTACCAGTTTCGGCACACGCCATCCATGTACGGGGAAAACGAATCCGAGCCGTTCATTCTCTTTCAGAATAAACGGCTCGGCTAAGTTATGGCTTGAATCATCTGCCCTCATGTAAGGAGCGATGGATATCAAGTCTTCACGAGTAGCCGCCGCCAGTTTCGACGCCGCCCACTTGGTATTTCCTGTTCCAGAAAAATAAAATATCATATCAAGCTTACTTCTTCTCGTTCATCACGCCCTCTATATAGATGCGCGACATCTCTACATTGCCATTGGTACGAACGGTGATGCTCTTCTTGAAATGACCAGGGAACATACCCTTGCCATTGTAGGTAACACTGATCTGTCCCTTCTGACCTGGAGCGATTGGCTGCTTGGTATAAGATGGCACGGTGCAACCGCAGCTAGCGATAGCCTGGTTGATGACGAGAGGCTTGTTACCCACATTGGTGAAGGTGAATACTGCCTTCTGCACAGGAGCGGTCTCTTCGAAGGTACCGAAGTTGTGCACTACCTTTTCAAACTTGATTTCTGCCTGAGCTGAGGCTGTTGCTACCATAGCTACGAGCATCGTCAAAGCCAATATGATTCTTTTCATCTTTATATCCTTTCTTTATTAAATTTACTTATTGATGTACCTTATTATATATTAATTATATGCTAATTGGATGCAAAAGTACATATAAAGTTTATTATAGCGCTACTTTTTTACATTATTTTATATAATTCTTAAGAAATTTACCAGTTAAGCTGGTTTTGCATGCGGCAACTTCCTCTGGAGTACCGGCTATCACGAGGTTACCGCCCTTGTCGCCACCCTCTGGTCCGAGGTCGATGATATGGTCGGCACACTTGATGACATCCAGGTTATGTTCGATAACTACCAAGGAATGACCACGTTCTATCAGCGCCTGGAAAGCATGGAGCAGACGCTTGATATCATGGAAGTGCAGACCGGTGGTTGGCTCATCGAAGATGAAGAGCGTAGGCGACTGGTCTTCCTTGCCGATAAAGTAGGCGAGTTTCACACGCTGGTTCTCACCGCCGGAGAGGGTGCTGGAGTTCTGACCGAGCTTGATATAGCCCAATCCAACCTCCTGCAGAGGCTTGAGTTTGCTGACGATGATGCGGCAGGCATCGAAATCGCCCACATGGTGCTGGAGTTTTTCATCGCTGAAGAACTCTATCGCCTCGTTCACGGTCATGTTCAGCACATCATTGATGTTCTTTCCTCCGTAGTGTACCTCCAGAATATCGTGCTTGAACCGCTTGCCCTTGCATGCCTCGCAGGTAAGGGTGAGGTCAGCCATAAACTGCATCTCGATGGTTACGTATCCAGCTCCCTTGCATTCCTCGCATCTTCCGCCCTCGGTATTGAAGGAGAAGAATTGTGGGGTGAATCCCATCTGCTTGGCGAGTGGCTGGTTGGCAAAGAGGGTGCGGATGGCATCGTATGCCTTCAGATAGGTGGCAGGGTTGCTGCGGGTACTCTTGCCGATAGGGTTCTGATCTACAAACTCCACGTGCTTGATGGCATCCACATCGCCTTCCAGCGAACTGTATTCGCCAGGGGCATCTGCTACCAGGTCTAGATGGCGGCGGAGGGCAGGATAGAGGATTCCCTTGATGAGGGAACTCTTGCCCGAACCGGATACGCCGGTGATGACGGTGAAGATGTTGAGCGGAATCCTTACATCGATGCCGCGGAGATTGTTCATTCGGGCTCCCTTGATCTCGATGGCCCTGTTCCATGCACGATGACTGGCAGGAACGGCAATCTCCTCCTTGTGGGTGAGATACTGGATGGTATGGCTCTCCGGAAATTTCTCTAGAAGGGCTTTCTGCTGCTCTGGGTCGGTGGATGAGTATTCGGATGACGGACCGGCATATACCAGTCTTCCACCCAGTCTTCCTGCATCTGGACCGATATCGATGAGATAATCGGCAGCACGCATAATCTCTTCGTCATGCTCTACCACAACCACGGTGTTGCCCAGCTGCTGCAGCTCTCTCAGTACCTTGATGAGTCGGTCGGTATCTCGGCTATGGAGTCCGATACTTGGCTCGTCGAGGATATACACGCTGCCTACCAGCGAAGAACCGAGGCTGGTGGTCAGGTTGATGCGCTGGCTCTCTCCTCCGGAAAGGGAGTTGGAGAGACGGTTGAGGGTGAGATAGCCAAGTCCCACATCCAGAAGGAATTGCAGACGATGGGTAATCTCGGTCAAGAGTCGCTTGCCCACTTCTCGCTCATGCTCTGTCAGCTCCAACTTCTGGAACCATGCGCTGAGATTGGTAATCGACATATCTACCAGTTCGGTGATGCTCTTTCCGCCAATCTTCACATAGTTGGCTTCCTTCTTGAGTCGGGTGCCATGGCAATCCGGACAGATGGTCTTGCCTCGGAATCGGCTCAGCATCACACGGTATTGTATCTTGTACTGGTTCTCCTTCACCATTCTGAAGAATTCGTCGATGCTCACCCGGTCGTGCGGGTCGCGCTTCTTGTCCGAAGGTAATCCATGCCAGAGCCAGTCTTTCTCCTTCTGGGTGAGCTCGTAGTAAGGCTTGAAGATCGGGAAGTTGTATGGCTCCGCACGTCGGATGAATTCCTTGAGCCACATGCCCATCTTTTCTCCACGCCAGCATACCACGCATCCATCGTAGAGGCTCATGGAAGTGTTAGGGATGACGAGCTTCTCGTCGATGCCTATCACGCTTCCGAATCCCTCGCAGGTAGGGCAGGCACCCAGTGGGGAATTGAAGGCAAACATGTTGTCGGTTGGTTCCTCGAAGGTGATGCCGTCGGCTTCAAACCGGGTAGAGAAATCGTAGCTGATGTTGCTTGGCAGGAAGAGGAGACGGCAGGCACCGTCGCCCTCATAGAAAGCAGTCTCGGCAGAATCGATGAGGCGGCTGATGTCGTCCTTCTCATCGCTTACCGAAGCACGGTCGATGACGAGGAAGATATCCTCCGGCTTGGCATCGCCCTGGAAATCGTCGATGCGGATGAATTCACCTTTCACCAGAATGCGTGCGTATCCCTCCTGAAGATACATCTCCAGTTGCTTTTCCAGGCTTCTGCCTTCTACGATATGTAGAGGGGCAAGGATTACAAACTTGGTGCCCTTGGAAAACTGTCGGGTGCAGGCAAGCACATCCTCGGTAGTATGGCGCTTCACTTCCTGTCCGCTGATAGGCGAATAGGTTTTGCCGATACGGGCGAAGAGCAGGCGCAGGTATTCGTAGATTTCCGTGCTGGTGCCCACGGTGGAACGTGGGTTTCGGGAAATCACCTTCTGCTCGATGGCGATGGCAGGAGGTAATCCCTTGATGAAATCACATTCCGGTTTGCTCATTCTGCCCAGAAACTGGCGGGCATACGAAGACAGCGACTCCACATATCGGCGCTGTCCCTCGGCATATAAGGTATCGAAAGCCAATGAAGACTTGCCCGACCCGGAGACACCCGTAATGGCAACAAACTTGCCTTGCGGTATCTTCACGTCGATGTTCTTCAGGTTGTTGGCTCTCGCCCCCTTGATCTCTATATATTTCTCTTTTGACATTGAACTTTGAACTTTGAGCTTTGAACTTTATGATTAGTGATCCTCTTTTACTCGTGATGATAAGGCTCACCTTTTATAATAGTACATGCGCGATAGAGTGCCTCGGTAAAGATGAGGCGTACCATCTGATGCGAGAAGGTCATCTTGGAAAGGGAGATCTTCTCGTTGGCGCGGTCATATACAGCCTGCGAGAATCCGTAAGGACCCCCGATGATAAATACGAGTCTCCTGGCTGTAGCCTGCTTGCGCTCTATCCATTTGGCAAACTCTATGCTTCGGAACTCCAGTCCGTGCTCATCCATCAGCACCACGGTATCAGAAGACTGAATCAGTTTCAGAATCAGTTCACCCTCCCGTTCCTTCTGCTGTTGTTCGCTGAGACTCTTGGTGTTCTTGAGCTCAGGAATCGTTGTTATATTGAAGGGTATATAGTGGGTGATGCGCTCGGCATAATCCTTGATGCCCGCAATAAAATGCTTGTTTACGGTCTTACCGACCAATATCAGTTCAGTTTTCATCTTTTAAATGGTAAGCTATAAACTATTAACTGTAAACGATTAACTTTTATAGTATCCTTTCTTTTCCAGCTTCGGGTTCTTAGGGAACCATCCCTTCTCGCAGCGTTCTTTCTGCTCGAAGAGTTCCCCGATGCTCCAGAGACAGGAAGCACCCAGTACACCGAGAAGGGCAGAGAAGAGAACATTCGCAACCAGGAAGGCTGCACCCACGCTGATAATACCCGCAACCAGGAACACCCACCAGTAGCGGGTGCCCGTATGATATTCTACCTTGATGACAATAGGGTGGAAGAGTCCTATTATTAAAAAGGTGGAAACGGCGATGATAACGCCAGTATAATATAATTCCATAAGCCTCTTTTTTATTACTTTTTTGTTTCAATGTGCAAAAATACAAAAAAAACTCCAATCTTGTTTGGTTTCTCAAATATTTTATATATCTTTGTACGCAAAAAAGAGAAATATTGTGCTGTTTTCGGGCACAACCCTCCAAATAGAATATTATTAATAACAAAATAGAATCAAACTATGGCTAATAACGCAGAATTGATTAAGCAGTGTGAAGAAAGAGCACAGCAGTGGCTCACACCTGCTTTTGACGAAGAAACTCGTAACGAAGTAAAGGCAATGCTCGAGGCTGAGGATAAGTCAGCACTCGTAGATGCTTTCTATCAGAACCTGGAGTTCGGTACAGGTGGTTTGCGCGGTATTATGGGCGCAGGTACCAACCGAATGAACAAATATATCGTTGGTATGGCTACACAGGGCTTTGCTAACTACATCCTCAAGGCTTTCCCAGGTGAGGAGAACCTTTCTGTTGTTGTAGGCCATGACTGCCGTAACAACTCTCGTCTCTTCGCAGAGACTGTTGCTGCCATCTTCTCTGCTAATGGTATCAAGGCTTATCTCTTCGAGAGCCTCCGCCCAACACCAGAGATTTCATTCGCTATCCGCGAGCTCGGTGCCAAGGCTGGTGTCAACGTTACTGCTTCTCACAACCCTAAGGAGTACAATGGCTACAAGGCTTACTGGAGTGATGGTGCTCAGGTTCTGGCTCCACACGATACTGGTATCATCGAGGAGGTGAACAAGGTTACTATCGACCAGGTGAAGTTTGAGGCTAACTGGGATAAGATCAAGATTATCGGTGGTGAGATGGATTACGACTACATGACAGCCGTTCATTCTGCTATGATTGACCAGGATGTCATCAACCGTCAGAAGGACCTCAACATCGTTTACTCTGCTATGCATGGTACAGGTCGTGTCATCGTTCCTCTCTGTCTGCGTTCTTGGGGCTTCCAGAACATCAATGTAGTTCCTGAGCAGATGGTTGTAGATGGTAACTTCCCAACAGTGGTTTCTCCTAACCCAGAGAATGCAGAGGCTATGACTCTCGGTATGAAGCTCGGTACAAAGTTGAACGCTGACCTCGTAGTAGCTACTGACCCTGATGCAGACCGCTTGGCTATCGTTTGCCGCGATGACAAGGGCGAGTGGATGATCATCAACGGTAACCAGACAGCCATGATGTTCTGCTACTATATCATCGAGAACAAGAAGAAGTTGGGTAAGTTGAAGCCAACAGACTTCCTCGTAAAGACCATCGTTACAACAGAGGTGATTGCTGAGATTGCCAAGAAGAATAACGTAGAGTTGCGCGACTGCTACACCGGTTTCAAGTGGATTGCACGCGAGATTGCTATCTCTGAGGGCAAGCAGCAGTACATCGGTGGTGGTGAGGAGAGCTTCGGCTTCTTGCCATACGACAAGGTACGTGATAAGGATGCTCCTGCATCTATCTGCTTGATTTGCGAGATTGCTGCCTGGGCTAAGGATCAGGGCAAGACTCTCTACGATCTCCTGATGCAGATCTATGCAGAGTATGGCTTCAGCAAGGAGTTTACAGTAAACGTGGTTCGCCCAGGTAAGACTGGTGCTGACGAGATCAAGCAGATGATGGCAGACTTCCGTGCTAACCCTCCAAAGGAGTTGGGTGGCAGCAAGATTGTTACCTGGAAGGACTACCAGAGCTTGGAGGCTAAGCATGCTGACGGCAGTGTAGAGAAGCTCGATATGCCTACAACAAGCAATGTACTCCAGTGGTTCTGCGATGACAATACCAAGGTAAGCGTTCGTCCTTCTGGTACAGAGCCTAAGATCAAGTTCTATATTGAGGTAAAGGATCCTTCATTCAAGTGCGCTGGCTGCTACAACCGTTGTACAGCTGCTGCTATGGATAAGATCGAGGCTATCAAGAAGAGCTTGAACCTGGATTAATAAAAGCAATTGAACTTTATAAGAATGTGTGGGGAGGAGAAATCTTCGCCTGCACATTCCTCTGAAAGATATTTTTTTTGATGCATTATTTAGCTCCAACTTTGAATAATGCAATTTCCCGGCGAGAAGTCATCCTGACTTCTCGCCATTTTGAATTTGATAGGTATATGGATAATAAGAGAAAGATCATAGCCCTTTTGATGGGACTTTCGCTAGGAGGTCAGTCTGTCTATGCCCAAGGGTATAGTTGTGGCAACGTGTCTCTGTTTTGCTCGCCCGATACACTCAGGGGTGCCCAGATAGGTGTCTTTTCCAGTGTGGTTCGCCAGCAGATGCGTGGTGTGAGCCTGGCTGGTATCATCAATTCGGTGGGCGATGATATGCGCGGTGTGCAGGTTTCGGGTGTTTCCAATGTGGTGAAGGGTGGCAATGGCGTGCAGTTGTCTTTATTTAATAATGTATCCAGTTCTCCGTTCCGCGGCGTGCAACTGAGTGGACTTTCCAATATTTCCATGGGTATGAAGAGAGGCTTGCAGATTGCAGCAGCCAATGTCAGCTCTTCCTATATGCGTGGCATGCAGTTGGGTGGCTACAATTATGCTGATACCCTGAATGGTTCTCAGATTGGTTTGTTTAATGTGTGCCTTAACCATCCTCGTGGAGTGCAGATTGGTGTCATCAACTATAGCCGGGATACCGTAGCCCATAAGATAGGACTGGTGAATGTGAATCCAAAGACGCGTATCGACTATATGTTTTATGGCGGTTCTGCTACCAAAGCCAATCTTGCCATTAGATTCCGCAACCGGAGTACGTATAATATCCTGGGTATCGGAACCCATTATTTCGGATTGGATGAGAAGTTTTCGGGTGCCTTGTTCTATCGCATCGGTCAGTATTTCCAGTTATCACCTAAGTTCTCCCTGAGTGGTGATCTGGGTTTCTATCACGTAGAATCATTCCAGGAACATTCTCAGGATAAGCCGGAACGGCTCTATTCGCTGCAGGCTCGCATCAATGCCGACTATCAGTTGGGCAGATATACCAGTGCCTTTGCCTCTGTGGGTTATGGGGATACCCATTATTATCATGGTGGCAGGTATCGCCGTCGTGCCATTGTGGAAGCAGGCTTGGCTGTGCGCCTCCAGCGCACTTCATCTTTTGGGAATGTGTCTGGCAGGAAGGAGAATGAATATGATATGGAGGCATGGAAGGAAGGAACCATTTTTGCCTTCGATGATCCGGAGCGACAGAAGAAGCATCCATGGAAGGCTGCCTTGGAAGCTTTTGCCATCAATGTGGGTGTGCAATGCTTCGACCAGTTTGTGATGAACGAGGAGTTTGCCAAGATTTCCTTCCATAGCATCAAGCACAATATAGAAACGGGTTTTGTTTGGGATAACGACCAGTTCTCTACCAATCTGTTTGCCCATCCATACCATGGCGGACTCTATTTCAATGCTGCAAGAAGTCATGGTATGAATTTCTGGGAATCGGTACCATACTCTTTCTGTGGAAGTTTGATGTGGGAGACTACCTGCGAGATAGAACCGCCTGCCATCAACGATCTGATGGCTACTACTTTTGGTGGTATTGCCATCGGAGAGGTGACGCATCGTGTGAGCAATCTGGTATTTGATGACCGCCTGTCTGGTTTTCCTCGTTTCATGCGAGAGTTCCTGGGAACCCTCATCTGTCCAATCAAGGGGTTGAATCGAATCTTGAGTGGCGATGCCTGGCGGGTGAGAGGCAAATATTATAAATATCACGATTACCAGCGCAGTCCTGTCAGTTTCTTTGCATCGGCAGGTTACAGATACCTCGCAGACAACAATACGCTGTTCCGTGGTGAGGGCAATCCATACGTCCGTTTCAATCTGGTTTATGGCGATCCGTTTGATGGCGAAACCACCAAGCCATACGACTACTTCACATTGGATGCCACTTTCGGCTTGAGCAGCAACCAGCCTCTGATTACCGGCCTGCATCTTCTGGGAAGATTATGGAGCGTACCGGTGGAGGTGAGCAAGGGCACGGAGATGGAGTTCGGTATCTTCCAGCACTTCAACTATTACGATTCGCAGCCGGTGAAGGATGGTACCAGTCTGGTGCCTTACCGCATATCCGAGGCAGCCTCTTTCGGTCCTGGCATCATCTACCGCTTTCCTCAGGTGGGCAATCTCACCAGGTTTGAGCAGCGTGTCTTCCTGGATGGTATCCTGCTGGGTGGAAGTCTGACCGATTATTATAATGTGATAGACCGCGACTACAACATGGGTAGTGGTTATAGCGTGAAGGCTATCAGTTTCATGGAGTTCGGCAAGGTAGCTACCTTCCAGATAGGTGCCGACTATTATCGCATCTTCACCTGGAAGGGATATGAGGGAAAGGATCTGGCAACGACCGATCCGCTCTATCTCAATGCCCAGGGCGACAAGGGAAATGCATCTCTGCTGGTGCTGAATGCCCGCTTCAGTCTGGCATTGTCCAATCGGCTGAACCTGGACTTCAATGTGTCCAACTATTGGCGTGATACCCATTACTCATATCATGACGATGTGAAGTCTAAAACCTTTGATATGAGTCTGGGGTTGCAATACAAGTTCTAGGAAGCAGTCGTCTTATTAGTAGATATTTAGCCGATTTTTAGCAGAAATTAGGGGTGCAAAGGGAAACGATATACATAAAAATGTAGAAAAATCGCAAAAAGTTTTGCATATTTTCTGGATTTATATTACCTTTGCACCCATATTTCAAACATAAAACATAGAATTATACTCTTATGGGAGGCATTTTCGGAACTATTTCCAAGAAAAGCTGTGTCGCAGACCTTTTCTACGGCACCGACTACAACTCACATCTCGGTACACGCCGAGGCGGTTTGGCAACCTACAGTAGTGAGAAGGGCTTCGTGCGCTCTATCCACAACTTAGAAAGTTCTTATTTTAGAACGAAGTTTGAACCTACACTCGACAAATTCGAGGGTGCGACATCGGGTATCGGTGTGATTAGCGATACAGATGCGCAGCCATTGATCATGAATTCTCATCTTGGTCGCTTTGCCATTTGCACAGTAGCCAAGATATTAAATAAGGATGAACTTACTCAGCACCTGTTGGATAAGAACATGCACTTTGCAGAGATGTCTTCAGGAAGTACCAACCCAACCGAATTGGTGGCTCTTCTCATCATCCAGGGCAAGAATTTCCGCGAGGGTATCGAAAACGTTTTCCATCACATCAAAGGTTCCTGCACCATGATGATCCTTACAGAGGATGGTATCATCTGTGCCCGCGACAGTTGGGGACGTACACCTCTTATTATAGGTAAGAAGGAGGGTGCTTATGCTGCTTCCAGTGAGACCACTTCATTCCCTAACCTTGACTTCGAGACAGCACACGAGGTAGGTCCTGGCGAAATCGTGAAGATTACTGCAGAGGGTATGGAGCAGATCCGTCCTGCCAACAAGAAGATGCAGGTTTGTTCGTTCCTCTGGGTATATTATGGATTCCCAACTTCTACCTACGAGGGCAAGAATGTAGAGGAAGCCCGCTTTACCAATGGCTTCAATCTTGCCAAGACAGATGATGTAGAGGTAGATTGCTGCAGCGGTATTCCTGATTCTGGTACAGGTATGGCGATGGGATATGCTGCCGGTAAGGGCGTGCCTTATCAGCGTTGTATTGCCAAATATACTCCTACCTGGCCTCGAAGCTTTACACCTAGTAACCAGAGCATGCGCTCTCTGGTAGCCAAGATGAAGCTGATTCCTAACAAGGCTATGTTGAAGGGTAAGCGTGTGTTGTTCTGCGATGACAGTATCGTGCGCGGTACCCAGCTTCGCGACAATGTGAAGGTGCTTTTCGATCAGGCTGGTCTGAAGGAATGCCACATGCGTATCGCTTGTCCTCCATTGGTTTATGGCTGTCCTTTCATCAACTTTACTTCTTCCAAGAGTGACATGGAGTTGATTACCCGTAGAATCATCGAGAAGTTTGAGGGCGATGCCAACAAGAATCTGGAGAAGTATGCTACCACAGGTTCTCCTGAATATCAGAGAATGGTGGATGAGATTGCCAACCAGCTTGGATTGACTACACTGAAGTTCAATACCATCGAGCAGCTCGTGGAAGCTATCGGTTTGCCTAAGTGCCAGGTATGTACCCACTGCTTCGATGGCAGTAGTGCTTATACCCTGAATGAATTCGCAGACGAAGATTAAAATATAAAATCCCGATTTCCTGAACTTTGCATCAGATGAGCAAAGTCTTGGAAATCGGGATTCTTGTTTTTTATTCTTTAGCTCTTGCCGTGTTTCTAGCAATGAGCTAAATTCTTGCCTTCTCTTTTATTTCTTGCCGGCAAAGAATGGTTATTTCTTCTTCAGCAAGGGTGCCAGGAATTTGTAGGTATAGCCTTTCTTGCTCTTTGCCATTTCTT
>OIAZ01000202.1_pt1 | contig 13489 bp, 9 predicted proteins | sample 1580911 | NCBI WGS metagenome assembly OIAZ01 (sample SAMEA3882507, study PRJEB24775) | human gut metagenome | biome: human-associated habitat; feature: intestine environment; material: feces | place: Netherlands | collected 2009/2010 | reverse complement strand
CACCAGTTATGAGAAGCTACTTATGGAAAAATATTTTTAATAATTATAATTTCAGCAATTATTATTTTTTTGCATGAATTAGGTCATTATTGTATGGCTAAACTCTTAGGATTACATATAGATAAGGTTTCTTTTTCTTTGTGTCCTTTTCCTCGATTTTATGTGTCTGTGTTAGAAATTGGAATAACTCCTTTTAAGCGTATTTTATATTTGTTAAGTGGTAATATAACTACTCTAATAGTTTTCCTTTGTTTGAATTTATTAAGCATAAATGAACTTAATTTAGCATTAATTGTAGTTGCGCTGCAAATTATAGCAGAGACGAATCCATTTTATTCAGATTATTCTTCTGTTATGTTTTGGATAGCTAATAAAAATGCACTGAAAAAGATTCCACATTATATCGGAAATAAAGAACAAGAAGAAAATATTCAAAAATATATAAAAAACATACGGGATTCCTATTTCCTAAGTCCTTTATGGCTCCTACATTTTGTCATTTGGGGAATTTTGTTAGTGATTTTATTAAAATATATATTAATTATAAAATAAACTTATTATGGTAAGAATTATTATAGTTTGGACAATGTTTATACTGATAGGCAGTATTGGCTCTTTTGGAAAAAATGCAGTAGCTGATAGTAATTTCATTCAAGTAAATGTAGACAATGCTTTAAATGAGTCATTTAAAGAAAAATCAATAGAACCGTTAAAAAATATTGAAAGAAAAATGAACTCAAAAAAAGGAAATATTTGGACTTACTGGAAAGCTTATATCAAGATGTGCAAATCGTTGTATTATATTTCTGTGAACAAAGGTAATAATGCAAAAAGCATGTTGAACGAGGCTATTGATATGTTAGAAAAAAACGCAAATTTTACAACGGAAGATTATGCTTTAATTGCTTATATGCAAAGCCAAAGCATTCGGTATACCAAAGGTATGGAGAGTGGAGTACTTGCTACAAAAAGTAAAAATAATGCAAAATTGGCTATACAAAAAGAACCTAAAAATATTCGTGGTTGGTTTGTCCTCGCCATAATAGACTATTATACTCCTAAAGTATATGGTGGTAAGGAGAAATGCGAAAGTTATCTACTCAAAGCATTATCCTTACCTTCACAAAAAATTAAAAATGCATATTTGCCATCTTGGGGAAGGAAAGAAGCCTATTTATTAATTTTGGCTTATTATCAATCTGTAGGTCAAATTGCTAAGCTACATAGTTTTTATAATAAAGCAGTTAAAGAATTTCCCTATGACTCATCATTCAAAAAGTATGAAAAATAAATTTTACATTATATTGCTATGTCAATTATTTTTTGCCATAGTAACAATTCATAGTCAAACACAATTTTGTGGGCATGTTTTTTTTAATAAAAAACCAATTTTTGCTGCAAGCGTTTATTTAGAGAATAATAATAATGTAAGTACAACAACTGACGAAATGGGAGGCTTTAAGCTGGAAGTGCCTGATAGCTTACAAAGAGATACTCTTGTTGTTAGTTCTTTAGAATTTGAAGATTTCAAGATTGCTTTGTCTGCGATTACTGATTCTTGTAAAATTGAATTAATCGCTGAAAAGAAAACTGTGTCCCTTCCTGAAGTAGCCATTAAAGCAGAAGTTACAGCTTGCAATGAGTTTGCAACAAGTAATTTAGATAAAGTCGCAATTTATATGTCTCCAGCAGCAAATGCAGACCCTCTAAAAGCGATATCCTTACAATCATATAGTACATCAACGAATGAAAATGCTAATCCTGAACTACAAGGTAGTTCAGGTAATTTTAGTCGTGTTTATGTAAATGGAGTGCCTATTAAAAATCCTGTTCGTAATCAACAAATAAATGGAATAGGAAATTTTAGCTTGTTTAGTCCTGAACTTGTTGCTAAACAGATGGTTTATCCTAGTAATCCTCCTTTAGAATTTGGGAATTCAATCGGTGGCATAGTGGATTTGCGAACAACAGAAAACTTATATAAAAAGAAAGAAACGAGTGTGTCTATGTCATTGGCTAATATTGGCATATTTCATTCCTATCAAATTTCGGATAAAACATTTATGCAAATATATGGTAATGAACAATCATCTAAATTATATAAAGATTTGAACTCTTCGAGTTTAAACTATTTGCATAATTTTCATTCTATAGATGTGGGAATAAACTTTAGAACAATCCTCACAACTAACTCTTTTTTAAACTTATATTCGTATTTAATAAATGAAAAATATGGCTCAGAGAAATCTGAGTATAATTATACAGGAGAACAAAATGCTAAAAATGTAAGAAATTTTTATATCTTAAACTATCGGTTACACAAAAACAATAATACATTTGGGGCAAATGTATCTTGGGATATAAGCAAGAATTCATATGAGTATGGTGCAATTTCTGATACAACCCAAATGAAAAACCTTTTTATTTCTTTATCTGCTAAACACTATTATGAGAAAAATTTCATTTTAAGTATTGGTTGTGATTATGAATACAATTTTTATAAATATCGTGGAGAATATCCAGTCGCTTCTTACTTTTTAGGCAATATGGACTCTACGAAAATTCACAAGAAGCTAATTATTTCCAATAAATTTGAAACTTTCGTTTATAGCAAATGGCAAATGGATAATTTTGCATTTAGTGCAAGTGGACGATGGGGGTATTTAAGTAAATCATGTTCATATATTTCCTGGCAAGCGAATATTAAATGTAATATATCCAATACAAACACCTTATTTTTATCATTTGGCAATTATAACTCTATGACTATTCCAAGTTATTACTATCGAAAAATCGAAAATGCAACATCTAAACAGATTTCGTTAGACTGGAAATATAGTATAAATTCTAAAATTGCGTTCTCTGCTGCCGTATATAAGAAAATAGAAAAAATACCATATGTACTTGTAAATATGGGTGGTACAGAATTCTTGAGAAATAATATATTTGGTGTTGAACTATCAGGAAATTATAAATGGCAGAATTTTGAGTTTTATGGTTGCTATGTTTTATTAGATTCTAGATTCAACTATTTGGGCAAAAAATATGACACTGAAAACAATTTCAAGCATATGTTGAAAGGAATAATCACATATATAAATAATAATATTTGCAATTTTTCTATTTCATGTCTTTATAGAAAAGGACTACCTTATACTCCAATAGAAGGTAACAAAGGTACATGTCCGATTTTTGGGGAATTAAATAGCAAGAGATATAAAAGATATTTTACAATTGATTTATCAGTTAATAAACATATCAACCTTGCAAAAGTGGGTATAACTCCATTCATTTCTATCACGAATATATTCAACCAAATAAATCAACATTATTTTTATTATAATTATGATTATAGTCAAACTAAAGTTAATCCATATCAGAAGAGACTGATCTACTTTGGTTGCAATATCAATATATAGCATTTTGGGATAAGAATGGAAATTTTAATACCATTTACAGCGTTTTTCGAGAAAAAGATAACAAATGCATGATTCCTCAATAAAACAAAAAGGATGATAGGATTTATATTCTTATCATCTTTTTTTGTTGACAACCGCTATTGTCAGGCAACATAAAAAATGTAACTACTCAGTACCCCTATAGAAGTAACTACTCAGCACCCCTATAGAAAACTTCTCGTTAATAAAGCATAAACTTGATTTTGCTTATTTTCTTCATCATTACAAACTTTTTAATGATTGAGTCGATGAGGACGTAGGCTGTTTAAAACAGTTCATTTAACGAGTTCTTTTCCGATGATGCCTCCAATATGTCTCCTTTGTCTATTATCGTCCTTCAACAGATTATCTGCCAGGAGATACGTTTTTGCATTCCCCGTAAGTCAAAAGCCTGCGTTAAGGGATGTAAATCATGATTTTGCCATGTGGAGAAAAATGCTTATCTTTGCACCAAAAAATGGCAAGCGACTGTACTGACATAGATATTGTTTTGCGCCAGATAAACCAGCGTCTGCGCAAACTTGAGAAGTCCGACTCCGAGAAGACAGAGGAGATCGGACGCCTCAACCGTGTCATTAACCAGAAGGACGTGGAGATACATAATCTAAAGACAGAACTTGCTTCCACAAAGTCAGAACTTGCCGTTGCTAAAGAGCGTATCAAGGAACTCGAGGAAACTGATGACGATACATCAAGTACACCAGGAAAGCCCGAGAAAAACAGCAGTAACAGCAGTATCCCTCCATCCCAAGAAAGTATCGCTTCCCGTGAGCAGCGCAGGACAAAGTCTCTTCGCAAGCCAAGCGGAAAGCCGAGCGGTGGACAGCCTGGCCACAAGGGTCACACACTGCAGACTATAGCTGAACCAGACGTAATTGTAAAGCACGAACCTGTCTATTGTAAATGCTGTGGTCGGCTCTTGATTGATATACCATGCCAGAAGATCCGTAAGACACAAATTGTTGATATCAAGGTGGTCGTAGAGACCTGCGAGGAACAGTATTACGAGAAGGTCTGTGAATGCGGTTGTGTAAACAACTGCGAAGCTCCCAACTGCCGTATCAAGTATGGTGACAACCTCCGTGCACTGGTGACATACCTTAATGTAGTGCAGTGTATTCCGTTCAAAAGAATTGCAGAACTTATATCTGACCTGTCCGGCCAGAATATAAGTGAGGGAACAGTGCAGAACATACTCAAAGAGAATAGCGGCAAGGCAGACTGTGCATATGAGGAAATACGCAAGAGGCTGGAAACTGCGTCTGTCGTAGGAGCCGATGAAACTGGTGCTGCGGTAGGAAAGCATCTGCATTGGAACTGGATATTCCAGAACGACCTGCTTACATACGTGTTCCAGTCAGAATCGCGAGGTCAGAAGGCCATAGATTCCAAGTTTCCAAAGGGACTTCCCTATTCGACACTTGTGACTGACAGACATCAGAGCTACTTCAAGATGAATGTTAAGGACCATCAGGTCTGCCTGGCTCATCTTCTTAGGAATGCAGAGTATCTGAACGAACTGGATCCAAACCAGAACTGGTCACGGAGATTCATCCATCTGATAGAACACTCTATAAATCTCAGAAGAGAGGACAACATTACCTCTAGAAAGATAAAGGTACTGAAGACAAAGATGAAGAACCTCTTGGGTGAAAGCCTCACGCATTTAGATAACGAGTTTGAGAAATTCAAGAGAGGTATCCTTAAGGTCAAAGACTACCTGTTCACCTTTCTCTCCAATCCAAGTGTGCCTTACGAGAACAATGCCAGTGAGCGGGGAGTTAGGAAAATCAAGATAAAGCAGAAAGTCAGCGGTTGCTTCCGAACTGACAGCGGTGCCGATGATTTTGCCAAGCTGCACTCCATCGCTGAAACAGCTATGAAGAACGGAAATTCTAAATTCAATGCAATTCTTGCTGTAGTACAACAGTAAGACGATTACTTATGCCCATAGGGTGCTGAGTAGTTACGGCAAGATATGATTTCTTGCCATCCTTTTTCAATTTGGTGTGCATTTCTTCTCATATTGTAAGCATTTGACATAATCACTATCATTTACATCGTAATATTGTATATTTCCCTAATAATATGCTATATTTTTCTAAGAAAATAGATAAAAGTTGTTATAATATATATAAATATTCGTCTTTGATGCTTCCTGCCATTATCTTTGCCGATTAAATTGTTAGTGCAAAGCAATAATGAAGTAATAGAAACGTAAAAAGTAAACAACATGGAACGCAAAGAACAGACCGGGCATATCTGTAGATGGATGGCATTAGGCATCATGACTGCCATCGTCATCGTAGGATGTACCATTGTAATCGGCCTATTTGAATGGCGCGACAGAAAGGAGATAGAGTGTAGAAATACAGAACTGCATCGGTGGCGAAAGAATGTGCATGACTTAAACTTGCACATAACGGAATTGTCACTGCTTGGTGAAATGATTGCGGATTGGGACTCAACAGATGTAAATGAGTATCATTCGCTTCGATTGGAAGTGGACAGTATGCTTCAAGGCATCGCAGGTATTTGTCCGAAAGAAGATTCTGATACAATCTGCCATCTTCTTGCAGAAAAGGAACAGCTCCTTCTGGATATAAAGGATGCTATGCAGGAACTGAATGCCACTCAAGAAAAGCTGACTGCAGAAGTTCCAAGAATTGTAGAGCAGAATAAGACTGAAAGCAAAAGACTTTCAGCTCTGCCACAGCAGGCAAAGCCAAAGAAGCGAGGTTTCTTCAGCAGATTGTTCGGCAAGAAAGAAAATGCAGTAACAACAGGCAGCCGTTTAACCCAAACTGAAAAGATGCTCACCAACCTAAACCAAACGGTTGTTGCTAAACATCACCAGCAAAGCCGTAAGGTAGTGGAGATATTGGATAGTCTTGGAAACAGAAATGAAGGTATCAATAAGCAGTTGCAAAGAGTAATCAGCATAGCTGATGAGAATGTGGATAAAGGCATCAAAGTTCGTGAGCGACAAATCGCAGACTTGGAAGGCAATTATACCTATTATTATATAGGGATGATAGGATTGTTGATATTGGTATTTTTCGTATTATTCCTATTGGTGTGGCGATTCGCATTCAAGACACGTAAGAGCAAGGAAGAAACAAGAAAGGTGATGCTGACAGTAACGCATGAGATGCGCAGTCCTTTGTCTGCCATCAAGGATTATGCTCGCAAGATTAGCGGACTTGAAGATGCTACGGATGAAAGCAAACGGTATGCCGACTTGATTGTTGACACATCGAAAGGCTTGACTTCTATGATAGACAGTTTCCTGGTTTACTCCAAATTAGCGAATGGAAAGGCGACCGTCAAGGAACGCCCTTTCCGTATGATGGACATTGCCGAGCAATTAAAGATGGAGTATGAACCCTTTGCTGCGAAGAAACAACTGGAATTGAGCGTCAACAATAAGGCTGATGGTGTTGTCAATGGAGACAAGGAAAAGGTGCTTACAATAGGACGCAATCTGCTTTCCAATGCCATCAAATATACGGGAAAGGGTGAGATAGTATTGTCCACAACCTATAAGAATGGTGTGTTCATGCTAAAGGTTAAGGATACAGGAACAGGATTGGATGACAAACAACAAAAACAAGTCTTCAAGGAATTTGCAAGATTGGGAAATGCGGTCACCCAACCGGGATTTGGCTTGGGGCTTTCCATTGTCAAGAACCTCGTTTCACTGATGAAAGGAAAAATCGATGTGTCCAGTCACCAAGGGCTGGGAAGTATTTTTACCATTAGTCTTCCTATGGCTGCAGCCGAAAAGCAGAATGTGGAACCAATCCAGTATAGAACGAAACGACAAGATTCGTTTACTGTCATTGCCATTGATGATAGCCATGTGCAACTGAGTACCATTCGTGAGGCTTTTGCATCAAACGGCATTGTATGTGACACTTGTAATAATGCCACGGATTTATTGGATATGATGCGCAAAAAATCTTATGATCTGCTGATAACGGATTTGAAGATGGCTGAAGTGAATGGTATCGAGATTCTGGAAATGATGCGTATGGTGAACGTGCGTAACTCCAAGACCATTCCTGTTGTCGTTATGACAGCAGCACCAAATGTGAGTGAGCAAGAACTGCTTGGCGCAGGATTTGTCGCTTGTCTGTTCAAGCCGATGTCTGACAAGGATTTGATAAACACTGCAAGAAAGTGTGTGAATGGCAAGATAGCAGAAAAACAAATAGACTTCTCTATGTTGCTGACCTACGGCAATGAAAAAGAGACTTTGGAGAATTTCGTAAAGGAAATGACTGACACATTGGGCAGTATCCGTAATGCAGCAAAAGAGGAGAACCGCAAGAAAATGTCCGATGCCATTCACCACGCAAGAAGCTCGTGGATGATGGTACAATCTGACGAGTCTTTGAACTATCTTTTTGACCTGATAGAAGATTCTACATCATCAGACGACGTTATCAACCAAGCGGTTGAGGATGTTTTCGCACATGGTGAGGAAATCATCAAAGCCGCACAAAAGAAAATTGAGGAGGTAACAGTATGAAGAAAGTAATAATCATTGAAGACAGCCCGACATTTTGCAATATGTTGGGCAAGAAGTTGGAGGCGAAGGGATGGGAAACAATCTTATGCTACAATTACAGAGATGGTCTGAAAGCTGTGAGGGAATCCTCTGAATGGGATGTTGTCATTTCGGATATGCGCTTGGGGAATGATAACGGCATCGACCTGTTGGAATGGATGCGTAGTAACGGCTACCAGAATCCATTTATCATCATGACATCTTACGATGAAAGCATGAGTGCCGTGAGGACTATGAAGTTGGGAGCGGAAGACTATATACCGAAGAAATTGTTGCTTGATGTAGTTTATGAACGTTTGGAAGAAATCATAGACAAGCAGAAACGACTCGTCGAGTTGAATAACAAGATTGTTTACCGCAAAAGTGAGAAGTTTCGCCGTATATACAAAATGGCAGAATTGTTTGCCAAAAGCGACATGGCTGTTATGATATTGGGCGACAATGGTACTGGCAAAGAACATATAGCAGAAAAGATACATCTGCAAAGCAAAAGAGCCGACAAGCCTTTTGAGGTAGTAGATTGCGGTACGCTTTCTGTAGAACTTGCCGTTTCCGCTCTCTTCGGACATGAGAAAGGTGCATTCACAAGTGCAGACGCAGCAAGAAAAGGTTACTTTGAATTGGCTGCTGGAGGTACACTGTTCTTGGACGAGATAGGCAACCTGCCGAAAGACGTACAGGCGATGCTGCTGCGTGTGTTGCAATCCAAGAGCTACCGACCATTGGGAGCTATAAAAGACAAAGTGGCTGATGTGCGCATTATTGCCGCCACCAACGAAAACCTGCAAGAGGCAGTTCGGGAAGGACGATTCAGAAGCGACCTGTATTATCGACTTCACGAAGCGGTTATTGAGATTCCACGGTTGCGGGATTGCAAGGAAGATATTATGCCATTAGCTAACTTCTTCCTGAAACTATATGATAGGCATACGGACAAAGAAATAAAATGCATCAGTAAGGAAGCGCAAAGGGCACTTGTAAGCCATACATGGCCAGGCAATGTGCGTGAGTTGAAATCATGTATCATGCGAGCTATGCTGTTATGCGAGAATGAGATAATAGATGTCGAGGACTTGCAGTTGTCACAATCGGCATTGACAGAAGAGGCTTTGGACTTTGATGAACAAGAACGCAAGATCAATCGAGAGCGTATCTTGTGGGCTTTGAAGCAATGCAATGGCATCAAGCGTGATGCGGCAAAAATGTTGGAAATGAGCCATACTACATTCTATGCCCGTATGAAAGAGTATGGTATTCCTACTAACAAGTTGTAACGGTATAAGAACCGTGTAAGGAAGATTGGACGAGTGTCCGGTTTTCCTTACACTATTTCTGCTTGCAATTTCCTTGTGAAAATCTTATTCTCTTGATAAAGTTGCTGATTATCAGGAAATATCATCATCCTATTGTTTAGTCTGTCTTGGAATGGCATAGGTATTGGACTAATAAATGGTGTGCGCACAGAAACATCAAATTAGTACAAACCCATAAAAGAGACAGCAACATGGAATACAACTTGATAGAGACTGATTTTTTCAACTTGCTGAATGCAGGTCATAAGAACAAAGGTGGTAACGCTTTGGAGAACTCATATCGTGAGTTTATCAAGGTTGTGGTTGATTTATGCAGCACCAACGTGAAGCAAGCGGTCTTTGCACTGTCATACGCAGAGACCGAGCTTGACTTTCATCTGTCAATGCCCCATATAAAGGATTGTTTGGGAACCGTAGGCTTGTATGTGCGCAAGGCTATTGCATTTGTCCGCAGAATGCAAGAGCATGTGGCAGCAACATATCATCTTCATGTGACCACATCCACTTCAGAAGCCTCCCCACCAGTATCATTAGAATCAAAGCCATTAGTAAAATGGACTGGCAATGCCGTTGACCTTGTAGAAATGGTATATGGCATCTGCGTCATGGGAAGCGTGAATGATGGCGATGTGAAGTTCAAGGACTTGGCGCAAGCCATGTACCAGTTCTTCGGCATCAAAGCCAAGGACTGCTATCGTTTCTACACCGACATCAGAAGACGCAAGAACTATAGTCGCACCTATTTTCTGGACAAGATGCAGGAGAAGTTGAATGAGAAAATGCGGAGGGATGATGAATTGGAGAGAATGAGGCGATGAAAAAGCAAAGCACCATTGGCTATAAAATGTGTAACCAATGGTGCTTTGTGAATCGTTATAGAATTTTCGTTTCAAAGAAATTCTTTATCTTGTATATACCTATATCATGCTTATAGCGTCCGAACAGAAGTTGTGGGTTGACATTGTGTTTGTCTGCTTCTGTCTGAATATATGGTGCTATTTTATAAGGTACAACATCACGAGTCCTTGCCATGAACTTTTTCCAGTCTGCATTTGGTAGGGTCGCATTTAAAGCAAACTCGTCAGCCTCAGACTCCTCGATGTTCTTCTTGTCCTCCATGAGATTAATCATTGCCTTACCATTTTGGGTAAGGTGCTTGAATACATGACCGACCTCATGTAAAGTGGTGAAAGCAAAATTGTCAATGGAAGCTATTCTCTCAGTGATGACAATCGTCGGTGTATCTCCTATCCAAAAGGACATTCCATCAACAGGAACTTGCCCAACCTTATTGACTACAAGAAAACGAATGCCATACTTGTTAAGAACCTCTTGGGTTTTGTTCACCGTATTCTTGTTTTCTTTAAATACATTGTTCAGCTCTCTTGCCAGCATCTCTGTATCTGCCCCCTTGTCAAATGTGCATAAAGTTGAATCATCATTTTTAGAGAGATGATAGCAATAATATTTCCAAGACAGAATGTCTACGGGATTGGTTTTCACCTTTTCTGACTTACGGTAATAAGAAAGTTCCATTTCTTCTGCCTTCAAACCAAAGAAATCATCCAAGTTATCCACGGAAAAGACCCCGAAGATGCGTTTTACATCCTCGATGATATTTCCTCTAACGATACCGACTTTTCTGAAAAAGGGAATTGATACTTGGTCTTTGAGTACATTCCAAATCTCAAGCATTTTAGTCTGCAACACAACCCTTTCGCTCTGTTTGGCGCAATCCAATTCGTATTGCGTCTGGATGTTCATGAGATATGTCGCAGAAATGCCGAGAGCGTTTTCCAACAACAATGCCATTTCAGGTGTCAGAGAACGTTTACCTTTTATGACATCATTCAGAATGGATTTCTGTATGCCTGTGAGTTCGGACAATTCGCTCTGCTTCATATTACGAGCAGACAATTCGTCCTTAATCACCTCGCCCACATGAGTTGCCTCAAATGGGACTGCCTGATTGAAACTAAACTTAGTCATAATGATGTGATATTTCTATTAATTCTATTTCGGTAATGATAATACTGCCATCGGCAGGAGAGCTTTGGAAAATCAATCGCCAGACATCATTGCATCTTACGGATTCTTGATCTTTTCTGTCTCCGTGCAATCTTTCGTAGCGCAAGCCATGATCACGCATAATGTCTTCAATTCTTGTTGCAGCTCTCATTTTGTTGACAGCCTTAACATAACCCTTGATTGCGGCTATAGGAAGTCTTTTATACTTCTTGTCAGATGTCTTTCCATTTTCGAACAGTTCCAACAAAGCCTCGTCTTCACTTGTTATGTTCATATATTATTCAGCCATGTTATTTTTATTTGTGTGCAAAATTACGATAAATATTTTGATTATCAAAATTGATAACTAATTATTAGCTATATTATAATCATTTTTAACTATAATTCTTGGCTCTCGCGGAAAAAAGCAATAATATTCAACTGTGAAAAGCGCATTTATGCCTTCTGTATCAAGTGCTTTAAGTTCTCATCGTTGGCGATACGCCCCAGCTCATCCTTGACTATCTGCTTGACATCTTCCTTGATTTGGTTGTAGTTGTCCTGTATGGTCTGCTTCATGCAGTCGTTGCCATCCGCATCCAAGAAATCGTTGATGATGGGGAGTTTCTGATAACGACTTTCCTCCCGTTTTACCTTTTCGGTATCAACTACTATCTCGGCATGGAATATTTTCTGCTCGATACGCTCGTTGAAGTTATCGGAAACAGAGCCGACAAACATACCTTGGGTAAGACCACTAATCTTGCTTGGCGGAATGAGACTGTCCATCTGGGTATTGATAGATGTAGAGACATCCTGACGGTTGATGGAAATGGACTGGCGCTTTTGGAGCACTTTTCCAAAACGCTCGGATAAAGTCTTGGCGGTCTCGCCAACGACCTGTCCGCTGAAGATATTACCAACGGTATTGATAACCACCTTAGCCTCCTTGTCTCCATAATCACGGACCAACTGCGAGAAGTCCTGGAAGCCCAAGCAGACGGCAACTTTGTTGCTTCGTGCCGTGGCAATCAGGTTATCCAAGCCTTTGAAATAGATGGTCGGCAACTCGTCAATGATAACGGATGATTTGAGTTGTCCCTTCTTGTTGATGAGTTTCACGATGCGGCTGTTGTACAAGCCGAGTGCAGCACCATAAATGTTCTGACGGTCGGGATTGTTGCCGACACATAGAATTTTCGGTTCTTCGGGATTGTTGATGTCGAGTGTAAACTCGCTTGCGGACATCACCCAGTAGAGTTGTGGTGAAATCATTCGTGACAGCGGAATCTTTGCGCTTGCAATCTGCCCCGCCAACTGCTCCATTGCCCCACCTTGCCATGCATCCATGAATGGAGAAAGATAGTTCTCAAGTTCGGGATAGCTCGTCAGTATCGGAAAGACATCCTCGTATCTGCGGTTGAGCAATTCGATGGCATGGGGAAAGGTACAATACTTCCCGTTCTTGTAGATTCTTAGGTACCAAATGATGGCTGCAAAGAGGATAATTGGACTCTCCACGAAGAAGTCACCCTGCTTCTGAACCCACGTCTTGTTGAGGTTGAGCATGATGGTGTATGCACTCTCATAAGCATCGGAGATGTCACTCATGAAATCCGGGTGAATAGGATTGCAGCGATGACTTCTGCGAGGATCGTCAAAGTTGATGACATAGAACTGGGGCTTGACCTTATATCCATTCTGATGGTTCATCATGTGGTTGTAGGCAATCGTCGAAAGGTCGGAAAACTTGAAATCATAGATATACATTGAATACCCCTTCTCTATCTGCTGTTTGATGTAGTTGTTCACTACAGCAAAGGACTTACCACTACCCGGTGTACCTAACACGATGGTCGCTCGGAACGGATTGACCACGTTGATCCATCCTTTCTGCCATTTCTTCTTGTAATAGAATCGTGTTGGCAGATTGACGGAATACTCGTTCTCCATTAGTTTGGTCTCCTGCATGAAGCTCTCGTTCTCATTATTGAAGACATCCTCCATGAGGTTGTGCTTCAAGAGTCGGCTCATCCACAGTCCACCCATCAATAGGCAGATATAACCTGCTGTCATTGTAAAGATGTACAGCGTGGCATTGCCCAAATAAGATATAGGCAACAATAATATCCACCAGT
>OIAZ01000198.1_pt1 | contig 13748 bp, 9 predicted proteins | sample 1580911 | NCBI WGS metagenome assembly OIAZ01 (sample SAMEA3882507, study PRJEB24775) | human gut metagenome | biome: human-associated habitat; feature: intestine environment; material: feces | place: Netherlands | collected 2009/2010 | reverse complement strand
CCAACGGGGCGGTCATCGTCTCCAAGTATATCCTGCGGAATGACGTGCGGAACCACGGCAGCGGCAACGCCGGCCTGACAAATTTCTACCGCACGTTCGGCGCGCCCGGCCTCGCCATCGTCATCGGCACGGACGTACTCAAGACTGTCATCGCCGTCGTGGCCGGCGGGCTCATTATGGGCACGCAGGGCGCGGCGCCCACGGGGCAGGTGTTTGCGGGCTTTTGTGTCATGCTCGGCCACATCTACCCGGTGTTTTACGGCTTTCGCGGCGGCAAGGGCGTCCTCTGCGCCGAGACGATGCTGCTGATCGTGAGCTTTCCGACCGGCCTTGTCTCGCTGCTGATTTTTGTGGGCATCGTCTGGGCCACGCGCTATGTGTCGCTCGGCAGCATCTGCGGTGCGCTCATCGCGCCCATCGGCGTGCTCGCCGCCTGCGGCAAGCTGCCGGCATTGCTGAGCCTGTTTTGCGTGATCCTGCTCGTGGTCAAGCACCGCAGCAACATCGGCCGGCTCATCCGGCACAAAGAGTCCAAACTGTCTTTTAAGAAAGACCTGTCCGATAAATTTGACGACGAAGATTTTTGAAACAAGAGAAGAGGGAACCAACCAATGCTTGAACTCAAACACCTTTGCTTTGAGGCCGAAACGGACGACGGTGTCCGCCAGATCCTCAAGGACGTGAGCCTCACGGTCGATGAACGCATGGTCGTCATCACCGGCCCGAACGGCGGCGGCAAGACCACGCTCTGCCATTTGCTCTCCCGCTTCTGGGATGTGGATGCCGGACAGGTCACGCTGGGCGGCCACGATGTGCGCGAGTACGACATGGACAGCTTGATGCGGAATTTCAGCTTCGTGTTTCAGAATGTGTATCTATTCCACGACACGATCGCCAACAACATCTGCTTCGGCCAGCCGGATGCGCCGATAGAGCAGGTCATCGCAGCGGCGAAAAAAGCCCGCTGCCATGACTTCATTATGGCGCTGCCGGACGGCTATGACACCATCGTCGGCGAACGTGGTGTCGGCCTGTCAGGCGGGCAGAAGCAGCGTCTGTCGATCGCACGCGCCGTCTACCGTCATCCGGAAATCCTGATCTTCGACGATTCCTTCTCCGCGCTCGACTTCAAAACCGACCGTGCCGTACGTGACGCGCTCGAAAAGGAAGCGAAGGATTCCACGAAACTCATCGTCGCGCAGCGCATCGGCACCATCATGAATGCCGACCGCATCATCGTGCTCGACGACGGCAAAGTGGTCGGCCAGGGCACGCACGAGGAACTGCTCGACACGTGCGAAGTGTATCGGCAGATCGCCGAATCGCAGTTGAGCGAAGACGAACTGAAGCGCTGAAAGGGGGAGACATGCCAAGAGGAATGGGACGCGGCCGTGGGGCCGTGGAAAAGCCGAAGGACTTCGGCGGAGTGATGAAGAAGCTCGTGAAATTCTGCAGCCGGTACATTCCGGTGATGATTCTCGCGCTGGTTCTGGGCGCTGCCGGCACGGTGTGCCAGATCATCGGCCCGGACAAGCTCAAGGACATGACCAACGAGATCACGAAGGGTCTGCCGGCCATGGTGCACGGCAAGCCCGTCATGAATTCGATCGATATGGACGCGGTGTCGCGCATCGCATGGCTGCTCGTCGCGCTGTACGTCGGGTACGCGCTGCTGAGCTACCTGCAAAGCTGGCTGATGGCCAACGTCACGCAACGCACCGCACAGCAGCTGCGTGAGGCGATCAGCCAGAAAATCAATCGCCTGCCGCTGAAATATTTCGACAAAGTCAGCTACGGCGACGTGCTGAGCCGCATCACCAACGACGTCGACGCGATCGGACAGACGCTCGGCCAGTCGGTCGGCTCGCTGATCACTTCGATCACGCTGTTCTTCGGCGCGCTCATCATGATGTTCTACAACAACGTGATCATGACGCTGTGTGCCATCGGCTCCGCGCTGCTCGGTCTGATCATCATGGGCGTGATCATGAAGGTATCGCAGAAGTACTTCACTCGCCAGCAGATTGCGCTGGGCGATGTGAACGGCCATGTCGAGGAGATGTACACCGGACACACCGTGGTCAAGGCGTACTGCGGCGAAAAGGGCTCCATCGAGCAGTTCGAAAAGTATAACAAGGACCTGTACGTGTCCGGCTGGAAAAGCCAGTTCCTGTCCGGCCTGATGATGCCGATCATGAACTTCGTCGGCAACTTCGGCTACGTGGTGGTGTGCGTGGTCGGCGCGGTGCTCGCCATGGACGGCAAGATCGAATTCGGCGTGATCGTGGCGTTCATGATGTACATCCGCCTGTTCACGCAGCCGCTGTCCCAGTTCGCGCAGGCGTTCCAGAACCTGCAGCGCTGCGCGGCCGCATCCGAACGCGTCTTCGGCTTCCTTGAGGAGCCGGAACTGTCCGACGAAACCGGCAAGCAGGCGCTGCTGGGCGTCGGCGCAGACGGCAAGCCGCAGCCGGTGCGCGGCGACGTGGAATTCAGCCACGTGCGCTTCGGCTACGACGCGGACAAGACCATCATCAACGACTTCTCCGCGTCCGTGAAGGCCGGCCAGAAGGTGGCTATCGTCGGCCCGACCGGCGCCGGCAAGACCACCATGGTCAACCTGCTGATGCGCTTCTACGAGATTTCCGGTGGCACGATTTCGATCGACGGCATCGACACCAAGTCCGTACCGCGTTGGAACGTGCACGACCAGTTCTCCATGGTGCTGCAGGACACGTGGGTGTTCCGTGGAACAGTGCGTGAAAACATCGCGTATTCGAAGAAGGACGTCACCGACGAGCAGATCGTGGCCGCATGCAAGGCCGTCGGCCTGCACCACTACATCATGTCGTTGCCGAACGGCTACGACACCGTGCTCGACGACAAGGCGTCGCTTTCCCAGGGCCAGCGCCAGCTGCTGACGATCGCCCGCGCGATGGTGGAGGACGCGCCGATCCTGATCCTCGACGAGGCCACCTCCTCGGTCGATACACGCACCGAGGAGCTGATCCAGAAGGCCATGGACGCGCTGACCGTGGGCCGCACGAGCTTCGTGATCGCGCACCGCCTGTCCACCATCCGCGACGCCGACATGATCCTGGTGATGAACGGCGGCGACATCGTGGAACGCGGCACGCACGAGGAACTGCTCGCCAAGGGCGGCTTCTACGCCGACATCTACAACAGCCAGTTCACGCTGGCCGAGTGAGGTTGGTGTGCTGACTCGCTAAAAAATCCGGAGGGACCACCCCTCCGGATTTTTGCGTTTTGGCTTCGGCATTTTTATTGTGTTGCGCTGACGGGACGGCGGATTTACCATTGAGGTGACTGACGTCAATCGATTGACGTATTTGAAAATCACAAAGAAAGTGGGCAGTCATGAAAAGCATCGAAATCGGCAAATCGGCAGTGGTCGCATCGCAAGCGGCGTTAGGCGTGATGCGCATGGACGCGCTGGACGCGGACGCGGCGGCAGAAGTCGTGCGCACGGCCGCCGAGCATGGAGTCAACTTCTTCGACACGGCGGACATCTACGGATTCAACGTCAACCGCGACCATGCCAGCTCGCGTGTGCTCGGCCGCGCGTGGAAGGACGCCGGGCTCAAGCGCGAGGACATCTTCCTGCAGACGAAGTTCGGCATCAACATCGACTTCAGCGACCCGAACAACGTGCACGCCACCCGCTACGACTTCTCCGCGAAGCACCTCATCACGCGACTCGACGAGGAACTGGAAGCGCTCGGCACTGACTACGTGGACTTCGCGCTCCTGCACAGGCCCGACACCCTGATGGAGGCCGAAGAAATCGTCGAAGCGTTCACCACCCTGCACAAGGCGGGCAAAGTGCGTCACTTCGGCGTGAGCAACGTGAACCCGTGGCAGGCGGAACTGCTGCAATCCTGGCTCGGAGACGACCCGGCCATGAGGCTTGAAGCGAACCAGCTGCAGTTCGGTCTGATGCACGCGCAGATGGTCAGCGACGAGCTGATGACCAATTCCGGCGCCGAAGGCATGGTCGTGGCCAACCATTCGGACGGCCTGCTGTCCTACTCGCGACTGCGCCACATGACCATCCAGGCGTGGAGCCCGTTCCAGTCCGGCACGGAATACGGCCCGTTCGTAGGCAACGAGCACTTCCCGGAGCTGAACAAGGCACTGGACGAAAAGGGCGCCAAGTACGGCGTGAGCGCCAACGCCATCGCCACCGCATGGGTGCTCAGGCATCCGGCGAAGATCCAGATCGTGCTCGGCTCGATGAACCCCACCCGGCTGGGCGAAATGCTCGACGGCGCGGACATCGACCTCGACAAGCAGGATTGGTGGGACCTGTACGTGGCCGCCGGCAACCTCATTCCGTGAGTTTTGCTTGCGATTGGCCGGTTTGCGGTCTGCGATTGGCGGGCCGCCAACCGGCCAACCTGGCAATCAGTGACCGGTCGGCAATCAGAAGAAACGGCCGGGGAAACCGGCACTGATGGTGGCGTGACGGTCGGCGTCCAACGTGGCGCAATCGAAAACAAAAACGCTGCGCAGTTCATTCGGGTCCGCAACGAACAGCGCCGTAGCCAACCCGTCCGCCACCGCAGTCGGATAGTCGCCAAATGACGCGGATTGCACTGCAACCCAGGCGGCTTCCGTTTGTTGCACGGGCAGGCCGTCGATGGCGTTGAGCAGGTGGTGAATCGCCAGATGCGTCTGTTCGTTCACCGCCACCTCCCAATGGCGACGGCTGGGCGCGCTCGCACAGAACGCGCCATCGCCGATCAGTGCGACGCCGACCGCGCAGGACGGATCATCCGGATCCTCAAGCGCCACACGAATCGGCTTGTTCGTGCGCGCCAGCAGATCGCCGCCCGCATCAATCACAAATTCCGGGGCAGCGCTTTCGCGTTTGCTGTCTGAGGTGGAAGATTGGCATGTCGGGTTGGTCGTTTCGGCTGACTTGACATGCGATGTGCGCGAAAGTTCTGAATCGGTGAGCAATCCGCCCAGCGAATCCACCAGATAACCCTTGCCGCACGCGCCGAAATCCACATGAACCGGACTGCGTGTAACCAATGTCGTGCCACTCGAACGAACCACATCACGACCCCATACGGCCCGTCCGTGCAGCGCGCCCAGGCGCTCGCCGGCGTCGGCTTCAACGGTGAAACTCAGCGCGGGATCGTAACCGAGACGAATCAGGTCCTCGCCCACGCACGGGTCGATCGCACCGCGCGTGGCGGCGTGCAGCGCGTCGTACAAATCGAATAGCGGGCCGGCCCAATCGGGAAAATCGAAATGCCCGCCATGCTCCGCATTGCCGATGTGCGCAACCAGCGAATCAGCGCGGAATCGCGAAAGCGCATGCTCGTATTCATCGATGAACCGTTCCATCTCGCCGCGCAATTCCGCAGTGATCGGGTGAGGCGTCGAAATCAACAACCCCGTGCCGAGCGCCTTGGGGAACGCGGTGGTATACGGCATGCGCTGTGCGAGCGGTGCAATGGAGTCCATACCACGATGCTAGCGCGTGCCCGGCTTGGCGTAGTTCGTGCCTGGGGCTGGCGGGCGCGCGGGATTTTGCGTGCGGTCGAGGCGCGGGCGTCACCGAGGATGGTATACGCATTGTCAACGCCATTGATTGGCTGTTGGGTGATTGAGCCAATTGAGACGCGTATCTCGCTTATAGATGGCGGATTCCGGGGTTCGCCCGGTGCTATCTCGCTTATAGATGGCGGGTCTCGGCGGAGAAACGAACCTAGGGGGCATCTTTTCGCCCCTCTAACCCTTGTATTTTGCAAAGGGGCCGCCATCTATAAGTGAGATACCAACTGTCACCCTGCCAAATCCGCCACTCATAACCGAGATGTTTTTTCGTGGGTGTGGCATGAGGCATCGCCTTATTTTGATACCCCCGTAGCTTTGTATGGTTACGATTATGCTAATCGTGATTATGCAAGTCGCGATTATACAAACTGACGCTTTGGCATGGAGTTCGCTTCACGTTTTCGGGCGGACGGGGGTGTTGCGGAACGGCGGTGAGCGTCACAATGTGAGACGACACGCGGAAAACGGGAAAAATAAAAACGGCGGAATTCCAACGTTTTTTCATGCGCGATACAACAAGACCAATTAAAAATCAAGACTGTTATTCAAAAAACTTTCGTTCTATCTTGGCTTCCGATGCGCGCTTCGTACGTCGGGTACGTCGGGGAAATCGCGCCGAAAAGATTTGCGGAAGGAAGGTTCGACCCATGTCATCTTGCGTCGCGCAGCGCCACGCAGCCGGTTCCTACGATTCGTGCGATTCGCGCGTCTCGGCTTCCGGCCGTCTCATCACGCTCGTCGCCGCGCTGATGATCGCGCTCGCCACGCTGTTCGCCGGCACCGCGATGCCGCAGCAGGCGTCCGCCGCCGACGACAGCCAAACGAATTTCGATTCCTGGACCGCCGCTGCGCAGAACATCGCCAAGCAGCTCGCCACCGCCGAAAAAGACTACAACGACGGCGATTACGGCCAGGCCGGCACCGGCTTCCAGACCGCGCATTGGATCGGCTACGACGCCTCCAACTTCTCGAAGGCCGTCAACGACACCATTTCCGCCGACAAGCAGCAGGCGCTGCTCACACAGTTCACCGATTTGGAAGGACTCGCGTACCAGCAGGGCCAGGGGAGCGCGATCGCAAACGGAATCAACGCGCTGAACGCGGACCTTGACACGGCCGCGCAGACGCTTGACGGCAACGCGAACCTCGCCGACCCCAAAACCTACGCGAAGCAGCGCGCCGAACAGACCGCAGCCGAACGTAAGAAGCTCGACGCGGCCAAAAAGAACTCCTCCAAAGGCAAAGGCGACCGCACGTGGGGCGAAGTCGCCAGCGAAATGAACGTCATCCTCGACAAAGCCTACAAAGCCGCCGTCTCCGGCAAGGGCGCGGAAGGCTCCAGCCTCGTCAACAACGCGTACTACCAGTACTACGAGAAGCTCGGCTTCGAAAAGAACGTCATGAACGCCATCTCCGGCGACCGCGTCTCGCAGGTCGAATACCAGTTCAAAATGACCCGCAAAACCATGCGCGACGGCAGTTCCGACAAGGAGATCAAGAAGCTCGTCGACGACCTGAAAAGCTGGCTCGTCGAAGACGCGGCCACCCTCGACGGTGGCGCGGCCGGCAACGTCAACGCCTTCACCAAAGCCATCACCAGCTCCGCCGGACAGGCGTTCCTCATCCTGATCCGCGAGGGCCTCGAAGCGCTGCTGGTGGTGGCCGCCGTGGTGGCCTACCTCGTCAAATCCGGCAACCAGCGTTTCACCAAGTGGATTTACCTCGGCGTGCTCGCGGGCCTTGCCGGCTCCGGCCTGATCGCCGTGCTCTTCACGTTCCTGTTCGGCGGCTCCGGCCCGATTCAGGAAATCTCCGAAGGCGTGTGCGCGCTGATCGCCATGCTCATGCTGCTGTGGACCAGCAATTGGATGCTCAACAAAAGTTCCGTGGAAGCGTGGAACCGTTACATCCGCACCAAAACCGAGTCCGCCGTGGCCGACGCGCAAAACAAAGTCGCCGCCGGCGAAGGCGTGGGCCTGGGTATGGTCGTTTCGCTCGCCATGCTGAGCTTCCTAGCCGTGTTCCGTGAAGGCGCCGAAACCGTCATCTTCTACGAATCGATCTACTCGATGAGTCGCGACGCGCAAGGCATGTGGATCGGCGGCATCGCCGCGGGCGTGGTGCTGCTCGTCATCTTCCTCGTGCTGCGCTTCACCTCCGTAAAGATTCCGATTGGCCCGTTCTTCCTCGTTACGTCGATCCTGATGGCCGTGCTGGTCGTCATCTTCGCCGGCGGTGGCATCCACGCGCTCATCGAAGGTGACCTGATCGACGGCCACTACCTGTCCAGCGTGCCCACAAACGACTGGATCGGCCTGTATCCGTACGTCGAATGCCTTGCGGCACAAGCGATCGCGGCGATTGCCGTACTCGCGCTGTTCGCCGTCGGCTTCGCACGCAAACGCAAGTTGCGCACGCCTGACAATCGCAAGTAATACGCAAATTTTCCGAGATTTACCGATATTTTTTCCACATCCAACAACAAAGGAAAGAGAAATGAAGAACAAGAAGATCGCCGCTCTGCTCGGCATCCTGCTGGCCGGCTCCATGGCCTTCTCCCTGTCCGCATGCGGCAATTCCAACGATTCCGCCGCTTCGGACAAGTCCAGCGCCTCCGCGTCGGCTTCGAAGGCCGACGACTCCAGCAAGGACGATTCCAGCGATTCCGCCGGTTTCGAAGAGATCCAGGTCGATGAGAAGCACTCCGACCAGGAATGCGGCCCGCTGACCGTCAACGCCGTCTACTTCCAGCCGATCGACATGGAACCGTCCGGCATGGGCCTCAAGGCCGCCGATGCGAGCTTCCACCTCGAAGCCGACATCCATGCCAACCAGAAGGGCACCGAACTCGGCTACGGCAAGGGCGATTTCGTGCCGGACCTGACCGTCAACTACGACATCATCGACAAGACCTCCAACGCGTCCGTCGCCTCCGGAACCTTCATGCAGATGAACGCCTCCGACGGCCCGCACTACGGCGCCAACGTCAAGCTCGACAAGGCCGGCGCGTACAAACTCGTGCTGAAGATCGAATCCCCGGAGAAGAAGGGCTGGATGCTGCACGTCGATCCGGAGACGGGTGTGAAGGGACGCTTCTGGACGGAACCGATCGAGGTCACCTTCCCGGACTGGAACTACACTCCGCAGGAGTGGTGATCTCCTAGCGTAGCCCGTTCGCGGTTTCGGCATGCATTACCCGACACACTCAAGGCCGTTCGGCCAAGCTTACGGTCGGGCAATGCATACCGAAACCGCTCTCTCGCGTTTAGGGGGATGGATTCACCTCTGCGATTGTGGAGGGGGTCCGGGAAATCCTCGCATTTTAGGGGAGGGATGAGAGGGGTGGGACTCTTTGGGATGGGGCGGAATGGGAATCGTTGGGCTCTTTGAGTTGGGTTTTTGGATGAAAGGATTTTGGGATGCTGCTGCAGTTTGTGACGGTGTTGCAGGGGGTGTTGGCGCCGGCGCTGCTCGTCATGGCGTTGAGCGTCATGCTCACCGTCGGCGAGGGGCGTGACAAGCCTCTGAGCGCGTACTGGCGGCTGGCCGGTTTCGTTGTTGGATTCGCCGGCGCAGTCGTATTCGCCGCGCTGCGCGCCACCGCCGTCATCACGCAACGCACGTTCGTCAACTATCCGACCCTGTGGTGCTGCGTGATCCTCGACGTGGCCGTGTTCGTCATCGTCCTGTTCGCCCGCCGCATCACCGCCGACTGGCACAACCACCGCGCGCTGCTCGACATCGCGAATCTCGTTGCGGCGCTTGCGATCGCGGCCACCACCTTTCGTGCGCTGCCCGACGTGATTCTGCGACTGACGATCTTCGTCGAGCCGGGCGATCCCATCTTCACTTCCGACATGCTGTTGCGCGCGCTCGGCTTCGCTTTGGGCGCGGCCGTCGCAATCATCGCCGCGCTTATCTTCCGCACGATGCGTTCCACCGCCGTCCGCTGGTCGTTCACGACGGCGGTGCTGCTGTTGGTCGCGCTGCTGTTCGCACAGCATTTCACCGACCTTGCGCAGATCCTCCAATCCAAACGCATCGTCAGCTTCCCGACTGCCGCCTTCCTCGCGCTCGTGTGGGGCATCAACCATCAGCGCAGCCTGACCATCGCAATGGCGCTCGTCTTCGCCATTCCGGCAATCGCCAGCATCGTCATGGGCTTCAAAGTCAAGCCGACCGGCGCCAACGAGGCGATCGCACGCACGCATATCGCGTTCCGCCGCCGCGCGAAAGCGGCCGGCGCGTTCAGCCTGGTCGCCATGATCTGCGTCACCGTGGCCCTGACGTACGGCGTCGCGCAAACGCAGAAAGTCGTCACGCTGTCGCCGCCGGAAGACTACTCGCTCGCCGACGGCGTGGCCACCATCAAATTCAGCCAGATTTCCGACGGCCACCTGCACCGCTTCGAATACCGCGCGAAGGACGGCACCTCCATGCGATTCATCATCATCAAGAAGAACGGCGGCGCGTACGGCGTCGGCCTCGACGCGTGCGATAACTGCGGCGACGCCGGCTACTACGAGAAGGACGGCAAAATCATCTGCAAGAAGTGCGATGTGGCCATCAACCTCGCCACCATCGGCTTCAAAGGCGGCTGCAACCCGATACCGTTCGACTACCAGGTCAAGCCGGGCAAAATCGTCATCCAAACGTCCACGCTCGACGCGCTGTCGAGCCATTTCCAGTGAGTGCCGAGAAAGGTAAGGGGGTGCCATGTTCTTCCTGAAAATGATCTCTCGCTCGTTCAGCCGGCAGTTCAAACGCCGTCTGCTCATCGCCGTCACCGTGTGCCTGTCCGCCACCGTCAGCGTGGCCATGCTCGGCGTGGTGTTCGACGTGGGCGACAAGCTCAACGCGGAGCTGAGCACGTACGGTTCGAATATCGTCGTGCAGCCGAAGTCCGATGCTGTGGTGAGCGATTTGTACAATACCGGCGATTCTGCTGGCTCGGCTTCGGGTAGTTCGTCCGGTTCGGACGGGGGTTCCACTTCCGACGGCTCGGCTGCGGCGGACAGCGCCGACCCGACCGCGTTTCTGAAGGAGTCGGACGCGCAGAAGATCAAGACCATCTTCTGGGCGTTCAACATCACCAATTTCGCGCCGGAATTGAACATCCACGCGGATGCGGGGTGTGTCGGTTCGGGGGCTGGTTCGGCTGGCTCTGCTGGAACGGCTGGTGCGTCAGGTGCGGCTGCTTCCGCGGCGAAATGCAAGGCGACCAACGTGCCGATCGTGGGCACGTGGTTCGCGAAAACCCTGCACATGGACTCCGGCGAGTCCACCGTGGCCGGCATGAACGGCATGCGCTCATGGTGGAAAATCAACGGAACCTGGCCGAAAGACGACAGCGAGCAGGCGATGGTCGGCAGCGCGCTCGCCGCGAAACTGGGCGTGAACGTCGGTGACAGCGTTACGCTCGACAAGACGATCGCCGTCGGTGCGGACGACAATACGAACGGAGGTACCGGGAAAACCGGCAAATCCTCCACCGAACGCAATCGCGTGAAAGTGAAAATCGTCGGCATCTTCGATTCGGGCGATTCCGACAACAGCGCCATTTATATGCCGTCCATCGCCGCGCAAACGCTTGCGAATCTGCCGAATTCCATCGACAAGATTGAAGTCAAGGCGCTCACCACGCCCGACAACGACCTCGCGCGCAAGGCGTCGAAGAATCCGAACGCGCTCACGCAGGACGAGTGGGAGACGTGGTATTGCACCGCGTATCCGTCGTCGATCGCGTACCAGATCGAAGAGGTGCTGCCGGGCGCGGTGGCCAAGCAGGTGCGCCAGGTGGCCGCGCTGCAGGGCGATGTGCTGAACAAGACGCAGGCGGTGATGGTGCTGATGACCGTGCTGTCGCTGGTTGCCGCCGCGATCGCCGTGGCGAACCTGATGGCCGCGTCGATTGGCGAACGTGGTTCGGAATTGGCGCTGTTGAAGGCGATCGGCGCCACGGACGGCGCGGTTTCGCGCCTTATGCTCGCCGAAACGGCGGTGATTTCGCTGGTTGGTGCGATTGCCGGTGCGCTGCTTGGCTCGGGCGTTGCACAGATCGTGGGGCACGTGGTGTTCGGCTCGGGCATCACCATGCGTCCGATGGTGTTCGTGTTGGTTTTCGTGTTGCTGGCGGTCACTGTGCTCGTGGCCTCGCTTTCGTCGATTCGGGCGATTCTGGGCTTGCGTCCGGCGGAGGTGCTGCATGGTAGGTGAGTTGTGCTTGGCTTTCGTAGGGGGTGTGCGATGACGAATCGCAAGATGTTCTTCACCATGCTGTGGGGCGCGGTGTTCCGCCGTCGCTCCCGTGCGATGATGGCCGTGATCGCGTCGCTCGTCGGCGCGGCCACGCTGTTCTGCCTTGCATCCGTGTGCGTCGCGGTGCCGCAGCAGATGAACGAGGAAATGCGCGCGTACGGCGCGAACCTGATCGTCACGCCCGCGTCCGCAACGGGCAAATCGCAAGGCATCGATACTGCAACCGTACGCAACGTGACGGCGCTCATCGGCGCCGGACACAGCGTGAAATCAGCCGCATACCGGTATGAGAGCGTGCGCATCAATTCCGCGCCGTACACCATCGCCGGCGTGGACGTGAAAGCCGTCCGCGCGCTCAATCGCCATTGGAACGTGACGGGCGATTGGCCCGGCTCGGGCAACGTGATGGTCGGCCGCGACGTCGCCGACGCGCTCGGCGTGAAGGTCGGCAGCCGCGTCACCATCGGCTACCGCGCCGCCGACGCGTCTGCTTCAGCGTCTTCTTCCGCGTCCGCAAAATCCGATTCGGACGAATCAACTGAAACGGCAGAATCGTCCGCGCAGGGCACGCAGAGTACGCAAACTACGCAAGGCGAACAGACCACGCAAGCCACGGAAAACGGCCGCGTCTCGTCCGACATCATGGATAACAACGGCACCGAATTCCGTATCGCTGGCATCGTCGATACCGGCGGCAACGAGGATTCCATCATCTACGCCACCACCGCGGACGTGGCCAAACTCGCCGGTTCCAAGCGCGGCGCCGACGTGGTCGAATACTCCGTGAACGCCATGGGCGACGAGCTCAACGACATCGTCAACAACATCAATCGCAGTGCCGACAAAAACCCGAACAGCGCCGTCAAAGCGCAGACCGTCACCAGAATCACCTCGTCCGACACCCGCATCATCGCCATGCTGCAGACCCTGTTCTGGATTGTCTCGCTCGTCGTGCTCGTGCTGACGCTTGTCGGCGTGGGCACCACCATCAGCTCCATCGTGAGCCAGCGTCGCAACGAAATCGGCCTGCGCAAGGCCCTCGGCGCCGATTCACGCGCCATCGGCGTCGAATTCTACGTGGAATCCGGCATCTACGGCTTGATCGGCGGTCTGCTCGGCACTGCTATCGGCTATGTGCTGGCGCGTGTGCTGTGCGCCACCGTCTTCGGTCGCGCGATCGGCTTCGACTGGCTGCTCGGCGCCGGCTCGCTGCTGCTGAGCGTGGCGATCGCCGTCATCGCCTCCATTCCGCCGGTCCGCCGCGCCACCCGTATCGACCCCGCCATCGTTTTGAGGGAGGAATAATCATGGACAACGAACATATGCTGCTGGAACTCGACCACATTTCCAAGATTTACGGCGATCTGCACGCCGTCGACGACCTGAGTCTGACCGTTCCGCAAGGGCAATGGCTGGCGATTGTCGGCTCGTCCGGTTCCGGCAAAACCACGCTGATGAACATGATCGGCTGCATGGATACGCCGTCGAAGGGTTCCGTCATGCTTGAAGGCCGGCGATTGGAGGATTTGAACGCCCGCCAGCTCGCCGACGTGCGCAAGAACATGATAGGACTAGTGTTCCAAAAGTTTTACCTCGTGCCTCATCTGACGGCGGTGGAGAACGTGATGGTGGCGCAATACTACCATTCCGTGGTCGACGAGAAGCAGGCGATGGAAGCGCTGGAACGAGTGGGATTGAAGGAGCGTGCGCATCACCTGCCCGGCCAGCTGTCCGGCGGTGAGCAGCAGCGCGTGGCCGTGGCCCGCGCCCTGGCCCATGGCCCCAAGCTGATCATTGCGGACGAGCCTACCGGTAACATCGACCCGGAGCTGAGTCTGGAAATGATGGAACTGCTGGAGCGGGTGAGTGAAATGGGCATCACTGTCGTGGTCGTCACCCAT
>OIAZ01000197.1_pt1 | contig 13786 bp, 5 predicted proteins | sample 1580911 | NCBI WGS metagenome assembly OIAZ01 (sample SAMEA3882507, study PRJEB24775) | human gut metagenome | biome: human-associated habitat; feature: intestine environment; material: feces | place: Netherlands | collected 2009/2010 | reverse complement strand
GCCTTGGAAAAACACTTGGAGAAATAGCTGCTATTAGAGAAGCCTACGGTGTACATTACCTCCGACACGCTGAACTTGCCTGCCTTTAATAATTTTGCCGCCTTCTGCATTCTCATATCACGGATATACTCCACCGGAGTCTGACCCGTAAGTGCCTTCAACTTTCGGTAAAGCTGCTTGTTTCCCATACCCATCTTCTCCTGAAGCATCGACACGTTAAAGTCGGAATCCACCATATTCTCCTCTATCATCTCCCGAATCTGGTTGAGCAGTTTCTTATCCATCTCATCCATCTCAACTTCCGGAGCCTGAGGAGCATGGAGATCTACAATCATTGCCGGCTCTGATTCGTTGTCGGAAGCATTCACATCAAGATGAGAAACTACCAGATTATTCACTTCCTCGAACGAATGGTGAGCGGCAGCATTCTTCAGGTCATCGGCAAGGTTGGCATAGAACTGCATACGCGCCTGCACCTGCTCCAGGATTTCCTCCTTCTGCTTTTTCGCCTCCTTCAACTGCTTTCTTACGAAATGAGCATTGATGACCCAGGCTATACCCACAATCAGGAGGGTAAGATAGAACAGCTTGCACCAGATGGAGAGATACCATGGTGGAAGAACTGAGATTTCGAGCTGATAAACTTCATCTCCGATATTTCCCTCGCCATCCACCACATGCACGGTGAGATGATAATCGCCATACGACAATCCATTGTAAGTGATGTCAAGATTGCCCTTGTCCAGATAGTGCCACTCGTGGTCGCTACCCTCCAGACGGTAGGCATAGACGGCGGTAGGATGATCGGCAAAGGGCAAATCAGACAGCTGGAGCGTGAAGTTGTTCTCATCATGCGCCAGAACCAGCGTCTTCAGTCCCACGGGCGAGACACCCGGTGTTCCCTCAATGTTCTCATCGAGCAAGGCATCCTGGGTCTGTCTGCCATTCACCACGATACCCGCCAGGAGCAGCTGCGCCTTGTCGTCCTTCGGCATGGAAAGGTCGGCACGGATGGAGATGAAGCCATCGTTGCCCCCCATCACCACTTCGTGGTTCAGCTTGGAATAATAGATATTGTTCGGATTCTCCATCGGAATGAAGAATCGGAAACTGTTGTTTCCCTGGTCCAGCACGCTGCAGATATTGTCTGCCACCACCCAGATCTTGTCTTCCACATCGCACATGGAGACCACCTTCGCACCTATCTTCCATTCCTTGCTTTCCACCTCCTTGCCCTTCATCGGCAAGTTCACCATATAGCACTTCACACTGGAATTATATCCTACCCACACATTGCCGTTGTCAGACTTCATCAGATAATTGATGGCATCAGTGCCAGGGATATGGGAGATGCGAAGGGTACGGGTATCGATACGGTCGAGATGATTATAAGATGATGCCCAGACCATTCCCTTTCCATCGAGTACCAGCTGACCGATGTGCAGGCCCGAGAGGGCGTTCTTTCCCTTGTCTGAGAAATGATGGTCTGCCACACAGGTGGCTGTAGCAGCAGATGAGAGCGAGATGGCTGCCAGAAGGCGCTGCTTGTCCAGCACGAAGACGCCACCCTGATAAGATGCCATCCACATCCTGCCCTTCTGATCCTGAAGAATATCATAAGCCCAGGCAGTAGAATACTTGCCGGTCTTGTCATAGACGATGAAGTTGAGCAACTTTCCCGTACTCTTCTGATAGAGGTTGATGCCGTGGTCTGTACAGATCCATACATCCCCCTCCTTGTCTTCATAAATCTTGCGCACACGGTTGTGAGCAAGAGGAGCCGAAGGATTGTTCTGCTTATACCATACCACATTCTGATATTCAGAAGCTGCACCCTGCACGCGCACTCCCTCTGCATAGTGAATCAAGCCGTTGGTTCCGCCCATCCACCAGTCGCCGCTGCGGGTCTGAAGGATAGCATGCAGACAGTTGCCCTCGCCCGAGAAGGTAATCTTATCGAGCGAAGTGAAGCGATAGTAGGTATGGGTAGATAAACGGGAAAGTCCGTGATCGGTACCAATCCACACATTCTGCCACTTATCCACATAACAGGACCATACGATATTGTTGGGGATGGTTGCCTCATTGCGCGAGTCGTGAACGAAATGCTCCAGACTGTTGTTCATCGCCATGCGATAAAGTCCATTATCTGTACCGATATAGAGATTGCCATCCTGGTCTTCGTCCAGACACTTCACGGAGTTTCCGTTCAGCGCCGCAATCTTGGAGAAGTTCTGCAAAGCCTGGTCGGCGCAGTACAAGGCTCCCTCGGTACCTATCCAGTAACAGTGGCGCTTGGCATCGTAAGCCAGGGCATTCACCAGCGGCTGTGCGCCGGGAGTCAGGAGAATCTGGCGCTGGTTGAGACGGAGACCGGAGAGAGAACCCACCAGAAGTCCCTTCTGTGTATGCAGGATAGCATACACATCGTTGCCAAAGGTATCTTTCCTGCCCTTCATATCAAGCACTCGCAACTCCCTTGCCATCTTTTTCCTGCCCTTGTCTCCATCAGATTCCATCGCAGGTGCAGAAGCATAGATTCCCTTCTGCGTATCAAACTTCAGCATTCCATTGCCCGTAGCCAGATAGAGCATGCTGCCCTCGAAGCCGAGCGCATTGATGCGGATATGACTAAAAGAATGGGAAGCAAAATGGCGATAGTCGTGATAGCCATCATAACTATAGAGACCGTTGTCGGTACCCAGCCAGACGACTCCTGATGTATCTTGGGTAATGGCATAGACAGCCTGAGCACCATCCAGGGTGGTGTTGACGAAACGTTGCGCATGGAGCGCTATGGATATAAAAAGCATAGCTATCGCCATGCTTACTCTAGATAAAGCGGTTAGTGAATTGTTCATAGCTGCAAAAATACACATTATTCACGACAATGCCAAATATTATTAGAGAAAAATAACAATAGAACAAGGAGAATTTGTTGAAAAGACAGGGAGAAGTTGTTGAAAGAATAGGGAGAATTTGTTGCTACCATTAGAAGAAATCTCCGTTCAATACTGCTGAACGTATGTTCAACAGTGTTGAACACACATTCAACACTGCTGAACACACATTCAACGTCGCTGAACGAAGAATTCCCCTAAGGGTAAGAACTTCTACTCCTAGGGGAATCTATATTTATCATTAATAAGTCTGTTTTATATTGCCTGCAGCGTAAGCGACTTTTCCATATTGCGCTTGCCATCCTTTACGGTGAGGATGATGTCGCCCTTCTGTGCCTTGCTCTGAACAACAATAACAAGTTTGCCAGAGAAGAGTCGCATGTGTGGCTGAGTGAAGGAATCGAGCGAAGTAGCATCACCGTTGCATGCTGCCTTGAAGGTTCCGGCACCCTTTACCTCGAAGGTAAGTTCATCATCGGCGAGCGGGCACTCGTTGCCGTCCTTGTCCAGGAGGCTCACGGTGATGAAGGCAAGGTCGTTGCCATCGGCATTCAGAAGCACGTTGTGCTCATCGGTGCAGCCTTCTACCATGCAGGCAATAGGCTCATGATCTGGAGTTTCCACGCTGAACTTCATCTGCGCAGGTTCTCCGGCTGTACGCTTCACGTCCTCGCCTACCTTGTCGCCATACTGATTGTAGGTAACCACGCGGATCTCGCCTGGCTCATACTTCACATCGTTCCAGCGGAGGCGATAGCGGTCGAGGCGGCTTGACTTGTCCTTGCGAACTCTGCCCTGGCTCTTGCCGTTTACGAAAAGCTCGCCTTCCACACCATCGGTGTAGCAATATACAGGGGTAACCAGTCCTTCCCTGCCCTTCCAGTTCCAGTGAGGAAGAAGATGGGTAGTGTGCTGATGCTCGTTCCAGCGGGCACGATACATATAATACCTATCCTTTGGAAGTCCGGCAAGGTCGCAGATTCCGAAATAGCTGCTGCGGCTTGGCCAGTAGGTATCGTATGGAGTCGGCTCGCCCAGATAGTCATAGCCCGTCCACACGAACTCTCCGATTACCCAACTGTAGTCATCCTGCATCTTCCAGTCATCATCCGGAAGATTACTCCAGGAGCAATACTCCGTGTCATAGCTGGAGCACTGGCCATCGGCGTATGGATTGTTGTCGCTGGCACGCACCTGAACCGGGAACTTATACACGCCACGGGAGCTGACGGTAGATGCTGTCTCTGAACCCAGAAGGAATCCCTGAGGCAACTGCTCGATATTCTTATAATATTTATGTACGCGATAGTTGAAGCCCGGAACGTCCATCACCTGGGCAAATCCACTCTTCAGGGCATCCTCTGCTCTATCCATACCCTGGGTAACAGGGCGGGAAGGATCATACTGATGGCAGATATCCTGCAGATGCTTGGCTATCTCCACACCCTCCTTGCTCCACTGCTCAGGAATCTCGTTACCGATACTCCACATAATGATGCTAGGATGGTTGCGATGGTGCTTCACCAGATTGGTCATATCCCTGTCGCTCCACTCCTTGAAGAACTTGGCGTAGCCATTCTTGCACTTAGGATAAATCCACATATCGAAGCTCTCAGCCATTACCATCATACCGAGTGAGTCGCAGATTTCCATCTGCATGGTAGAAGGCATGTTGTGGGCTGTACGGATGGCATCGCAACCCATCTCCTTCATCGTCTTGATCTGGCGGATAAGTGCCGCCTTGTTTTCTGCAGCTCCCAACGGACCGAGGTCATGGTGCAGGCAGACACCCTTGATTTTGCGGGTAATGCCATTGAGCTGGAAACCATTATTCCTGGATACCGAGATGGTACGGATACCGGTCTTCAGCGTCTGGACATCAGCTACCTTCTTTCCTTCATATCGGGTTAACTTCACCTGATAGAGATAAGGAGATTCCGGAGACCAGAGCTGAGGGTTCGATACCTTCAAGGTAGTCTTGATTTGCGGGGTGGCACCCGATACGGTCTGCTCGGCAACCTTTGTACCAGCCTCATCGATCAAGGCGATGACGGTTTTCCCCGACTTTCCAATCTTTCCTTCCAAGAGAGCGTTCACTTCCACTTCGGCTTCCTGCTTATCAGCTTTCAGGGTACGGACGAAGGTATCCCAGGTAGAGAAGTTCTCGTTACCGTAAAGTTCCACGGAAACCGGACGGTAAAGACCGCCGCCTGGATACCATCGGCTGCTTTCCTCTACATTGTTGAGATGAACCTCTACGAGATTCTTCTTGCCGCCAAACTGCACATAAGGAGTAATGTCGATGCGGAAGGCATTGTAGCCGTAAGCCCATCTGCCAGCCTCCTTGCCATTCACCTTAACGACAGGCTGACTCATCGCACCATCAAATACGAGGACGGCACGCTTGTAGCCCTTCGGCAACTGAAGATTCATCTTATACATACCCTCTCCAATCCAAGGGAGAGCTCCAGAGCGTCCCGACTTCTCGGTCTTCTCCTTTTCGCCATTCTGCTCGATAGCCACCATCTGCAGATCCCATTTCTTATCGAAAGGACCCGAGATAGCCCAGTCGTGAGGCACGGCTACCTGAGACCACGATTTGCCATCGCGGGAGAAATCCCACGATGGCAAATTTATTATTTTTCGGCTCTGCGCCTGGCACATGGTAGAAAGAGCCAGGGCGAGAGACACGAAAGTAATGCTTCTTTTGATCATATCTTTTTCTTCTAAGTCAGTATCATATTCCATGTTAAAATTCGCTTTCTATCGCTCCCAAAGGAAGCGAAGAAAGCTAACTTACCCGATTACTTGAAGGCATCGAGTGCAGCGGTTGGCTTGCTGCTGTTGTCGAAGGCACCCTTGTCGTAGCCGTTCCAGCCGCTGTTGCATTCAGGCTCCCAGTAGAACACGCCCTCGCAGGTAGAGATTGCCTTGCAGCCATCCACCATCTTCTTGAGGAATGGAGCGGCATTCTCAGAATTCCACACCATACCGATCTCTGAGATGATGACATCGCAGTTGTATTTGCCGGAAAGGGTCTTGATGTTGCTGAGGCAGTCATCAGAAACCTGCTCCCAGGTCTGGTCGGTAATCCAATCTGGATAGAGCGACATACCGATGACATCCCACTTGGCTCCATTCTGCTTCAAGCCATCAAACATCCAGGTATATTGGCTCAGATTGTTTCCCTTATCGAGATGCACAATCACCTTTGCCTCCGGATAAATCGCCTTGACTGCATCATAACCGGCATTGATGTAAGCGGCAAAATTCGCCATGTTCTTAGAGGCACGGCCTGTTACCTTCAGGGCAGCATCGCCATCCTCATCATTCCAGAGCATTCCGTCGGTGGTCTCGTTACCTACCTGTACCCACTCTACGTTAACACCTCTTGCCTTCAAGGCATTGAGAACATCCTTGGTATGATCGGCAACCGCCTGCTTCATCTGCTCGAAATCATAGTTCTTCCAGGCTGCAGGAACGCCCTGCTTGGATGGATCAGCCCAGGTATCAGAATAGTGGAAGTCAATCATCAGTCGCATACCGAGCTGCTGAGCTCTCCATGCCTTTGCCACCACATCATTCTTTCCGTTCCATCCATCCTCAGGATTTACCCATACACGAAGACGGATGGAGTTCATGCCGAGGTCGCGGAGAAGCGCCATGCACTCAGTAGCCTTACCGTTAGCATTATAGAACTTCTTTCCGTTCTGCTCCATCTCTGTAATCCAACTTACATCGGCTCCCTTGGCGAAGCCACTCATATCGTATGTCTTCTCCTTTTCGGGAGTGGTATTATCATCATTGCTGCAACTCGTGCCCGTGATAGAAAACAAGAGCGCTGTAGCCAGCAATATGGCTTTTCCTAAAATATTCTTCATTGTTATTTTTCTTATTAATTATTCATATTTCCATGTCATGGTGTTGAGATCGGCTGTAACCGTAAACTCTGTTTCACCATTTTCATCACCAAACCAGATATCCCAGGCACCATCGCCTGAAGTTAACTTGAACTGCTCACCATCAGCACCATACCAGGTCTGCTTGTCATCCTTGTTTTCACCTACGAAGATGAAGCGGAAGTTCTCCCAGGAAGTTGGCTTGTACTTGCAGGTATAAACGCCATCGCTCACCTTGTTCATCACGGCAAGAAGGGTGTTACCATCCTTAGAGAACATGCAGAGAGTATTGCTAGCCTCTGGTTCTGGAGTAGTCTGGTTGCCAGACTCGATAGAGTAAGTCAGGTCGCTGTTCTCGCCCACCTTTACAGTGATGGTATAAGTACCTGCCTTGGCAATGTTCACGCTGCCAGCAGTTGCGGCATCAGTCATCTTGCCATCAGCAAGAGTGTAGTTCATTGTCTTGACTACGGCTGCAGCATCATCAGTTGCGGTTGCCTTGCTGTACTCCGCACCAGTAGCTACAATACTAATAGGTGTATTATCTGCTGTGGTTGTAATCACCTTGGTCCAGGCATAGTTAGGAGCATCATAGGTCATGTCTTCACCATTCAGCTGCATCGCCTTGATGTAGATTGGCTTGAATTCCTTAGCCTTTGTATCTACCACTGTATAATAAATACCAGTCTGACCAGGGAACCAGAAGTTCCATGCCGACTCAGTATTATCCATTTCATATACATGGCCATCCTGTCCTACGTTACCCCAAATGGTTCCATCATTCTCCTTACCCCAGAAGTTGAGCCAGGAAGAAGCATTCATATATCCTGCGTAGATGCCATCCTCGTTTGGAGAATAGAGAGAGGTCAGCACCTTGTCCTTATTCGCATTCCAGATGGTCATTTTGTCCATGTGTATAATATAAGGTGTAACGTTCACCTGGCACACATTGCTGTAAGCAGCATCGAGATTGTTGCCCATCTGACTCTTGATGCGGAAATAGAGAGGCGCACTCTGACCCGGAGTCGTTCCCAGATCCTTGGCAAGGGTGTTGAGATCAGCACCGGTGAAAGCCTTGGAGAGATCGGTTACAGAATACTCCTTTACCGTAGCAAAGCTCTCTGAAGGAGATGCCTGTAGATAGGTTTTCAACACACCGTTGCCCGCAGGCTTGGTCTCGTCGCTCGAAAGCAAGGTAGGATTCTGCCAAGCCATCGAGAGTACGATGTCCTTCGTATTGTCAACAGACAGGACCACATCGCTGGCTGATGCCATCAGATCGGATGCCTTGAAGCCATCCAGGTATATCTTGTCGCCACTCTCGTCGCAACTCACCAGGGCGGTGAGTGCGCAGAGAAGCATCATCAGGTTTCTAAATATCTTTTTCATTCTTTTATCCTATTAATAGTTGTCGTTATGAAGATTTGGATTGGCGGTAAGCTCGGTGTTAGGGATTGGATAGATGTTGTACTTGCTGTCAACAGCCTGTCCATCGTGGGTGCCACCCTTCCACTGCCAGATGTACTTATTAGTAGTAAACTGACCATAGCGAATCAGGTCGGTACGGCGATAACCTTCATGATAGAGTTCACGGGCACGCTCATCGAGGATGAACTGGAGGAAGGCATCGTCATCAGCAAAGTTGCTTGCCCATACATCAGAAGCATTAGAGCGCTCACGAAGCTGGTTGATCCAATAGATAGCACCCTGCTTGCGAGAAGCAATCGCGGTTGGATCTGTAGCATCACTACCACCACCCCAGTTATCCCAGTCATTATGCAGACGAACCACGCACTCGGCATACATCAGATAGACATCAGCCAAGCGGAAGAGTGGGTAGTCGGTTTCTACACCTGCATCGGCAGTATTGGATGCGGTAGTACCATCATCCTTCAGGTTGCTCCATTTCTCTGAGAGATAACCGGTGGTTTCATCGGTCATGCTGGTTACATCCTTGCTCTGACCATTGGTAAAGAACTTGCAGCGCTTGTCGCCACCTCCATCGATATCGGTTTGGGTAAACTTATCCACGAACTCCGGACGGAGACGGAACTCGCTCCAGCCATTGGTGACACCGAAGTCGGCAACATTCTGGTTGGCATTCGACATACTCAACTGTCCACACACCAAGTAAGTGGAAGAGCCCCAGCTTACGGTATGCTCTGCACTTACCGGCAAGGCGAAGATAATTTCGTTGGTACGCTTGTCGTTATCGGCATTGAAGAGCTTGCTGTAATCAGACTCCAAAGAGTAGCCCATATTCATCACCTTCTCACAAGCCTCCTTGCACTCGGCATACTTGGCAACGCCGGTATAAACCTCGCTGTTCAGATAAAGCTTGGCAAGCAAGGTGTAGGCTGCGCCCTGAGAAGCCTGACCATAAGGACAGGTAGAAGCAGGAAGCATATCACCTACACAATCCTTCAACTCGCTCTCGATATAATCGAAAGTCTGCTGTGGGGTATAACGTGGAGGGATGAAACTGCCCACAGGATCATTCTCTGTTACCATCGGAATGTTGCGATAGAGATCAAGAGCATGGAAGTAGAACAAGGCGCGCATGAAGCGGACTTCTGCCTTATACTCCTTCATCTTCACCTCGTCCTCGCCCGAGAAGCTGGCGCTATTGGCATTGCGGAGGAACTCGTTGCAGAGGGCGATGTTGTAATAGATGCGATAGTACATATCTGATACCCAAGCATCGTTGGCATCCCAGGAAAGATAGGTCAAGCCTGTGGTCTGCTCACCTGTAAGCCAGGTAGAGGCAAGCTCATCGGTGCCACACTCCTGGAGGTTGAAGAACATACGCATGTAGTCGAAGCCACTGCCGCCGTTCAATACGGAAGACATATCCTTGTTGTCGCCGCCCTTACCCTGACCGCTGGTCACCATGGCAGCATAAATCTTACCCAGCACAGCCTCGTAATTGGCAAGCGAGGTATAAACATCCTTAGAGGTAGTCTCCGTCTGAGGATATTGGTCGAGGTCGGATACACAGCTGGTAGCGCTGGTCAGCACTGCTGTTCCCAACATCATACTATATAATATATTCTTAAGTTTCATTGTTATCAATTTTGATTGTTAGAACTGAAGTCCGAGGCTTACTGAGTAGGTGCGAGGACGTGGATAGAATGAGTTGTCCATTCCGTTTGGCACCTCAGGATCTGTGCCTGAGTAACCGGTAATGGTGAATACATTCTGTACCATCGCAGATACGGTGAGTGAAGCCCACTTGTTGATCTTACCTACATTGTAGCTCAGGCTCAGGTTGTCGAGCTTCAGGAACGAAGCATTCTCTACGTAGTAATCTGAGAGATACTGACGGGTCTTGAAACCGGTCTTCAGGAAGCTGGCGTTGAGGTTATTGAGCTGTGAGTTGTTGTAGCTCACGGTCTCCCATGCACCTGTGCTCATACCCATGCCATTATATACGTAGTTGTCGATGTTGGCACGGAAACTCATACCGAGAGTCAGCTGCTTGTATCTCAGGGATGTGCTCAAGCCCATGATGTACTTAGGGGCTGGAGAATGATAGCGGTAGAGATCGGCATCATTGATTTCGCCATCACCATTCAAGTCTGCGTAAGCGCCCTCGATCGGCTTGCCCGTCTCAGAATCGTAGAGCTGATGATATACATAGAACATATATGGCTCATATCCCTCGGAGAGTACCTGGAACTGGTAAGCATCGATAGATGGACCTACCTTCACATTGGTCTGACTTCCACCCTGGGTGAGAGAAAGGTTCTTCACCTTCATGTTCTGCCAGGTGAAATTGTAGCTCAGGTTCCACTCCCAGTCCTTGGTCTGGATAGGAGTTGCATTCAGGGAAACCTCGATACCCTTGCTATCTACATTACCTACGTTGGTAAGGATAGTCTTTGAGAAGTTGGTACCTGCCGCCGTAGGAACAGAAGCCAGCAGATCCTTGGTCTTGCGGGTATAGAAATCGATGGCACCACCGATACGACCATTCAGGAATCCAAAGTCGAGACCGAAGTTCCAGGAGGTAGTTGTCTCCCACTTCAGGTCTGAAACGTATGCCTCAGGACGATAAGTTGTAATATACTGTCCGTTGATGAGTGCCTCGGCACCTGTTACACTGGATGTATAAACCGGCAGATAGTTGTAGTTGCCGATACCTTCCTGCTGACCGGTTACACCATAGCTGGCACGGAGTTTCAGGTTAGAGATAACCTTGTTGTCCTTCAACCAAGGTTCCTCTGTCAAGGTCCATCCCAAAGCTACAGATGGGAAGGTACCCCAACGGGTATCCTTAGAGAAACGGGAAGATGCATCGCGACGGACTGTAGCAGTCAGGAGATACTTTCCATCGAAGGAATAATTGACACGACCGTAGTATGACAACATCACGTGACGGTAATCAGAAGCCTTCACGGTAGAAAGGGTTGTACCTGCCGCACTCTTGGTATAATAAAGAGGTGTAGTGCTCTTCCAGAACTGATAGTCGTAACCGGCAGTAAGATCCACATTACTCTTGATATTCTCGAAATACTTCGCATAGTTGGCATAGAGGGTAAGCAGGCGGTTCTCGTTCTTCTGAGGACCATACTTGTAATCGCTACCGCTCAAGGACTCATCCTTGTTGAATGACTGTGCTGCATAGCCAGGAACATAAATGGTACCATCACCCTTGGCATAATCTGCACCAATGGTAGCATGGAGCTTGAGGTCTGGCAGAAAATGAACCTTGTAATCTACATCCATCGAACCGATAAAACGGCTCACCTTACTCTTTGAATCATAAAGATCCACCAGACCACGTGGGTTTCTTACACCCGCATTTACCGGATAGCCATCAGCATCGAGAGCCTCGTTATAGCCACCATAGCTGTTATTACCTGAATATACAGGAATGGTTGGGTTGAATGTTGCAGCAGCCCATACTGCACCACCATTATTGAAAGAGTTGTTATTGAGTGTACCCTTGGCGTTGATGGTCAACTTCAGGTGATCCTGGAAGAAGCTAGGAGTCAACACCACGTTACCTGTCCAGCGCTCAACATTGTCCTTGCGCACCAAACCGCTCTGGTTGTAATATCCGGCAGAAACACGGAAAGGCAAATACTTGCCGATGCTTCCACTCAAGCTGAGGTTGTTATCAGTACCGAAAGCGGTGCGATAAACCTCATCGTTCCAATCGGTATTGGCATTGCCGAGCAATGACTTCTGGTTATCTGTACCAAACTGGTTGATGACGTTTACAAATTCATTGCGGCTCAGCATATCCACCATCTGCGCACGGGTCTGCATACTGTTGGTGGTATTGAAGTTTACCTTCAAACCGCCCTGCTGTCCCTTCTTGGTAGTGATGATGATGACACCATTGGATGCACGGGAACCATAGATGGCTGTAGAAGAAGCATCCTTCAAGACGGTCATGCTCTCGATATCAGAAGGGTTGATCATACTGAGGAAGTTGCTGCTGTTACCAGAGATACCACCCTGCTCCAATGGCACACCATCGAGCACGATAAGCGGGTCGTTGCTGGCATTCAGAGATGCACCACCACGCACACGGATGGTACTACCTGCTGAGGCAGAACCACTGTTGGACATGATCTGTACACCCGAAACCTTACCATTGATCAACTGCTCTGGAGAAGAAACAAGACCCTTGTTGAAGTCCTTTGCCTTCACCGTTGCCACGGAACCCGTCAGGTCGCTCTTGCGCGCAGTACCATAACCGATGACCACGACATCGGCAAGCGCCTTGCTATCCGATTCGAGATTCACCTTCATATTTTCAGAAATAGCCAGTATCTTATCTATATAACCTATATAAGATACCTTGATCTTCTTGGCAGAAGAAGATACTTGAAGAACAAAGTTACCGTCGAAATCAGTAACCGTACCACCCTTTTCGCCTTCTACCATAATGGTAGCGCCGATAAGAGGATCACCATTTTGTGCATCTGTCACTTCACCTTTAATGGTGCGAGTCTGCGCCAAGAGCTGCAAACATCCCATGAGCAACAATGCCACGAGAAGGAGACTTCTCTGTTTTGTTTTGCTTAAGACGTGATTCATTTTGCTTAATTGTTTTCAGGTTCTTTTGATTTTTTATTTGATTTCGATTGCAAAAGTAGGTTAGAATACCGCAATCTCACGCTAAATATCAGACAAATCTAGCAACAAAAGGGACAAATACCCGAAATATATCGAAGAAAAAGGGAAAAGAAAGAAAAAAGACGCAGGATTCCAGACTGCTATGCGCCCTGAAAGGGCAAAAGCCTTATAAACACCAAAAAGCCGAACCTCTTTGAAGAAGTTCGGCTTTTTAAGTGGTACCACCAGGAATCGAACCGGGGACACAAGGATTTTCAGTCCTTTGCTCTACCAACTGAGCTATGGCACCATACTCTTACAGATGATTTCTCATTTGCGGGTGCAAAGGTACAACAATTATTTGGTTCCACCAAATTTTTAAGTGAAAAACTTTTCAAAAAAGATAAAAAAGTGCTTTTTTATTTGGTATTATGGAGATTTTGGTGTACCTTTGCACCGTCTTTGTACTCATAAGTACCACAAAACGGGATTTAGCGCAGTTGGTAGCGCACGTCGTTCGGGACGATGAGGTCGCTGGTTCGAGTCCAGTAATCCCGACCAAAAGCCGTCAGATGTGCCGTAAACACTGAGGATTTGCCTTGGTCGTAGTCAAAATGGTCGGCGAAATTTCGGTTTCACAAGAGCTTAAAAATCCGTAAGCCTATGAAGTTTTTAAAGGTTTTTTTTTATATCAATTACCATGAACGGCGAGCATTACTCATAATCCTGACCCTGCTCGTTGTCAGTACCACAATGATTTTCATTGTAGGTTCTAAAGAAACTATGCCCTCAGAAAAACAACAAGCCCATAACGATAGTATCATCAGGCATGCCACGCGGCAACATCCAGGCTATTATGAAGACGGACTTCAGTCGAGCGAAGTATTCGCCTTTGACCCCAATACGGCAAGCCAATCT
>OIAZ01000196.1_pt1 | contig 13813 bp, 10 predicted proteins | sample 1580911 | NCBI WGS metagenome assembly OIAZ01 (sample SAMEA3882507, study PRJEB24775) | human gut metagenome | biome: human-associated habitat; feature: intestine environment; material: feces | place: Netherlands | collected 2009/2010 | reverse complement strand
AAAGAAAGCGTGGTACACCGCACCAGCCAGATGAGCAGCACTTCCAGCAGATCCTGACAGACCGTTTCGCAGCCGTCCAGACTGCGGTCTGCTTCGGCCAGCAGCATATGGAGCAGCGTCACCATCCGCTCCCGATTTTCCCGGCAGTTGAATATGGCGTAGGAAGAATCTGATTTTCCAAATAAGATCTCGATGCCAGCAACGCCCAATACAATGTATTCCAGCGGTGAAGCATTCAGGCTCAACTCGGTATGCTCTACCTGCGGATTGACGATAATCATATCATCCGGTTTGACCGGATAAAGCTGACCGCTTAAATAAAACTGACCTTCTCCGCTCAGACAGTAGAACAGCTCTGTGCAGGAATGGGTGTGGGCAGTGCTGTTCCAATCGCCGCCAAATTTGCTTTTGCTGATGTACAGCAGCCGGAAGGATTCCCGTGGAGCGGGAGCATGGCGGATATCAAATCGCTCGGTACTCATAAATGGCTCCTTTTGAGGCAAAGAGCAAAAAACATAAAAATAAAAGCAAGATACTAAAAACATGAACCTAAAAACGATGCGGCACTTCGTACGTTTTTTCTCATTATAGAGGCAATGAAGAAAAAATGCAAGCCCTGATTTTTGGATAGGATCAATACTTTTGCCTTTGATAGCATGCAAAAATGTGTCAAATTGGTTACAGATGGGGAAATGTTCCAAAACAATCCGACCAATTTTAGTGCTTTTGCTGAAAGGATTTTCCAAAAAGCAATATTTCTAAAAAACGAAACAATAAAGACCTTGTTGCGAACCGTAAAAAACTCTATATTGGAACCAGAAAAAACCACAGCCCTCTCGGACAAAGCCTGTTTGCCCCGGCTGTGTTTTGAACGGAATTTTATGATGGAGGATACACTATGAAACGCATTTCTCGTCGCAATTTTCTGAAAGCGGCTGGCGTGGGTGCCGCTGCACTGGGTCTGGCTGCCTGCGGCGGTTCTTCCAGCTCTACCGCTTCCAGCACGGCATCTTCTGCCGCTGCATCGTCCGCTGCTCCCGCTGAGGACGTGACCATCAAGGTCGCCGCCATTGAGACCGCTTACGGTTCCGAGATGTGGCAGAAAGTCACGGATGCCTTTACCGCCCAGACCGGCATCAAAGTGGAGCTGACCACCGACAAGAATCTGGAAGATGTCATCGGCCCCTCCATGCAGGGCGGCGACTACCCCGACGTGGTCCATCTGGCCACCGGCCGTGAAGCTGCCCTGACCGAGCAGTTCATCAAGGGCAACCTGATCGCCGACATCACCGATGTGCTGAGCATGACCGTGCCCGGCGAGAGCAAGAAGGTGAGCGAGAAGATCGCCGGCGGCTTTACCGACACCTCCCTGACCAACCCCTACGGCGACGGCAAGACCTATCTGGCCCCCATGTTCTACAGCCCCTGCGGCCTGTTCTACAACGCCGGTTTCCTGAAGGAAAAGGGCTGGGACGTGCCCAAGACCTGGGACGAGATGTGGGCACTGGGCGACAAGGCTGCCGCTGAGGGCACCTACCTGTTCACCTACCCCACCACCGGCTACTTCGACGCCTTCTTCTATGCGCTGATGTACGCTGCCGGCGGCCCCGACTTCTTCAACAAGGCTACCCACTACGAAGAAGGCATCTGGGACACCCCCGAAGCAAAGACCTGCTTTGATATCGTGGCAAAGCTGGCTTCCTACACCAACCCCATCACCCCCGCACAGGCCAACGATCAGGACTTTACCCAGAACCAGCAGCTGGTGCTGGACAACAAGGCCCTGTTCATGCCCAACGGCACCTGGATCGTGGGCGAGATGGCCGAAGCACCCCGTGCAGACGGCTTTGAGTGGGGCATGACCGCCCTGCCCGCTGTCAAGGCCGGCGGCGACAGCTACAGCTACACCTGGTTCGAGCAGGCATGGATTCCCGCCGGTGCCGAGCATCTGGATGCCGCCAAGCAGTTCGTGGCTTACCTGTACAGCGACGAAGCCTGCAAGCTGTTTGCCGAGAGCGGCGCTATCCAGCCTGTGCTGGGCATCGCCGACAGTCTGGAAGGCGACAACAAGATGTTCTACTCCATCTACGACAACGGCGCAAAGGCCGCCATGGGCAACTTTGCAGCCTTCAGCGCCATCCCCGGCGTGGAAGTGCGCACCGTGTTCTTCGACCCTGTCAACTCTCTGGTGTCCGGCAGCATGACCGAGCAGCAGTGGATCGACGGCATCAAGTCCGCCAGCGACCAGATGCGCGCCAACATCATCGAGTAATTAAGCCCTGCCCAGCGGGGGCGGTTTTTACCGCCTCCGCTTTTTTGGGCTGTACAGTACCATCAAGAAAGGAGCGGTCAATCCCCTATGAGAACGGATAAAAGCCGCAAACGGTTCGTATTCCTCTGTGTGGCACCGGCTACCATCCTGTTTTTCCTCTTTATGATCCTGCCCACCCTCAACGTGTTCCGCATGAGTTTGTATGAGCGGGGTGCCTATTCTCCCAACGAGACCTTTGTGGGGCTTAAAAACTTCCAGCATCTGCTGCGGGACGCCCAGTTCATCCGCTCCATGCAGAATATGATCCTGCTGGTGGTAACGGTCACCCTGATCACCTTCGCCTTTGCACTGGTATTTGCCGCCATCCTCACCCGGGAGAAGATCAAAGGCCAGAACTTTTTCCGCATCATCTTCTACATCCCCAACATCCTGTCGGTGGTCGTCATCTCCGGCATCTTCTCTGCCATCTATAAGCCGGAAAACGGCATGCTGAACAGCATCATCGGCCTGTTCCGCAACATGAGCGACCCCATCCTGTGGAAGGGCGAAAAACTGGTCATCCCCTCCATCATCATTGCCATGGTGTGGCAGGCCATCGGCTACTACATGGTCATGTACATGGCCTCCATGTCTGCCGTGCCCATCAGCCTGTACGAGAGCGCCAATCTGGACGGTGCCGGGCGGCTGACCCAGTTCTTCCAGATCACCATCCCCCTCATCTGGACGAATATCCGCACCACCCTCACCTTCTTTATCATCTCCACCATCAACATGGCCTTCCTCTTCGTCAAGGCCATGACCAGCGGCGGGCCCAACGGCGCATCGGATGTGGCGCTGAGCTATATGTACAGCCAGAAAGACGCTGGCCTGTATGGTTACAGTATGGCCATCGGCGTGGTAATCTTCCTGTTCTCGTTTGCCCTGTCCGCCTGTGTCAACAAGGTCACCAACCGCGATACGCTGGAATTTTAAGGAGGGAAGAAGATGCAGAATACCACCGAAAAATCTTCCCGCTCTGCGGAAGGTCTGTACAAGTTTTTCATCTATTTTGTGCTGGTTCTGCTGGCCGTTACCATCATCGTGCCGGTGGCATGGGTGTTCATGGCCTCCATCAAGCAGAATGCAGAGTTCTACGGCAACCCCTGGGCACTGCCCGCCGGGTTCTACTGGCAGAACTTCGTCAACGCATGGAACGGCGCGAAAATGGGCGAATATATGCTCAACTCGGTCATCGTCACCGCGCTGGCGCTGGCACTGCTGCTGGTCGTTGCCCTGCCCGCCGCCTACTGCCTGTCCCGCTTCCACTTCAAGGGGCGCAAGGTACTGAACACCCTGTTCATGGCGGGCCTGTTCATCAACGTGAACTACATCGTGGTGCCCATCTTTTTGATGCTGCGGGACAGCGATGTGTGGCTGAAAGGCCATTTCGGCAGCGGCTTTCTGCTGAACAATCTGGTGGTGCTGGCGGTGGTATACGCCGCCACCGCGCTGCCCTTTACCATCTACCTGCTGTCGGGCTACTTTGCCACCCTGCCCCACGATTTTGAGGAGGCCGCCTACATCGACGGTGCAAGCTATTTTTCCACCATGACCCGCATCATCTTCCCCATGGCAAAGCCCTCCATCATCACCATTATCCTGTTCAACTTCCTGTCCTTCTGGAACGAGTATATCATCTCCATGACCCTGATGAGCTCCACCAAGGCACCCCGCACCCTGCCGGTAGGTCTTTTGAACCTGATGCAGGCGCAGCAGAGCGCCGCCCAGTACGGTACCATGTACGCAGGCCTTGTGCTGGTGATGCTGCCCACCCTGATTTTGTACATCTGCGTGCAGCGGCAGCTGACGCAGGGCATGACCGTGGGCGGCCTGAAAGGTTAAGGTGACAAACGATGAAAGCATACTGGAAAAACCATCCCGCCCTGCGCATGATCCTGATGCTGGTGCTGTTCGTACTGGCACTGGTGCTGGTGGTGTCCGGCTGGAAAATGACCGGGCAGCTGGCAGGGCTTGGCATCATGCTGGTGGGCGTAGCGCTGCTGCTGGCTGTGCTGGCCATCTACAATGCGACCTATCAGGATTGAGGATAAGAGAGAGGTAAAGGAGAATCCCTATGGATGAAACAAGAAAGTCCGGGCGCGTGACCATTCCCACAGACTTGGACGTTGTGCCCGAAACGCTGGAGATCTTAAAAAAGTGGGGTGCCGATGCCATCCGCGACTGCGACGGCACCGACTTTCCGCAGCAGCTGAAAGATGCCGATGCAAAGATCTACTCTACCTATTATACTACCCGCAAGGATAACGCATGGGCAAAGGCAAACCCGGACGAGGTACAGCAGTGCTACATCATGACCGGCTTTTACACCGCCCCCGGCGACACCGTGACCATCCCGCTGATGAAGGGCATCAGCCCGGAGCTGATGCAGGTGAACACCAACGACGACATTACCCGCTGGTGGGAGGTCATGGACCGCACCACCGGTCAGCCCGTGCCGCCGGAGCAGTGGAGCTACGCCGACGGCAGTGTGACCGTACAGGCCGTACCGTTCCATGAGTATACCGTCAGTTTTCTGGCTTACCTCATCTGGGACCCGGTGCATATGTACAACGCTACCACCAACGGCTGGACGAATTTTGAGCACCAGATCACCTTTGACGTGCGTCAGCCCAAGACCCACAAGTATTCCATGGAGCGCCTGCGCAAGTTCATTGCAGAGCACCCCTACGTCAACGTCATCCGCTACACCACCTTCTTCCACCAGTTCACCCTGATCTTCGACGAGCTGAAGCGGGAGAAGTTCGTGGACTGGTATGGATACTCTGCTTCGGTCAGCCCTTATATCCTCAACCAGTTTGAGCAGGAAGTGGGCTACAAGTTCCGCCCGGAGTACATCATCGATCAGGGCTACTATAACAACCAGTACCGGGTGCCCAGCAAGGAATTCCGGGATTTTCAGGCCTTCCAGCGCCGCGAGGTGGCAAAGCTTGCCAAGGAGATGGTGGACATCACCCACGCGTGCGGGTGCGAAGCCATGATGTTCCTCGGCGATCACTGGATCGGCACCGAACCTTTCATGCCGGAGTTCAAGACCATCGGACTGGATGCCGTAGTGGGCAGCGTGGGCAACGGCTCCACCCTGCGCCTGATCTCTGACATTGAGGGCGTGAAGTACACCGAGGGCCGTTTCCTGCCGTACTTCTTCCCCGACACCTTCCACGAGGGCGGCGACCCGGTGCGGGAAGCCAAGGAGAACTGGGTTACAGCCCGCCGCGCTATCCTGCGCAAGCCCATCGACCGCATCGGCTATGGCGGCTATCTGAAACTGGCCTTGCAGTTCCCGGAGTTCGTGGACTACGTGGAGAGCGTCTGCAACGAGTTCCGCGAACTGTACGAGAACATCAAGGGCACCACACCCTACTGTGTCAAGCGAGTGGCCGTGCTGAACTGTTGGGGTAAAATGCGGGCTTGGGGCTGTCACATGGTGCATCACGCCCTCTATTACAAGCAGAACTATAGCTATGCCGGTGTCATTGAGATGCTGTCCGGTGCGCCCTTTGATGTGAAGTTTATCAGCTTTGAGGATATCAAGAACGACCCGCATCTGCTGGATTCGTTGGATGTCATTATCAATGTCGGCGATGCCGACACCGCACACACCGGCGGCATCTGGTGGGAAGACCCGGAGATCTCCTCCGCTATCCGCAAGTTCGTCTGGAACGGCGGCGGCTTTATCGGCGTGGGTGAGCCTTCCGGTCACCCGTATCAGGGCCACATTCTCCAGCTTGCCAGCGTGCTGGGCGTGGAGGAAGAAAACGGCTTCACCCTCAACTACGACAAGTACAACTGGGAAGAACACCCGGACCATTTCATTCTGCAGGATGCCGACCGGCCCATCGACTTTGGCGAGGGCAAGAGGAATATTTATGCGCTGGAAGGCACCGAGGTGCTGGTGCAGCGGAACAAAGAAGTGCAGATGGCGGCACACGACTTCGGCAAGGGTCGTGCCGTGTACATCAGCGGTGTGCCTTACAGTTTTGCCAACAGCCGCACCCTTTACCGCGCTATCCTGTGGAGTGCCCACAGCGAGGAGGAACTGCATACATGGTTCAGCTCCAATTATAATGTAGAAGTTCACGCCTACGTCAAGAACGGCAAGTATTGTGTGGTGAACAACACGTACGAGCCGCAGGACACCACCGTTTACACCACAGACGGCAGCAGCTTTGCTCTGCATCTGGATGCCAACGAGATCAAGTGGTATGAGATCTAAGTTCTCCTTTTCATAAACGAACACAACGGGCAGCTCTGTTACCAGAGCCGCCCGTTGTGTTTGCTGTATCTGCCGATAACTCAACCTGTGTCAATCGAACGCTGCAATGGAGATGGCTGGAAACGCAGAAATTCAGTAATGCGAGCGTAATAGACCTGCAGAAAAAAGAAACTGCCCGTGCGAGTATGCGTAAGATGGTGAAACACTTACTGAAAAAATTTAAGTATCCACCGGTGGAACATGATACGGCAATCAGCATCAACACCGATGTGGAAGCCTACATCGACAATTTCCCGTATAACTTCCAAGACCGGCTTCAGCCGCTACCCTTTGGTGGTACAAAGGTGCAGTTCTATACACCCAGTCTGGAGGACTTGGTGATTGCAAAGCTGTGCTCTTTCCGGGACACTGACAAGGCAGACGTAGAGAGTGAGGCTGTGCGGAACTCCTTGGATTGGGATTTGCTGGAACACCTTGCAACGGATGAAGATGAGTTGAGAGCCAGCATCTTGAACGACTGGCGGTATCGGGATTTCTATATCCGCTATCAGGAGTATGTGGAGAGGTGGAGACCATGCGAAAGCTGACATTTAAGGGCTTCTTGAAGCAGTATGTGGCAGAGCTTTCCGGGGTGCAGACGGCTAGTATTCATAAGCTGGCAGATTGTCTGAGCGAGAATCCCCGCCTGAAAGAACCGCTGTTTCTCTATGTGCTGACCTTTGATAAAGTAGATCTGTTGCTCCGTTATACTGCGAACAGCACGGTTGTTGCGGAATATGAGCAGCTTTCCAATCGCTATTCGCTGGCGCAAATGCTGCTGCTTCTGGAAAAACAGTCACCTGAACTGCCAGAAGGCTATCTGAAAGTCTGGCGCAGCTATTGTTCGGTGCGGGATGCCGTCCTTGCAGACAATGACACAAAAGAGCTGATCCATCGCCGGGTATTGGAACTTCAGCAGAAAAAGAAACTGACGAATTATCGCCTTTACACAGACTTAAAGCTGAATCCGGGCAACGTGAACGCATGGCTCAAACACAACGATTCCAGCAAAATGAGCCTTGACTGTGCACGGCAGATAGTGGTGTCAGGAATTGAGATTTTGGAATACCAAAAAAGACACCCTCGCTTTTGATAGGAATCTCATGCAGGGATGTCCTTATCTCAACGCGAAGGTGTCTTAATAACGAGGGTCAGATGCCACGGAACGTAAAGGTGAACTCCACAGGCTTGGTCACATCAGGAATATACTCCGGGTGGACATTGGCACCCCAGCTGTCATCACCGCCGACGCCCATCTGCTCGCCGATGGCACGAATCACCGTGTAATGGACCGGGGGCAGCTCGTAGGGATGCTTGGCACTCTCCATTTCATGGGGAGTGTAGGGCAGCGCAGAGAAGAACATGGGCTTTGCGGCATCTGCGGTAAACAGCAGCCCGCGACCCTTGCGGTCCACTACCTTTGCCCAGCGCACAGCGGTCTTTGCACCGCACTCCTGCGGCACAAGGTACTGTGCCATGTTGTCTGCGACCTTGTTCTGGTAAATGCCCAGCTTTGCACCATGCTGACGATCCCAGTAGGTCTCCGCAGGGCCGTTTCCGTACCACTCCACCGTGTCGTAGTCAGCGTCGATCTTGAACAGTACGCCGAACTCCGGCATTGCTGCAAGTCCTTCCACCGGGTCATAGTGCAGGGTGGTCTGGATGCGGCCATCACCGAACACACGGTACTGCAGGCTGCACTCTGCTGCGGGGCTGGTCTGGAGGTTATAGAGATAGGTCACGACCACGCTGTCGGCTTCCACCTCGCAGGTGGGGTTCTGGAGGATGGTGCCGCCATGAACAGACGGGATCTCCTTGCCGATGCCCTTGGCGGTAGCGTACAGGCTTGCCAGCTTCCACTGACCGCGAACGCCGCCCATGTTGTTGCCGCAGTCGTTGTCGGTGGGAGCGCGCCAGAAGTTGGGCCGGGGGATCTCCTGAATCATCTCCTTGCCGGCATAGCGGTAGGAAGTCAGACCGCCGTTCAGATCGGAGAACAAAACATCGAAATTCTCGCCCCGGACACCGATGTTGTGTGTACCGTGCGTAACGGTAAACGGCGTGACCTTCTTGCTGGGAATGGAACGAACCACAGCGATCACACCCTGTCCAAAGGCGACTTCATGACCTTTCTTTGCCCAGCTGGTGTCCTCCTTCAAACGGAAGCTGATGGTCACTGCATATTCACCGGGGAGCGCAGGAACCATAAACGGCAGCGGGAAGCTGGAACGCTCTTCGGGAGCAACATCAATATTGGTCAGTTCCTGCTGCTGATACAGCTTTCCATCACGGTGCAGCAGAGCAACGCAGTCGAAAGCATCCGTAGAGGTGAACAGGTTCTTATTCCAGACTTCGAAGCCAGAGTTGTCGATGGAAACGGCGATGTTCTGATAGCAGAACTTGACCTCCTGCATCTTGGGAGAAGGAGCACGATCACCACCGTAGGCAATGCCGTTTCCGCTGAAATTATAGTCGGTAGGACGCTCACCGAAGTCGCCGCCGTAGGCTTGGAACCACTTGCCGTAGCGGTCTTTTTTCCAGATGGACTGGTCGATGTAATCCCAGATAAAGCCGCCCTGATAGCCGCAGTCCTTCTGGTCGGCAAGTTCCGTGTACTTGTGCAAAGCACCGTTGGAGTTGCCCATAGCATGAGAATATTCGCACTCGATATAAGGCCGCTTATCGCCCTGTGCCAGATACTCTTTAATGTCCTTGACCGTGCTGTACATATGGCTCTCGATATCGGTGGTTTCGAGGAAGCGGGGATCATTGACCACACCTTCGTAATGCACCAGACGGGTGTCATCAAAGCGGCGGACCATCTCTGCCATCTGGAGCAGGGTCTCACCACCAAACGATTCGTTGCCCAGAGACCAGATCAGAACAGCAGGATGGTTTTTGTCACGCTGGTAAGTGGAATTCATGCGGTCAAACAAGACAGCTTTCCACTCCGGCTTATCATTGGGCAAAACGCCCTCGATGCCGCGAATGCCCGCCTGATGGATGTCCCATGTGCCATGGGATTCCAGATTGTTCTCTGCGATCAGATACAGACCATACTCGTCGCACAGGTCGTACAGTGCATCCTGATTCTGGTAATGGCTGGTACGGATGGCATTGATGTTGTTCTGCTTCATGGTGATGATATCCCGAAGCAGTTCCTCATGGGTGTGTACGCCCACAGCACGACCCGTAATGGAGCTGAACTCATGACGGTTGGCACCCTTGAACACGATGCGCTTGCCGTTGAGCAGCATCCGATTGTTCTTCAACTCGAACTTGCGGAAACCGACTTTCTGCCCAGTCACCTCTACCAGATGGCCTGCATCGTCCAGCAGCTCAATTTCCAGTTCATACAGAGCCGGGTCCTCTGCACTCCACAGGTGGGGGTTCTCCACCGCATGGCTGAACAGAGCAGAGCCGCCGTTCAGTGCGATTTTTTCGGAGAACACTTCCAGCTCACTGCGGCGCAGGGTCAGACGGGCTGCGCCCTTACCCTCCACCTGCAATGCAACTTCCAGCGTGGAATGAGTAAAATCATCCCCGGCAAACAGCGTTTTGACGGATATATCTTCCAGATGCACGGTGGGGATGGCGTACAGCCACACGCTGCGGAAGATGCCGGAGAAGCGGAAGAAGTCCTGATCTTCGCACCAGCTGGAGGAAGTCCACTTGAACACCTGCACAGCAAGTTTGTTCACGCCCGGCTGGAGATAGGGAGTCAGATCGAATGCGTGTGCGGAGAAGCTGTCCTCGGTGTAACCCACATAAGACCCGTTCAGCCAAAGAGCCATGCCGCTTTCCACACCCTCGAACTCGATGTGGACGGGCTTGCCCTGCATGGATTCCGGCAGCTCGAAGTATTTTACATAGCTTGCCACCGGATTGAACCGCTGCGGGATCTCGCCCGGCTGTACTTCTTCACGGCCATCCCACGGATACTGAACATTCGCGTACTGGGGAATGTCGTAGCCCTCCATCTGGATGTGTGCCGGAACATGAATGTCATCCCAGCCGCTGCAATCGTAATCTGTCTTTTCAAAGCCGGGGATGGCACTGGTGTAGTTCTTTGCGTAGGCGAATTTCCAGATACCGTCCAGCTTCAGCGCCAAAGAAGAGGAGCCTGTCCGATATTCTTCGCGGGAAGCGTAAGTACGGAAACTTGCATGAGCATTCAGCACGTTTTCCTTGAAAAAGGTGGGGTCTTTTACTTTTGCAAAATCAAATGCAGCCATAGTATTTCCTCATTTACCTTTTATAATTTTATAATATTTCTCCAGCCTCCCCGGAGGAATCGCTGGATTCCTCCGGGGAACAGCAGATGAAGGAGAAATGATAATGGCTTGTTATCAGACTGCTGCACGCAGTTTTTCATTTGCTTCTTCGACCTTCATACGAGAGAGAATGAAGGTGATGATGGCATCCAGAGCAAACGGAATCACCAGATACATGATCTTCAGCATATTGATGCAGGAATCCGGCTGAACGGTCAGAGCGCTGTCAAAATGGCTTGCTGCCAGCAGCCAGCCGGTGATGGCAGTACCCAGACCGCCGCCCAGCTTCACACCGAGAGAAGTGCAGGAGTACATCGTGCCATCCACGCGCTTATGCTTCGTCAGCCAAGTATATTCAGAGCAAGCAGCAATCGCAGCGTTCATATCGCCCTGCCAAGGACCCTGACCAAGAGCTGCGATTGCAGTAAAGAGCAGCATCAAGGTCACATTGCCGCTGCCCATGTAACCAGCTACAGCAACCAGTGCACGAGAAATCGTTGCCAGAGTATAACTCATTACATTCAGCTTATACATTCCATTCCACTTTGCAACCAAGGTCGGGGTGAACACCAGTGCGATGATCAGAGGAATGTTGATTGCCCAAGAGAATACACCGAACAGATTCTGGTTGCCAAGGATGTAGGTTGCATAGTAGGTGCCCATGCTGATCATGGCACCGTAGATCTGCTGCAAAATGTAGGTGACGCAAATCATCATATAATATTTGTTACCAGCAAGCAGCTTTGCAGCCTGAACCAGATTGTACTTTTCGTCCTGCTCGATTTCCTTTTTGTCGGTGGTATCCACCAATTCGCCTTCCGGCAGTTCCTTCACGGAGAAAACGGAGAGGGTGTTGACAAGCAGACCGATGATGGCGTAGATGATTGCAACAGTGCGCCAACCGGCAGCACCACCGCCCAATGCCGTAACAGCACCCAGCGTGATGGACTGGATGAGCAGGCTGGTGGCAAAGGCGAACATGAAACGCCAAGAACCCATCTCGACCTGTTCGGCACTGTTCTTCGTGACGAGAGCAGTCAGTGCAGAGTAAGCAATGTTGTTGGCAGTGTAGAATACAGCGTTCAGCAGAGTATATGCGATCAGGAACCATGCGTACTGTGCAAACTGTCCCAGATTGGTCGGGATGGCGAAAATTGCCACCAGCGTAATGGCACAGCCAATGTAGCCGTACAGCATCCAAGGACGGGCTTTGCCCATCTTAGAATGCGTTTTGTCAATCAAAGAACCAAAGAAAATGTCCGTCACACCGTCCAGCAGTTTGGAAACTGCAATCAGAGTGCCGACAATACCGGGGTTCAGGCCAACGGTGTTGGTCAGATAGATCATGACGAAGGAGGACAGGAATGCATACACCACGTTGCCTGCAATATCGCCTGAACCATAGCCGACTTTATTATACCACTTTAGATAACGTTTCTCAGTCATTGTGCTTTCTCCCATCTTGCTTGTTTTGTGTGGGCGCGACCAATCTGCTGCGCACTTCAGACTGGAATTCTCATTACGCAAGTTGCCCAAATCTCTTGCGTTTCGTCTGAAAATATTATAGAATCTAATGGAACGAAAAGATATAGACAAGATGGAACAAAATATGCACAAAATCAAAGAGTTTGTAATTTTTTGATAGAACATTTCTCAAATCACTGTAAAATCTCTGAAGATGAGGAGGACGCAGGGATGTATTTCAACTCAGGATATTTGAACAACTCCCGTTTGGATTTCAAAGACTACTCAAAGCCGCTGGTCGTAGGCAGCTGCGGCACTTATCGCTTGAAAAAACGCCCTAAGCTACCTACTTTTTGGGCAAAGGGTCGCAGAGACTATCAAATCCTCTATGTGGCATCTGGTAAAGCACACTTCTGGTTCGATGGTGTTGAGGAAGTGGTGACTTCTGGACACATGGTGCTTTATCAGCCGAAAGAAATCCAGAAGTATGTCTACTATGTAGAAGATCATCCAGAGGTGTTCTGGATTCACTTTACAGGATATGATGTCAAAAACATCCTGAACTATCACGGAATACCCTTGGACAAGCACGTTTTTTACAGCGGCACACTGCCGGATTACAAAATGCTGTTCCGAAAGATCATCCGGGAACTGCAACAATGTGAATATGGCTATGAAGACTATATTGCTTCTCTCTTCAACATCATTCTGCTTTTAGTAAGCAGGCAACAGCAGGAAAGCGAGAAAACAACTACAAGCATCCCCGAAGAAATCGAAGCCGCCGTTGCCTACTTTAACGAGAATTATAATACAAAGGTCAGTGTGGACGATTACGCAGAATCGCTGCATATCAGTACGAACTGGTTTATCCGTAATTTTAAGCAGTACATGAAAATAAGCCCTGCACAATACATCCTGTCCCTTCGGATGGTAAATGCACAAAGCTTATTGGAGAACACCGAATACAATATTGGAGAAATTGCAGAGATCGTAGGGTATGATAACCCACTCTATTTTAGCCGGGTATTCAAGAAAGAGTATGGTGTCAGTCCGGCACAGTACCGAAAGAATCTGGAAGAATCTACTGAAAAATGAGAAAGATTCCTTATAAATAAGGAGAGTAGAACCATGCCGATAAAAAATGCGATCCACAGCCAACAAGTCTACGACCCAACGGATGAATCCATCATGGCAGAGCAGGAACTTTGCATGGAGCGGCTGTATGCTTATAATCATACCCGCCCTTCCGAACACGCAAAACGGGAGCAGCTTTTGAAAGAAATGCTTGCAGAGTGCGGCGCAGGCTGCTGGATTGAGCCGCCGTTTCACGCCAACTGGGGTGGAAAGCACGTTCACATGGGCGATTATGTCTATGCCAACTTCGGGCTGACCTGCGTGGATGATACCCATATCTACATTGGGGAGCATACCATGATAGGCCCGAACTGTGTCCTTGCAACCGCAAACCACCCGATCCTGCCAGAACTGCGG
>OIAZ01000187.1_pt1 | contig 14278 bp, 10 predicted proteins | sample 1580911 | NCBI WGS metagenome assembly OIAZ01 (sample SAMEA3882507, study PRJEB24775) | human gut metagenome | biome: human-associated habitat; feature: intestine environment; material: feces | place: Netherlands | collected 2009/2010 | reverse complement strand
CCGAAAATCGCTGTACAGAACTTGCCGATTACCCAATAGAGAATTTGCTGGAAATGATTCAAATGGCAATAGGTAGATTACCTGATAAATATAGAGAAGCTTTTGTTCTACATCGTTTTCACGATTGTACATATCAAGAAATTGCAGAAAAACTGAATGTTTCACCAAAAACGGTTGATTATAGAATAGGAAAAGCTCTTAAAATTTTGCGTGAGGAATTCAAGGATTATTTTCCGATTTGCCTACTTTTGTATTCACAACATTTTGTTACTTATTAATGCAGTATAAGAATTCTTGCTATTGCGAGTTGAGAGGATTGGGTATTAGAAAGTTTATTCACCCTATTATTCATCTTATTTCCCAGAAAGGGTTGAGAATAAAAGTGTAGACAGAACAAAAAAAGAGAACCCTTTGCAAAGAAAGGATTCTCTTGTATGTTGTCGTGATGAGAATGGTCTCATCTCGGCTTTCTTTACTTGAAGTATCTCTTGTAGAGACCTGCAAATCCTGCAGCGTGGCGAGCCTCGTCTTTTGCCATCTCGTGAACGGTGTCGTGGATAGCATCAGAACCCTGCTCCTTGGCAAGCTTGGCAATGCGGAACTTGTCCTCGCAAGCACCCTTCTCAGCTGCGATGCGAGCCTCGAGATTGCTCTTGGTATCACCCAAAACCTCACCCAACAACTCTGCAAAGCGAGATGCATGGTCAGCCTCCTCGAAAGCATAACGCTTGTAAGCATCTGCAATCTCTGGATAACCCTCGCGGTCTGCCTGGCGAGCCATTGCAAGATACATACCTACCTCGCCACACTCACCTGCAAAGTGATCCTTCAATCCCTTGATGACCTCCTCATTGACGCCATCCTTATATGCCTGACCGAGAACGTGTACAGTAGCGAATGTCAAATCATCATCCACTGCATCTTCCATCTCCTTGAACTTGCTGGCTGGAGCCTTGCAAATAGGGCACTTCTCTGGTGCCTCTGTACCCTCATAGATGTAACCACAAACGGTGCAAATAAATTTTTTCTTCATAATGTTAATGTATTAAAAATGTTCTTGTATTGTATTATCTTATTACTATTAAATCGTCTTGTCTGACGAATCATTTCGGCTTTCTGTTCCTGTTAATTCGTCTTCTTCTCCATCTTCTTGGCGCAAGCTGAACAGATGCCCTTGTAGTAGAGCTGTTCCTCCTGCACGATGTTTCCATCTATCACCTTGGTCTCTGTTACCCTTGGTGCTTGCTCATCGAAGAGGTCGATGATCTTGCCGCAGTTCTTGCAGTAGAAGTGAACGTGTGGCTCGATGTTGCCATCATAGCATACGCGATGTTCGTCGATAGTGATCATCTGGGCTGCATTTACCTCACTCAGCATGCGGAGCGTGTTATACACTGTGGTACGGCTTAGGGTCGGTACCTTGTCCTCCAAAGCTTTGTAAACATCTTCGATGTTTGGGTGGGTAGGGTGCTTGATCAGGTAGTCCAGGATTGCCAGTCTCTGTACTGATGGTCTGATGCCTTTCTCTACCAATCTGTTGTAAGCTTCTGTTTTTTTCATATTCCTATCTCTTGATTGATTTTTACGTTTGCAAAGGTAATGAATTTATTTCTATCTACCAAATAATTCTGTAAAATATCAAAAATAATAGGTATTGTTTTTAGATAATTTACAGAATTAAATGTTTATTCACAAAAAAGAGGCTATTTTCCGGTCTTTACGCCCAGGAATTTATCTACCATCATCAGCTGCTTGAGCTGGAAGGCTGGCTTGCATGCCTTCTTTGCCTTGAGCTTGATGGTGAAGAGATCGCGGGTGCCCTCTACGGCTGGCTGCTCACCGATGTTGACGAAGGTAGAGCACCTTGCTGCCATCTGAGTGCAGACGGTCCTTGGTGAGGTTCTCCATCTTGCCCATATCCTTCACATCCACTCCGATGAACTCGTATTCGGTGGCGCTGTATGGCAGGGCGAAGCTCAGGGCATTGAGCGATACGAGACCCTTGCCCTTTACGGTGAGGGTGATGGTTTCGCCTGCCTTGTACATCTTCTTGTCAGCTGCGAGACTGATGCTGCCCTCTACGGCTGGCACCTTCTTGCTGCTTACTCCGCTCTTGAGCTGGGTAGCCACCACGGAGATATCGTAGGCGTCGATGAGACCGTTGCCGTTGATATCGCCCTTGCTTACGTAGCCCTCGAAGTCCTTGTCGCCCCTGCGCAATCCGCAGTAGTTGAGGTAAGAGGTGAAGTCGTTCTCGTCGATGCGCCCGTCGTGGTTGATGTCGCCAGCCTTCTCCATCTTGCTGCCTGGAACCTTGAATACGTACATCTCGGCACCCGAACCCATTCCGCCTCGGGCTTCCTCTACGGTCATCCTGATGTACTGAGCCTCTGGGTTGCCCTGGAACTGGTATTCCTTTACGGCATTCTCGTTCTTCCAGTCGAAGCTTCCGGTCTCGGTCCAGTTGATGCCGTCGTTGCTGATGGCGAACTTGCCCTTCTGGATCTGTCCGTTGGTCTCGCGCTCAGAAGCCGGGAGATAGTGAATCTTCTCGAGCTTGGCGATGCCGTTGAGGTTGAGGGTTACATCGAATGGAAGCACTCCCTCCTTCTTGTAGTAGTCGGTGTGCCAGAAGTTCTTCTCGTTGAAGTCGAACATCTTCGAAACCTCCAGTCCTTCCCAGTCTTTGGCAGAGTTGGTGACTGTGATGTTGCGGATAGCTTCATCGAGAGGGTCCTTGATGGTATGCGCCTGAACGGTGGTCCATTCAGAAACGCCGTCCTTGTTCACGGCTCTCACCTGCACCTCGTAATCGGTTTCCGGCTTCAGGTTCTCGATGGTGAATTCGTTGCTGCGGATGGTGGAATGAATCACGCCATCCACCTTCACCTCGTAGTAGTCGGCGTTGGCCTGCTTGTTCCAGGTAGCCACCAGCTCGAATGCCTTGTTAGGGCTCTGGCTGTCCTTCATCGTTACCTGAGGAGCAGCGAGGGTACCGGTGGCGTGGAGCAGCACATCAGCATCATCCATCTGATAGCCATCCATGCGGAGCTCTACGTCGTTGGCAGTGATGTCGGTCTTCGCCAGTCGCACATAAACCATCGGATTCTTGCGGATATCCATCTTCTCGAAGTCGCTGCCCGGTGTGGCGAAGCGGTTGAGCTGAGGAGCCTCGTCGAAGAACCACGCATTTGCGGTGTTGCGGAGTTCATCGAGCGAATTCACCTGGGTCAGCTTCACGCTCTTTCCGCCAATCTTCGCCGCCAGCTTCTTAGGCATCTGGCTCAGATTGATGCGCAGCTCGGTAGCCTGGTTCTTCTCCTGACCCTGGAAGTGGCCCGTGGTCTTGTAGATATGTACGTTGAGACGGTCCTTCTGCAGGGAAGAGGTGATGTGGGTGGTGGCGTGCTCGCCCAGGCGGTAAAGCTCGGTCTTGCCGTCATCATCATAGAGGGCGTAATGGGTTTCGCCGTATGGATAGAGTTCGAAGATGCGCTGGGTGTTGTCTATCTGCGATACGTTGTTGTTAGGATTTACCATCGGGATGATGGCGCCTCGCTTCACGAAGACAGGCAGTTTCCAGTAGGGAGCCTCAAACTCGTTGATGATTCTTCCACCTTTATATATATGTCCGCTGAAGTAATCCACCCATTCGCCCTGAGGCAGGTAGATGCCGTTGCGGATGTCGTTGCCCTCCTTATCCATCTTGGTTTCCTTGTAGATAGGAGCCACGAGGAACGACGGACCGCACATAAACTGATACTGCGTTGCCTTGCCCAGGGTATAAGGATTGGCATCGTCGAGGAACATCGCTCTTACCAGCGGCTTGCCGGTTACAGCCTCGTGGGCTGCTGTGTAGATGTATGGCATCAGCTCTGATTTGAGCTTCAGATACCAGCGGTTGACGGAAGTAACCGGTTCGCCCAGGATATGAGGATACTTGGCATTGCTGCCCCAGCCATCCATGTTCAGACCCATTGCGGTGAAGGCCTTCCATTCGAATTCTCGCATGTTGACGATTGGATTCTTTCCGCCGAAGATACCGTCGTTGTCGCATGTGATGTTGGAGATACCCGAAAGTCCGGCTCCGATGAAGGTAGGGATGTGGAAGCGGATGTACTCCCAGTCGCCGCCCGTCTGGTCGCCCGACCAGACGGATGCGTATCGCTGTGTACCCGCCCATCCATCGAGCGAGATGATGAACGGGCGGGCATTCTCGCCATAGTAAGGCATGATCTGAGCCACGTCAGCCACACCGTTCAATCCGAAGGAATAGCCGTCGCCTACCCAGGCCACATCGGTCTTGAGCACTCTTACGCCAGCTGTTCCCACCTCCTTCACGATGTCGCGCTGCAGGAGCGCCTCGATGCTGTCTTTCGGATGCAGGTCTGACTGGGTCCAGAGTCCGATCTCCACACCGTGCTTGCGGGCGTAATCTCCGAATTTCTTCAGGTTCTGGATGTTGCCGTCCAGGGTAGTCTCCTGACCGTATCCGGCTCCGTATCCATCGTTTGGCAGGAACCATCCCAGCGGCATATCGTGCTTCACATATCGGTCGATTGCCGCACGTGCCGAGAACTGGTAGTTATTCTTCTCGCCATTCAGTGATTCCTTGATTCCGGTCTTGTCGCTGGCACTCTCCTTATACGTCTTTCCATCCTCGAACACCATGGTTCGGCCCTTGTCGGCCTCCTTCCAGTAGTCGCGGTTGTAGGCATTGAGATGTCCCTCGTAGAAGCCGAACTTAGGGAGGAGTACAGGGTTGCCGGTGAGCTGGTAATAGCCATCGAGCAGATCGGTAGGCTTTTTGCCCACCATGAAGAAAACGTCTAAGTTCCTGGATTCGTGAGAGAGTTCTACCTTTCCGTTTTGGGTAGAACCGAAGTCGTAGAGACCTGGCTTGAAGGTGTACCACATGAAGCCGTAGCCAGCGGTTGACCAATAGAATGGGGCGGGGGAAGCCACTCCGCCATCTACCCAGTTGTTGGTGTTGACGATTTCGATTTTCTCACCCTTGTGAGAGAATCTTCCGTTCTGTACGCCGCCACCGAAGAAATACTCATCCGGCTGTTCGCGCAGACTGAGGGTTACCTTTTCGGGGGTAAACTGTGCCGGAGCGCTTTGCTCTGCCACGGTCTTTCCGTTTTCGAGGTTGATGATTCTGAAGAGCTGGGTAGCCTTGTCGAAGATGACCTGTGCCTTGGTGGTAGAAAGGATGATGGAGTTGTCGTTCTCCTCTACCTTCACCTGCTTATGATTCAGGGCAGTGCGTGGATTATCCACCAGGATGCTCGCCTCAGGCTTTGCCTCGGGCGCTCTCATCACGCCATCGTTGTGATCTTCGAAGATACGGAAAACACTTTCGCCATAGAAATCTACGGCGACACGTTGCTGGTTGGCGAAGACAATCTCCACCAGCGTAGGATTGATTCTGAGAATCTGAACATCTCCCGTCTTCACGGTCTGGGCTGCCTTTTGGGCATCGGGAGCGGATGGAAGCAGGGGAGATGATGCTGTGTTGGTTGTGTTGGCAACCATAGGCAAGGTTACTGCCATTGCCATCAGGTTGCCAACAGATAATTTCTTATAAATATTACTCATTTTTTATTTATAGATTATTTTGAGAGTTTTTCGATAGTTACCGCCACACGCCCTGAAAGGGCAGAAGCTCCTAGCCCAGGGCATCGCCCTGGGTTATTATGGACGCAACCCTGTCGCCCTGTAAGGGCAAAAGCCTTCAAATACCAGGCAATATACAAAGCTTTTGCCCTTACAGGGCGCCTTGCTGATTGCTTGTATACCCAGGGCGATGCCCTGGGCTAGGAGCTTCTGCCCTTTCAGGGCGTCCTTGAACCACATTCGCTAGTTCTTCAGGGCGTGTGGAGCATACTTGCGAAACTTGAATCTCTAATTTCTATTCTTACAGTTTTTCGATGAATGCCTTCATCTCTGCCTCGTGTTCCTTCGCCTTGAGGAAAAGATGCCACTGGTTTTGGGCTCTTACGAGGTTGTGCTCAGGATACTTGCACTTCCAGTAGTGGTCGCCGTTGAGGTAATCCCAGAGGAAGCGGACTGCTTGCATGTATGGGAAGAGCTCGGCTGCATGAGGAAGCAGGGAAATCTCCAATGGAGAAAGGAAGGCTGATGCTGACTCCACATAGCCGCGGGTGAATGATTCGAAGATGTCCATGCGGAAATCTATCTTCTCGAACTCTGGAGAATCCTCGGCGATGGTATTGGCTGCCGTGCGGAGGAAATCGCCGTAATCGCTCACGAAGAGTGATGGCATCACGGTATCGAGGTCGATGACGCACAATACGCGACCCTCTTCATCAAACATCATGTTGTTGACCTTGGTATCGCAGTGGCAGACATGCTTCTGCAACTTACCCTCGCGGAAGAGACGCTGGCAGAGACACATCTCATCCATATAACTCTCTATTTCTGCGATGAAATCCTTTACGCCTTCTGCGCGTCCGGCACGGTCTTCCTTGACAGCCTGACGGAGCTGGTCGCGGCGCAGTTCCATATTGTGGAAATCAGGGATGGTTTCGCCGAGGCGGTCGGTGATATCGGTGAGCTGAGCCTCGAACTCTCCGAAGGTCTTTCCTGCGTAATAAGAACTTTCTGGGTTTACTGCCTCCTGGGTGATGGCACGAGGAATGAAGACGGAAATGCGCCAGTACTGCTGGTCTTCGTCTTTTACATAGGTCTTGCCGTTGCTCGCCTTGACGAAGGTGAGCACCTTGCGGTTGATGTCGTCAGCGCCCTGTTTTTCGAGCTGCTGGCGGATGTGGGTAGTTACTTCCTCGATATTATGCTGCAAGAGATCTACATCGGTGAAGATAGAGTCGTTGATGCGCTGGAGAACATAGTCTGGTGCATCATCTTCTACTGTTGTCACCTTGTAGGTGTCATTGATGAGTCCATTACCGAGAGGCTTTACCTCATTTACAGTTCCGGTGATATCGAACTGTGAGATGATAGGTTTGAGATCTTTCATTTTAGTTTGGTTTTAAATATATTTTTAAAGCTTTTGCCCTTACAGGGCGTAGTTTCTTATTGGATTTTTAACCCAGGGCAACGCCCTGGGTTGTTTGGATGCAAGCCTTTCGCCCTGTAAGGGCAAAAGCTTTGACATTATCTCAGGTCGATGACTTCTGCTCCTGGGAATTCCTTGCTGTTGAAGACGAAGGAATTGTTGGAAATGCCCTTTGCCTTGAAGCCGGAGATATCGATGGTGCTCCAGGTAGAGCCCTGGCGCATCTTTACCTGCGATGGCACGTGGGTGTTCTTGTTGATGGTGATATACATCTCTGCCACGGTGCGCTTCTGGTTGTTGGCAACGAGATGTACCTGATAGTTGCCGCCCACAGTCTTGAGGGTGCTCTTATATCCTGTCTTGTAGATGTGGATGAAGGTATAAGGATTCATCGACATCTGCTTGGCCTGGGTAGGGTTGCTCACGTTCACCTCGTTGGTCTTCTTCATATAAGTCCACTGGGTCTTGCCGTTATACCATACGATGGCTTCCGGTGTGCGCGCATTAAACTTGTTACCCTTGATGGTGATGGTACCGCTTGCCGAACCATACTTAGGGCTAGACAGCTTGAAGTTGGCGGTAGCACCCTTCTTGTTGCCGATGACGGCAGCGGTCTTGTCGAGCACCTGCTGGGCGGTCTGCGCCATAGTGCCCAGGCTCATCATCGCTGCGAAAGCGATAGCTAAAATCTTTTTCATATCCTTACTGTTTATTGTATTATTCAAATTATGAGTTTCTCAGCTGCATCAGCAATGTATTGAGCTGGTTCTCATCCTGCAGGAGTACCTCTCTTGGCTTACTGCCCTGAGCGGCTCCTACGATGCCTGCAGCCTCAAGCTGATCCATCAGTCTGCCGGCACGGTTGTAGCCGATGCTGAAACGGCGCTGAATCATACTGGTGCTGCCCTGCTGCGAGAGAACGATGGCGTGGGCTGCCTCCTCGAAATATGGATCCAGGTTGCGGGTATCTACGCTGCCGTTGCCTCCTACGCCGCCATCTTCGCTGGCTGGTTCAGGGAGTTCCATCGGTTCGATAGGACCAGGCTGGTTGCAGATGTATTCGTTGATGCGCTCAATCTCTGGTGTATCTACGAAGGCGCACTGTACACGCACCGGTTCGTTGCCGTTGAGATAGAGCATATCACCACGACCGATGAGCTGGTTGGCTCCCGTTCTGTCGAGGATGGTCTTGGAGTCGATGGCCGAAGTTACCTTGAAGGCAATACGGCCCGGGAAGTTCGCCTTGATGTTACCGGTGATGATGCTGGTGGTAGGACGCTGGGTGGCGATGATCATGTGGATACCCACGGCACGTGCCAGCTGGGCGATACGGGCAATAGGAAGTTCTACTTCCTTGCCGGCTGTCATGATCAAATCTCCAAACTCATCGATAATTACCACGATGTATGGCATAAATTCGTGACCATCAGTCAGTTTCAGTCTGTGGTTCACGTATTTCTGATTATACTCCTTGATGTTTCTGGCTCCCGCCTTCTTCAGCAGGTCGTAGCGGCTATCCATCAGCACACAGAGGCTGTTCAGCGTTCTCACCACCTTGGTTACATCGGTGATGATAGGCTCCTCCTCATCCGGAACGGCAGCCATAAACTTGTTGGTGATGCGTGAATATACGCTGAACTCCACCTTCTTAGGGTCGATGAGCACCAGCTTCAGCTCGTTAGGATGCTTCTTGTAGAGCAGGGAAGTGATGATGGCGTTCAGACCAACAGACTTACCCTGACCGGTAGCACCGGCAACGAGCAGGTGAGGAATCTTCGCCAGATCCACCATGAACACCTCGTTGGTGATGGTCTTGCCCAGCGCGATAGGCAGCTCCATCTTGGTTTCCTGGAACTTCTTGGAGTTCAGGATGCTCTCCATGCTCACGATGTTTGCCTTGGCATTAGGCACCTCGATACCGATGGTTCCCTTGCCAGGGATAGGAGCGATGATACGGATACCCAGGGCAGCGAGGCTCAGGGCGATATCATCCTCCAGGTTCTTGATCTTGGAGATGCGCACACCCTCAGCAGGCTGAATCTCGTAGAGAGTGATGGTAGGACCCACGGTGGCACGGATGGTCTTGATCTGTACGCCGAAGTTGCCCAGCACCTCGATGATCCGGTTCTTGTTGGCCTTCTGCTCCTCTTCGTCGATAGACACCTCCTGGTCGTCGTATTTCTTCAGCAGGTTGAGGGTAGGGTACTTGTATCTTGTGAACGGCTCCTTTGGATTGATAGGCGTATTGAGCACCTCGGCATTGCTTACGGTGTTGCTGGTAGCCTTCTCCTCTCCGGTAGCCACAGAGATATCCATTCCGATATGAGCCGAAGCGGCAGCGGCTGCAGCCATCTCCTGGCGCTCTCTTTCTGCGCGCTGGGCTCTGAGCTCACGCTGCTGCTGAATCAGACTCGGAGCAGCTACGTTCTTGTCTGCATCAGCCTGCTGGCTGTCATCGGCTGCGGCTGCATCGAGGTCGATTGGCGTGGTGGTCTTCTCATTTCCGTCCTTCTGCTCCTTGTCCATCTCCTGCTGCAGAGAACTTTCCTGGTTCTGGTCAGCCCCCTGGTCAGGAGTTGTCTCCTGAGCCTGAGAAGTCTCGGAGTTCTCATCCATCTCATCCTCCTCATCCTGCACCGTACCCTGGGCAGCATTGCGGTAAGCTTCATCGATGGCATTATTCTCCTCCTGCTTCTCCCTATGGTTGGTAATCTCGAATTTCACCTTATTAGATATATAGCCGATAGGGTTGAGAGCCTTTCTCACGATGGTGATGGTCTCGGTGGTGATATAGGTGAGGAATGCGATGGCCACGAAGAGAAGGATGGCGGTGAGTCCCGGAGGACCGATGACATTCTCCAAGGTCTGGACCACAAACATGCCGTGCTTTCCGCCCGGATTGAAGATGAGACTACCGAAGATAGGAGTGAGGAACTTGGCGAAGGTGACGGATGACCAGATCATCACCACCATCATGCAGAAGAACCACTTCCAGAGATTCACACGATAGACATTCATCAGCTGGAACCCCACCATCACCACGAAGCAGGGAATCAGGAAGGCAGGGAAACCGAAGTTCACCGCCATCAGCCAATAGGAGAGGATGGCTCCCATGGATCCGCAGTAGTTCTGGAACAGCTGCTGGGTGTTGGTCCATTCTCCGGGCTGCATGTTCTCCAGCAAGCTCTGGTCGGCAGCGCCCGTACTGAGGAAGGAAATCATCGCCAGCATCATGACGACAGCAACTACGAGCAAGGCGAGTCCGAGGAAGAAATCGGTAATCGTATTGTTGAAAATATATTGTAAACCAATGGCTTCGCTAAATGATTTAGTTTTGCCTGATGTTCTTTTCTTTGCCATTTTTCTATTTCTTTTTAATATTTAACTGCAAAATTAGCAAAAAAGATTGAGAAACGCTCCTTTTTTTCGGGATTTTTTGCTAATTTTGCAACTTGTAATGAATAAATAGCAGTAATGAAGATAATTTTCACTAGTTTCGAAAAGAAAACTATCAATAGCCTGCCTCGAATTCTCTTTCCTGGCAATATGATAGTGATAGATAAGGCTGAAGATACAGATGCCGCTGTAGAATATCTCCTGGGACAGGATATTCTGGGTGTGGATACGGAGACACGACCGAGTTTCTCCAAGGGTATGCACTTCCAGGTGTCGCTGCTGCAGGTGAGTACCCGCGATGTATGCTATCTCTTCCGCCTGCATCTCACGGGTATGACACCAGCCATCATCCGATTCCTGGAGGATAAAAAGGTGCCAAAAGTGGGATTGTCTTGGCATGATGACCTCTTGCAGTTGCATCGCAGATGCGATTTCAAGCCGGGATATTTCATCGAGTTGCAGGATGTGGCTAAGAAATTCGGCATCAAGGATATGAGCTTGCAGAAAATCTACGCCAACCTCTTCCATCAGAAAATCAGCAAGGCTCAGCGACTCAGCAACTGGGAATCCCAGGAGCTCAGAGAGGCTCAGTGCAGATATGCCGCCACGGATGCATGGTGCTGCATTCATATCTACGAGGAGTTCAACCGTCTCAGCAAGGCTGACGATTACGAGCTGGTAGAATTCTAGGTTGATGTATTCGATTTTTCGTAAAAGAGAGAATTGATAGAACTTAAAAGACTATATAATATAATAATGTATAAGAACGTATATTTAAAGAAAGGAAAAGAAGAATCTCTCAAGAGATTCCATCCATGGATATTCTCCGGCGCTATCCAGCGCATGGACAATGATATAGAGGAAGGTGAAACCGTAAGGGTTTTCACTTCTGCTGGCGACTTCATCGCCATCGGTCACTATCAGATCGGTTCCATCGCCGTGAGAGTGCTCTCTTTCAGCGATGTGGATATCGACAACGAGTTCTGGTGCGCCCGATTGGAGTCGGCTTACAAGATGCGTCTGGCGGTAGGTATCGCCGGAAATCCAGACAACAACACCTATCGACTGGTGCATGGCGAGGGAGATAACCTGCCGGGTCTCGTTATCGACTGCTATGGTCCTACTGCCGTGATGCAGGCTCACAGTGTGGGTATGCATGTATGCCGTATGGAGATTGCCAAGGCGCTGAAGCAGGTGATGGGCGATGAGCTGCAGAACATCTACTACAAGAGCGAGACCACCCTGCCATACAAGGCAGACCTGCGCCAGGAGAATGGCTTTATTTTGGGTGGCGATGCCGATGACGTAGCTGTGGAGAACGGATTGAAGTTCCATATCGACTGGCTGCGCGGTCAGAAGACCGGTTTCTTCGTAGATCAGCGTGAGAACCGCTCCCTGCTCGAGCATTACGCCAAGGGCAAGAGCGTGCTCAACATGTTCTGCTATACCGGCGGTTTCTCAGTCTATGCCATGCGCGGCAATGCCAAGGCGGTTCACTCCGTGGACAGCAGCGCCAAGGCGATCGAGCTGACCAATGAGAACATCGCTCTCAACTTCCCTGGCGACCCACGCCACGAGGCATTCTGCGAGGATGCCTTCAAGTATCTGGATGAGCACGACCAGCAGTATGATCTCATCATCCTCGATCCTCCAGCCTTTGCCAAGCACCGTGCAGCGCTGCGCAATGCGCTGAAGGGATATACCCGCCTGAATGTAAAGGGCTTGCAGAGAATCAAGAAGGGTGGAATCCTCTTCACCTTCAGCTGCTCTCAGGTGGTAACCAAGGATAATTTCCGCAACGCTGTGTTTACTGCAGCAGCCCAGGCAGGAAGAAAGGTTCGCATCCTGCACCAGTTGCATCAGCCAGCCGATCATCCTATCAACATCTATCATCCTGAAGGCGAATACCTGAAGGGACTCGTGCTTTATGTGGAGTAAGCTCTGACAGCGTAAAAAGAGTAAAATCTCTATGTCAGAGTATATACGATGAAGAATGTAGAGTAAAAATACAATGAAGAAATTTTCAATCATGATATGTCTGGTTTCAGCACTTCTGCTGGGAATGGCCAGTTGCGGCGATTCACAGCAGAAGCGACTGCGACTGAGCAAACAGGAGAAGGCCCGACTCGACAGCATCGACCGGGCTTCGCTCAAGGTGGGTGTGATGCCTACCCTCGATTGCCTTCCGGTATATCTGGCTTACGAGGACAGCATCTTCCTGAAGCAGGGAGTAACGGTACATCTCTATCGCTACAATGCGCAGATGGACTGCGATACAGCCATCGCCCGAAAGAGGGTAGAGGGTACGGTGACCGACCTGGTGAGAGCTGCCCGCCTGCAGAAGCAGGGTACACAGCTCTTCTATCCTGTCTCTACCAATCTGTACTGGCAGCTTATCACCAACCGCAAGGCGCGTATCTCGGAGCTGAAGCAGCTGTCAGACAAGATGATAGCCATGACCCGTCATTCTGCCACCGATTATCTCTCTACGCTTGTCATCGACAGCGTGAAGACCAAGTATGACGTATATCGCGTGCAGATCAACGACCTGAACATCCGCCTGCGCATGCTCCTCAACAATGAGATGGATGCCGCCTGGATGCCGGAGCCATACGCCACACAGGCAAGAATGGCTAAGCATGTGGCACTGGCGGATAGTAGAGACAAGAACCTCCAGTTGGGAGTGATTGCCTTCCGCAGCAAACTGAAGAGAGAACCCCGAAGAAAAAAACAAATCGACAGATTCGTGAAAGCTTACGACATCGCTGTAGATAGCATCAATAAGAATGGCGTACAACACTATGCCGCTTTACTGACCAAGTATTATGGTATTGATGCCCAAACCGTTAGCAATCTGCCAAAATTAAAGTACAGTCACGCTATGGAGCCTCGCCAGCGAGATCTCAAGGTGGCAGATATTAACAATTAAACAACTACAATTATGTCAGAAGAAGTAAATTTGTCAGAAGAGTCTAATAACCCAGAAGAAGTTCTGGATCAGGATTTTTTGTTGGAGAAGATTGACGAAATGCGTGATTTGATTCATCAGCAGCGTTTCGCCGAATGCAAGCCAATGCTTGTAGCAATTTTTGAAAATTGTCCGAACCATAAGCAGTATATGCGCCGTCTGATGCATGGTTTGCTGACAACCGTTCTCGCCAACATGAGCCTCTTGCAGCGCAAGAAGTTGCCTGATGATATGCTTGGCATTCTCAAGCAGTATGTCAAACCATCAGAGGAGCTTGATATCCCGGAAATGACACCCGAGGCTAGAACGAAGTTCGTCTTCGGCGCTGTTTCTGAGCTTGACCAGCTTCTGGAAGATATCGAGATGGATATCCGTTCAGAACAGGGTATTTTCAAGGATTTGAAAAAGCAGGGTGAGGCGATAGATATCAAGGAGGTGAAGCCAACCCTCGAGAAATTCGTTTCCCGAGAGGCGATGCTTTTCCTGAACCACGACCTCTCGAAGGAGGATCAGGACCAGGCTTCAGCCCGTCTGTATCAGGAGTGGGAAGAGTATCGCGAAAAGATCTTCGACAGATTTGTCTCTTCTGGATATTGGAATGATGAGGAACGTGCTGTTGTCAAAGACACCATCCTTTCGCCTACAGTTGATTCCTTGACCTCTCAGCTTCTGGTGAGTGCCATTACGCTCTCTGCCGCCACCGTTTTCGATATGGGTAAATTCACTTTGCTCTACGATATCTACCGCCTGGCAGATGACGATGAGGTGAAGGTGCGTGCCCTCCTGGGATGGCTGCTGGTTTCTACGAATTGCGGCTGCTACGAACAGCAGCCTGACTTCCGTAGTTTTGCCGAGCAGTTGACCGAGGATTG
>OIAZ01000179.1_pt1 | contig 14605 bp, 13 predicted proteins | sample 1580911 | NCBI WGS metagenome assembly OIAZ01 (sample SAMEA3882507, study PRJEB24775) | human gut metagenome | biome: human-associated habitat; feature: intestine environment; material: feces | place: Netherlands | collected 2009/2010 | reverse complement strand
GTCAGGAAATGGCTGCGAGAGCCGGATGTACGTTCTGGACTAATGACCCAGCTGTGAATCCAAGTCTCCCAAATCTGCCGTATATAAGCCAGATACGGTGCGAAAGTATATTTAATGGGACGTGAACGGCCAACATCACCATGATTGATGGCGGCCGTTTGCATATCCACACATGGCTTTGATGTCTCAGCTGTCCAGAGCGAAGGTGATGGAATCCCGTCCTAGAACCGCCGCGTACAGCACGCCGCCGAGCACGGCGGGAACGAGCGTGCTCGTCTGGTTCACTACGTTCACCACGGCCATCGCGCGACGCATCACATCCTCTCCATGGGAGCGGAACATCTGCGGCAGCGCCGCCTCCTCGGGCCTTTGTCATGACATTGTTCTGCAAGGACTGGCTGCTGCAGCAGCATAATGTGTGTTTTATTATTCGGCCTTGGCGGCTTGCTGGTCAATCCAATTGTTGACGTCGGTGACCGCCTCGTCAAGGGTTGCTTTGGCGGCTTTGTAGTATTTGGAATCTACAGGTTGACGATTTCCGCTCCGAATGGCCAGAGCGCGAGCTTGGCCATCTTGAACGATTGCAATCCGAACGGAATACCGATAATGGTGATGCAGTTGAGTACGCCGGCTCCCAGATAGCCGAGCGCCATCCACCAGCCGACCAGCACCACCCACAGGATGTTGGCCAAGGCAGAGCCGACTCCGCCGCCGTATTGCACGGTTTTGCCAAACGGCGTCAGGGTGAGTCCCGCCATCTTGAACGCTTGAATGCCGAGCGGGATGCCGATGATGGAGATGCACAGAATCAGTCCCACCAATGCCCATCCGATTGCGATGGCCAACCCACCAAGAATGATCCACAGGATATTGCCGAGAACTCGCATGATTTGCCCCTTTCCGATTCCGGTCGATGCCTCGCATGTCCGGCTTCACTATTTTGCCAGACATCATGACGGAAACACGAGACGCAACCCTTGGCTCGCCCCTGATTCATCCTCGGACCGCTACCCAGGCGAATCGTATGCGGTAAGCCCAATCCTTTTGTAAAGATTTTGTGTATTGTCGGGCATGCGTGGGTTTCACCGTCGATCTGAATGATGATAGGCTTCTCGATGTCTGCCGTACGAAGACCCATCAAGGAGATGCCATGAACCTGTATCGCTACGCGATGTTCATCGCACGCACCTGCCGTGGGTCGTTCGTCGGCAATGTTCTGTTTGCCAATCCACAAATGGCCCTATTCTCGATGCTGGTGTAGCGGGGACACGCCTTATGTCGGGATGTACCGATGGCCCATCCGCAGTCGACGTCGCATGAATCGCTCACCATAGCCATCAACTTACGCAAAGCCGCGAATCGTTTGCCGTATATGAATGCGGAACGGATGGCGGCTTTTCCTTTACCCCGGACTCATCGGTGTCCCCGCGTCTTGACACAAGTATGGGGCCGGATCGCCCACACATGCCGTTACCAACAGAAGGAAATGCTGTGACCTCACAGAAAACCGCGGAATTCGGGTCCGCCGCCAGTTCCGTAAAGCCTATTGATTCGCACGCCCGATTCATCGTCGTGGGCGTGATCGTCGTCGGCTCGTTCATCGCGCTGCTCAACCAGACCGTCATGTCACCGGCCTTGCCGGCACTGATGCGTGATTTCAATATCACCACCGGCACCGTGCAGTGGGTGACCAGCGTCTACATGCTGGTATCGGGCATCATGGTGCCGATTTCAGGCTATCTGATTGATAAATTCTCCACCCGAAAGCTCTTCGCCGGAGCCCTTGCCACTTTCATGGTCGGCACACTGCTGTGTGCCGTCGCGCCGAATTTCGTGCTGTTGCTCGTCGGACGCATACTGCAATCCGCCGGCTCCGGCGTGCTGTTGCCATTGGTCGCCGTAGTGCCGATGCTCGTCTATCCGCCGGATAAGCGCGGCACCGCCATGGGCATGGCCGGTATCGTCATGGCCGCCGGCCCGGCTATCGGCCCGGTTGTCGGTGGTCTGGTGATTGACAGTTTCGGATGGCGCCCGATGTTCATTGGCATCGCAATTGTGGCACTGGTCATCCTTGTCGGAGGCACGATGATGCTCAAGAACGTCGGCGAGTTGAAGAACCCAAAGCTCAACGTCCTGTCCGTGATCCTTTCGACCATCGCGTTCGGTGGCCTGCTCTATGGCTTCTCGTCCGCTTCCACGATGGGATGGGCCAGTCCGGTCGTCATTATTTCAATCGTCGTTGGTCTTGTGGCCTTCGTCGCATTCGTATACAAGCAAGTCAAGCTCGATGAGCCATTGTTGCGCGTTGACACCCTTGCCACCCGCAACTTCCGCAACTCCGCGATTCTGGTCACTCTGATTAACGCCGCAGTCGCCGCAACCAACGTGACGTTGCCTATCTTCATCCAGAATGTGCTCGGCCAATCCGCCACCGTCACCGGCATGGTCATGCTGCCCGCCGCGGCGGTCGGCATCATCCTGAGTCCGGTCGCCGGTGCCGCATTCGACAAATTCGGCCCGCGCGGCGTGGGCATCGGCGGCCTTGCGCTCATGACCATCTCTCTTGGTCTTCTCGGCACCATCAACACCAGGACATCAGTGCTGTTTGTCGCCGTGTTCTGCGCATTGCAGGCATCCGGTCAGGCTATCGCCAACATGCCGATCAACACTTGGGGCGTCAACGCTTTGCCGAACGACATGATCGCCCATGGCAACGCCATCGCCAACACCGGCCGCCAGATCGCGGCAGCCATTGCGACCTCGCTTCTGGTCACCGCAGAAACATCCGTGACCGCCTCGCACATGTCCCAGGGTGTGAAGTCCGCCACGGCCAGCGGCATCGCGTTCTCCTACCTGCTGTGCGCCGCCATCTCGCTGGTCGCCCTGATCATCTGCATCTTCACCGTCACCAGCCGTGCCAAGGAGAAGGCCGCACGCAACGCCAAGGCCTACGAGGCGCAAGCCTCCGCCGAAGTCGCGGCCGAAACCACTGAAGGCCAGCCCGCCGAGCATCACTACGCCGGCGCATACGTGGCCCCTGCCTCCTCCCTGTTCAAGCAGACCCAGGAACAGTCCATCAGTGGGATCATGGACGATCATCCCTACAGCTGCCTGGACAGCGATGACATCACGCATGTGGTGCGCGAGTTCATCCGCCTCAACGTTTCCAGCCTTCCCGTGGTGAACGGCGATGGCAGGCTCGTCGGCTTCGTCAGCGACGGCGATGTCATGAAATCGATTGCCACCTATGAATCCCGTACGGTTCCCACCGGCACCGGTTCGACGATGGTGGTGTTCGACGACGAAACCGTGGCCTCCAAGGTGCAGGCGCTCTCCGGCAAGAAGGTGATGGACATCGCCACGCGTAAGGTCGTTGCCGCCACGCCCGACCAGCATGTTGGAGAGGTGGCCCGAATCCTCGCCAAGAAGCAGTTCAAGAAACTGCCGGTGGTGGATGGTGATGGCAGGCTCGTCGGTGTGATCCGCCGTAAGTCCGTGATGGAACATGCCTTCGACGCGTTGTTCCCAAAGGATGATCGGTGATTCGGCGTCATCATCGCTGAATAGAATGAATGGAATATGAGGCTTCCCTTCTCACGGGGAAGCCTCATTGCTTTGTCCGCGGAGTCTTACGGCACCTGCGCAAGGGCAACGTCACGCTTTCATGATGCACTATTGAATAGTGTGTTCCTATCGTTGCATGGTGACGCTAACGCATGGCGTCACGATACTGAAGCCTGCCATCTAACGGCGGGTACGGCTCGTTGCTGGAGTCGTGCACGCATACGCGCGTCGGCGTGCGTATGCCGTGATGTGACCTTTGTAGTGGAATTGAAGAGTTGAGGGGCTTCTGCTGTTTTCGTGGGTTAGGTTCTTGGTTGTGGTAGGTCATAGGGCAGATCTTCAACAAAGACATAGCCGCACGCAAAGTGGTGCGTCACCGCGATACCTTCCAGCGTGTGCAGGACTATCTCATCAACAACTATGCAGCTCCCACGAATCTGTCGGGGATCGTCGACTATATGAAACATGGCGAAGGCGTGACGGTCAAACGTGAGACTCTTGCGAACTATGTCCGGCTGTTGGAGAGTGCGAAGGTCCTCTACAAATGCCCGCGATTCGATTTGCGTTCGCGCAGGTCGTTGAGAGGAGGGGAGAAGTATTATCTTGCGGATCCTGGCATACGATTCGCGCGTAACGCTGGTACGCGAATGAGTTACGGACCAGCCTTGGAAAATGCGCTGTACGTGCATTTGAGGTCGAAAGGCTACGAGGTGAGCGTGGGCATTATTGGTAAGCTGGAGTGCGACTTCATTGTGCGTAAGCGGGAACGGTACGCCTATGTGCAGGTGTCGATGAGTGTGCAGGATCCTAATGTTGAGGAGCGTGAATTCCGTCCGTTCACGAAGCTGGCTGACGGGTATCCGAAATACCTGTTCAGTTTGGACCAGCTGCCAATGCAACGTGACGGCGTAAGGCATCTCAACCTGATGGAGTTTCTACGCACGGACGGAGATCTCGACCTCTCATAGCGTTTGGTGGGTGCGATGGCGACCACTGCGACGATGACGATGGTTTTGCGCGGTCTCGCATTGTTTTTCTGCGTGGTTGGCCGCATTGCTGGTTCCTTTTTTCTTGTGCGGCTCTCATTTTGGACAAACGTTGCGAGTATGCAAAAAACACTTCCGAAAAACGATTTACCGGTGGAAATAGTGCGGATTATTTTGCTGTGAAAGGAATTTGTTTGTTATTGCGATGCTGGACGCGTCAGGATTCCATGGTATTTATGCTGGAGGGATAAACGTTTTAAGGGGGTTTGGATGGCGTATCGTGCGACGCTGAAGGATGTGGCTGCTGTCGCAGGGGTGTCTGTGACGACGGTTTCGCTGGTGTTGAATAATCGTCCTGCTCGCGTGTCCGAGGAGAAGCGCAGGGTCATTGCCGATGCGGCGAAGAAACTGAATTATGTGCCGAATCAGAGCGCGCGAAGCTTGGTGACCAAGCAATCCCAGTTGGTGGCGTTGATTGTGCCTGATATTGAGAACTTGTTTTTCGCGGCGCTTGCCAAGTGCGTGGAGGATGAGTGCGCCGCGCAGGGGTATTCGCTGATTGTGGCCAATTCGGATGATTCGCGTGAGTCGGAACAGGCTTTGCTGCGCAGGCTGACGTCACGTGGGGTGGATGGCGTGCTGCTGATTCCCGCGCGCGAATCCTGCGCGGCCGGTGCCGGCGCCGCGTTGCGTGAGGACGTGGAGCGTGTCACCTGCCCGGTGGTGCTCATCGACCGACTGACGCAATGCGGTTGGTGTGACGCGGTCGGCTTCGACAACTATCTCGGCGGTCGGCTTGCGGCCCAGTACCTGCTGGAAGGCGGGCACAAGCGCATCGGCATCGTGACCGGCGATGTGGCGGAGTCGAGCGCGGCAGACCGCCGTCGTGGATTCGCGGACGCGCTCGAACAGGCGGGGGAGCGGCTCGATCCCTCGTTATGCGTCGCTGGCGACTATCGTTTCGCCAGCGGTTACCGCGCGGCCGACCGGATCATCGACGGCGGTGCCACCGCGGTGTTCTGCTGCAACGACGTGATGGCGCTCGGCTTCCGTCAGCGTATGGCGGAACGCGGGCTGCACGTCACCGAGGACATGCAGGTGATCGGCTACGACAACATTCTCAGACGATTCGGATTGGGTTTGCGCATGACCACCGTCGAACAGAGCGTGGTCGATTTGGCCGCCGCCGGCTGGGGCATGCTGGGCAGTCGAATCGACGCCGTGGTGCGTGGCGATGGCGATTCCGGTGCGGGCCGTCCGTGGCTCGCCTCGCCGCAGGTGAAGGTGTTGACGCCGAAACTGGTGCAGGCCGCTTGCGCATAACGCGCATAACGCGTGCGATGCGTGTATTGCGTATTGCGCGTGTAACGTGGGGCGCGTATCGGAGAAAGGGGCGGTTTTCCGCCGCGACACGCACGTCGAAAGGATGATTTGGAAATCTTGATAAAACGTTTTATCATAATGTTGTGAGGTGATACAGAGACCGTACTCAACGCCACACAACAATTGCATAAAACATCGCACAAAAAAAGAACACAACAAAGGCGGCAGCCGCGCGGACGCGAACGGCCGTCACAGCCAATCAACGAGGAAGGCGCAATCATGAAGAAGCTCATTCTTGATCTCGATACCGGCGTCGACGACGCGCTCGCCATCTCCTACGCGCTGGGCAGCCCGGAAGTCGAACTCATCGGCATCACCGGCACCTACGGCAACGTGCTCGTGGAACAGGGCGTACGCAACGCGCTCGCCGTCACCGACCTGCTCGGCCACCCGGAAGTCAAGGTCTACCAAGGCCTGTCGCACTCCAGCACCACCGACCACTTCGAAGTGCTGCCCGTCTCCGCGTTCATCCACGGCGACAACGGCATCGGCGACGTGGACATCCCCGACTCCAACCGCTCCGTCGAAACCGAATCGGCCGTCGACTTCATCATCGACGCCGTCAAGACTTACGGCAAGGACCTCATTTACGTGCCGACCGGCCCGATGACCAACATCGAAGCCGCACTGAAGAAGGCTCCGGAAATCAAAGACGAAATCGGCCAGATCGTGCTCATGGGTGGCGCACTGACCGTGCCCGGTAACTGCAACGCCTGCATGGAAGCCAACATTTCGCAGGATCCGGAAGCCGCCGACTACCTGTTCCGTTCCGGCGCTCCGACCACTATGATCGGCCTCGACGTGACCCTGCAGACCCTGCTTACTTATAAGGAAACCCAACAGTGGCGCGACCTTGGCACCAAGGCCGGCAAGTTCCTGGCCGACATGACCGACTTCTACATCAAGGCCTACGAGACTACGTCCCCGCACCTGGGCGGCTGCGGTCTGCATGATCCGCTCGCCGTCGGCGTGGCGGTGGACCCGACCCTCGTCACCACCCTTGACATCAACATGAAGGTCGATGTGGACGGCCCGACCCGCGGACGCACCATCGGCGACGAAACCCGCCTCAACGACCCGGTCAAGACCATGAAGGTCGCCGTCGGCGTGGACGTGCCGAGGTTCCTCAACGAATTCATGACCCGCATCTCCGGCCTCGCCGCCAAAGCCGGGTGACCGACTGAGTGGCTGGCCAAGTGACCGACGGCAATCGCAATAATCGCAAGAAAGGAAAGCAATCATGAGCGCAACCGAAATTCTCTCCGCATTGGATCGTATCCACGGCACTGTGTCCGTGATCGGTTCCATGAACGCGGACTACACCGTCACCGCACAGCGACTGCCCGGGCCGGGCGAGACCATCACCGGCGGCCCGCTACAGCTGCTGCCCGGCGGCAAATCCGGCAACCAGGCCGCGGCGGCCGCACGCATCGGCGCCACCGTGCAGATGTTCGGCGCGGTCGGCTCCGACAACAACGCCGATTTCCTGCTCGGAGCACTCGGCGAAGCGGGCGTCAACACCACGCACGTGCGCCGCGTGCTCGGCCCGTCCGGCACCACCGTCATCACCGTGGACGCGCACGGCGAGAACACCATCGTGTACTCGCCCGGCTCCAACGCGCAGGTGACCGTCGACTACGTCGAATCCGTGCGTGACGCGCTGACCCACTCCACAGTGCTCGGCCTGTGCCTGGAAAGCCCCATCGAAACCGTCACCGCGGCCGCACGCATGTGCCACGAAGCAGGCGTGAAGGTGCTGCTCAACGACTCGCCGTTCACCCCGTCCCTGCCGGCGGAACTGATTGAAGCATCCGACATCCTGCTCGTCAACGAGCATGAAATGGCGCAACTGCTCGGCATCGACGAGCCGGAGAACGACGATTGGGATTCGTTCGACTGGTGGCACGCGCTTGACGAACTGCGCGGATTCGGCTTCGAACAGGCGATCGTGACGCTTGGCGGCGACGGTTCCGTGGTGCTCGACGGCACCGCGGACGATCCGGAACACCGCGTCCAGCGCATCGCCCTGGTACGCGTCAAGGCCGTCGACACCACCGGCTGCGGCGATTCCTTCATGGGCACCGTGCTGGCCGGCCTGGCATCCGGACTGGCGCTGTCCGAAGCCGCCGAACTCGCCTCGTACGTTTCGGCGTACGCGGCCACCGGCTACGGTGCGCAGGCGTCCTACGGCAACGCGGCGCAGATCCGCGAGGCGTTCGCGTCCGCCGAATAGTCCGCGTCTGCCGAATGGTTCGGCAGCCCGTAATCTGATTTTCCCCAAACCATTGGCGTTGGTATGTGCCTTCTGCGTCGATGGTTTGGGGATTTTTTGATGTTGCCGACGGCAGTTTGGAGCGGTATGGTGAAACGCTTCCGCAACGGCCGCGTGCCGTGGGCACCCGCATTGTTATATTGGAGTTTGGCTTATTTTCACATATCGAACAATTGGGAAGGCAAGCATGTCGGCGATTCTCGAAGGCACTCCGGATAAGAAACTGGCTCTGGTGACGGGTCGCGCGTACCCCGAGCAGGCTCAGGAAACCGCAAAATACCTGGGAACCGACGTACTTGAGACCACCGCATACGATTTCGCCAACGGCGAGATGTACGTGCGCTACACCGAGCCCGTCCGTGGCGCCGACGCCTTCGTGATGCAGGCCCACACCGAGCCGATCAACAAGTGGATCATGGAGCAGCTCATCATGGTGGACGCCATGAAGCGCGCCTCCGCACGTTCCATCACCGTGGTCGCGCCGTTCCTCGGCTACTCCCGCCAGGACAAGAAGCATCAGGGCCGCGAGCCCATCACCGCACGCCTCATGTTCGACCTGTTCCGCTCCGCCGGCGCAGACCGCATCATGACGGTCGACCTGCACGCAGCCCAGGAGCAGGGCTTCTTCGACGGCCCGGTCGACCATCTCACCGCCATGCCGATCCTGCTTGACTACGTGCGCAACAGCATGCCGCTGGAGAACACCACCATCGTGTCCCCGGACGCCGGCCGCATCAAGGTTTCCGAACAGTGGGCCGCCAAGCTCGGCGGACTGCCGCTCGCCTTCATCCACAAGACCCGCGACACCACGCGCCCGAACCATGCCGAGGCACACGGCATCATCGGCGACGTGAAGGGACGCGACTGCGTGGTCGTCGACGACATGATCGACACCGCCGGCACCATCTGCGAGGCCGTGCGCACGCTGAACAACGCCGGCGCGAAGTCCGTGACGCTCGTCGCCACCCACGGTCTGTTGTCCGGCCCGGCCGTGGAACGCCTGAAGAACTGCGGCGCACGCGAAATCGTCCTCACCGACACCGTTCCGGTGCCCGAAGAGAAGCGCCTGCCGAACATGACCGTCCTGTCCGTGGCCCCGCTGCTGGCCGCCGGCATCCGCTCCGTGTTCGAATCCGGCTCCGTTTCGACGCTGCTCAACGGCCTGCCCGAAGACATGCGCCCGCGCAACATCTACGCCTGATATTTCGCGCGATTGCCATACGGCTCTCGCGACATTTCAGGATTTATTACGATTTTTTGCGATTAAGCCCCGCTTGCGAGCGGGGCTTTTTGCTTGCCTCCGCACGTGATTTCGCACCCGGCAGACGCCGTTTCGATACGTCGCGGCGTCGGGGTAGCCTGTACAAGTTGCCATCAATCGTGTCCATATGTTCATTGCGACTTATCGATGCCTGAAGGCAGCACGCATACACACTCCTGCCATGGAAGGTCCATGGCCGATAGTCCGAAGGAGGTGGGTGATGTCTGCGCATAAGTACGAACTGATGTTCATTGCTGATCCTGAGCTGGATGAGCGCGGTCTGAAGAAGCTGACCGAGCAGTATCTGGAAACTGTCACCAAGGAAGGCGGTGCCGTCGAGAACATCGACATCTGGGGCCGTCGCAAGCTTGCCTACGAAATCGCCGGCAAGACCGAAGGTAACTACGTCGTGGTCAACTACTCCGCTGAGCCGGCCACCAGCGACGAACTCGATCGTCTGCTGAACCTGAACGAATCCGTCATCCGTACGAAGATTCTTCGCAAGTAAGTAAACCAAGCTTTCTAAGCTGCAAAGTAAGTAGGTAACGACATGGCAGGTGAAACTGTAATCACCGTGGTGGGCAACCTCACGGCCGATCCGGAAATTCGTACCATTGGCAGCGGCGCCGCCGTCGCCAGCTTTACGATCGCCTCCACTCCGCGCACTTGGAACCGTAACTCGAACCAGTTCGAAGACGGTCAGGCCCTGTTCCTGCGCTGCTCCGCGTGGCGCGACATGGCCGAACATTGCGCGCAGAGTCTGTCCAAGGGCATGCGCGTCATCGCGCAAGGCCGTCTGCAGCAGCGTTCCTACCAGGCGCAGGACGGTTCCCAGCGAACCGTCATCGAGATGCAGGTCGACGAAATCGGCCCGTCCCTGCGCTACGCGACCGCCCAGGTGACCCGTCAAAGCTCGTCCGGCAACGGAGGCTTCAGCGGCAATCGCGGCGGCTACAACAACGCCAACAACAACGGCGGTTTCGGCGGCAACAACGGCGGATATCAGGGCGGCTCCAGCTATGCTGGCGGCGCCGGATATCAGGGTGGAGCCTCCGCTCCGGTCAACGCCGCTCCCGCACAGTCCGCTCCGGCCTCGGACCCGTGGTCAAGCTCGGATAACTCCGGCTCGTCCTTCGGTTCCTTCGGCGCGTCCCAGTCCTTCGGAGGTTCCTCCGAATTCGGCGGCGACAGCGACGAACCGGAATTCTGACGGACCGAACCCCATCCGCAACATAGGCGAACAGCGAAACAAGCAGCTTAATCGCAGTATTTCCAGATTTTAAGGAGAACATCAAGATGTCACGCAAGAGGCCGCAGCCGCCGGTCAAGCCGTTTAAGAAGAAGCCGAATCCACTGAAGGCCGCCAAGGTCACCGAGATCGATTACAAGGACGTCGCCCTGCTGCGTAAGTTCATCTCCGATCGCGGCAAGATTCGTTCCCGTCGTATCACCGGTGTCACCGTGCAGGAGCAGCGCGAGATCTCCAAGGCTATCAAGAACGCCCGCGAGATGGCCCTGCTGCCGTACGCCACGTCCGGCCGCTGATCTTAGAGAGGTTTGAACAATGGCTGAAACTAAGGTTATTCTCACCAAGTCCGTCAACCACCTGGGTCACCCGGGTGACGTCGTGGCCGTCAAGTCCGGCTACGCCCGCAACTACCTGTTCCCGCAGGGCCTGGCCTTCGCTTGGTCCAAGGGTGCCGCCGCCCAGATCGAGGCCATGAAGCGCGCTCGTCTGGCCAAGGCCGTCGCCACCCGCGAAGAGGCTGTTGCCGCCAAGGAAATCATCGAGGGTTCCACCGTCGAAATCGCTGCCAAGGTCTCCGAGTCCGGCAAGCTGTTCGGCGGCATCTCCGCAGAGAAGATCGCCATCGCGCTCTCCTCCAAGGTTGAGGTCAACCCGAAGAACATCACCGTTGAGCCGATCAAGACCACCGGTGACTTCCCGGCAACCGTCGCCCTGCACCCGGAAATCACCGCCAACTTCTTCGTGAAGGTCGTCGCTGAGTGATTTCGCCCCATTCACCGCTCGACGTCCTTACGGACCGGCGGTGAATGACTTCAGGCTGAAACACGTCTGAGCTTAAGCATCGAAAATCCCCCGTACCGATTGGTGCGGGGGATTTTCCTATATCCGCTCTTTAGCCGGCATCAGTCCTCATCGTCAATCGTGACGCTGAGCTTGCCATCCCTGATGCTGAAGCTGCCGTTGACGGTGAAGTGGGTGCTGTCGTCCTGAGACTCCCACGAATCGTCGAAATTCTTCTCTTCATACGTGCACTTCGCCTTGCCCTGCCGGGTGGAGAACGTGCCGTAATCGAGATCGATGTCGGACAGCTTCGGATAGACGCTGATGGACCACGCGAAGTTGCGGTAGTAGTCCTCGTCGTACAGGTCGAAGCCGAACGGGCAGCCTTCCGGCGCGTAGTCGGTGGACTTCGCGCATTCGTCCAGCTTGGCGTTCACGGCCTTGCTCAAGTCCTCCTTAAGCTTGGCCGTAGGCATGATCTTGAGATCGGCGGCATCGGAGTCCGCGTTCGTGCGCACCATGGTGATGCCGCTGCTGACATACCCCGACTTGCCGATCGACACCTTGTACGAACCCGGGTAGACGCGCAGCGTCCACGTGCCGCTGTCCGACTTCTCCGCATTCTTCGCGGTCACGTCAACACCGTTGACGGACAACGATTCCACGGCATTGGGCACCGACACGGTGATGGTCTTGAGCAGTGGGCTCGAGATCTTCCAATTCGGGAACAGCAGGAACTTCGACCCGTCCTTGTTGATGGTGAGCGAATCGTTGACGTTCTTGCCGTTCAGCGAATACGTCACGTTGACCTTGGCCACGCCTTCGACGGTTTTGACACTATCGATATGCGGATTGGCGATCGTGGCGTTGTCGGCCTTCGCCACGGCGTCGGACAGCAGCTTGAGCTGGTCCTTGCCCACCTGCGGATCGGCGATGCCATTGGCTTTGCCATACTTGCCGTCGGCAATCGCCGTCAGATAGCTCTGCGCCACGGATTTCGCGCTGAAGACGGTCGAGTTGAGCACACCGTAGACAATGCCCAACACAATCAGGGCACCGATCACGATGCCGCCGATAAGGATCGTCTTCTTAGTTTTTGGGTCGAGCGGTTGACCTGCCCCCGGAGCTGCGACCGGCATAGAAGCCGCGCCTGCTGGCGATTGCGGCAGCGGCACCGCACCCGTTGCCGTGTTGCCCGTTGTCGTATTGGGCATGGACGTCGGGGCGACCGGTTGTGGAACGGCCTGTGAAACAGGCGTTGCGGTGGGCGCGGGCATTGGCGCAGCCGGCGTCGCGGGCTGGGGGACCGATGCGGCCGGAGCTGCCGGAGTAGTTGGATTGGCCGGCTGTGCGGCAGCCGAAGCCGTCGGCATGGTCGCTGTTGCGGTCGTGGCGCTCGCCGTGGCAGAGGTCTTCTTCATGCCGTAGGACGGATCGCAGGACTTGACGTAATCGACCACGTTCTGCGGGGTCTGCTGCACGGTGCCACCGACGATGATCCGCCACATGCCCGGCAGGGACGCCACCAGCGTCGGACCGAACGTCATCGCGGCCACCTCGATTAGGAACGCCCAGATGCCGGCGACGAGGAAATACCACATCGGGGTCGTCATCGACATGCTGGACGAGGCGTATCCCGCCGCGAAATAAGTGAACAGGAACTCCGCGGCCAGCCAGAACACCATCGCGGCCACCGGAGCCTTCCACGTATGCTGCCAGCCCGCGTAATACGGGTCGTACATATTGCGCGCGGTCTCACGCAGCGCGATATAGAACGTGGCAAGCAGGAACAGCACGAAGCAGATCCACAGAATCCAGCCATAGTGGCTGAGGGAGGACACGTTGAACAACGTGATCGTATGGACGCTGTAGCTGGACGTCGAGAAGGCGATGCCGCCGAACGAGGACAGCGAAATCAGCATAAGCGGCAGAGCCGGGAACAGCAGCGGAACCAGCAGCAGACCGCCTGCGCCGAGATGGTTCGCGGCGGACATGGCGATCGTCGCCACCAGGCCAAGCACCAGGAACAGCACGCCGTAGATCGCAAACGATTCGACCAGCGTGCGCACGAAGCCACGAGCGCGATGCGCCCAACGCCAAGCGGCGGAGAAGACGTTACCCGAATCGCCCGCATACTGTGCCAACGCGTAGCCGGCCAGCGCACCGGCCGTCGACAGCAGGAACGCCATGCAGAACGTGCGGAAGGACACGCCGGAAAGCGACGCGGAAGCGGAATAGTCGCTGTAGGAACCACCCACCGTCACCGGGAAGATGGCGGCGAAGACCAGCAGCACCAGGCCGGACAGCACGCCGACGATCAGCGAGCTGATGACGCCCGTCCACTTGAAACGAAGCGCGAACCTGCGTGCCAGCATGTATGCGCCGAACGCGGCGCCGATCGCCAATGCCACGCCGGGCAGTCCGACCGGCAGCGTCACGCTGACGTGCGAGGCGTCAATGCCGAGATTGCTCAGCGAGAAGCCCTGGGAGCTGGTTTTGAGATTCAGCGAACCGCCAACGCCGAGCGTCATCACGGTGAAGAGAATCTGGAAGAAATTCGGGCCGGAGCCGGACACACCGTTGTTGCCCAGGAAGGAGGCGGTGTCGGAAAAGCCCGGAATGCCGGCAAGCCCGTTGCTGGCCGCGGCATTGCCCATGAAGAAGACGATCGATGCGAGCAGCGCGAACACCACGCTCGCGCCGAGACCGATGCCGAGGCTGGCGCCCATGGTCTTCATGGACTGCGGTGTGGTCAGCGCGGTGATGGTGGGATCGGCCGCCGGACGGGCGATTTGCTGGGTCGGCTGGCTTGGCTGCGGCGCTGCTGCCGGCTGCGGGGCCGGGGACGGCGCATACTGGAACTGCTGCGTCGGCGCGGCCTGTGGTGCCACCGTTTGCGTTGCCTGCGCCTGAGCGGTCGGCTGTGCTTGCGCCGCCGGTTGCGGTGTGGTGGGCTGCGGGACGGTGGTTTGTGGAGCTGCCGGTGCGGCGCTATTGGGCAGTGGGACGGCAGCGGTCGGCATCTGCGGGGCCGGTGCCATGTGCGGCGCGGAAGACAGCATGGTGCCGTCATCGGATTCCGGCGCGGCCGGCGCTTGCGGTGCCGCCGC
>OIAZ01000173.1_pt1 | contig 15028 bp, 6 predicted proteins | sample 1580911 | NCBI WGS metagenome assembly OIAZ01 (sample SAMEA3882507, study PRJEB24775) | human gut metagenome | biome: human-associated habitat; feature: intestine environment; material: feces | place: Netherlands | collected 2009/2010 | reverse complement strand
TTCACCAGATACCAGCCTTCTCCGTTCACATTGACCGCCTGGCTCGTATTTGCCTGCTCCGTAGTTACGGTCAGGCCAGTACCATCAGGTCCTGCCGGCGGAGTAATTCCAGCCAAGGTCTTGGCGAAGACACGGAGCTGATCCGCAGTGAACGTCGCCACATAGGCGGCTGGATTATCCTTGTACTCTGTCGGGATGCCGTTGTGGCTTCCATCAGCCACATCAGCAGCGGTGGTCACAGCTCCCTTCCATGCGTCAACCGTTTTCACTTCGACCGAGCCATCGCCAGGATTCTCAAACATGGCAAACTTGTATGGCGTGTACGTATGGCCTTCCTGTGCGTGGTTAACTTGCAGCAATGGAGCATCATCAGCCTGTGCGGCGGCGACGCCGATGGCCATGCCGCTCAGCAACGTTGCCGCGGCGGCCAGCCCTGCGAAAAGCTTCCTCATCTTCATGAGAATCTCCTCTTCCTTGATTGTTGGTTACTGTTTTCTGCAATCGCGGGAGGCGGGAACCCAACGCGCCCCCGCGATCCGCAAATCCTGTGTTATTCAGCTGAGCCGCTTCTTACGTCTCCACTGGTCGGCCGCAGCGACGGCGAGCAATGCCAGCACGCCAACTCCGCCGGCCGCAATCTGCCACCATCGTTCCGCACCCATGCGGCCCGTCAATGGCAGTGACGATGCCGAAATGTATTGGTTGGTGAACAGCATTGGCTGGGTCTCGTCCCAATTCGAACCAGCGGCACCATAATCGGTTTTCAGCTGGGTCACGGATTCGACAACGGCCCTCCATTCACCGGACGTTCCGTCTTTCATCACGGACACGACCACCCGGTATTCCGCCTGCGAGTAATACATTGCGGAAGCATTACCAGCGTTCTCCGTCACAAGATATGTGTACTCGGCTTCACCTGCGTCATACGTGATGTCGCCGAAGTAAGCAACGTGATCGTCAGACGAATCGCGTTTCACCGTCACCGTGCACGCCGACTGGTTCTTGCAGGAAGCTGGCATCGGCGCGTCTGGATTGGAATCGTCTGCCTTCAGCTTGAAAGTGAACTCGTCGGAATCCTTCCAATCGCGGCCGACCAGCTCCTTCTTCACGCCAATTGCGTTCTTCAACGTGGCCGTCTTCAACGTGTTGGTGATGACTACTGTGGCGTTCTGCGATGCCGTGGATTCCGGCACCGTCACCGCATTGCCGTCAGCGAGAGCACCATTGCCGACTTTGTGCTGGTAGGAGGCCTGCCACTGATGGTTCTCCGGTTCGGTTTCCGTCACCGTGTACGTTTTCGCGGCACCGGCCGGAATGATCACATCCGTGGACCAGTTTCCATTCGCATCCGACTTCAACGTGACTGTCTTGTAGCTATTGCCACCTTGCTTGATATCCACCGTGATGCTTTCCGGCTTGTCACCGTCTCCACTCCACTGCTTTTCGATATGCAGCGTCGAGGAAACCACCTGGATCACCGGATGCGGATACGGATTGCCGCCGCATGCATGATCCACGCCATCGGCCGAGTACGCCAGGCACGCGGAATCGTTCGCATGGAAACCCGGCTGGTTCGAGGACGTGGCGTTTCCCGGCAGATCGGTGTTCGCGTCACCCTTTACGCCGTCATATCCATCCTTACCGGCGTTCAGGTTGGCGGCATACTCGTCATACGCTTTCTGCGTGGGTTTCACGTTGTATTCCAGCGTGTATGTCACGTTGTTGACCAGAGGCTTCAGGAATGCGACCGTGAATTTCTTCGTGCTCGCGTCATACGTCAAGGTGTAATCGACATTCTTAGTCAAGGAGACCACCTTGCCGGAAGCATCCTTGGCAACGACCTTGTAGTTGCTATCCGCAAGCTCGACATAGCCGGAGAGCGTGTCCTCCATGGTCACCTTGGTGTATGCGGATGTGGTGGTCTCGCTCTTCTGAATCTCGTCGAAGATGGCATTCAGCTCCGAAGCGTTCGTCGCGCTTTTATAATAGCCGGCTTTGATATTCCCTTCACCGCGCTGGTTGTATTTCGTTGCCTTTGGGAAATTGCTGGACACCGCGTGCATGAACTGGTTCTCGTTACCTTGGATCGAGGAGGGATCAGCACCGGAAAAAACACCGATGGAATACACCGTGGCGCCACCATCTTTCAATTCCTTGGCAGCTTCGACGGCCTTATTTGCCACTTTACCCTCGAAGCCACTAGACGATGTAGGCGAACCATCCGTGAAAAAGATAACGACCTTCTTCGCATCGGTTCGAGCACTGCCCATCATCTTGGCCGCAAGATTGAATCCATTGTCGGCTCGGGTGGCGCCAGCGGCTTTGAGTTTGCTGACTTTGTTCTTCAGACCGTTCATATCCGCAGTCAGATCGCTAACGATTTGGGAGTAGTTGTAGGTGTACCCACCACTTCGGTACGTGTCATCCCCGATTTTGTCCTTTTCGTTGCCGGCGAACTTCACCAGTCCAACGTGAACCAGTTCGGAACCGGCCTCCGTATTAGTATTCGCAGCTTCATCAAGAAATGCTTTAACCGCTTTTTTCAGTGCGTCTAACCGCTTGTTCTGATCCGTCTTACTCATCGGATCGTCCATCGAACCGGACACATCCAGCACCAGCGTGAAGTCGATCGGCTGGGTGGTGGTGACCGTGGTGCTGCTGGCAGCGCCCTTCACATCCACGTTCACGGTGTAACTGCCATCATCGTTCTTCTTGATGCGCTTATGCTTCTCCGGAGCGCCCAACTGAGAACCGGTCTCGTTCTGCGCAACCGACTGCGCCCGATTTGCTCGCGCAATCGGTTGAGCGGACAACGTAACTGGCTGCTCATCAGGTTGTTCAGATTGTTGTTCAACCTCCTGCTCAACCCACTGCTCAGTCTCTTCTTTCGTTTCTTGTTCCGTTTCTTGTTCGACTTGCTGGTAAGCCTCTTGATCTGACGGCTGCTCTTGCTCTGACGGCTGCTCTTCTCCCACCATCAAATTTTGTTCCACCGGCTGTGAATCCTCTTGCCCAGATTCTTGCAATACCGGCTGCTCGATTTGTTGTTCCAAGGCTCCCGTGGCATCTTCCGCCGCCGCTGACGAAGCAGTGACGCACCCCACGCCGGCGAGCATTGCGACCGTCGCGACGGCCGCAATGACACGACGCGTGAACAGACCTGTGCCCCTCGCCCTGTTTCGCTCAAAGACGTGTCTCATACGTCAACCCCCTTGTACCGTTAAGCGATCGGGGAAATACCTTCCTCCTTCGACCGGTATATTTGATGCGTCTTCGCTTCACATACCGTCCGACAATCGCTTCGTTGCCTAAACCTTAAGGAGAAAAACAGAGGGATACATACCCTCCCAACGAGGTAATCAAGGGGATATACTTTCCTTGAAATCGCACATATCATCGCGATTCTAGAGTATTCTTGCCCCCGTAAATCGCGATGCAAAAACTATAAGCAAACGTTGTCATGCCTCTTTCAGAATTTTCCCCGACAAAAAAGCATCTGTCAAGTGCAACATTAACGCCATCAACCCCTAGTTGCGCTTTGGCCACCAAGCGGCATGCCTACGGACATACCACGGACAGCGGAGCAGCCAAACCAACAACAAACCGACCAGCAACGTGGCAGCTGACACCACGCCCGCAATCACACGCACATCTTTTGCCGCATCATCCTCCGCGGGAATCTCTTCGGGAATGGCGGAACGTAATGCCGAAACCAACAGACGATGCGTATTCACACCGTACGGAGTGCATGTCATCAACGTGACCCGATCCTCGCCAGAGGTAATCTTCAATTGCGATGTGTCGTTAGGTTCGATTTCGGTAATACGATCCACCATATAGCCAAGCGTATGGCCCATCACATCGATATAGAAGTAATCACCAACCCGTATCTCATCCAAACGCGTAAACATTGAGGCTTCAACCAAACCCCGATGTCCGGTAATCACCGCATGCGTATCCTTGCCACCCACCGGCAGACTACTGCCATACAAATGCCCCGCACCGGACGCAAGCGTCTGCTCCGACGTGCCATGGTAGATCGGCAAATCCACAGAAATCTTTGGAATGCGGATGGAACCCATCACGCCATCGCCAGTATCCAGCAAACGCTGGTATTCCGCGTCTTTGGAGCTAGCGGAATCCTTGTTACCATCGCCAGTGGCGTCTGCGCCCGTCGAGCTGGAACCGGAACCGTCGCTGGAGTCGGACTGATTGTTGTTGTACAACTCGGCGAGCGGATCCTCAGCCTCGCCAATCACCGGCTGCCCCGATTCGGCGAGACGCTTGTTGTACGCCCCAGCTGCGGCGAATGCCTCGTCGGCCTGCGGATACGGCCAGCCCGCGACGCTCTGCTCGGAACGGGCGGACGTGCTCGCCAGCTTTTGCGCGGACTGGTATTGCAGCACTTTCGGGAAAAGACCAATGCCGATTGCGGAGAAAATCAGCACCGCCGCAAGCACGCGCATGGCAATGGACTTGTTGCGATCCGCGCGACGCTCGCGCATCGCTTCGGACGCGTCGGTCGCCTCCGCGAAAGTCGGGAGGGTGTAGGTGCGGGTGTTGCGCGTGGTGTCGTGCGAACCGCGCGAGCCGTCGTTGCCATCGTGCGAATCGCCATAAAAATCGTCGGCGCGTAAGTCCTTAATTTGCTGCGGACCGTCGCTTCTCGACCCGCCGCGCGCGCTCCCATGCGGAAAAACTGCCATCAGTCTTGCCCCCTTGAACTGCCAGCCATAGGGAACATTATATTGCACTCCGCCCGCGTGCCTTCTTCCCTGACGATTCCGATAATGTCGGTCGAACTTGGACGGTCTCCGGCCACAGCTCTGAGCGAACCACGTTTTACGCAAATCATGGGTTAGGACTTACGCAAATCGTGGGTTAGGTTTTATGTAAATCATGGGTTAGACCCATCAAAACCCTTTGCAGGAGGCCAAAATTAGCATTTTCGCCAAGAGCATCTCTAACCGAGTCTATCCATGGTCAAACTGATGGGTCTATCTGGCTTATAGATGGCGGATTTGGGGCTTTGCGGAAAGGTATTTCGCTTATAGATGGCGGGTGCTAGACGAGAATAGGCGGTTCGGGGGTATGATTTATACCCCCGAACTGGCAAATGGGGCGAACCACCCGCCATCTATAAGCTAGATAGCATTTGGCGGGCGGGTGGTGCGCGCGCGGCGGACGAGAACCGGGGGTTGGCCGCCTCGCAAACGCGACCGACCCCCTTAATGTCGTGAAACGTGCTATATGTGGCAGATTCGCCCTTCATAAGAAAACGATTTGCGTTATGTGTGGCAGGTTCCTTGAGCAAATCCAGACCTAGGGGGTAGGAATCATGCCCCCTAGGTCGGTTTCCCCGAAGAAACCTGCCACAGATAGCGGAAATCACATTCTTCAACCTCCGGTCACAATGGCTCACTAGGCTCGACGGTATGACGCAAGAGCTCGTTTCATTGACTATCATCATGGCGGTGGCGGCCGTCAGCCCGATTATGGCGCAGCTGATCCCGGGAAGGTTCATTCCACAAACCGTGCTGCTGCTCGCCACCGGAGCCGCACTCGGCCCGTACGGACTGGGCGTGATCGAAGTAAACGACGCCGTGAAACTCTTGAGCGAGCTCGGCATGGCATTCCTGTTCCTGCTCGCCGGCTACGAAATCGACCCCAAACGGCTCGCCGGACATCAAGGAAAAGTCGGACTGCTTACATGGGTGATCACGCTGGGCCTCGCTTGGCTGGTCGTGACATTCCTTCCGTTCTTCGCCAAGCAAGGTATCAACGGCATCGCCACGGTAATCGCACTTACCACCACCGCGCTCGGCACGCTCATGCCGATTCTCAAGGAACGCAGCCTCGAAGGCACCCCCATCGGCGACGCCATCATCTCGTACGGAACGTGGGGCGAACTTGGCCCAATCCTTGCCATGGCCATCCTGCTATCCACCCGAACCGGCTGGCAGACCATGCTCGTGCTCGGCGCGTTCCTCGCCATCTGCCTACTGTGCGCGATGCTACCCACGAAAGCACTGAAAACCGGCCATCGCCTGTACCGTTTCCTTACGGAAAATGCGAACACGTCATCGCAAACGCTCATGCGACTGACCACATTCCTGCTCATCTTCCTTGTCACCATTTCCGCACTGTTCGAACTTGACGCGGTGCTCGGCGCGTTCGCCGCAGGCTTTATCCTGCGTTACATCATCCCCGACGGCAGCAAGTCGCTGGAAATGAAACTGGAAGGCGTCGGCTATGGCTTCCTTATTCCTGTGTTTTTTGTGGTGTCAGGCGCCGCGATCAACGTGCGCGCCGTGGCAGGCCGGCCCGCGCTGCTCGTCGCGTTCATCGTCATGCTCATGCTGATTCGCGCGGTGCCCGTATATGTTGCGCTATCGCTCGACAAACGCGAGAATCCGCTGTCATCGCATCATCGCGTCACCGTAGCGCTGTATTGCACGACCGCGCTGCCGATCATCGTCGCCGTCACGTCACTGGCGGTGAAGGTCGGCACCATGCAAGGCGACACCGCGTCGACACTGGTCGCAGCCGGCGCGATTACAGTGTTCCTGATGCCGCTGCTTGGCTCGATCACATATCAGGTGGCCGACATCCACCCCGTCACCGCGGTGCGGGAGATCGCGCATACGCCGCCCGAATGGCGTGCGATCGTGCGCGAGCACGTACAGGTACGCGCGCTGCTGCACCATCAGGACCGGCTCAAGCGTATGGCGGAGACGTTGGAATCGCTGGAAAAGCAGGAGGGGCTGAACGGTTTGGACAGACGTCGCGCCGAACTTGTGGAACGTGCGCGCCTCGAAATCGACCGCCAACTCAAGGAACTCGGCCTGGACCCGCAGCTCACCACCCAACTCCCCCACAACTACCGCTACCCGAAGAACTGAGAGGGCTTCGGAGGGGCGCTACTCCACGGACTTGAGGGAGCTGATGGGGTCGATGCGGTCGAGGACGGGGTTAACGAACAGCTGCACGAGCAGCGCGAACGTCATGGTCGCCACGGCCGCGATCACGTAGCTCAGCGGCTTGACCTCCACCTCGAAATACAACGAGGGCATGTTGAGCGCCATCGTCAGCATGCCGCCGACGAGCCGGCCGAGCGGCAGGCCCAGTATCACACCCATGACGGTGAGGATCATCATCTCGCGGTTCACGTAATGGTGCACTTCGCGGTCGAAGAAGCCGAGCACCTTGAGCGTAGCCATCTCGCGCACGCGTTCCGACACATTCGTGTTGGCGAGCGTGAACAGCACCACAAGCGCCAGACCGCCGGCGAGCGCCACAATCAGCGCCACCACCGCGCCCATGAGGTCGAATTTGAAGCTGTCGGCCATGTGCGCGCAGCTTACGGCCTTCATCACCGAACTGTCCTCTTCGAGCGATTCCGCATAGTCGGTTTGCGAAGTGTCGGAGCCGGAAAGCTTGGCGAGCATGGCGTTCCACGTCAGAGCCTCGGAATCCTCGGAACTCTTGGAATTCTTGGTGTTCTTCGCGTCTTTCGAGTCGAAAAGCTTGGCGTAGTAGGTTTCGCTTACATACACATCCGAGCCGATGAGGTTGCGATTCACCGCGCTCACCTTCGCCGTCGCCTGCACGCCGTCGCCGTTGGTCAGTCGCACCTTGGAACCGGCCTTGACGCCCAGCGCGCTTGCCGCCGACTGCGCGACGATCACGCCATCGTCATCGAGTTTCAGCGAACCGGTTTTGCCGACGCCGGACGTGCCCAGTATGCCGGACGAGACCGGCTGCAACGTGACCATTTCGCCCAAATCGGACAGATGCTTTTCCGGCACCGCGACCAGCTGGATGCTTTCGCTGCCGCTGCTGCCGGCCTTGCCGCTGTCACCGTCGCCACTGCCCGCAACCGTCAAATCGCCCGACTCTATGCGCACGTCAAGCGATGACGTGACGCGCCCGTCTGACGCGACTTTCGTGCGCATCGCCGACGCGTCCGAATCGTCGGAAACCACCATCAGGTCGTACTGGTAGATGTCGCAGTATTGCTTGATGCCGAGGTCTGCGACGGTGTCGTTGATGGCCAGGCCGCAGACGATCAGCGCGGTGCAGCCGGCCACACCGCCGACCGTCATGATGAGGCGCGATTTGAAGCGGAAGATGTTGCGCGCGGTCACTTTGCCGAGGAAGCCGATGCGATTCCAGACCGGCCGAATCCGTTCCAGCAGAATGCGCGAGCCGGCGCGCGGCGCTTTCGGACGCATCAGCGCGGCGGGCGTCTGCCGCATTTCCTGCACGCACGCGTAGATGGTGGCGGCGAGCACGCCGACCACGAACAGCGCGATGCCGAGCGAGCCGTACAGCCAGTCGTATTCCAGCCGCAGACCGGGCATCACATACATGCCTTGCAATACGACCAGCAGGAACGCCGGAATGCCAAGGAAGCCGGCGATCAGGCCGAGGCCGCCGCCGATGAGGCAGGCGAGCAGCGCGAACAGCAGGTAGCGCGACGCGACCGCCAGCCGCCCGTAGCCGAGCCCCACGTACGTGCCGATGAGCGAGCGGTCCTCTTCGACCATGCGCGCCATGGCGGTCAGGCTCATCATCACGGCCACCAGCAGGAACACAATCGGGAACGCGTTGCCGAGCGACTGGATGGAGTCGAGGTCGGATTTGAGCGCGCTGAACCCGCCGAGCTGCTGCCGGTCCTGCACATACCAGCGCACTTGCGGAATGCTGGTTTTCAGCTCGTTTTCCTTGGTTTTCAGCGTTTGTTCGGTACTTGCCTTCTGCTCGTTCAATTGCGATTGCGCCTGGTCGAGCTGCTGCTTGGCTTGCGTCAGTTCGGGACTAGCGGCGATGATGGTTTCACGCATTGTTTCACGCGTGGTTTCGTCAAGTTGGGGGTTGGGTGCGTTTGTGCCTGCCGCGGCTGCCGCGTTTGGTGCGCCTGCTGCGGCTGCCGCACCTGCGTTTGCCGCGGCCGCGCTTGCCTGCATGTCGACAATCTGGTCGACCTGCTGGTTGAATTGCTGCCGATTCACGTCGATTTGCGACTGCGCGTCCGCGAACTTCTTGTCGGCTTCCGCACGCGCGTCGACGATCTTCTTGTTGCCCGCGTCGAGCAGTTCCTGCCGGCGGGCCTTCTGGCGGTCGGTTTTCACGGTGCCGTCGATGCGGTCGGTCACCTGCTTGACGGTGTTTTCGTACGATTCGTCGAACGTGCTTTCGGCGGCCGCGCCCTTGACGAGCAGCGTGGCGGACGTGTAGAGGGTGCCGGTCACGCCATCGGACGGCGCGAAGAACGTGTAGTCGGTGGTGGCGGTGGAACGGAACGAGGTCATGGCGGAGTAGCCGTCCGGGTTGCTCAGGTTCTGCGGATCGAGCACCACGCCCACAATGGTGAGCTTGGTCGGGAAGCTCGGCGCCTCGTCCGTGCCGTTCGTTTCATTCGTGCCGTCCGCACCGTTCGTATCGTTCGTATCGGAAGTATCGGAGGAAGCCGATTCGGGGGTTACGGTGAGGCGGCTGCCGATACGCTTGCCCGAATCGCGAATAAATTTCCTGGTTACCGCGATTTCGCCGGCTTTCTTCGGCATGCGCCCTTCCTGCAAGTATGGCTGGTCGATGCCGTTCGTGCCGATTTCCTGCATGGTCGCCGACTTGCGGCCGTCCAAATCGAACGTCACTTCCTGCGACCGTTCCGCCTGCACTTTCGCAACACCGTTCACCTTGCGCAACGCGGCGATATCGCCGTTCGACAGGCCCGCGGTGGACAGCACCTGGACGTCGTGCAGGCCCTGCGCGTCGAAAAAGCGGTCGGTGCTGCGGAACGCGTCACGGCAGCCCGCGTAAATGCCGGTGAGCACGGCCACACCGAGCAACGTGATCATGGCGATGGAAATGAATCTTTTCCACGAATGCGCCCACATTCGCAGCATGTCCTTGACGAATGCCATGTCGACCTCCGTTCGTAGCCCCTCATTCCATTGAACACCATGAAGCTTGGAAAGACGCGCCAAACCGCACATCCGCAACACGTGTCCAAATCGCGCGTTCGAATCGCACAGCAATCGCGCGAATCGAACTTCTAAACCAAACAACCCGTTAAGCAAACCAGACATTCCGGAACGAACAAACCAACACTTTGCCCGCCGCTTCCCGCTACAATCGGAAACATTCCCTCACAAAGGGCGAATCGCAAAAAAGCAAGCAAAACAAGCACATGCAAGCGTGCAACAGCACGCAACGCAAGCAGCGAGCGCAACGCGCAATCGCAAGGAAACAGAGAAGAGGAAATCTCCATGAGCGACGTCACCGCCGCAAAGAAGCCGCGTGGAACCGACGACGTGCCGGTTCCGCCGACGCTCCGTAAATCGTTGAAAAACCGCCATATCCAGCTCATCGCGCTGGGTGGCGCCATCGGCACCGGCCTGTTCTACGGCTCCAGCGAATCCATCCAGCTGGCCGGCCCGTCCATTCTGCTCGCCTACCTCGTCGGCGGTCTCGCGATCTTCATGATCGTGCGCGCTCTGAGCGAGATGGCGGTCGAGGATCCGAAGGCTGGCGCGTTCAGCTACTACGCGACGCGCTACTGGTCACGGCGAGCGGGCTTCATTTCCGGCTGGAACTACTGGTTCAACTACGTGCTGGTGGCCATGGTGGAGCTTGCCGTGGTCGGCTCGTTCGTGAACTACTGGTTCCCGAACATTCCGAAGTGGGTGTCGGCGGCGGTGTTCCTCGTGGCCATCGCGGCGCTGAATCTCATGGGCGTGAACAAGTTCGGCGAATTCGAATTCTGGTTCGCCATCATCAAGATCGTGGCCGTGCTGGCCATGATTCTCGGCGGCCTGTACGTCGTGATCGCCAACGTGCCGACCGCGTCGGGCATTCGCGCGAGCTTCGCCAACTGGTTCACCGTGGACGGCGGATTCCTGCCGCACGGCCTGATGACCCGCAACGCCGACGGCACGTGGACCGGCCTGCTGATGGCGCTCGTCGTGGTGATGTTCAGCTTCGGCGGCACCGAACTCATCGGCATCACCGCCGGCGAAACCGAGAATCCGCGCACCACCATTCCGAAGGCCACGAACGGCATCATCTGGCGTATTCTCGTCTTCTACATCTGCGCGCTCGGCGTGATCATGGCGGTGATTCCGTGGAGCAAAATCGACGGCGATTCCAGCCCGTTCGTGCAGATCTTCGATTCCGTTGGCGTGCACGCGGCCGCCGGCATCCTCAATTTCGTGTGCCTGACCGCCGTGATGAGCGTCTACAATTCCGGCCTGTACGCCAACTCCCGCATGCTGTATTCGCTGGCAAAGCAGGGCAACGCGCCGGCTTACCTGGGTAAGCTCAGCAAGAAAGGCGTGCCGGTCGGGGGTGTTATCACTTCCGCGATAATTATTGCGATTGCCGTTGTCGTCGTGTTCGTATGGCCGGAATTCGCGTTCAATTACCTGATGTCGATCGCCACGATCGCGGCTGCGATCAACTGGATCATGATTATGATCACGGAGATCAAGTTCCGTCGCATGGTTGCGGCTGGCGATGGCCCGGCCGAACTTAAGGGGCTGAAGGGCAAGGAAGCGCTCGACAAGATCGCGTTCAAGCTGCCGTTCGCCAATGTGACGCCGTATGTGGTGATCGCGTTCATGCTGCTGGTTGTGGTGCTCATGTGCTTCTCCGCAAGCTATCGCATCGCCGTGATCGCCGGCGTCATCTGGCTGGCGGTGCTGTTCGCCGCCGCCCAGCTTGCGCTTGGCAAGTCCGGCAGCGAGCGTGGCGAGGACGCGGCGGTGATTGTCGACGCGGCTGCCGCAACCGCTGAGTAATCGCACAAAACACAAAACGGCCTCCTCTTCCGGCTTTTGTTACCCGAATCGGCTGGTTACGGTAACAAAAGCCGGATGGGAATGCCGTTTTTGCGATTAGACGGGGCGATTAGACCGGCGCGACCAGACCGACGGCCTCAGTCAGCGGTGCCGTCGGGGGTGACGGGCTCGGCGGGCTCGGCGTGCTCGGCGGGGGCGGTATGGTCGGCGGGGGCGGTATGGTCGGTCAGGTCCAGACGGAACGGCTGCGCGGGCAGGCCGTCGTCGTTGAACAGCGGAGCCGGACCCCAACTGCGCCAGGCGTATCGCATCGCCACCGGCTCGGGCACATCCGGAGTCGCCAGCGTGATCGTGCCGATGCTGCGGCTGTTAATCGGAATGCCGAATTCCGTGGCGTTGTAATCGACCACGTTCACTCTGGAATTGACGAGATCATCGATGTCGCAATCCACGAAAATCGCGGCGGTCGCCGGGTGGAACATACCGTCGGAACCGGCCAGTTCGAAGCCGGAACGTTCCGGCACGCGCACCAAAGTCGGCAGCTGGCCATCGAAATCATCGTCGCCGCCGCCGGGCGTGGTGCCTTCGAAATGCAAACCGTGCGCATAGCGGAAGAACAGGCGTACGCGGCCGTTCGGGTCGCATCGGAAGCCCAGCACCGTCGGGCCGTGCACCGGAACGCGATCCATGCCGTAGATTTGCCGCAGCGCGCAATTGGCAAGGCGTTCGCCGGGCGTGCGCTTGTCCAGCGGGTGGATGTTGTCGTATTCGCCGCAGTCGATCGTGCAGATGGCGTACACGTTGTCTATGGACTGCGCGGCGTCCCATTGGGCCTCACGCAGCACCGGCCAGCGCATCGGATCGTTGCCGTCCGCAGCCGTCTTGCCGTTGATCCATTGCGGCAACTGCACGATGAGGAACGGCAGATTTTCGCTCCACAGCGCACGCCATTCGCCGATCATCATGCCGAGCAGCTCGCGGTAGAAACCGCTGTATTGCTCGTCTTCCTCGCCCTGATACCACAGGAAACCGGCCAGCGAGTAGGGCATGATACGTTCCAGCATGGCGTGGAAGGGGCCACACGGACGCCATTGCGATGTAGGGGTGAGCGGCGGCGGCCACGGGCAGGTGCCGCACTGTTCGCTCAACTCGCTGCTCGTTGCGTTCGGATTGGTCTGACGCACCGTTTCCACAGCCGCGTTCCATGCGTCCATCTGCGACTGCCATTCGCTGGTTTCCAGCTCGAACTGCTGTTGCGTCTTGCCTGCGATCGCACGCTGGTAGCGCGTCAGATAGTCGCGGCCGGCATCGCTGGAATTGAGTGCGTCCTCGCTCATCCAGCAGCTGATCGACGTGCCGCCGATATAGCAGTCGACAATGCCGACCGGCAGATCGGGGTCGAGTTCGGAGCGCAGCTTGCGTGCGAAATAGTAGGCGACGGCGCTCATCACGCCACTGTTTTCCGGCGACGATTCCTGCCAGCTCGACGTATTTTCCGCATTGCGATTGATGACACCGGTTTTGGGCACATTGTAGAAGCGCAGCAGCGGATCGGCGCAATCCTCAAGTGCTTCGTCGGCATGCTCGCTGTTACGCAACTCAAGTTCCATATTGCTTTGGCCGCCGGCGAGCCACACTTCGCCGATAAGCACGTCGTCGAATTCGATGGCATCATTGCCCGCGACGATACGAAGCGTGTACGGACCGCCTTCCGGTTGCGCGGGCAGCATCACGCGCCACTGCGAAAAGCCGTTGACCACGTTCTGCGAAGAATAAGCATGTTCCTGCGCAATCAGGGAGCCGTCAAAGTCGTGTATTTCCGCCACAACCTCCATACCGGCGCAATCGGCAGCCAATGCGCCGAACACCGCAATGGGCTTGTTGCGTTGCAATACCATGTGCGAGGCGAAAATCGAGGCGATATGCAGCACGCCCGAGACATTACGCTCCTCCACCTGCTCCATCTGCGCCGTCATTTCGGAACCAGGCGCAATCCCCGTCGCAGTGACCATTGCTTCAGCTTCCTCATCAAACAATCCTACGTGCCTATCCTAAGCCACTTTCCTACCAAAATGCGTGAAGCGTCACCTAAATAAGCACATGCTTGCCCACACAAACGTCATTTTCAGCGATCGAAACGTCGCTTCGGTAGGGGCTTAATCGCAATTCCCAACGGAAACAACATTCCAACGGCCCGAAACGTCGCTTCCGTAGGGGTTTCGCAGGAAAGGTATCACGATTGCGCCGCAACGAATTTTTTACGATTTCGCGGCTCACTTTGTGGACTGGATACGTACCAAAACGGCCGCTCCGGTAGGATAGACCCCAGTTTGCAGGACAAAATCCATGCACGAAACCACGAATTTCATCTGCGAATGGTAGAAACCCGAACGCTTTCCAAGCGTTCACCCCACTACACAAAAGGAGTGCCAAGTACAATGGCTGCACAAATCTGGTATGAGAACGACGGTGATCTCTCGGTCCTCGAAGGCAAGAAGGTTGCCATCATCGGTTACGGTTCCCAGGGCCACGCCCATGCGCTGAACCTGCGCGATTCCGGCGTCGACGTCGTCGTCGGCCTGCGTCCTACCTCCAAGTCCGTGGAGTATGCCAAGGAGCAGGGCCTTGAGGTCAAGCCTGTTGCCGAGGCCGTTGCCGAAGCCGACGTGGTGATGATCCTGCTGCCTGACCAGTACCAGGCCGCCGTGTACAAGAAGGACGTCGAGCCGAACCTGAAGCCGGGCGCTGCTCTGGCCTTCGCTCATGGCTTCAACATCCACTACGGCTACATCAAGCCGTCCGAGGACCATCCGGTCTTCATGGTCGCCCCGAAGGGCCCGGGCCACATCGTGCGTCGTGAGTACGCCAACGGCCGTGGCGTCCCGGTCGTCGTGGCTGTCGAACAGGATCCGCGCGGCGACGCTTGGGACATCACCCTGGCTTACGCCAAGGCTCTGGGCGCCCTGCGCGCAGGCGCCATCAAGACCACTTTCACCGAGGAGACCGAGACCGATCTGTTCGGCGAGCAGAACGTGCTCATGGGCGGCGTGAACAAGCTCGTTGAAATGGGCTTCGAGGTCCTCACTGACGCTGGCTACCAGCCGGAGATCGCCTACTTCGAGGTGTGCCACGAGCTGAAGATGCTCGTCGACCTCATGAACGAGGGTGGCCTGAACAAGGCCCGTTGGTCCTGCTCCGACACCGCCCAGTACGGCGACTACACC
>OIAZ01000172.1_pt1 | contig 15058 bp, 7 predicted proteins | sample 1580911 | NCBI WGS metagenome assembly OIAZ01 (sample SAMEA3882507, study PRJEB24775) | human gut metagenome | biome: human-associated habitat; feature: intestine environment; material: feces | place: Netherlands | collected 2009/2010 | reverse complement strand
ACCCCTACCGAGTTTATGCGCAGTTAGGAGTGAAAATGTTGCCTAAAATCATAACTTTATAGAAAAATGTTATGATTTTAGGCAAAATTCGTTATTTTATGTTTTAATTCTTGCTTAAGTTATTAAAAATTAGTAATTTTGCACCTTGAATCGAAGTACAGGTCCATGCGTGGACTATCAAGCACTATTGGTCTAAACTGAAAGAGGTATTGAGCGAAACACCTCAAGATGGGATGCAGTAATTGATTTATGTACAAGAAAGAAAAAAAATAAGTATCAATTTTTAGTAAACAATTAAGAAACAAGGATGAGAAGATTAACTCTTTTACTTGTCTCTCTTGTATTGTTGTCTATCCAATCCGTATTGGCGCAGAGTTTCCGCGTCAAAGGTACCGTTGTGTCTGCTGAGGACAACGAACCGATGATTGGTGTGACCATTATGCAAGAGGGAACATCAAATGGTGTGGTGACCGATATTGACGGTAACTATACCATCGAAATTAAGGGTGCTTCGAAGGCTACGCTTGCCTACTCTTATGTGGGTTGCGTTACGCAGAAGCACGTTGTGAAAGCGCAGACAAATACGCTCAACATCACCCTTGCTCCTGATTCTAAGATGATGGACGAGGTTGTCGTTGTGGCGTATGGTGTGCGAAAGAAGGGAACCATTGCGGGTTCTGTTTCTGCTGTGAAGGCAGAAAAGATTGAGAATGTTCCAGCAGCCAGCTTCGATCAGGCTTTGCAGGGACAGAGTACAGGTTTGCAGGTCATCGCCTCTTCGGGTGAGCCAAGCAAGGCTGCCACTTTTCAAATCCGTGGTACCAACTCCATCAATTCTGGCAAGGCTCCTCTCTTTATTCTGGACGGTGTGCCTATCTCCAGCTCCGATTTCAATACCTTGAGTCCTAACGATATCGAAAGTATCTCTGTATTGAAAGATGCCTCTTCTACCTCTATCTATGGTGCCCGTGCGGCAAATGGTGTGGTGGTGATTACATCGAAGAGAGGTTTGGCGATGGATAAGGCGAAGATCACGCTCCGCGCACAGTATGGTTTTTCTGAATTGGCTCAGAACAACTGGAAGATGATGAACACCGATGAGCGTATTCTGTTTGAAAAGGAAGTAGGCTTGGATGCCGGTAAGGATTACAACCTCCTTTCAAAGGTGAATGTCAACTGGCTGGATGAAGTGTTCAACGACCGTGCTCCTCTCCAGAGCTATGAACTCTCTATCAACCGTGCTACCGACCGTTTGAATTATTATGTTTCGGGTGGCTTCTACGACCAGGATGGTATTGCACAGAACTCAACCTTCCGCCGTTACAACATCCGCACCAATGCAGATGTCAAGGCTAGCAAGTGGTTGAAGGTAGGTACCAACACCATGGCTGCTTACGAGGAGGCTCAGCAGGCTGATGATGGTAGCTATACCACCGTGACTCCTATTTCTGCATGCCGCTTCATGTTGCCTTACTGGAATCCATACGCCAAGGATGGCAGTCTGGCTTCGCTTGCAGCAGGCAACTGGGCTGGAACCAGTGAGAATCCTATCGTGTATATGGGCAAGAATCCTATCAGGAACAAGAAGTACAAGGTGCTCTCTACCATGTATGCTGAGGTTTATCCGATAGAGAACTTGACTATCCGTACCCAGTTTGGTGCCGATTTCACTCACTCTACAGCGTTCCTCCAGTCATTTCCAAGTCTCTCTTCCAATAATGGTCAGGGTACTGCGGCACGACAGAGCAGCGATGCCATCAACCTGACAGAGACTACCACCGCCAACTATCGCTTCAGTCTGAACGATATCCATGCGTTCAACGTGATGTTGGGTCAGGAGGCAGTAAGCTATCATTCAGAGGGATTCCAGGTATATTCCAAGGGCCAGACCAGTGATCTCCTGACCAACGTATCTTCTGGTACACGTGCCAGCCGTTGGGCAGATTCATCTTCTGATTACTCTTACCTGTCGTTCTTCATGCGTGGCGAGTACAATTACAAGGAGCTTTACTACGCCGACTTCTCTCTGCGTACCGATGCTTCTTCACGTTTTGGTAAGGATCATCGCTGGGGTACCTTCTGGTCACTCGGTTTCATGTACAATGTGAAATCTACCGATTGGCTGAAGGATGTAAAGTGGCTCAGCTCTGCTCAGCTTGCCGTAAGTACAGGTACATCGGGTAACTCTGAGATTCCTAACTATTATCACCTGGCTTTGGTTTCTGGTGGTGCCAACTACGATGATACTGCCGGTTTCTATCCATCACAGAGTGGTAACGAGGAATTGGGTTGGGAGTCAACATGGGCAAACAACTTCGCCCTCCGCTTGGGCTTCCTCGATAGAATCAACTTCAGTTTCGAGGCTTACTACAAGCGTACTTCCAATATGCTGATGCGCGTTCCTGAGTCTTATACCGTTACCGGCGAGGGCTATCGCTGGAAGAACGTAGGTGTGATGGCTAACAAGGGTATTGAGCTGAGCGCTGACGGTGATGTAATCCGCACCCGTGACTTCACCTGGAATGTAAGCGCCAACGTATCTTACAACCAGAACCGCCTGAAGGAACTCTATAACGGTGTAACCGAGTATGTAAACTCAACCACAGGTTTGAAGTATGTGGTAGGTCACTCTGTAAGCGAGTTCTTCCTGAACCGTTATGCCGGTGTGAACCCAGCAAATGGTGAGCAGCTCTGGTATGATAAGGACGGCAACGTAACCAACGAGTTCCGTGAGAGCGACAAGGTGATGACTGGCAAGACATACGATGCACCTTGGATGGGTGGTTTCGGAACAAGCTTCCGTTGGAAAGGCTTGCAGCTTTCTGCCCAGTTCAGCTGGATTGGTACACGTTACGTCATCAACAACGACCGCTTCTTCGAGGAGAGTGGTGTAACCTTCGGAACTGCTTACAACCAGTCAAACCGTCTGTTGTACGACCGCTGGAAGCAGCCGGGCGATATTACCGACATCCCACGTTGGGGCGAGGTAACCCAGCTCGACGACCGCTTCCTGGAGAACGCATCGTTCCTCCGAATGAAGAATCTCAGTCTGTCGTATTCGTTGCCACAGAGCTTGTTGCGCAAGACTAACTTCTTCTCTATGGTTCGCATCTACGGACAGGCACAGAACCTCTTCACCATTACCGGCTATAAGGGTATCGACCCAGCTGGTGCATCATTCAGTGATAATGGTGTTGACCGTGATAACGGTTTGGATATGGGTGCTTACCCTAATCCTCGTACCATCACAATGGGCGTACGTGTAAACTTCTAACTTCAATCATCTAAAATCTGAAATAATTATGAGAACTAGAAAATTATTATATATGGGTTGTCTCATGGCAGCATCCTTGCTTACCTTCTCTTCTTGTGGAGACTTCCTGGATGAGGAACCTAAGGGACAGTTGACCCCAGATAACTTCTTCAATAGCGAAGATGACCTGACAGCAAGTGTTAACGCACTGTATGACCGAGTAAACCAGACACAGAGCTGGACCAACCCTATGTACCCACAGTGGCAGGGTGATGATATCACAGCCAACCCTGGTTCTAACAAGCAGGCTTGTGCTGCCCTCGATGCTTTTGCATCTGATGGTGCCAACAAGGGTGTAACTGACGCCTGGAACCAGCATTATTCAGTAATCAAGGCAGCCAACCTGATTACTGAGAGTGCAAGCAAGGCTCCTGTTGCTCAGGATAAGATCAATGTAGCTTTGGGTAATGCACATTTCTGGCGTGCATACGCTTACTACTATCTGGTACGTGTATTTGGTCCAGTGCCATTGATTACCGGTACCGACGTTTCACAGTTGGAGGTTGCTCCATCAAGTGTAGAAAAGGTATATGAACTGATTGTTTCTGACTTGAAGGCTGCTGTTAACGAGCTTCCTACTAAGTATGAAAAGGAACCTAGCCGCTTGTTCGGTGTAGATGTCTGGACTACAAAGCAGGCTGCACAGGCTACCCTGTCAGCAGTTTATATGTCTATGGCTGGCTACCCACTCAACAAGGGTACAGAGTACTACAAGCTCGCTGCAGAGCAGGCTAAGTCTGTCATCGACAACAATGGTTCTTACGGTTTCATCCTGAACCCAGAGTGGAAGGATGTTTACTCTATGGGCAACAACTACAACATGGAAACTGTGCTTGGCATCAACAACGACGCTCGTGGTTGGTGGGATCGTGACTCTCAGCTTTCTTCCTGCTGCCGTTTCGAAGGTCTCGGCGATGGTGGCTGGGGTGATGCCTGGGGTGAAATCGCATTCTGGAAGAGATTCCCAGAGGGTGCTCGCAAGAATGCTATCTACGCTCCTAAGGTAACATTCCAGGATGGAAACACTATTACTAAGGTTGTAGATTGGTGGGCTCTTAAAGAAGATGGAAAGACACCTGAGGTTGAGGCTTATCACCCAATGTTCTGTATCTTCACCGTTAACTCAGATGAGAATGGCAACATGCTCCGTCAGGCTTATGATTACCTGGCTCCTAACTGGGGTGGAATGGTTAACGACCGTCGTCACAACCTGATCCGTTACTCTGAGATTCTTCTTTGGTATGCTGAGAGCGCAGCTCGCTCTGGTGGCGACTTGGCTAAGGCTAAGGAGTGCCTCCGTCAGGTTCGCAGCCGTGCCGTAAACGATGTTGAGAACGTAACTTTGGGCAATGGTACTACCGTAAAAATTGCTGATATGAATGCTGAGCAGCTGGCTGAAGCTTGCTACATTGAGCACGGATGGGAAGTTGCCGGTAACTGGGTTTCTATGGTTACCCGCCGTTCTGACGAGCTTCGTATGGACGAGTTGAAGAAGAACTTCGACTACCGCGTAACTAATGCTCCTCTCGTTGTCGCTAAGGATGCAAAGGGTAAAGATATCAAAGCTAAGGAGCAAGTTACAGTTTCTGGTTCTTGGACAGAGGATAGAATTTACTGTCCTTACCCAACAACAGATGTTGAGAAGAACCCTAACCTGAAGAGATAAAAGCTTACTAGGTTTGTTTATTATAAGAATAACTCAACTGTTTCTCTTGAAGAAATAGTAGTGTTTAGGTTAAATCAAAGAGGGTGCGCCAACCGATGGCGCCCCCTCTTTTTGGCATTTTATCAACCTCTACTATCTTTGTCAACAATTCATTCATTATTAACTATATATCACCAGAATCATGATGAATAACAACCGAAATCAACTCAATCGTTCATTACTGGCATTCGCTGCCTTGCAGGTAATGCCGCTGTCGCTCTTCGCTCAGGGAGAACGACCAAACATCTTGTACATTATGTGTGATGACCATGCCATGCAAGCCATCAGCGCATACGGTAGTCCAATCTCTAAATTGGCACCAACACCTAACATCGACCGCCTAGCTGAAAGGGGAATGAAATTCAACGAGGCTTTCGTGGAGAACTCTCTCTCTACTCCAAGCCGTGCGTGCCTGATGACAGGTCTTTACAGTCACCAGAACGGACAGCGCCAGCTTGCCGAAGGTATCGACTCTACCAAGACCTTCTTCTCTGAACTGCTGCAGGGGGCAGGCTATTCTACTGCCGTTGTGGGCAAGTGGCACATGTCCTGCAGTCCGAAGGGATTCGACTACTATCATGTTCTGGATGACCAGGGTCAGTACTACAACCCAACCTTCGCTTCTACCGGCCAGTACGGTAACTTCAAGCAGGAGATGGGCTACGCCACCGACCTCATCACCGACCATGCCATCGAGTACCTAAACAACCGCGACAAGAACAAGCCATTCTGTCTGCTGGTTCACCACAAGGCACCTCACCGTCTCTGGATGCCTAACACCAAGTATGTAAGCAAGTATGCCAACGTCAACTTCCCGTTGCCAGAAACTTTCTGGGATGATTACGAGACCCGTGGTTCTGCAGCATCTACCCAGAAGATGTCTATCGACAAGTATATGGAGATGGTACGCGACCTGAAGGTTCCTGAGATGTATGATCCTTCTACTCCAGAAGGAAGAGATTCCTATGCTGGACTGATGGGCGAGATAAACCGTATGACTCCACAGCAGCGTGCCATCATCGATGCCTACTACATGCCAAGAAACCGGGAGTTCCTGAGCAAGAACCTGACAGGCAAGGCGTTGGTAGAATGGAAATACCAGAACTACATCCGAGACTACATGGCTGTTATCGCATCGGTAGATGAGAGCGTGGGCAGACTGCTGGATTACCTCGACAAGAACAATCTCTCAGACAACACCATCATCGTCTATACATCCGACCAGGGATTCTACATGGGCGAGCACGGCTGGTTCGACAAGCGATTCATGTACGAGGAGTCATTCCATACACCACTCATCATCAGCTATCCTAAGCACATCAAGGAGGGAAGCGAGTGCAACCAGATGGTTCAGAACATCGACTTCGCTCCTACCTTCCTCGACCTGGCTGGTTTGCAGAAGCCTAAGTACATGCCTGGCACTTCACTCCAGCCGCTGTTTGCCGGCCAGCCAGTGAAGAAGTGGCGCAAGAGCCTGTACTATCATTATTATGATTACCCTACCTACCACCTGGTACGCAAGCACGACGGTGTGCGCACCGAGCGTTACAAGCTGATTCACTTCTACGGCAAGGGTGGCGAGAGAGCCGTGGTAGAAAACAAGTACCAGGGTCAGCCAGGCACTAGAGAGAACAACTGCTTCAATGCCCTCAAGTCTATCAATTACTTCACCGATGATGCCGACATCGACTACTGGGAGTTGTATGATATCAAGAGCGACCCTAACGAGCTGCACAATATCTACGGCAAGCCAGGCACTCAGAAGATTGAGAAGGAACTGAAGAAGTTGCTCGCCAACTACCGCAAGAATCTGAAGGTAGATGAATAGAATCTAAATGTAGAAGATTCAAAAGGTAGAAGATTCAAAATATAGATGAGTAGAATTAAAAAACAGAATTTTATGAAGACCAACAAGACAATATGGCTCACTGGGGTAGGTATGATTTGCCTGCCTACTCTGGTGTGCGCCAAGCAGAACGTACAGCAGCCCAACATTCTCTTCATCCTCTGCGATGATATGGGATATGGTGACTTGGCTTGCTATGGGCAGCCTTACATCCATACCCCCAACATCGACCAGATGGCAAGAGAGGGTATGCGATTCACCCAGGCATACGCCGGTTCGCCGGTTTCTGCCCCATCACGTGCTACCATCATGACGGGTCAGCATACCGGTCATACCCACGTAAGAGGCAACAAGGAATACTGGAGAAACGTGCCGATGGTGAAGTATGGAGTAAATGAGGACTTTTCTGTTGTGGGTCAGGAACCTTACGACCCGCAGCATAAGATTCTTCCGGAGATGCTGAAGGACAAGGGTTATCGCACCGGAGTCTTCGGCAAGTGGGCAGGCGGATACGAAGGTTCTGCCTCTACTCCCGACAAGCGTGGCATAGATGAATTCTACGGCTACATCTGCCAGTTCCAGGCCCACCTTTATTATCCTAACTTCCTCAACCGCTACAGCAAATCACAGGGAGATACCGCTGTGGTAAGAGAAATCATGGAGCAGAACATCCAGTATCCGATGTTCGGCAAGGACTATTTCAAGCGCAACCAGTATTCTGCCCGCATCATCCACGACAAGGCACTGGAGTGGATCGACCGTCAGGACAGTAAGCATCCATTCATAGGCTTCCTCACCTATACCCTGCCTCATGCCGAACTGGCTCAGCCGGAGGATTCCATCCTGGAGAACTATCAGAAGAAGTTCTTCGAGGACAAGACTTGGGGCGGTTGGGAAGATTCCCGATACAACGCCGTGGTTCATACTCACGCCCAGTTTGCCGGAATGATTACCCGTCTTGACCAGTATGTAGGCGAAATCTTCGCCAAGCTGAAGGAGAAGGGTCTCGACAAGAATACCGTGGTGATCTTTACCTCGGATAACGGTCCTCACGAGGAGGGCGGCGCCGACCCAAAGTTCTTCGGTCGCGATGGAAAATTGAAAGGCTTGAAACGCCAGTGCTACGAGGGCGGCATCCGCATCCCGTTCATTGCCTGGTGGCCGGAGCACATCAAGGCGGGCAGCGTAAATGATACCCAGTTTGCCTTCTACGACCTGATGCCAACCTTCTGCGACCTTGCCGGAATCAAGAACTTCGCCAAGCGCTATACCAACAAGAAGTTGGCTGGCGACGGTTTCGACGGAATCTCCATCGCTCCTACCCTCCTGGGCAAGGATGCCGAACAGAAGCACCACGACTATCTCTACTGGGAGTTCCACGAGACCGACCAGATTGGCGTGAGAAAGGGCGACTGGAAGATGGTAGTGGTAAAGGGCGAGCCACGTCTCTACAACCTGGCATCGGATATCCACGAAGACCATAATGTTGCGGCAGATCATCCTGAAATCGTAAAGGAACTCCTGGCTGCCATCCAGAAGGAGCACAGAGACAACCAGGATTTCAAGATTACCCTGCCTAAGTTTTAAAAAGAAAACATGATGAACGACAACATAGCAACTCCATTTGCCAAGCCCCTGTATGTGATGCTGAAGCCCGCAGGTGCCCATTGCAACCTGGCTTGCAAATACTGTTATTATCTGGAAAAGAACCATCTTTACCAGAACACTCCCCGACATCTGATGACCGACGAGATGCTGGAGCAATTCACCCGGGAGTACATCGAGGCACAGACCATGCCCCAGGTGCTCTTTACCTGGCACGGAGGTGAGCCGCTGATGCGTTCCATCGACTTCTACAGGAAGGCGATGGCGCTTCAGAAGAAGTATGCCCACGGCAAACAGATTGATAATGTCATCCAGACCAACGGCACTCTCCTCACCGACGAGTGGTGCGAGTTCTTTGCACAGAACCATTGGCTGGTAGGCATTTCCATCGACGGACCCCAGGAGTATCACGACCACTATCGCGTAACTCCTGCCGGAAAGCCTTCCTGGGAAAAGGTGATGCAGGGCATCAGCCTGCTGAAGAAACATCGGGTGGAATGGAATGCTATGGCGGTGGTCAACGCCTATAACGCTGAGCATCCGCTGGAGTTCTATCATTTCTTCAGGGACAACGGTTGCCAGTACCTGCAGTTTACTCCTATCGTGGAGCGACTCACCGAGCATGAAGACGGTCGCACCCTGGCGAGTCTTGCCGACGACCGGGAGATTCCGCTTGCGGATGCTTCCGTTACTCCGGAACAGTGGGGCAACTTCCTCTGCGCCATCTTCGACGACTGGGTGCGCCACGATGTGGGTAAGATGTTTGTGGAAATCTTCGACTGCACACTTGCCAACTGGATGGGTGTGCTGCCAGGCATCTGTGCCTACTCCAAGGAGTGCGGTCATGCAGGCGTGATGGAACACAATGGCGATGTGTATTCCTGCGACCACTTCGTCTTTCCGGAATACAAGCTGGGGAACATCAGGGAGCAGTCGCTCATCGACATGCTTTACGGCGAGAAACAGCAGGCATTCAGCCGGTTGAAACATACCTCGCTGCCCCGCCAGTGCAAGGAGTGCGATATGGAGTTTGCCTGTCATGGTGAATGCCCGAAGAACCGGTTCGGGAAAGACAAGTATGGAGAGCCGGGACTGAACTATCTCTGTCAGGGATATTACCAGTATTATTCGCATGTGGCTCCCTACATGGACTTCATGAAGCGGGAACTCCTCGCCCAGCGTCCACCAGCCAACATCATGAATGTTTTAAAAAATAACTAGCGATTATCATTATGAACAAGACTTATATCACCATCGCCCTGCTGTCGCCGCTGGCTTGCACGGCTGCGATGGGAGCCAAGAAGGCGAAGGCAAGCAATCAGCAGAAGCCTAACGTCATCATCATCCTTGCCGATGACCTGGGTTATGGCGACCTAGGATGCTATGGTGCCAAAAACGTAGAGACACCGAATGTGGATAAGCTGACGAAGCAGGGAATCCGTTTCACCGATGCCCACGCCATCGCCTCTACCAGTACCCCATCCCGCTACTCTCTGCTCACAGGCGAATATGCGTGGCGCAAGCCGAGCACCGATGTGGCTCCGGGCGATGCAGGAATGATTATCAAGCCTACCCAGTTTACCATGGCAGATATGTTCAAGAGCGTAGGCTATTCTACCTGTGCCATCGGTAAGTGGCATTTGGGCTTGGGTGCTGAGACAGGCAAGCAGGACTGGAATGCCCCATTGCCGTCAGCCCTGGCTGATATCGGCTTCGACCATCATTACATCATGGCTGCCACTGCCGACCGTGTACCTTGTGTGTTCATCGAAGATGGCAAGGTGGCTAACTACGATCCGTCGGTTCCTATCGAGGTAAGCTATTACAGAAACTTCCCTGGCGAACCAACCGGAAAGGACAATCCTGAGTTGTGCTATAATATGAAGTCGAGCCACGGCCACAATATGTCTATCGTGAACGGCATCGGCAGAATCGGTTATATGAAGGGTGGCGGCAAGGCGTTGTGGAAAGACGAGAACATCGCCGATTCCATCACTACCCATGCCATCGACTTCATCAAGAAGAACAGCAACAATCCTTTCTTCCTCTATTTTGCCACCAACGATGTACACGTGCCTCGTTTCCCACACGAGCGTTTCCGTGGAAAGAGCACCATGGGTGTGCGTGGAGATGCCATCGTGCAGTTCGACTGGTCGGTGGGCAAGATTATGGAGACCCTGGATAAGTTGGGTATTGCGGATAACACCATCGTATTGCTGACCAGCGACAATGGTCCGGTGGTAGATGACGGTTATCAGGACCAGGCAGAAGAACTCCTGAATGGCCACAAGCCAGCGGGTCCTTGGCGCGGCAACAAATACAGCGCCTTCGAGGGAGGTACGGCGATTCCGGTCATCGTGCGCTGGCCCAAGAACGTGAAGGCGGGTCAGACCTCCGATGTTCTGATGTCACAGATCGACTTCATGGCTTCATTCGGCAATCTGATTGGTGCCACCTTCCCTAAGGGCAGTGCGCCAGACAGCAGGAACCATCTTGGCAATCTGCTCGGCACCGACACCACCCATCGTCCATGGGTAGCCGAAATGTCGAGCAACCATGTTCTTTCCATCCGCACCAAGGAGTGGAAATACATCGAGCCGAACGATGGTTCGAAAATGATCAAGTGGGGTCCGAAGATAGAGACCGGCAACGATCCTCTTCCTCAGCTCTACCGCATCTCCGACAATCTCTATGAGCAGGATAATGTAGCAGATACTCATCCTAGCATAGTTTATGAGCTGCAGAACATCTTGAGAAGAGTAAGATAATAAAATCTGCGCTAACGTTTTTCCCCACACGCCCTGGGCTAGGAGCTTCTGCCCTTTCAGGGCGTGCCGGGTGGACTTATGACACACCCCACCTCATAACCCCTACAATTATTTCTTATTCTTCGGCGCCTTACTGAATTTATACATCAAATGCAGCATCGCATAGCTTGGCAGGGTGTTGTTCCATTTCTCGGTCTTGCCCTGTCCGCCCACCTCATACACGGTGCTCGAGAGATTCTGAAGAATATCAAAAGCCTCCGCCTTCAGCGTCAGCTTGCCTTTGCAGAACGAACGGGCCAGCGAGGCGTTCCATACCAGATCACTGGTGTTAAACGACTTCTCGCTGTAACCACGCCTGCAATATTCCTTCAGGTCGGTAGAGAGCGAAATGCCCAGAGGCAAGGTGTAAGTCATGTTGCCACCATACTCAAAATCATAGGCATTCAATTTCTCGAAATTGCTGCGGTCGCTCGTACCATGCTTCCACTCCACCTTTCCACCCAAGTTGATGCTCAACTTGTCTTTCTGATACTTGAAGTACAAACTGTTTCCCAATTCTGTTCTGAGCACATAGCAAAGCTGAGTAGAATTATCATCGTAAGCTATATCAAAATCCTTGCGGCGTAAACCGTTAAACCACAGACGATAATCCAGACGGAACAAACGGGCCTTGTCAAGAGCCACACCATAAGATGTCGTTGTCCAGAAATCCCAGTTGCCGCCACCACCAATATTATCACTCATATAGGTGTAGCCACCCGTCTGCGAATTATAAGTAGTGCGGGTACCCACAAGATTATGATAGAAATTACCCGTAGCGAAGAATCCCACATACTGCTGATTCTTGAGTCCGTTGAAACGGATGTTTACATCGTAATGATGATACAGCGAATTCTTCAGATCCGGATTGTTCACCCTCACCGCCAGCGGATTTGAATTGTCTCTGTATGGCATGATGCTGAAGAAATCAGGCATCTGACTCTGCATATAATAAGTTAAGCTGATAGACTTCTTATCGTCATAACAACCGTACATGAACGTAGGTCTGAATACCATACGGCTTCTTTTGGCTATCGTGTCGAGAGCCGATGTGTGGTAATTGATACGCTCCTTTTCTTTAGAAAGACTCAGCGATAGAGTCAGGAACGAAGAAGGAGCATTTCTTTGGAATTCAAGTTCTGCACCCGTATCCTTTCTCATCGTCTGATAGCTTCTACTCACATCTTCGTCCATCACCCCCGAAAGCTGCTCCATGTTAGAAGGCAGCGTAGCAAACATCAGTTCCGGATTGGATATCCAGTCGCCGCCCAGCTCGTCCAGACGGTATTTCAAGCCCTTTACCGATTGATAGGTTTGCTTAAACTTTGGACCAACCAACATCGTCCACTTAGTATATGGAATTTCTATTCCATACTTAAAGCTGCCTCTTATTTTATATGTGTTCGATCTGCTATCGTTATAATAGTTACGTAAGTCCTTCTCGCCAGTCTTGAAATATTCATTGCGGTTCAGGCTGAAAGACTCGTTTGGCTTAGAGCTGGAATAGCTTCCACTCAAGTTCAGTTCGATTCTATCACCCCAAGGCAACTTATACCACGCCAGAGCTTGCTGACTACCAGTGAAAGCATGCACTTTTGAGCGTGATTGATAGAGCGAACGGTTGGTGATGATGTCGTACAGGCTGCCACTTACATTCTGTGCAAAGGTAGAATCGATGGTCTGACTGATATCACCCCATCTTTTAGGGTTGGCAGAATAGGTAGCACTACGGTTTGACGATGATGACTTTCTGTCGGAGTAGTCGATACGGGTATCCAACCAAACCCCCAACTTCCCATCCACCTGGAAGTTATTATAGAGGTTGAAACTATGGTTATCGCTGCGCGAATCATTGATACTTCTACTGTAGATATTGCCGATAGAGGCAAAATTCTCCTGCGAACTGTGGGTCAAGTCATGCGTATTGTCCCAAGCAACCGTTACGTTTCCATGCTCTCTTATCATCTGACTCTTCGATGAAGCATTAAAGTCAACTCCCACTTGGCGGGTAGTCTTCTGTCCCTGCGGACTGTTGGAAGGCGACCAGTCGCCCTGACTTCCCGGTCTTCGTGTTTCGTTCATGTTATTCATGTTGCCGAATACCGAGATTCGTGAATTGTCAGTGTAGTAGAGACCGAAGAGACGAGCCAGATAGCGGTCTTCGCTACCCCCGGCAGCCTCCATGTTGGCGATGTATCCACGGGAGTACTCACGCTTCAGGGCCACATCCATCACATAGTCTTTCTTCTCCATTTCCTTACCCATGAGTCGGCTTTTTTCTGAAGAACGGTCATACACCTTCAGTTCCTTTACGGTATAGTAAGGAAGGTTGTCAAGCATCACCTGGTTCTTTCCCTTGAAAAAGTCTTTTCCGTTAAGGAGCAGATAATCTATCTTTTTGCCGTTCACGTAAATATCGCCATTACTCTTCATTTCGGCTCCCGACATCTGTCTTACAAGCGCATCGAGCATGGAACCATCAGGCACATTGAATGCACTGGCGTTAAAGACGAGCGTATCGCCACGGTAAGCCAGCTTCACCTTGGTGCCAGTCACCACCACGTCATCGAGGGCAACATCATGATTGAATTTCTTCTTGAGCAAAAGCGAAGGGAATGAGAAATTTTTATTGCGTGCTATGTATTTGATGGTATGATTGATACACTTCGATTCATAGCCTTCACACTCAGCCTTGATGATATAAGAAGCAGGACGTGCAGGCACATGAGTATGATAAAAGAGGTGTTTTTCCCATCCACTCGTAGTCATGGTATCTATCACGTTGCTGTCCTTGTCCATCACCGTGACAAAGGCCTTCAGATAGGCCTGGGTAAACGAATCTTTCACGTCACCATAGACTTCTACTTTATGCACTTTCTTTTTCTTGTCTTGGTTGTTTTGCTGTTGTAGCTGATTGCCACGAGCATAGGTTGGCAATACAGCCATCAAAAACAAGATAATCAAGTTAATAGATTTCATATTTATTTATTAGTTAGTTATTAATTACTATATTCTTTTCTTCCACAGTATTGCTCCCATCAGACATTATCCCCGCTAGGCATCCTGACGGGAGCAAGCGCCTAGCGGGAGCAAACTATTAAGATCTGCTCAGTTTTTCAATGATATCCAAAGGTAGCTGAGTAGCCTCGGCTACTTGTTCGGCAGAAAGCCCCATAGCCAGCAAACGCTGAGCTGTTTCGGTGTTAGCTTCAATTCTTCCTTCTTTTCTTCCTTCTTTCTTACCTATTTCAATGCCCTCGGCAAGACCTTCTTCCTTGCCCTGATTTTTCGCTGTATCAATAGAGTTCTTGATATCACGATAAGCCTTCTTACTTGCTTCATACTCCCTTACCTCCTGAGGCGTGAACTTGGCAATCTCGGCCTCCTCGAAAAGGCGGTCGAAAACCTTATCGCATAACTCCTTTGGACGCTGGGTAAGCTTATAGAGGTTCTTCAGCGCATAGAGCCATTTTTCGTAGAGCGTTTCCAGTTCTCCTAGTGTCTTATTGAATTTCGCAATCTCTACATAGATAAACTCCAGCTTGTCGTAGAAAATCTTGTGGGTAGCGGTATCGCACAACTGTACATGATGGCGAATCTTCTCCTTGTCGAAGGCATCCTCGTTCATGTTGAAGTTGAGCAGCGCAACAGTATAGACATGATTGAGTTTGAAATCCCAGTCACTTCCCTTGGGAGCCTGTTCACGGATTGGAAAAGTGGAGTAGAAGAGGGAGCGGTCCTTGAAATAAGTCTGGTAGGCATTCTGCATTTCTACGATGAAC
>OIAZ01000163.1_pt1 | contig 15720 bp, 13 predicted proteins | sample 1580911 | NCBI WGS metagenome assembly OIAZ01 (sample SAMEA3882507, study PRJEB24775) | human gut metagenome | biome: human-associated habitat; feature: intestine environment; material: feces | place: Netherlands | collected 2009/2010 | reverse complement strand
AATAATTTTGCCCGTGAACATTACTCATTTTCTTGTAAAAGATTTTCTATTTTTCGTTCCAATCAAACGTCATTAAATAAAATTTAAGTATTATAGTTGGAGCCAGAGCATCAACATCATAGTTATTTCTCACCGAACTGTAACCTAATTGTATATTTGAGGCTTAAAGATTGCTTGCATTTTTACCTAAGATATTGTATAATAATATGCCAAGTGAGGGAAATAAAATGCAATTAAACAAGGAAGAATATAAAAATTTTAAACAAATTGTTAATATTTTTTACAATGAAGAAATAGAAGGAATTAATGAAGATAAAGAAAAAATAAAAAAAGAAGGAACAATAAAAATTGAGCCTAGGATTTTTTATGACAAATTTTCTGGTGACATGAAAATCGAATTTAAAATTGGAAATAAAAAAATGTATAAAATAAAAAATTTATCAGAATTTTATACAAGAATGCTTAATAAAGAATTTTATCGTTATGGTGAAAAGTTGCAATTTATCCACACAGAAGAAGCATTTGAAAATAATAGTAGACAATTGTTAGAGTTTGTTATGAAATATGCAGAAGTTATAAAATATGCGAATTCTAATTCAAATAGTAATTATAAATACTATGGAAAAGCACTAAGTGAAACAAGTATTATAGTAGGTAATAGTGCTATTGATGATTTATTTGATGTATTAAAAGGAAGAAAAATTATATTTCAAAAAGATTGTAATACTGAAGAAATAGAATTTACAGAAGAACAACCAGAAATAGAATTTGAATTAAAGAAAACAGAAAATAAAGATTATATAATAGTACCTAATATAGAAATTTATAAAGTAAATATTATTAAGGGAAAAGAATACAAATATATTTTAGATGATCAAAAATTATATAGATGCACAAAAGAGTTTGAAAATTCTAATTTAAAGTTATTAGAACTTTTTAGAAAAAATTATATAAATGAGGTAAAATTAGGAGAAAAAGAATTAACACAATTATTTTCTATTATTATACCAAGAGTAAAGAATGCCATAAATTTAAAAAATATGACAGAAGATAGTATAAAAAAATACATGCCAAAAGAATTGATAGTTAAAGTGTTTTTAGATTTCGACTCAAATGATTATTTAATTGCAGATGTAAGGTTTGATTATGAAGGTAATGAATTTAACCCATTAGAAGAAAATAAAAAAATTAAATTTCCAAGAAATATGTTAGAAGAAACTAATGCTTTAAATATTTTTAGACAGACTGGATTTATGTTAGAAACTAAAAATTTGAGATTTATTTTACCAGATAATGATAAAATATATGAGTTTTTAACAGAAGATATAAACTATTATATGCAACATTTTGAAGTTTTAGCAACAGATAATTTTAAAAGAAAACAGATTAAGGAAAAAAAAATTGGAGGAATAGGAGTAAAAGTCGAAAATAATTTATTATCAATTGATTTCAAAAATTTAGATATTGATATAGAAGAATTAGAAGAAATCATGTCTAAATACTCTTTAAAGAAAAAATATCATAGATTAAAAGATGGTAGTTTTATTGACTTAGAAAATAATAAAGAAGCAAAATTTTTAGAGAAATTAGTAACAGGTATGGATATTTCTTATAAAGATTTGGAAAAAGAAGAATTAAAATTACCTGTTTATAGAATTTCATATTTTAATCAACTATTAAAAGAAATAAAAGGAACTGAAATAACTAAAAATGATGAATATAAAAATATTATAAATCAATTAGATAAAGAGCAATTAGAAGAAGAAATTAAAGTACCAGAAAATTTAAATTCAGTTTTAAGATATTATCAAAAAACAGGTTTTAAGTGGTTAAAGATACTAGATAGATATCACTTTGGTGGAATATTGGCAGATGATATGGGATTACGGAAAAACTATTCAAATGTTATCAGTAATAGTTGATTATGTTCAAAATTGTAAAGATAATAAAAAGGAAAACAATAGAGCAAGTATTGTAATTTCACCAAGTTCGTTAACATTAAATTGGCAGAATGAAGCAACTAAATTTGCTAATGGGTTAAAAACAATAGTTATAAGAGGGACGCTAGAAGAGAGAAAACATCAAATTGAGCAAATAGATAAGTTTGATTTAGTTATTACTTCATATGATTTATTAAAGAGAGATATTGAACTATATCAAGAAAAAAATTATAAATTTAGATTTATAATAGCAGATGAAGCTCAATATTTAAAAAATAGTAATACTCAAAATGCAAAAGCAATAAAAAAAATAAAAGGAGATACAAAATATGCTTTAACTGGAACTCCAATTGAAAATTCTTTAGCAGAATTATGGTCGATTTTTGACTTTATTATGCCAGGATATTTGTTTACATATCGAAAATTTAAAAATATGTATGAAACTCCAATTGTAAGGGAATCTAATGAATCAGTTGTTGGAAAGCTAAAAATGCTAATAGAACCATTTATTTTAAGAAGAAGTAAAAAAGAAGTGTTAACAGAGCTTCCAGATAAGACAGTAACGGTTTTAAATAATGAAATGGGAGAAGAACAAAGAAAAATATATATAAATTATTTATTACAAGCAAAACAGGATATATCAGAAAAAATTAAATACAGTGGCTATGAGAAAAACAAAATGCAAATATTGGCAGCGCTAACAAGATTAAGGCAGATTTGTTGTCATCCAAGTTTGTTTATAAATGGATATAATGAGGGAAGTAGCAAATTGGAACAATGTATGGAAATTATTCAAGAGGGTACAAATGCAGGACATAAAATACTACTTTTTTCGGGATATACATCAATGTTTGATTTCATAGAAAAAGAATTAAAAAAAAGAAACATAAGATATTTTAAATTAACAGGTGCTACTAAAGTAGAAGATAGGATAAAATTGGTTGATGAATTTAATAATAATTCTGATATTAAGGTGTTTTTGATTTCTTTAAAAGCAGGTGGAACAGGTCTTAATTTAACTGGAGCAGATATGGTTATTCATTATGATCCATGGTGGAATATATCAACAGAAAATCAGGCTACTGATAGGGCTTATAGAATAGGTCAAAAAAATAATGTTCAAGTGTATAAATTAATTACTAAGAATTCAATTGAAGAAAAAATATATGAATTACAAGAGAAAAAGGAAGAGTTAGCTAATAATATGCTGGATACAAAAACTACATTTGTTAATAAATTATCTCAAGATGAGATTATGAAATTATTCGAATAATATTGTTATGATTTATAAATAATAACAAGGTTGATTTTTTTGCCATTTTATGTTAAACTTAGAAAGAACCATATTTTACATTATGTAAAGAACAGATAATAAAAATATGTTGTATAAGGAGAATTGAAATGGATAAAAAAGTTTTGAACAAACATTTAGAAAAATTAAATGAGGACATAAGAAATATTCAATATCAAATAAATAGTATAAACCAAGATATAAAAAAAGATAAGAAACAAAGTTATATTGAAAAAAGAATTGATAGATTAGTTAATAATTATAAAATGTTAAATCAAAAAAGACAGGAATTAGTAAATATATCTAGAGAAGAAAAAAGAGAACTACAGGAAAAAGTATTAGAAATACGTAAACAAGTAAAAGATGTTTGTTATAAAGGAAGCAAGGACGTTTCAAAACAAAATATACAACTAGACGAAGTTGTTAACAATGAAAGTAAATCAGAAATTTATAATAAGATTGATGATGATGAAAATGAAAAAATAAAAAGAGTTTATGGTCCAGATGGTAGTTTAGAGTACATATATATTAAAGAAGAGAGACCTATTGGAAGATGGCAGAAAATTAAGCAAATGATGGGAAAAAAGAAGAGAAATAAAGAGATAATAAAAAAGCAAAGAAACAAAAACAGATTCGGAAAGATGAAAGAATTTTTCAGGGAAATTAATGGAAAGAAATTATTAAAAAGGATAGCAGCTTTTGGAATGGGATCATTAATGCTACTTCCTGGAACAATTTCTGCTAATCAGAATGAAAATAATACTGAAAGTAAAAGTACAAAAAACAGCTATATAGATACTGTAAAACAAACACCTGTAAATGAGCATGAATTAATAAAAATGGCAGAAGATTTTAAAAAAGAAAATTCTTTGAATATGGACGAAAATATAAAATCAGAAGAAGCAGTTAAAGAAGAAAATACAAATGATAAGAAGGAAGATGATACACTTGTACATATTATAGCTCCAGCACAGAGCAAATACACAGAAGTGTCTGATGGTAGAGGAAATTATGGTATTTTTACTGAAGATACTGAAGTTTCGATATATAATAGAGCTTTAATTAGAACTAATAAAGATGGAAGCAAATCAATATTAAAGGCCACAAAAGTAGGGCAAACTTGGAAACAATATGCAGAAGAACAAGGAATTGATTATAATGAGTTTAAAACATATATAGAGAATAATGAAAATATACAAGAGGTTTTATCTACTATGTCTGTTGATGGTAAAAGTATATATGGATGGATGCTAGCATCAGAATTAGAATATAAAACTCAAGATAAAGAAATAAATGTACAAAGAAATTATGTTACCGAGGTAGAAGAAAGATAATGAAAGATTATATAACTGTAATAGGAGCAGGATTAGCTGGATGTGAGGCAGCTTATCAAATTGCTAAAAGAGGAATAAAAGTAAAATTATATGAAATGAAGCCAATAAAATATTCAGAAGCACATTCAAATGAAAATTTTGCTGAAATTGTATGTAGCAATTCTTTTAAATCAAATTTGCTAACAAATGCATGTGGTTTATTGAAAGAAGAATTAAGAAGATTAGATTCATTATTAATTAAAATTGCAGATGAAACAAGAGTTCCAGCAGGACAGGCTTTAGCAGTAGATAGAGAAAGTTTTTCTAAAAAAGTAACTTGTGAATTAGAAAAAAATGAATTTATTGAAATTATTCGTAAAGAAATTGTTGATATAGAATCTTTAGCAAAAGAAGGAATTGTGATAATAGCAACAGGACCTCTTACTTCAGAAGGGTTAGCAAAAAATATAGGTAAAATAACAGGAGAAGACAAGCTTTATTTTTATGATGCGGCTGCGCCAATTGTAAATAAAGATAGTATAAATTTTAAAATTGCATTTTATGGAGACAGGTACAGCCAAGAAAAGAAAAAAGATGAAAGTATAGAAGAATGGAAAAAAAGATTAGCAATTCAAGAAAAAGATGAACAGAGTTATATTAATCTTCCAATGAATCAGGATGAATATGAGAAATTTTGGAATGAACTTGTAAAAGCAGAAGTAGTTACACTTCATGAATTTGAAAAGAGAGAAATCTTTGAAGGTTGTATGCCAGTTGAAATAATGGCCAAAAGGGGAATTGATACTTTGAGATTTGGACCATTAAAACCAGTAGGGTTTGATGATCCAAAAACAGGAAGAAGGCCATATGCATTAGTACAACTAAGACAAGATAATAAACAAGCAAGTATATATAATATTGTTGGATTTCAAACTAATTTGAAATTTGGAGAGCAAAAGAGAGTTTTTCAAATGATACCAGGATTAGAAGAAGCAGAGTTTATAAAATATGGAGTAATGCATAGAAATACATATATCAATTCAAGCAAATTATTAGACGAAACATATAACCTTAAAAACAATAATAATGTTTATTTTGCAGGCCAGATAACTGGTGTTGAGGGCTATGTTGAGTCGATATCTTCTGGAATGGTAGTAGCCATTAATGCTGTTAATCAAGTAAAAGGAAAAGAAGAAAAAGTTATTTTTTCGGAAAATACAGTAATAGGAGCTTTATCTAAATATATAGCAACTCCAAATGAAAGATTTCAACCAATGAATGCTAATTTTGGAATATTGCCAGAGTTAGAGGGAAAAAAGATAAAAGATAAAAAAGAACGATATGCTAAATTAGCTGAAAGAAGTTTAGAGTATTTTAATTGAAGATATAAATAATGCATTTTACAAAGTTATTACAATTATTTTACAAATGTATAAAATTGGATAAAAAGGTTGAAAAAAAGCATAAAAAAAAGTATAATAAATATGTATACTTATTTTAAATAAAAAATTAATTTGAAGGCAAGAAATAATTTTTTATAATGAAAATATAAATAATAGGGGGATTTGATATGAAGAATGTTAGTGAATTCACAAAAACACAAGCTTTAATTGATGAGTATAATAAACTTAAAAATATAGTACCTAAATTAGAAACAAAAATGAAACAAAATGAAAAGAGAACGGAAGCCGAAATAGAAAAGTTTAAGAGCGATATGCAAGAAAATCAAGAAGATGTTGAATATAAATTAGATAAGTTTGCAGTAGAAGCTGAATATGAAAAACGAATAGAACAAGAGGAGAAAAATTTAGAAGAGGAAAATGAAAAAATTCAGGAAGAAATTGATAAAGCGAAAGAAGATAAAAAGTTTTTCTGTACAGATAAAAACTTCAAAACCATTACAATGGAAATTGAAGCTATGAAAAGAGAAGTTGAAGAGGGAAAACTAGAAATAAAAAGAAAAGAATATGAAATTAAGGGCAACGAACTCAAAGAACAAGAATTTAGTGCAAAACCTGATAAAGAAAATCCTCTTAAGTGGTTAGAATTAAGGAAAGAAAGCGAAAGAAAAGAACAGGAAATTGGAAAAATAAATAAAGAAATTAATGCTATGAATAAAAAAATAGAGGAATATTCGAAGTTTAAGGGCGAACTAAATCAACAACTTAGTACATTCACAGCTATTGATTTTAATAAAATGCGTGAAATAGAAAATAATGAAGCAAATAAACCAAAAGAACAACAAGAAAATAATAAAACAGACAAGCCGGAAGAACAACAAGAAAATAATAAAACAGAAAAAACAGAAGAACAACCAGAAAATAATAAAACAGAAAAACCGGAAAAACAACCAGAAAATAATAAAACAGAAAAGCCAGAAGAACAACAAAAAGATAATAAAACAAATGAGTCAGAAGAAGAATATGAGGATATATATTCTAATTCACAAGATTCTGTTAAAGCTATTCATATTGAAGCTGCTACAGGAAAAGCATACGTTGATACATTTAAAAATAATAAAAAAGAGATAGATATAAAAGAGGCAATTCAAAATAGAAAAGGATTATATAAAAGAATTAATCTTAAAGAAATCATGGAAAATGCAGGAGTAGAATCAAGAATAAATCAATTTATGTTAAAAAGAAAAATTAATCCAGTAATATTAAAAGCTATAAATGAAGATGAAAAAATGACAGAAAAATACATTTATAGTTTGATAAATGAGAAAGAGTTTCCTTTTGAATATAAACATGATTTAGAAAATTCAAACTTATCATTTAAAGACATGGCTTTAATGAATAGAGTAGCTTTAAAAGAAAGCAAAATAGATGGCAATGAAGTGATAGGAGCTAAAAAGTTATATACAATCAAATCTTTCTTTGGAAAAATAAAAAATAAAGCTCTAGCGAAGTTTAATAAAAAAGAAGAACCTAAAATGATTAATGAGAAAAATGAAAGACAAGAAGACACAAAAAGCAGAAAAGAGAGGTTTTATGAATTTATAGAATATACTCCAGAAGAGCAAAAGGCAAATGATATAGAATTAGAACAAAAAAATAAATACAATGAAGCTTATGAAAAGTTAACAGATGAACAAAAAGCAAAATTAGCAACTATGGATGTTAAAGATATTCAAAGATTAGGGAGATATGATTATTCAACAGCTGTAGCTTTAAGTGAAATGTCGAAAGAGAATAAAGAAAATTCAGATAATAAAGGCAAAAAAGAAGAATTAAATACTTCTTCAAGAACAGATGATGATGAACTTCAAGTATAGTATTGACAAATTAAAAAAAAGTAGTATTATATATAAATAAAATAATACACACAACCTTTCGAATTAATATTTGGAAGGTTATTTGTTCCTAAAAAATAAAGGAGGCTATACAAATGAAAAAAGTAAGAAGAATAGGTGCTCGGTGGCATTCCAGAAAAGTGGTTACATGCTTAACCATTGTTTTGGTAGTAGGGATAATTATCTTTTTGAAGGAAATTTACACAGAAGTTGCTAAATTTACGGTAGAATCTGTATGGCAAAGAAGTAGTATAATTGGAATTAGTATTGTTATTGCAATCTATATATTAATATGTATAGGAATAATAACAATACAGCAAGTAAAAGTCAGTCATATAGATATCGAACAGAAAATTTGTGTAAAGGGAAAACAGAAAATTTACTACAAAAATGTCTACTATACGCAGTCGCTTTTGCAAAAAATATTTCATTTAACTAATGTATATTTTGTAAATGAAAGTGAAGAAATCGTAATAAAAGATGTTGAAAAAAAAGTCGCAGTATATGTAGAAGCGATAAAATTAAAGGGCAAGTAAAACTTGCCTTTTTCCATTTATGTAAAAAATGGTAAAATATCTTGAAAAAAATAAACGTTTAATATAAAATTATAACATAAAAAATAAGAAAAGAGGACAATACAATAAAAAATGCTAAAACCCTTGCGAGAGTATACACGGATGACTTAATAAATGTTAAAGTATAAATAGAAATAAAAGATAGTAATATAAAAATGAAAAGATAATTTTATATTACTGTCTTTTGACGTTTTTTAAGATTTTATATAAAAAATATATAAGTGAGGAAGAAATAATGAAAAAAGAAATATTGAAAAATGAAGAAAATGAAGGAATAACAATAATTGCTTTAGTAATAACAATTATTGTACTTTTAATTTTAGCAGGAGTAACAATAGCAACTTTAAATGGAAATAATGGAATATTAACCAAAACACAAGAGGCAAAAGAAAAAACTGAAGTTGCAAATGAAAGAGAAATAGTAGAGCAAGCAACATTAAGTGCAATGTCAGAAAATTCATCTATGCAATTTAGTGAAGATGATTTACAAGAGGCTCTTAATAAAATAACTATTGAAAATATAACAAAAGTATTTGATATAGGTGAAGACTCATATGAAGTACTTTTTATTAAATCTAGAAGAACATATAAAGTGAAATCTACTGGAGAATTAGAAGAAAACTATGTAGTAGCAGTTAAAGACAGTTTACCTGGAAATATAGAGACAGATGAAAATGGAAATAAACTAGATGGAAGCATAGATAAACCATATGAAATAAATTCTATAGAAGATTTAGTAGTATTTTCAAACCTGACAAATGGAGTAGGATATAAAATAAATGAAAGTGGTCAAATAGAAGAAACAAAACAAAGAGAAAGTTTTGATGGAAAATATGTTGTATTAAATAAAACTTTGGATTTTAAATCTAGTTCATCTTATATTGATGCTACAAGAAGTGATTTAGGCGATATTAATAATAATGATACTGATGAAAATAAGCTATTAAAAGAAATGAGTTCAGGTACAGGGTTTAGACCTATAAAAAGTTTTTTAGGATATTTTAATGGAAAAGATAATGAAATAAGAAATATTTATATAAAAAGAGATAGTATAGCTAGCTTTTTTATAGGAAGTGGTACAAAAAAGATAGAAAAACTTACTTTGACTGGAGAAATCACATCAGAATCTAATAATGCATTTGGAATATGTGAAAATGCAGCGCTAATTGAAAAATGCTGCAATAAGGCAAAGATAAGTAGTTTGTTTGATAATATACAAGGAAGAGCTTCCGGAATAGCTAAAGCGGCTAAAGTACTGGAATGTACAAATGAAGGAGATGTTTATTCAAAAGGTGGTAATGCAGGAGGAATAAGCAGTGAGCAGGGAATAACTATTGAGAATTGTATTAATACAGGAAATATAAGTATAGTTAATGGATGGTACGTAGGAGGAATATGTGCAGGTCATGGTAATACGAAAACTACAATAAGAAATTGTTATAATAGCGGAAATATAAATGGAAATAGCCAGACAGGAGGAATATTAGGTACTAATGGAGGGGTGATTGAAAATTGTTATAATACTGGTAAAGTAAAATCTAAACAATATGCGGGAGGAATTGTTGGAGGAAAAGCAAACCAAGTATTTAATTGCTATAATTTAGGAGAAGTAGGACGGAGCATATGCAGGAGGAATTGCTGAAGAAATAAGTGGAAAAATAATAAATTGTTATAATTTAGGAACAGTTGGTGGTGCAAGAGCTGGAGGGATAATATATACTAGTAATAGTAGTAATCTTATTATAAGTAATTGTTTTAATATTGGAACAGTTCAATGTGCTGGCTATGGAGGAACTATAGCAGGTATATTAGCAATAAATAATGGAAATGTAACGATTAATAACTGTTACAGTATAACTAAAGGAATAAATAAATCTGGGACTAAATCTATGGGAGCAATAATAGCAAAAAATTCAGGAAGTATTGTTTTTAACAGATGCTATTATGTAGAAGACGAACAGTTAAAAACAGCTGTTGGCGGAAAACAAGATGATGATACTGTTAGTAAATGTACAACAAAAGAAGAAATTACAATTACAATGTTAAATGCAAATATCCAGGAATTAGAACATGAAGAAGAATGGAAATGTTGGAAGGAATCTGATGAGGGATATCCAATATTAGATATCTAAAGTATAGGCTTTAGGAGATTTATAAGAAGCATTTTTACATTTAGAAACCAATTTATATACAATTTAATTAATTTATAAGATAGTTGATTACAACAATCTCTTAAAATATACTGAAAACTTAAAGTTTTTTCTATTGACTTTATGTATCAAAGATGCTATAATAGCATATGTTCGAATATATTACCAAATTAGGCAAATTTTGAATAAATAATTAAACAGGAGGTGAAATTTAAGTGCCAACAATTAATCAATTAGTAAGAAAAGGAAGAAAAACAGGAGTAACAAAATCAACAGCGCCAGCACTTCAACATGGATGGAACTCAAAAAACAAAAAATTAACAAACAATAGAGCTCCACAAAAAAGAGGAGTATGTACAGTTGTTAAAACAGTTACACCTAAAAAGCCAAACTCAGCTTTAAGAAAAGTTGCCAGAGTTAGACTTTCAAATGGTTATGAAGTAACATCTTATATCCCAGGTATAGGACATAACCTACAAGAACACAGTGTTGTATTAATAAGAGGTGGTAGGGTAAAAGACCTTCCAGGTGTTAGATACCATATTATCAGAGGAACATTAGATACAGCAGGTGTTAAAGATAGAATGCAAGCGCGTTCTAAATATGGAGCTAAAAAACCTAAAAAATAAAAAAATTAGCTACAAAATTTAAAAATTAGTGCTTGTAATTCTTACTAAATTAAGGCATTTAAATTTAGAATAGATTTATATAGCACTGTGCGCAAGAAAGAAAGACTTTCTTGAGAGTACCTAGATATTTTATAAATAAAATATCAAATAAAATTTAAGGAGGGAAGAATAGTGCCAAGAAAAGGATATATAGCAAAAAGAGAAGTATTACCAGATCCAATATATAATAGCAAAGTTGTTACAAAATTAGTTAACAATATTATGTTAGATGGTAAAAAATCAGTTGCTCAAAAAATAGTATATGATGCATTTGACATTATTAAAGAAAAAGAAGGAAAAAATCCTTTAGAAGTTTTTGAAGCAGCTTTAGAAAATATTATGCCAGTTCTTGAAGTTAAAGCAAGAAGAGTAGGTGGAGCAACTTATCAAGTTCCATTAGAAATCAGACCAGAAAGAAGACAAACTTTAGGATTAAGATGGTTAGTAACTTATGCTAGAAACAGACATGAAAAAACAATGGCTGAAAAATTAGCAGGTGAAATAATGGATGCAGTAGCTGGAAACGGTGGAGCATTTAAGAAGAAAGAAGATACACATAGAATGGCTGAAGCTAATAAAGCTTTTGCACACTATAAATGGTAAAATTTGAAATTAATGTTATAAAAATATAAATTCAAAGAGAATCAGAGTATTTGAAAGGGGGAAATATAGAAAATGGCAGGAAGAGCATACCCACTAGAAAGAACTAGAAATATAGGAATAATGGCACATATAGATGCCGGAAAAACAACAACAACAGAAAGAATCTTATTTTATACAGGAAAAACACATAAAATAGGAGAAGTTCATGAAGGTGCAGCAACAATGGACTGGATGGCACAAGAACAAGAAAGAGGTATTACAATTACTTCAGCATGTACAACATGCTTCTGGAAAAATAATAGAATTAATATTATTGATACACCAGGACACGTTGACTTTACAGTAGAAGTACAAAGATCTTTAAAAGTACTTGATGGAGCTGTTACAGTTTTAGCTGCAAAAGGTGGAGTACAACCACAAACAGAAACAGTTTGGAGACAAGCCGACAAGTATAGTGTACCAAGAATGGTATATGTAAATAAGATGGATATTGTTGGAGCTAACTTTATGCTTTGTGTTGATCAATTAAAAAACAGATTAAAAGCAAATGCAGTTCCAATTCAATTACCAGTTGGAGCAGAAGATAATTTCCAAGGTATAGTTGATCTTATTAAAATGAAAGCATTTATTCAAGATGATAAATTAGGTGAACATATTGTTGAAAAAGAAATACCAGAAGATATGAAAGCAGATGCTGAAAAATGGAGAGCAAACATGATTGAAGCAGTTGCTGATCAAGATGAAGAGTTAATGATGAAGTATTTAGATGGTGAAGAATTGACAGAAGAAGAAATCAAAAAAGGTTTAAGAATTGGAACAATAGCAAATAAAATAGTTCCAGTTACATGTGGTTCTTCATACAAAAACAAAGGTGTTCAAGAATTATTAGATGCAGTAGTTGATTATATGCCATCACCATTAGATATACCACATATTAAAGGTGAAACATTAGAAGGAGAAGAAACAGAAGCTAAGACTTCAGATGATGCTCCATTTGCAGCATTAGCATTTAAAATTGCTACTGATCCATTTGTTGGAAAATTATGTTTCTTTAGAGTTTATTCTGGAACACTAGAATCAGGTTCTACAATATTAAACTCTAGTAAAGATAAAAAAGAAAGAGTTGGAAGAATTCTTCAAATGCATTCAAATCATAGAGAAGATATTGACAAAGTTTATTCAGGAGATATTGCTGCAGCAGTAGGTTTAAAAGATGTTACAACTGGAAATACTTTATGTGATCCAGATCATCCAATAATACTTGAATCAATGGAATTCCCTGAACCAGTTATTGATATAGCTATTGAGCCAAAAGATAAAGCTGCTCAAGAAAAAATGGGAATTGCTTTAGCAAAACTTGCTGAAGAAGATCCAACATTTAAAGCTTATACAAACCAAGAAACAGGTCAAACAATTATTGCTGGTATGGGTGAATTACACTTAGATATCATAGTTGATAGATTAAAAAGAGAATTCAAAGTAGAATGTAATGTAGGTAAACCACAAGTTGCTTACAAAGAAACAATCAGAAATGCAGTAAAAGTTCAAGGTAAATTTATTCGTCAATCAGGTGGTAAAGGACAATACGGTGATGTATGGTTCGAAATGGAACCATTAGAACCAGGAAAAGGAATTGAATTCGAAAGCAAAATTGTCGGAGGAGCAGTTCCAAAAGAATATATTAAACCAATTGAACAAGGAATGAGAGAAGCTGCTGAAAGCGGAATCCTTGCAGGATACCCAGTTACAGACTTTAAGGTAACATTAGTTGATGGTTCATACCATGAAGTTGACTCTTCAGAAATGGCCTTCAAAATAGCAGCATCTATGGCATTTAAAGAAGGTATGAGACAAGCTAAGTCAGTTATCTTAGAACCAATAATGAAAGTTGATATAACAGTTCCAGAAGAATACATGGGAGATGTTATTGGAGATGTAAACTCTAGACGTGGAAGAATGGAAGGTATGGATGGTAATGATGGAGTACAAGAAATTCATGCATTTATTCCACTTTCAGAAATGTTTGGTTATGCAACTGAATTACGTTCTAGAACACAAGGTAGAGGAACATACTCTATGGAACCTTCTCATTATGAAGAAGTACCAAAATCAGTTTTTGAAGCTATTGTATCATCAAGAGCAAAAAAAGACTAAATTTAAATTAAAATGTATAACATATTAATTTTATATTAAATTTCAAATAAGAAAAACAAAAACACTTGCTTTTTTATAAAAAATGTTATAAAATGCCTGTGTAATAAATAGTTATTAAATTTTTGGTTAACTTTGTAACGAAAAAATAGTGTAAAGTTAACTTATACAACTAAGCAATAAGCTGAGTTGTATATACCATAAAAATAAAAGAGAGAAATCTCAAAAATAAGGAGGAATTTAAAAATGGCAAAAGCAAAATTTGAAAGAAACAAACCACACGTTAATATCGGAACAATTGGTCACGTTGACCATGGTAAAACAACAACAACAGCAGCTATTACAAAATATTTATCATTATTAGGAAAAGCTCAATATGAAGCATATGATCAAATTGATGGTGCTCCAGAAGAAAAAGCAAGAGGAATCACAATTAATACAGCTCACGTTGAATATGAAACAGATGCAAGACACTATGCACACGTTGACTGTCCAGGTCACGCTGACTATGTAAAAAACATGATTACAGGTGCTGCACAAATGGATGGTGCTGTACTAGTTGTATCAGCAGCTGATGGACCAATGCCTCAAACAAGAGAGCATATCTTACTTGCTAGACAAGTAGGTGTTAAATATATCGTTGTTTACTTAAACAAATGTGATATGGTTGATGATCCAGAATTATTAGAATTAGTTGAAATGGAAGTAAGAGACTTACTTTCTGAATATGGTTTCCCAGGAGATGAAGTTCCAATTGTAAAAGGTTCTTCACTAAAAGTTCTAGAAAGTACATCTACAGATCCTAACGATCCTGTATATGCACCTATGAAAGAATTAATGGATGCAATTGATAGTTACATCCCAACACCAGAAAGACCAATTGATCAACCATTCTTAATGCCAGTTGAAGACGTATTCACAATTACAGGACGTGGAACAGTTGCAACAGGTAGAGTAGAAAGAGGTCAAGTAAAATTACAAGACGAAGTTGAAATTATCGGTCTTACAACAGAAAGAAGAAAAACTGTTGTTACAGGTGTAGAAATGTTCAGAAAATTATTAGATCAAGCTGAAGCTGGAGATAATATTGGTGTTCTATTAAGAGGTATTGATAGAAAAGACATCGAAAGAGGTCAAGTTCTATGTAAACCAGGAACAATTCATCCACATACAAAATTCACATCAGAAGTATACGTTTTAACAAAAGAAGAAGGTGGACGTCATACACCATTCTTCAATGGATATAGACCACAATTCTATTTCAGAACAACAGACGTTACAGGTGTTATTGAATTACCTGCTGGAACAGAAATGGTTATGCCAGGAGATAACGTATCAATGACAATCGAATTAATTACTCCTATCGCTATCGAAAAAGGATTAAGATTCGCTATTCGTGAAGGTGGTAGAACAGTTGGTTCAGGTGTTGTTGCTGACATTATCGAATAATTTATAATTATTTAATATATAAATAAGAGTAATATATTGCATATTACTCTTATTTTGTTGCTATTTATAGCTTAAAAATAAATTCAATAAAGAGGTTATCTATATAATATTTTCTATTTTTCTCTTCAATCAAGCTATTTATTATTTTAATTATGGATTTATTCCCTCTTGCCCAAAAAAACCGGTTACAGTTCAGTAAGAATGATTATGAAATGACTCCAACTGTAATGCTTAAATTTTATTTAATGTCTTTTCATTTCATTCAAAAAGAAAATCTAATACAAG
>OIAZ01000139.1_pt1 | contig 17673 bp, 10 predicted proteins | sample 1580911 | NCBI WGS metagenome assembly OIAZ01 (sample SAMEA3882507, study PRJEB24775) | human gut metagenome | biome: human-associated habitat; feature: intestine environment; material: feces | place: Netherlands | collected 2009/2010 | reverse complement strand
CAACTGCACATCTATGGAAAACTCGCCCTCAAGGTAATCGTGTTTGGAGGCCGCTACGTTGGTTATCTTCTCGCTGACCTTGTCAGAATAGGTCGTGTACAGGCATGACTCCTCCCAGAAAGAAGACGGGTCGAAGTTGCCGGCCACGTTCAGGATGGCGTTGTTGGTCCAGGAGACAAGGCCGTTGAGGCATTCGTCCACCTCCAGACCCTCCGCCGGAGTCCGCACGGCACAGTGGCCGGAGCGTCCCTGCTGGAAAGCCACACAGAGGAAATTCCCCGCCTCCACACCGAGTTGTTCAAGCAGGATTTTTGACGGATCGCAGACAACCACGACGCGCCCCTTGAGTGTGTCAAGTCCGGAATAGCCGGCCATGTCCGTGACAATCACTTGTGCGTTGTCAGCCGAAGGAGCCGTCTCTTTCAGCCGGCCTTTGACAGCGTCCGCGAAGTCCTTGGAGAGGCCTTCCGAGACCCATGCCGGGAACGCGATCTTCTCGCCGTCGGCGAGTGAGGAAGGCTTGCGGTAGTCGCCTTCAATGATGACCTCGTCACCGTAGTCCGGACTGTCCTTGGAACAGGAGACAAGCGTAAGCACGAACGCCGGTATGGCCAGATAAAGTAAAAGAGAGTGTTTCATGGTATTACAGTCTGTAAGGCAGTTTGCTGTTGTAGTCCTTGTCCACACAGATAGTCGCCGTCTTCTTTGTGAGATTGTAAACGACTGACCATTGCGTGTTGCTTGTGATGTCTCCTCCCTCGGATTGCAGATCTGTGTGCACGGCATCAAGCAGAGACATGCATTCATCTTCCGTCATCACACGGTTCTTCTTTTCCAATGTCTCGTGGAGCTTGTCGTACCGCTCTTTTCCTCCTCCGACATTCCGCCATCCCTCGGACAGATAGAAATTGGTGACGTGGTCGGTGTCAAGCAGGTTCATCGTCCAATCCTTCGCTGACGGATCACTCAGCGGCGGCACCTCTCCCGGGCGGTAATATTCCACGACAACGCTCTTTCCGCTTGCGTCGGCGATCAGGAAATGATAGTTCGAGTCCGAATTCTCACCGTCCGCGAAAAAATTGTGGGACCGGAAAACCTCCACGGCTTGCTCAACGCTTGTACACCTGTCCAGAGCCAGCCTGATGGCTAATGTCGGGACAATGTCACTCTTCCCGGGGTCATGCTGTACCGCCCCGCCGGTACCTCGAAGAGACAGGACACCTATGAACAGTCCCGCATCATTCATCCCGTCCAGACAGCAGTAGATGGATGCGGTCACAGGGATGGAAAGATCCGTCTTCCCGTCCGACAACGCACCGGCCACATAAGTGTCTTTGTCCAGAAATGGAAGGGCTGAGATGCAGATGGACTCATGCACTCCTTTTGTGACATTGTGTACAAGCACATTGGAAGACGACACAAATCTATAGTCAAAGTTACGTCCCACCAGCACGTCTCCTTCCGGGGACTTGACACAGAAAGCACTGCATCCGAAATCCACGCCACCGTCAGCCTTGCCCAGCGGAACTGTTGTCAGCATCGGCACCACTTTTCCGAGAAGTTGCATGCTGGAACTCGCCCCTCCGCTAGACATGACCTCATCGATGTGGTAGTCCGAACTATATTTCACTGAATATAAATGCCCGTCCGCCAAATTCTTCAATGTGGACACCATAGCCTTCTGATCATCATTCCTCAGATAATCGGCAGGGTTTGCGGCGGTTTCGGTTTCTCCCTTATCACAAGAGGACAGAAAGAAAACCGAGACTGAAAGACAAGACACAAGATAGATAAGACGCTTCATCGTTTTGATATTGTTTGAAACATACCCGGAAGCCTCAGGGTGGCTCACCACGCCCAAGGAAGAAATTTGTGAGACAAAAATACTAAATGAAGCACCCGAAGAAAAGACGGCTCCGACGAATTTTGCCGAGCCGTCAAGAAATTGTCGTACGGACAACCTTATTTTGTCAAATCAGCATTTTTTTGCCGAACCGATAAATTGCTTATCCGCCATTTTGTCGGGGTCATACCCTCTCTCTCCTTGAAGGAAGCATTGAAATTGCTCACGGAAAGAAAGCCTGATTTTTCCGCGATTTCGGCGATGGACCTGTCGGGATTCTCCAGCAAGGCGCGTTTTGCATAGTCGATTCTCATTCCGCAGATCCATTCCCGGAAAGTCACCTTGTAGGTCTGATTGATGAAAGCGGAAAGATACGTCCTGTTTGTGTACAGGGTTTTGGAAAGATCCGCTATCGTGAGTCCCGGCTTCAGATAGCCTTCCGCCTCCACCCATTCCTGCACAAGACGTTGCATTTCAGGATTGCAGGAGAACGTTTCTGTCACAGGAAGATCCGGTCCCGGGTCACTTTCGATGGCATGTTCGACGGTTTCATAAAAAAGCATGTAGTTCTGGTAACTGACATACAGATAAATGTAGAACGGAACGGAAGACAGCACCCAAACAAAAACAAGATTGTCAGGAAGGAAGGTCAGCACAGAACAACCGATGCCGAAAATGAGCATCCAATATGTCAGTACCGACATCCATCTGACATAGGTCGCGATATGGTCAGAATAGGTGTCATCCATCTTTTTGACGGCCCGATGGTAGGCCTTGAGCAGGTGTGAGGCCAGAGAGAAACCATACAGGGCAAGCATCAGGGCTAATGAATATATCAGGCCGGCTTTCAGTGTGCCGTCTTCGGTGAACAAGAGCGCGGAGACGGACAGGATGACATATAAAAGCCATGACAGACAATGTCTCACAATGATCTTCCGTGTGATGTAGGAGCGGTTCAGAAGTGTGTGCAGAGCCGCGACGAACAACCCGTAGCCGAAGAAATACGTTGAGAGATTCATCACAATCGCTGCATTGACGTTAACCTGCCTTATGTCAAAGCACAGATGGACGGCATAATTTGCCGCCAGCACCAAAAGCGCCGCCCCCATTAAATACCTTGACCGCAGGTAGTTGGCGAACAGCCTCTTGTCCGGAACCTTCCCGAAGAAGAACCTAAAGACAAAGAACGCCATCAGGGTCAAGGCAATGCATAGGGAGTATCTGTACAGATCGATGTTCATGGTGTCAATGCGATGGAATGCCTTTACTCGATGCAACTGGTGAGACAGGTCATCGAGGCGTCGGGACGGAACTCGATGCCGGTGGAGGTGGCGGGGATGAGGACGGTCTCGCCCTGACGGAGGGTCACGACGTGCTCCTGGCCGTCATTCTCATGGTCAACAAGGCTGCCGCCTCCGGCAACGCACATCACGACCACAAAAGAGTCCAGTTTAGAGAGATCCTTGGCGCAAGGCTTGTCCAGGTCGAAGAGTGAGGTGGTGAAGTACTTGCAGCTGACCAGTTTGGTCTCGGCGTCCTTGACACGGGAATATTCAGTCCTGTAGTCCGGGTAGACATCGTAGTCGATGGCCTCCTTGGCCTGCTCGATGTGCAGTTCGCGGGGCTTTCCGTCAAGACCCAGGCGACCATAGTCATAGATCCTGTAGGTCAGGTCGGATGTCTGCTGGATCTCGGCGACGAACGCTCCGGCCCCGATGGCGTGGATCCGGCCGGCAGGGAGGAAGAACACATCGCCGGGAGCGATCCTGTAGCTTGCAAGCACGTCGGTGATGGTGTGTTCGTTGACTCTTTTCTCATATTCATCGGGAGTGATCCACTCGGTCAGGCCGCTCAGCAGATGAGCTCCCTCGTCGGCTCCGACCACATACCACATCTCGGTCTTGCCGCGCTCCTTACCCTGCTTCTTGGCAATTTCGTCATTAGGATGTACCTGGATAGAAAGGTCGGTATTGGCATCGATAAACTTGATGAGCAGTGGAAACTCGTTTCCAAAACGCTTATAGTTATCTGCACCGAGGAAATTCTCCTTCAATTCAGCAACAACCTCATTGAGCTTCTTGCCCTTCATCTCGCCGTCGGCTACGATGCTCTCGTTGCCAGGAACACCTGAGATTTCCCAACTCTCGCCAACTTTCTCCTGCTTGATGTCAAGATGCTTGAAGGCAATGATCTTGTTTCCACCCCAGATGGTGGACTTCAATAGCGGTTCAAATTTTAATGGTTTCATAATTTTATTGAATTAGTTGATAAAATGTTTATTGTCTAGGATTTCCAGTACCTGCCTCCTGCGGAAACTAGTTCTCTCTCCAGAAGGCTGGAGTGAAGATTACCAGAACGCTGAATATCTCCAGACGTCCGATGAGCATCATCAGCGAGCAGAACCATTTTGCCACATCCGGCAGTTCGCTCCACGACATCGTCGGACCAATCTCCGTACCCAGCGTAGGACCTACGTTGCCCACACAGCTCAGGGTGATGGTGATGGCATTGGTGTTGTCGATGCCCATGGCTATCATCGTGAAGGAGATGACCAGGCAGATGATGAGATACGTGGTGAGGAAGGCGAGTAGCGTAACCCGCTTCTGCATCGGCACGTTCACACCATCAATCTTCAGAGGCAGTACCGCATTAGGATGCAGAATCTGGCGGAATTCATTCTTCACCATTCTTACCAGCATCACGGCGCGGATACATTTCAAACCTCCACTCGTACTGCCCGAGCAGGCTCCGAAGAACATGCAGGCTGCCAATATCACCCAGGTGACATGAGGCCAGAGGGCTGCATCATCATTAAACAAGCCTGTGGTGGTGATGAATGAAACCACCTGGAAGACGGCGCTGCGGAAGGCATGTTCTACATCGTAGTTGCGCATCGCCATCAGCTCTACCATGATGAAAGCCGTAAAGGCGGTGACGAGGAACATATAGAACTTGAACTCCGAGTTCTTGAACAGATCCTTGATCTTAAACTTGATGACTGCCGCATAGAGTAGGGTGAAGTTCACTCCCGAGAGGAAGCAGAAGAATGCACAGATGTATTCCAGCGCCGGCGAATGGAAGAACTCGGTACTGCTGTTATGGGTGGAGAAACCACCCGTAGCCGTAGTGGTCATCGCATAGTTGAAACTGTCGAAGAGATTCATTCCTGCCACATAGTAGGATACGATGCAGGCGATGGTGAGCATCAGATAGATACTCCAGATCCATTTTGCCGAAGTGGAGAGTCGGGGATGCAGCTTGGTCTTGATTGGACCCGTAGCCTCGGCGGCAAACACCTTGGTCTGTCCTCCTACAAGTGATGGCAACAGGGCGATGGTGAAGAACACGATTCCCAAACCGCCTATCCACTGGGTGAGCGATCGCCAGAACTGCAATCCGTGCGGGAAGCACTCCACATCATCCAGAATGGTGGCTCCCGTGGTGGTGAATCCCGACATCGTCTCGAAGTAGGCATCCGTAAAGTTATTGATGTAACCGCTGACCATGAAGGGCAGGGTGCCGAAGAGACTGAAGATGATCCATGAGAGCGATACCACGAGGTAGGCATCACGGCGCGACATCGAATTGTCTGCTCCATGTCCCCTCCATTTCAGGATGAGTCCGCCGCCGATGGTGGTCAGTGTAGCTACCACGAAAGCGAAGATGTCGTCCTGCTGGTAGTAGTATGCCACCAGCAGACTGACGAAGAGCAGGAATGCCTCGATGAAAAGCAACTGTCCCAGTATCTTGTATATCAACTTGCTGTTTATCATTCCCTCTTGTCTTTATACCTTATTATATATATCATATCTGTCTATACCTTATTATATATAGAGAATATACCTTATTATAAATATAGACTAAATGAAATATTTCTCAATTTTCTTCATATTGATGTTGTGGCAGAACACCATTACAGAGTCGCCCGCTTCTATCTGGGTGTTACCCGAAACCAGCATTCCTTCGCCGTTTCTCACCAGACCACCGATGGTAACACCGATAGGCATTCCCAGGTCTTTTACCGGTTTTTGGGTAACCTTGGAATCTTCCTTGGCGATGAATTCAGCCACATCGGCATTGGCACTCATCAGGAATCTGACGTTCATCACGTCAGCATCGAGCATCATCTGATAGATGTAGCTGGCAGCAATCATCTTCTTGTTGATGATGGTACCGATATCCAGACTTTCTGCCATGCTCACGTAATCCACGTTTTCTACGGCAGCCACGGTCTTGCGCACACCCATTCTCTTGGCGGTGAGGCAGGCGAGGATATTGGTTTCCGCATTTCCCGTCAGCGCCACGAAAGCCTGGGTGCTTCTGATTCCTTCCTCTGTGAGGAGAGGTATGTCGCGACCATCGCCGTGAATGATAAGGATATGATTGTCGTCGAGGATATCGTTGAGATATTCGCAGCGATTCTCATCCTTCTCGATAATCTTGCATTCCATGTATTCCGGCATCTTCTTCACGGCTCTTACGGCAGTGCGCCCGCCACCCATCACCATCACGTTCTTCACATCCACATAATGCTCCTTTCCCACAATCTTGCGGATGTAGGGAATGTAGTTGCGGGTGGTCATGAAGTAGGCGAGGTCGTAGAGCTTCAGCTCATCGTTACCACCCGGGATGATGGTATCGCTGCCTCGCTTGATGGCTACCACGTGGTAAGGGTCGTTGGGACCGCTGATGTTCTTGAGCGGCTCGTTGAGGATTTCGCATCCCTCACGCAGCTTGATGCCGAGCATCACGAGGGCGCCGTCGTGCACATCCCAGCGCTGGCGCACCCAACTCATCTTGAGTCCGTTGTTGATATCTACGGCAGCGAGCATCTCCGGATAGATGAGCTTGCTGATACCGAGTTCCTTGAAGAATTCCTGTGCCTGCGGTTCCATGTATTCCGGATTATCCACACGTGCCACGGTGCGCTTGGCACCGAGATTCTTGGCAAGGATGCTGGAGGTGATGTTGGTACTCTCCACCGGGGTGACCGCGATGAAGAGATCCGTATCCTGAACACCGGCATCCCTCAGGGTCTGCAGACTGGTAGGTTTTCCTATCATGGTGAGCAGATCGCAGTCGGAGCCGATGCTTGCCAGGCGCTCTTCGCTTTCATCGATGAGTGTAATCTCCTCCTTGCTGCGCGACAGGAGTCGCGCCAGGTGGGTACCGATGGCATAGGCGCCAGCTATGATGATTTTCATATTGATGAATATTTAAATTTCGATGCTCTATTTTCCGATAATGGCATTCTTGATGCTCTCGTGGTCGAGATGTACAATCTCGCGCAGCTGTTCTACGGTGCCATGCTCCACAAATTCGTCTGGCAATCCCAGGCGGGTTATCTGTGGCTGATAGCCGTGGTCGCTCATCCATTCGAGTACGGCAGATCCCATTCCGCCCATTCTTGCACCATCTTCTATGGTCACGATGCGCTTGAACTTCTTGCCCACCTCGGTGAGGATGTTTTCATCCAGCGGCTTCACAAATCGCATATCGTAGTGCGCAACGCTCATCTTCGTTTCCTTCTCTACCTCTTCGATAGCCTGGATGGCATCGTTTCCGATAGGACCGATGGTGAGTACGGCTACATCTTCTCCGTCTTTCAGCTTTCTGCCGGTACCGGTCTTGATTTCCTCCATCTTGTTGCGCCAATCTACAAGCACACCGCAGCCACGAGGATAACGGATCACGTAGCTTCCGTGGTCTGGCAGCTGGGCTGAATACATCAGGTTGCGCAGTTCGTGCTCATTCATCGGCGAAGCGATGGTGAGATGCGGGATAGGGCGCAGGGCTGCCAGGTCGAAGGCACCATGATGGGTAGGACCATCTTCTCCTACCAGTCCGGCACGGTCGAGGCAGAGCACTACAGGCAGGTTGAGGAGTGCCATGTCGTGGATGATATTGTCGTAGGCACGCTGTGCAAACGAACTGTAGATATTGCAGAAAGGAATCAGACCATCCTTTGCCATACCCCCTGAGAAGGTGACTGCATGGCCCTCGGCGATACCTACGTCGAAGGTGCGGTTTGGCATCGCCTTCATCATGATGTTCATAGAGCATCCGGTAGGCATGGCTGGTGTCACGCCTACGATCTTTGGGTTCTGCTCGGCAAGTTCCAGCAGGGTCTTTCCGAAGACATCCTGAAACTTAGGAGGCTTGTTGCTGTTGTCGGCAATGATTCTCTCGCCGGTTTCCGGGTCAAACTTGCCTGGTGCATGCCAGATGGTAGCACACTTCTCGGCTGGTTCGTATCCCTTGCCCTTGGTGGTATGCAGGTGGAGCAGCTTAGGGCCTTTCATGCTTCTGAGCTGCTTCAGGATTCTTACCACTTCCTTTACATCATGACCGTCGAATGGTCCGAAGTATCGGATGTTCATTCCTTCGAAGATATTCTGCTGATGGCTTAATACCGACTTGAAGGCATTGTTCAGCCGGATGATGCCGTTCTTGCGGTTATTATTGAGAATACCCTTGGAGTGGAGCCACTGCGAAGCCTTGAAGCGAATCTTGTTGTAGGTCTCGTTGGTGTCAAGCTGGAGGAGATACTTCTCCATGCCACCCACGGCACGGTCGATGCTCATATCATTATCGTTGAGGATGATGAGCATATCGTTTGGAGTACTTGATACATTGTTGAGTCCTTCGAAAGCTAAACCACCGCTCATCGCACCATCGCCGATAACGGCTACTATGTGGCGGTCTTTGTTGCCTGTTTCGCGTGCTGCCACCGCCATACCCAGAGCTGCCGAGATAGAGTTGCTGGCATGTCCGCAGGTGAAGGTGTCGTATTCACTTTCAAGCGGTGTTGGGAATGGACGGATGCCATGGAGCTTTCTGTTGGTGCAGAATGCCTCACGTCTTCCTGTCAGAATCTTATGTCCGTATGCCTGATGGCCTACATCCCAGACGATGCGGTCTTCAGGGGTATTGTACACGTAGTGTAAAGCTACGGTGATTTCCACAACACCCAAAGAGGAAGCAAAATGACCTGGATTTACAGCCACTTCGTCGATGATGTCTTCTCTCAATTCTTTGCATACCTCTGGCAACTGATTAATGCTCAGTTTGCGCAAATCATTAGGATATTTGATGTTGCTTAACAGACTAAACTTACTTTTGTCCATAATTTAATAATTTTATAAGTGCAAAGGTAATGCTTTTTTTCATAAAATAACATTTTTATGGGGAGAATTTCGCTTTTTTCGATAATTCTTTGTATTTTTGCAAAAAATTAGGAAGGAATCAGTAAAAGGAGTGGAACCTTTCGTTCTCTCCGGTTGCGCTTTTCCAGTAAATTAAGTAACTAAACATAAAGATTAAATAAATGAAAAAGAACCTGTTCTTTGTGGGAGCCTTGATGATGGCTTCCCTCTCGATGATGGCGCAGACCAAGAATGGCGGCATCAATCAGACTATGCTCCAGCAGATGGAAAAAAGCCAGACTGGCGGTGTGACCAACAAGGCTTTGTTTAACGCTATCGCTGGCAACAACATCGATGATCTCGTGAAGAATCATGCGAATGAGGCTCCGGTAGATACTCATTTCAGCATCGAGACTCCTTCGCAGAGCATTCACAACCAGAAGAGTTCCGGCCGTTGCTGGATGTTCAGCGGTTTCAACGTGCTCCGTTCCAACTTTGCTGTCAACGACAAGCAGGGTAGAGTAGTAGAGTTCTCTCAGGATTATCTCTTCTTCTACGACCAGCTGGAGAAGGCTAACCTGATGCTCCAGGGTGTCATCAACCTCGGCAAGAAGAGCCTGGAGGATCCTCAGGTGCAGTTCTTCTTCAAGAATCCGCTCAATGACGGTGGTACTTTCTGCGGTGTTGCCGACCTGGCTAGCAAGTACGGTCTCGTACCAATGAGCGCTCAGCCAGAGACTTATTCCAGCAACAATACTTCCAAGATGAGCCGTCTTGTCAGCAGCAAGCTCCGCGAGTATGGTCTCGAGCTCCGCAAGATGGTAGCCCAGGGCAAGAAACCTGCTGCTATCCAGGCTCGTAAGACCGAGATGCTGGCCCAGGTTTATCACATGCTCAGCCTTACTCTGGGTGAGCCGGTGAAGGAGTTTACCTATGCATTCCGCGACAAGGATGGCAAGCAGGTAGGCGAGGCTAAGAAATATACTCCTAAGAGTTTCTATGAGGAGACTGTTGGCAAGGACCTCAACGGTACCTTCCTGATGGTGATGAACGACCCACGTCGTCCTTATCACAAGACATACGAGGTAGAGTACGACCGCCATACCTACGATGGTCATAACTGGAAGTACCTGAACCTGCCTATGGAGGAGATTGCGCAGCTCGCCATCGCTTCCCTGAAGGATGGTCATAAGATGTATTCCAGCTACGATGTGGGCAAGCAGCTCGACAGAAAGCGTGGCTATCTGGCACTCGACAACTTCGATTATGCCAGCCTCTTCAACACTTCATTCCCAATGAACAAGGCAGACCGCATCGCTACTTTCGAGAGCGGTTCTACCCATGCCATGACTCTGACTGCGGTAGATCTCGATGCTGCCGGCAAGCCTGTGAAGTGGAAGGTGGAGAACAGCTGGGGTGCTGACAATGGTTTTGGTGGATGCTTCATCATGACCAACGATTGGTTCAACGAGTACATGTTCCGCCTGGTAGTAAACAAGAAGTATGCTTCTGAGCAGCTTCTGAAGGAATTCGACCAGAAGCCAACCATGTTGACTCCTGACGATCCTTTGTTCCAGTTGGAGGATTAATACTTATTATTATGTTAGAGAAAAATAAGCGGGAGCGCATCATTGCGCTCGTCAACAAGGAAGTTGTGCCTGCCATCGGCTGTACCGAACCGATGGCTGTGGCTCTCTGTACAGCTAAGGCTGCTACCACTCTGGGTAAGCGTCCGGAGCGCATCGAGGTACGCTTGAGTCCTAATATGCTCAAGAATGCGATGGGTGTGGGTATTCCTGGAACCGGTATGATCGGTCTGCCTATCGCAGTTTCGCTCGGTGCCCTCATCGGAAAGCCTGAGTATGAACTCGAGGTTCTCAAGGATCTTACTCCTGATACCCTGGAGCTGGGCAAACAGTATATTCAGAATGCAGACATCAACATCAAGCTGAAACAGGGCGATGTAGATAAACTCTATATCGAGGTAATCTGCTATGCCGGCAACGGCAGAGCTACAGCTATCATTGCCGGTTCTCATACCAACTTTGTGTATGTTGAGCGCAATGGTGAGGTGGTTTTCGACAAGCGTGATGGAGCTGCGGCTGATGTGGAGAATGACGATATCCAGTTGAATCTCCGCTTGGTTTACGAATTCGCAACCACCGCTCCGCTCGATGAAATTCGCTTCATCCTCAAGACCAAGGAATATAATATGAAGGCTGCCGAGGAATCTATCAAGGGCAACTATGGCCACTGTCTGGGTAAGACGATGGATCGTCCTTTGAGCCGTGGTATCTTCGGCAACAACATCTTCTCTCATATCCTTTCCCGCACCGCTTCTGCCTGCGATGCCCGAATGGGTGGAGCCATGATTCCGGTGATGAGCAACAGTGGCAGTGGTAACCAGGGTATCTGTGCCACCAATCCTGTGGTGGTTTATGCCTTGGAAAACGAGAATACAGAGGAGGAACTGATTCGTGCCCTGATGCTCAGTCACTTAACGGCTATCTATATCAAGCAGAGCCTGGGTAAGCTCTCAGCTCTCTGCGGTTGCGTGGTAGCCAGTACGGGTAGCAGTTGCGGTATCACCTATCTGATGGGTGGTGATTTTACCCGTATCTGCAACTCTGTCAAGAATATGGTGGCAAACCTTACCGGTATGATCTGTGATGGAGCCAAGCCAAGCTGCGCCCTGAAGATCTCTTCGGGTGTGAGTACAGCCTTGCTTTCTGCTCTTCTTTCCATGGAGGGTAAGTGCGTAACTTCTGCCGAGGGTATCGTGGATGATGATGTGGATAAGTGTATCCACAACCTCACCTCTATCGGTGCCGATGCGATGAAGACCACCGATGATATGGTGCTTGATATCATGACACATAAATAATTAGGTATCATGACGCATAAATAAATAGAAGTGTAGATTTTACATTATTTATAACTAGAAGATAAAAAAGGCTCGCAAGAATTACTCTTGTGAGCCTTTTTTTAGAATGTTTTCTTACTTTTTACTTAAAAAGTATTAAAATAATGAATTTTGTTTCATTAAAAACCGGTTCGTATTAAAAAATAGTATATCTTTGCAGCGTCAAACTTAAATAAATGAATTAAATAACATTGGCTAACTTAAATAAGTAAGCCGAATAACATCGGCTGAATTAAATGATTGGACCAAATAACATTTTTTAAACTATATCTTATGATTAGACAACTATTCACAGTAAGTACTATGATTATGGCTCTTGGTATGACTCCTACTCACGCATATGGGGGGGTGACTCGTATCCAGGAAACTAATCAGTCCAAGAACGGACAATGCACTGGTACCATTATTGACCCTACAGGTGAGCCAGTAATTGGTGCTACAGTTACAGTTAAAGGAAAGCAGGGTGGAACCATCACAGATATTGATGGTAAGTTTATGCTTTCAGACGTGCAGCATGGTGCAACAATCTGTATCAGCTACATTGGTTTCGAGCCAGTGGAGAAGGTATGGAAAGGTGGTGCCATGAATATAACTATGCAGGAAGACAGCAAGACTCTTAGCGAGGTCGTTGTTGTCGGTTTCGGTACTCAGAAGAAGGTAAACCTCACTGGTGCCGTTTCTACCGTTGATTCCAAGACCCTCGGTGCTCGCCCAGTCAACTCTGTAGTTGACGCTCTTCAGGGTGCAGTAGCCGGTATGAACTTCTCTACACCAAGCAGTGGTGGTACTCTTAATTCAACCAAGTCTTTTAACATCCGTGGTACAGGTACTATCGGTGCCGGTTCTTCTGTATCTCCACTCGTGCTCATCGACGGCATGGAGGGCGATATGAACGCACTCAACCCACAGGACATCGAGAACATTTCTGTATTGAAGGATGCTTCTGCTTCTTCCATCTACGGTTCACGTGCTGCCGGTGGTGTAATCCTTATTACTACCAAGAGTGGTAAGAAGGGTAAGACTTCTATTAACTACAACAACTCATTCCGTTTTGATTCTCCACTCAATATGCCGGAGATGATGGACTCTTATACATGGGCTAAGTACATGAACGATGCATCTGTAGGTAGCGGTGCAGGTGTTTGGTTTACAGATGAGAAGCTCGAGCAGATCAAGAAGGCTCAGAGCGATCCTACCATGCAGAAGATGTTCAAGAATAGCAACAACCGTTGGGAGGTTTGGGATAATACGCCACTCTTGCCTCTTGGTAATACTGACTGGCTCAAGGAGCAGTTTGGTACCAGCTTCTCTCAGGAGCATACCTTGAGTATCAATGGTGGTGATGATCGTTTGCAGTACTATGTATCAGGTAACTATCTCAACCGTGGTGGTCTCCTCCGTCATGGTGATGATAGCATGCAGCGCTATACCATGACTGGTAAGATCAACGCACAGATAACCAACTGGTTGCGCATGACCTATAATACCCGTTTCTCACGTCAGGACTTCGATTCTCCTGGTGATTTGATCAATGGTACAGATGTGTTCTTCCACAACATGTGCCGTTACTGGCCTATTATACCAACTACCGATCCTAATGGCAACTGGTTGCCAGAGTCTTACATCGGACGTCTTCAGAATGGTGGCCGTGCCAAGAATCAGGCAGACCGTCTCTCTCAGCAGCTTTCATTTGTTGCTACACCTGTAAAGGGTCTGACTCTGAATGCTGAGTTGAACTACCGTATTGTTACAGAGTTCAACCACCGTGACTGGCAGACCACATACGCTTACGACTGCGACAACAATCCTTATGTAGATACCAACGCAACATCAAGCGTGTATGAGTATTCATTCAAGTCGAACTATTTCAACCCTAACCTCTTTGCTGAGTACAGCCGTTCATTTGGCGAGCATAATATGAAGGTAATGGGTGGTTTCCAGAGTGAGTGGTTCCGCCAGCGCAATATGAAAGCACAGCAGAACGGTATCATGTCTGGTCTTCCTACTCTCGATACAACAACCACCAAGCCAAGTGTAGGTGGTGCTTATAACTCATGGACAACAGCCGGCTTCTTCGGCCGTATCAACTACGACTTCGCAGGCCGTTACCTCTTCGAGGCTAACCTCCGTTATGATGGATCATCACGTTTCCTCCGCGAGAACCGCTGGAACTTCTTCCCATCATTCTCTGCTGGTTGGAACATTGCCCGTGAGAAGTTCTGGGAGCCATTGACTGATTACGTAAACACATTGAAGCTCCGTGCTTCTTGGGGTCAGTTGGGTAACCAGAATACTGACAACTGGTATCCTTTCTATCCAACCATCGGCTTCTCTTCTCAGGGTGGCAACTGGTTGATCAATGGCGCTAAGCCAAATACCGCTTCACAGCCAGGTCTCGTATCTTCTACTCTTACATGGGAGAAGAGCCGTACATGGGAAATCGGTCTCGACTGGGGTGCTTTCAATAACCGCCTCACCGGATCGTTCGGCTACTATCAGCGCAAGACATTCGACATGGTAGGTCCTGCTCCTGAGTTGCCTGTTATCCTCGGTGCCAATCCTCCAAAGGTGAACAACCTTGATATGACATCTAAGGGATGGGATCTCCAGATTGGCTGGCGTGACGTAATCGGTGAGGTAAGCTATGGTGCATCTCTCGTATTGAGTGATAACCAGGTGGTCATCGACAAGTATCCTAACCCATCTAAGAAGCTCGGTTCATACTATGCTGGTGCTAAGCTCGGAGACATCTGGGGTTATACCACAATCGGTATCGCACAGAGCCAGGATGAGATGGACAAGCACCTCGCAAAGGTTGACCAGAGCGCACTCGGAAGTGGCTGGACTGCTGGTGACATCATGTATAAAGACCTCGATGGCGACGGCAAGATCAATGGTGGTGAGGGTACAGCCGACAAATCTGGCGACCGCCGCATCATCGGTAACTCTACTCCTCGCTATAACTTCGGTTTGAACCTCGATGCAGCTTGGAAGGGCTTTGATATCAAGGTGTTCTTCCAGGGAACCCTCAAGCGTGATTACGCAGCAGGTGGTGCCGTATTCTGGGGTGCTATCGGTACTGGTAAGTGGCAGGCTACCGGCTTCAAGTTCCACGAGGATTACTGGCGTGAGGACAACAAGGGTGCATACTACCCACGTGCTGACTGGGGTGGTGGTCGTAATACCCAGACTCAGACCCGCTATTTGCAGAATGCAGCTTATGGCCGTTTGAAGAACCTCACCATTGGTTACACCTTGCCAAAGTCTATCACAAGCAAGGCTTATATTGAGAATCTTCGCTTCTTCGTATCTGGTGAGAACCTCTTTACTATCACTAACTTCACAGAGGCTGGTGATCCAGAGCTGATCGGAGCAGGTTATGGCGGTGAGATTGGTAAGACATATCCATTGTCAAAGACATTCTCATTCGGTCTTAGTGTAACATTCTAACTTATCATTTAGATTATAGAAAGGAAACAATTTATGAAAATTAAATATATTTCAATGCTCTTATTGGGCGCGACGCTCGGTCTGACAAGTTGCAATGACTATCTTGACAAGGAGCCTGAAAGCAACGTGACACCTGCGTCTTTCTTTACTAGCGCCGACGACCTGGCTGCCTACACCGTGAATCTCTATGGTGTATTGACAAGTATTGGTCCTGGTAGCTATGGTATGAGTACCTTTGCTTACGATAACGATACCGATAACCAGGCGGGAACCGGTTATTCTAGCCGTTGGGTTCCTGGAAACTGGAAAGTAGGTCAGAGTGGTGGTGCTTGGGATTTCGGTAATATCCGCTCGGTGAACTATTTCCTGGATCAGGTACTGCCAAAATTCGAGGCTAAGCAGATTAGTGGTGCTGAGGCTCAGGTACGCCACTACATTGGTGAGGCATACTTCCTCCGTGCTTACCTTTATTTGGACAAGTTGCAGTCTTTGGGTGATTTCCCTATCGTGCTCAATGCGCTTCCTGATGACAAGGAGACTCTTGTTGAGGCTTCAAAGCGCCAGCCACGTTATAAGGTAGCTCAGCAGATTCTCGACGACCTTGACAAGGCACTCGGTCTTCTGATGGAATCAGCTCCTGGTGGCAAGAACCGCATCTCTCGCGATGCAGCCCTTCTGCTCCGTTCTCGTGCAGCCCTCTTTGAGGCTACATGGGAGAAGTATCACAAGGGTACTGCGTTTGTGCCAGGTGGTCCAGGATGGCCAGGCAAGGCTGAGGATATCCAGGGATTTGACATCGATTCTTCCATCAATCACTTCCTCGATGAGGCTATGAAGTCTTCTAAGGAATTGGGTGATAAGCTCGTTGGCAACCTTGTAGAGAATACGGATGCTCCAGAGGGACAGGATGCAAGTTTGAAAAGTCTCAATCCTTACTTCACCATGTTCTGTGATAAGGATATGAGCGGCTATAGCGAGGTGTTGATGTATCGTGCTTTTGATAAGGCAAAGGCTAACGTTACCCACAACGTGCAGATGCAGTTGCAGCGCAACGGCGGTGGTACTGGTTGGACACGTGGTCTCGTCAACTCATTCCTCATGCGCAATGGTTTGCCTATCTACGCTGCCGGCTCAGGCTACGACCCAACTTGGGAAAACCAGGGTGTGAAGGCTACCTTGCAGAATCGCGATTCTCGCATCCAGCTCTTCACCAAGATGGATGGATCTATCGAGAACTACACCAGTGAGGGTGCTGTTCCAACCGACCTCTCATGGACAGTAAAGGGCAACAACGAGACTCGTATGGTGACAGGTTTCGCAGTAAAGAAGGGTAAAAACTATGATTCCCAGCAGGGACTCAATCACGACTACGGCGAAAGTGGTAGCATCGTATTCCGTGGCACAGAGGCTCTCCTCAACTACATGGAGGCTTCCTGGTTGAAGAACAATACTATCGACGCTACAGCTGATAAGTACTGGCGTGCTCTCCGCATCCGTGCCAAGGTAGATCCTGATTACAACAAGACTATCGCAGCTACCAACATGCAGGAGGAGGCTAAGTGGGACTTCGGTGCTTACTCTCATGGTCAGTTGGTTGATGCTACTACTTACAACATCCGTCGTGAGCGTCGTGATGAGTTCATTGGTGAGGCTTCCCGCTGGGAGGACTTGATCCGCTGGCGTGCTTGCGACCAGGTAAACGGTTATCAGATTGAAGGTATGAAGTACTGGGGTACTGTTTACGAGGGCACATGGCTCGATGGTACAACCAACCTCGCTATCGTAGATGTTGAAGGAGGTAAGGGTAATATGAGTGATAAGACCATTAGTGGCGACTATATCCGTCCATACCAGATTTCTAAGATTAACAACCAGGTATTTGATGGTTATCACTTTACACCTGCTCACTATCTGTCTCCTATCGCACAGAGCGTATTCCGTCAGACAGCAGCTGGTGATCAGACCGATCTTACCACATCTGTAGTTTACCAGAACCCAGGTTGGCCATTGATTGCTGGTCAGGGTGCAACTACAGTAGAGTAAAGCGTGTGAACATATTCATTCAGCTTATGTCTTGAGATAAAGAGTTCAAAACATAAGATACAAAAAAGGCTCGCAAGAAGTTTCGATTTCTTGCGAGCCTTTTAAGATTAAGAAATATTAAAAAACTGGCTTTTCCTTGGAGATAATCGCGGATATGTGTATATTTGCACCATCCGATAATCGCGGATATGTGTATATTTGCACCATCCGATAATCGCGGATAGGTGTGTATTTGCGCTATCCGATAATCGCGGATAGGTGTAAGAAAC
>OIAZ01000135.1_pt1 | contig 17834 bp, 10 predicted proteins | sample 1580911 | NCBI WGS metagenome assembly OIAZ01 (sample SAMEA3882507, study PRJEB24775) | human gut metagenome | biome: human-associated habitat; feature: intestine environment; material: feces | place: Netherlands | collected 2009/2010 | reverse complement strand
AAAGCGCGCGGATACGCCGAAACACGTCTTTGTGGAGCCATTGCTGGGGCGTTTGCCGAGGTGACCGTTCCGATGCTGAATCATCGGAACCATTGGCGTCCGCTCCGGCCGCATCATCGACGAAATGGCCTTTCAGCAGTTCGCCTTTGGCATGTAATTCATCCAACATGCGTACGCCTTGGACAGCGTCCAATCCCAGTTCGGCGATCATCTGATCCGCGGTGAATGGGCCATGCGTTTTGACATATCGCGCCACACGGCCGGCAATGTCGGTCTCGTCCAAATCGTTCCAGAACGTCCGTCCGGCAAGCTCCTTCCCAACCTGCGCGATGACGTCGGCATCCAACAGCGAAGCCATGTCCGTGGCTCCCAGAAGACGTTCCAGCACTTCCGGGTCCATGGACAGCAGTTGCGTGCTGCGTTCGGCTTGCGGCACGTCGTATTGGTACATGACCGCGCCCACGTATCCGAACAGCATGTTTTCCGCGAACGGCGACGGCGTTTCCGTGACGGTCTCGCTCAAAGAGATGACGCCGGAGCGTAATCCGGACATCACATGTTTCAGCGCGGGCAGATCGTACACGTCCTGTAGGCATTCGCGTGCGGTTTCCAACAGCAACGGGAAGTTCTTCCGAGTTCGGGCGGCGTTGAGCAGTTGCGCCGCGCGCAGCCGCTGCTGCCATAAGGGGACGCGTCTGCCGGGGTTGGCGCGTGGCAGGAACAGCGATCGCGCCGCGCATTCTCGGAATCGTGCGGCATACAGCACGCTTTCGCCGACTTGCGTTTCGATGATGCGTTGCAGCTCTTCCGTGTCGAACAGCAGCAGCTCGCGGATCGGCAGGTTGCCGTCGCCGTCCGGGAGGCGGATGATGATGCCGTCGTCGGCCGCGTATACCTGCCCATCGAACCCGTATCGTTGTTTGATACGTGTGGTGATGGCCATGGCCCATGGTTCGTGCACGCGTCTGCCGTATGGCGAGTGGACGATCACACGCCAATCGCCTTCTTCATCCTGGCAGCGTTCGACGACCAGCTCACGGTCGTTGGGAATCGTTCCCGTGGCGGCGCGCTGTTCGGCAAGCAGGTCGGCAAGATTGCCGATGGCGTTGTCGTCCAATCCGTCACGACGTAGACGTGCGATTGTTGTCGTGTCGAATCGGCTGGTCTTGTCTCCTGCGATGCCGTCCGAGACTTCCGCGCGTAGTCCTTGCGCCATATCGCGTATGAATCGGCCTTGGGACCGTCCGAATGCCGCGTCCCGCCCGTCGCCTTCGCCATGCCAGAACGGCAGTCGGGCGGTACGCCCTGGAGCAGGAACCACCACCACACGGTCCCGGGTGATTTCCTGGATCTGCCAGGTCGATGTGCCGAGGGTGATGACGTCTCCAACCCGGGATTCGTACACCATTTCCTCATCCAGCTCCCCCACTTTGCGTGGGCCCGGTCCGGAGCCTTCTTCGGGAAGCACCACGGTGTAGGTTCCTCGGTCGGGTATGGTGCCTCCGCTGGTCACGGCCAGTCGTTGAGCTCCAGGGCGCGCGGAGATGAGACCCGCCTCTTCGTTGTATTGCAATGGAGGTCGGAAGGCGGAGAAATCCTCGCCGTTGTAGGCACCGGTCATCATGCCCATCACAGCATCGAACATGGTTCTGTCGAGATCTTCGAATGGCGCGGCCTTGCGCACGGTCACGTACCAGTCGTCTGGTTTCAGATCATCCATCGCCGCGGCGGCGACGGTTTGCTGGGCAAGCACGTCCAAGGGGGTGCATGGAATGGTCAGTGTTTCGATGTCTCCGGAGCGCATGCATTCGATGCTTGCGGCCGTGCCGATGATTTGCTCTCGTGTAATCGGGTAGAACAGTGCATGCGAGACTCCCCCGACCTTGTGGTCGGCGCGCCCCACCCGCTGCAATCCCGAGGACACGGACAATGGCGGTGCGATCTGGATGACCAGATCCACTGAACCCATGTCGATGCCGAGTTCAAGGCTCGATGTGGCGACCACGCAACGCAATTGGCCGCGTTTGAGCTGCTCTTCGATCTGTTTGCGCCGGTCTTTGGAAACGGAACCATGATGCGCCATGGCGATCGCGTCGGCGTCCGCATGCGAGGAGACCAGCATGGTGGTGGATCCGACCACGGAATCGTAGTGTTTGGCGAAGCCTTCACGGCCTTCCGGGGAGCCCAGATCCGGATACGGCTGGGTGGAATCACTGGCTGTGGACTCCGGCTGGGATGCGTTGTCCGACACACTCAAGTCCGTTCGGCCAAGCCTACGGTCGGACAGCGCATCCCGCCCTGCGTCCGCTTTGACGGCGGTTTCAGACCCAGTTTTCCGGGATGTGCGCAATTGCGCATACAGGTCGTTGAGCCGTGCGGTGAGTTTTTCCGCAAGGCCACGGGAGTTGACGAACACGAGGGTGGTGTGGTGTTTCAGCACTTCGTCAAGCACGCTGCGTTCGATGGCCGGCCATACCGAACCTCCGGTCGAAACCCGTGAGGTATGTTCATCTCCCCCGACCGAAGTCAGTCCTTTACGTTCCGCCAATGCCTCCATGGCAGGACCCACCCCGGAAATATGCGTGGTATGGCGGTTCGGAAGTTTCACGGCGCCTGCCCTCCGCCCTGCGTCGTCGGAGACGGGATCGCGCATGGCCGAAAGCGGTTCCACCACTTTCAGATCCATGTCGGGGTGCGATTCGGGTCTGATGACGCGTACCGGCCGCGTGCCGCCAAGGAAACGTGCGGCTTCGGCCGGCGGTTCCACAGTGGCGGAAAGCCCGATGCGTTGGACAGACCGGCCGGCAAGGCTTTCCAATCGTTCCAAGCTCAGCGCCAGGTGCGCGCCACGTTTGGAGCCCGCGATGGCGTGCACTTCATCCACGATAACGGTATCAACGGCGGAAAGTATCCGTCGCGCCTTGGAGGTGAGCAGCAGGAACAGCGATTCTGGCGTGGTTACGAGGATATCCGGCGGATGACTGACGATTCTGCGCCGTTCCTGCGGCGTGGTGTCGCCGCTTCGTATGCCCACGCTGACTTTCGGCGATGGCAATCCCATCGCCTCGCACTGTCCGGCGATGCCAGCCAATGGCGCTTGGAGGTTCTTGGCCACATCCACGCCCAGAGCCTTCAATGGCGAAATATACAGGACCTTGACGCCGCGGACGGGTTTACGTTTCTTGGCATTGCAATCGGATTCAGCCGTGCCGTCCCCACCGCCGGACGTCCGCAATAAGTCATCGCCCTCCTTCGTCATCAGACGGTCGATTGCGGAAAGGAAGGCGCACAATGTCTTGCCGGAGCCGGTGGGCGCCACCACCAACACGTTCTCGCCGGAGCGGATGGCCGGCCATGCCAAACGTTGCGCCTCCGTCGGAGCATTGAACGCATGCTTGAACCAGGCATTGGTAGCCTCCGAGAACAAGTCCATGCATTCGTACATACGTTCGATTATGGCATCGCCTTCAGACATCATCCACAACCGGCGGAAAGCTCGTCATCCACCGTCGTCGGCTCATTCGAGCACACCGCCCGGCTGACACATTCGAGCGTCTCACATATGGCGTCGTCAGGCGGCCGCACGGTCGCCGCACTTGCGGCGCAAAGTCTCATGCATGGCGACCATCAGCGCCAGGAACACCACCAGATAGAACGGGAACAGGTTGACCGAAACATGTTGCGCGATCAGCCCGAACAGCGGCGGCATGCACATCGATCCCACATAGGCGCAAGCCATCTGCATGCCGACGATGGCCTGCGATTTGTCCTCGCCGAAATAAGCAGGAGTGGAATGGATGACGCACGGATAGATCGGCGCGCAGCCCAAACCGATGACCATTAGTCCCGCGATGGTGCCGATATTGTGCGGCAACGGCAGGAGCATGATGACGATGCCGGTCAGCACCAACGCCTGGCCAAGACGAATCATGGCCGGATCGTTCAGTTTCATGGTCAGGAAACCGCTGGCGAGACGTCCGACGGTGATGCCGATGCAAAACAGGCTTCCCCACATGGCCGCCGTGGTCTTGTCGATGCCCTTGCCAAGCGCCATATAGCTGCTGGCCCACAACATGGCGGTCGATTCGAGCGCGGAATAGCAGAAGAACATCACGAGGATCTCGCGGGCGCCACGGATGGCGAGCACACCGCGAATACCAAGCGGCTTGCGCCGGTCAGCCGTTTCCCCTTCCGATTGCTCGGACTGCGCGGATTGCACGGAAGAGGTTTCACTCGTCCGCTGCGGTTCGACGGTCTTACGCGCCTTCCACAACGGCAGGCTCAGCACCAGCACCGCGGTGAGCACGACCTGCAGAATGGAGATGGTCCGGTAGCCCCACGCCCAACCATGGCCGGCACCCAATGCGCTTGCCATGATGTACGGGCCAAGCAGAGTGCCCAAGCCCCACATGGCGTGCAGCCAGCTCATGTGACGGCTTTCGTAGTGGATTGCCACATAGTTGTTGAGCGCCGCATCGACGCCGCCCGCGCCCAAGCCGTACGGAATGGCGAAGAGCAGCAGCATCCAGTAATTCGGCGAGATGGAGAAGCCGAACAATGCGAACGCCGTCAACGCAACGGACACTGCCGTGACCTTGCCTGCACCGAACCGCAAGGTCATGCGGTCGGATAGCAGCGCGGACACGATGGTGCCGGCGGAAATCGTCATGGAAATGCCACCCGCCCAGGAAATCGGCGCATGCAGGTCGCCGCTCATCGTCGGCCATGCGGCGCCGAGCACCGCGTCCGGCAGACCCAGACTGATGAAGGCGATGTAAATCACGGCGAGCAGCAAATTGGCCACAGTCAGCTCCTTGTATGTTTTATGTTTGCGGCAATAAAATCACGAAAATACTCCGCTATTTTATCCAAAGTTACCTACCAAACGGTATTTTGTATCTTGCACTATCGACCGACGTTTTTGCATTATCGTGCATACACGAAAAGCGGGTCTCCGCCGTAACGCAAGGCCCGCCAATCGCAATCGCCATGCAATATCAGGTGTCGATCTTGGAACGGTCGAAATCGTCGGCGTTCTCCACGATGAACGCCTTGCGCGGCGGCACGTCATCACCCATGAGCAGGCTGAAGATGTGGCTGGCCTGTTCGGCGTCCTCCATGCGGATACGGCGCAGCATGCGGGTGCGCGGATCCATGGTGGTATCGGCCAGCTGGTCGGCGTCCATCTCACCCAAACCCTTGTAACGCTGGATGTCCTCGTTGTAGCCGATGTGCTTTTTATCAAGCTCGGCGAGTTTGCCTGCCAACTCATCATCGGAATACGTGTAGATGTACTCGCCCTTATGCGTACCCGTCAACGCGATACGATGCAGCGGCGGCACTGCGGCATACACATGACCGTATTCGATAAGCGGCCGCATGTACCGGTAGAACAGCGTCAGCAGCAGGATGCGGATGTGCGCGCCGTCGACATCGGCATCGGTCATCATGATGATCTTGTTGTATCGGGCCTGTTCGATGTCGAAGCTTGCGCCGGAGCCTGCGCCGACCACCTGGATGATGGCTGCGCATTCCTTGTTGGACAGCATCTGCGCGAGCGATGCCTTCTGCACGTTGAGGATTTTGCCTCGAATCGGCAGCAACGCTTGGAAACCGGAATTACGGGCGGCCTTGGCTGTGCCCAATGCGGAATCACCCTCGACGATGAACAGTTCGGCTACATCGTCATTGCCGGGCTGGCAGTCGGACAGTTTCGGCGGCATGGACGCGGATTCAAGCGCGTTCTTACGGCGTGTGACTTCCTTGGTCTTGCGCGCCTGCACGCGGGCATGCATTTCGCCGACGATTTTCTCCAGCACGCGGCCGGACTGTTCCTTGTAACCGCGTTTGGAGCCGGTAATCATCTCACCGAACTGCTTATCGGTCATTCTGGAGACGATCGGCTTGACTTGCGCGGTGCCGAGCACGTCCTTGGTCTGGCCTTGGAACTGCGGTTCGGCGATGCGGACGGTGACAACGGCCACCAGACCGGCGAGAATGTCGTCACGTTCCACCTTCATATGGGAATCCTTGAGATTCACCTTGAGTTTGCGCGCGTTGTCCTCGATGGCCTTGCGCACCTGCTTGGTGATGCCTTGGAGGAAGCCGTCCACGTGCATGCCGCCGCCGGGCGTCTCCACCACGTTGACGAAGCTGCGCATGGTGGTGTCGTAGCCGTTGGTCCATCGCATGGCGATATCGACTGCGCAATCACGCGTCACCTTCTGCGCATGCAGTTCACCATCGTCTCCGACCGCCTGCGTTTCTTCAACATACGTGTCCTCGCCGGCGATGCGCCAAATATCGGAGACCGCTTCGCCTTTGGACAGGAAGTCGACGAAATCCTTCACGCCTCCGGTATGGCAGAATTCTTCGACGCGCGCATGCGGATATTTCGGCTGCACGGGTTGGGAAACGGTTTCCTGCGATTGCGTGGCAGCATCGTTTTCTTGCGATTCGGCTGATTCATCAGCTTCGGCTGAATCCTCCTGCAGTATGTCGGCAGAGGTTCCGATATCATCCGTTTCAGCGGACGTGTTCTCTTCCGTCACCTGTTCGATGACATTGTCATCGACTTCCAGCATTTCGTCAATGGACTCGTCGCCGGTTTCGGGAATGTTCTCGTCGATGACGGTGATTTTCAGCCCTGGCACCAGGAAACTGGTCTGCCGTACACGGTCGATGAGCTGGTCATAGCTGAATTCAGCGGTGTCGTTGAAAATCTCCGGATCCGCCCAATAGCGGATGCGGGTACCCGTGGTCTTCGGACTGACTTTGCCGATGATCTCAAGTTCGGTGGGACGATTCTTGCGCGTCTTCTTGAATGGCGAATCGGGAGACGGGTGTTCCGGATCAACGTCGGAATACACTCCGGGGTGGCCCTGATGGAAAGCCATGTGGTGGGTTTTGCCGTCACGATCCACTTCCACGTCGAGACGGGAGCTCAATGCGTTCACAACGGATGAGCCGACACCATGCAGACCGCCGGAAGCGCCATACGAGGAATTGCCGAATTTGGCGCCGGCATGCAGCTTGGTCAGCACCACTTCCACGCCGGTGAGCTTGGTTTTCGGCTCCACGTCCACCGGAATGCCTCGGCCATTGTCCGCCACTTCAACGGAACCATCGTCATGCAAGGTCACGATGATGTGGTTGCAGGCTCCCGCAAGAGCCTCATCGACGGCATTGTCGATGATCTCCCACAGGCAGTGCATCAGGCCCTGGCTGTCGGTCGTGCCGATGTACATGCCCGGACGTTTGCGCACCGCATCCAAGCCTTCGAGCACGGTAAGACTCTCAGCACCGTAATTATCCTTAGCCATGTTCCCTTTCAATTGTCGCCTTACAAGACATGAAGTCGAGAAACCCTGCGTTCATGCCGGTTTCTCGACTTCATTTACTCGCGTCTGATTACTATCACTGGTCCAGGAAGTCGCGCAGCGTCTGCGAACGGGACGGATGGCGCAGCTTGGACATGGTCTTCGATTCGATTTGGCGGATACGTTCGCGCGTCACGCCATACACACGTCCGATATCATCCAGCGTCTTCGGCTGGCCGTCCTCCAAACCGTAGCGCATCTTGATGACGCCAGCTTCACGCGGAGACAGCGTTTCAAGCACCTGCTTGAACTGCTCCTGCAACAGCGAGAAGGCGACGGCATCGGACGGTGCGATGGCGTCGGTGTCTTCGATCAGATCACCGAACTCGGAATCGCCATCCTCGCCCAGCGGCGTGTGCAGGGAAATCGGCTCACGCCCGTACTTCTGCACTTCCTGCACCTTCTCGACCGGCATGTCGAGCTCGCGGGCCAGTTCGTCCGGCGTAGGTTCGCGGCCGAGGTCCTGAAGCATCTGGCGCTGCACGCGGGACAGCTTGTTGATGACTTCCACCATATGCACAGGCACACGAATGGTGCGGGCCTGATCAGCCATGGCACGGGTGATGGCCTGGCGAATCCACCATGTGGCGTACGTGGAGAACTTGAAGCCCTTCTTCCAGTCGAACTTCTCTACGGCACGAATCAGACCAAGATTGCCTTCCTGAATCAAATCGAGGAACAGCATGCCACGGCCCGTATAGCGCTTGGCAAGAGAGACCACGAGTCGAAGGTTGGCTTCCAGCAGATGGTCCTTGGCGCGCTTGCCGTCGTTCGCGGCCCACTTCAGTTCACGCCGGCGCTTGAAATCCATCTTGTCGGATTCCGTGTCCAGCAGATGTTGGGCGTACAGACCGGCCTCGATGCGTTCGGACAGGTCGACTTCCTGTTCGGCGTTCAGCAGGTTCACTCGGCCGATCTGCTTCAGGTAATCCTTGACCGGATCTGCGGTGGCGCCGGCCGCAATCACACGACGCTTCGGATTGCCGGACGGCGTCAGATTGTCGTCGTCATCATCGTCACGCACCACGAAAGCGCCTTTTTCCTTGGGCTCTTCCGGCTTTTTGCGCTTGTCTTCGTCATCGTCTTCCAGTTCGGAATCGTCATCCTCGTCGATATTGTCCTCGTCGAGGTCGTCACCCTCCCCTTCGTCGTCCACGTCATCAAGGTCATCGTCGAAATCATCAAGATCGGCATCCTCGACGGGATCGTCTTCAGGAGCGTCCTGCTCGATCAGGTTCTCTTCTTCTTCCGCTTTCTTGCTTTTCTTGGCGGCGGAGGTCTTCTTCGCGGCCGTCTTGCGCGACGTCTTCGTAGCGGTCTTTGAGGACTCGCTCTTCTTGGCAGCAGGCTTGCGCGTGGAGGCCTTTTTTCCGGAGGTGGTCTTTTCGGTCAGATCAGTCTGTTCCGTATTTACCGTCGTTTCCTTGGTGGCCAAACTTATCCTCCTATTGATCCCGCCGGAAGCGTATACCATATGGACCCACTTCTGGCAAGGGCAAATCGTCAACTATGTGAGTTAACCATCTTGCGAGGACGATTATTCCCGCGTGTTGAGCTCACCATGCGCAAGTACCGCTTCCTTTCGGCGTGTTGCTCTATGTCTCTTCGGCCCATGCCGGTCCGATATGACGATGCGCCGCGGAGCAGATGATCGCCGCGAGCGAACAATTCTCATCCAACGCGAGCGCACGCATCGCGCACAGCATGGCGCGCTCATCGCCCATCCACCACAGCACATAACTGATGATGGCCAATGGCTGCACATGATACCGTTCGGGGACCATCCCGATGATGTCGAACATCATGTTGACGCCGTTGTCGCAACGTTTCGTGTCGGGTTTTCTTGATGCGTCACGGAACGATCCGTTGAGGGATTCCTCCAGATGACGCGTGTTGCCGGGAAGTGTCGGATTGGCCATGAATCCCATGAGAAAGTCACGTGACGAACGTCGTTCATCCACGATGATGGAGACCAGCAGCGCGTCACGCACCGCCATGGTCTGCTGCATGGCGATGGCAAGTGCTCCCGCACCGTTTCTGGACAGTCTGCATTCTGGCGATGAATCGTCACCTCCCGACGATTCATCGGCCAGCTCATCCATCCATTCCGAGAATGGCTCCTGCAGGAAATCGCGTATGCTCTCCGCCATGCCCAGCGATTTGCAATCCTCCACCAATTGGTCTTCAAGCCGTTCCATCTCGGCTTCGCATATCGGCATGGGCTCGTCGATCGTCTTCATGTCTCGTCCTCCTTGGCGTATCGGAGCGGTCGCTTGATGCAGGCCGCTTTGTTGGAACTATGCATCATCCGGCAATGCAATGAGGCGTTTCGGCACCCCTGTGGTCGGAGAACGTGAAGCTCGGCGTGTCACGAAACGTCCGGCACCGTCTCACCCGCTGCAATCATTATGTTTTCCTCTTGTCGAATGTGTGTGGATAACCTTGACCCATGACTAGCTCTTCCGATTTGGAACAGATTGAAACGCGCACGCTCTCGCTGGTAAGGGATTTTTCGTTCCTGCATGCGGACGATCCGGTGGCGAATTCCTGCAAAGCCGTCGCTGATGCGGTGGCGCAGCAGGCGGTCACGTCAAGTGAGGGCGGCAAACGTCTGCGGGCGTTGCTGACGTTGGATGCGTTCCGTGCGTTCGCGCCGCAGGATGTGGCGGAACGTGATATGGATGCGGTGTTGGATCTGGCATGCGCGATCGAAGTGTTTCAGACCGGCGCGTTGGTGCATGACGACATCATCGACGATTCCGATCTGCGCCGTGGCAAGCCGTCCGCTCATCGTGCGCTTGCCACGGATACCCATAGTGATGCCATCGGCCATGGTTTGGGCATCATGTTGGGTGATATGCTGGCCACCGCGAGCGTGGATATCGCCAATAAAGCGGCTTGCCGGCTTGGCTCCGGGTCTTCCGTGGTGTCGGCCTTCCTGAATATGCACCGTGAAGTGGAAATCGGCCAAGTACTCGATTTGGCCGTGGAACTCAATACGTTAGACGATCCTGAAGAGCTGGCGTCGGCCTCTTTGAATGTCTTCCGTTGGAAGACCGCCAGTTATACCACTATCGCACCTTTGGAATTCGGTATGCTTGCCGCCGGCCTCGCCCCTGCGGACGCGCGCAGGCTCGCACTGGCGATTGGATTGCCGCTTGGTTTGGCGTTCCAGCTCGCGGATGATCTTCTGGACGTCATCGGGTCGAGCCGCAATACCGGCAAACCGGTGGGCGGTGATATCCGTGAAGGCAAACGCACGGTGTTGCTGGCCGATGCGATTGAGGCTGCCGGCGATGTCGAACGACGTGAACTCATCGACATGTGGGAAGCCGAATCACGTGACGAGGCACATGTTAGGCGTGCCATCGCATTGTTCGAGTCCACTGGTGCCATCGCACGTTCCAAGGAACGGATCGCCGGTCTGTGGCTCGAGTCGAAGGCCGCCATCGAGACGCTTGAACTATCGCAGGATCGCAAAGACATGCTTACCGAAGCATGCGCACGTTTCGTACCGATTGTGCGGGAACAGGGCTGATGCCGCCGCACTGTGAAAGACCCGTGTTCATCGCATCTTCCGCAAACCATTCCTTGTAGACTACAAGTGAACACATCTTTGTCGCGAAACGTTTTTTGAAGAAGGAATCGTACCGATTAGCCATGAGTGAAGCCCAGCATGCCCCCGAAGGCCAGGTCATCGAAGGCCGGTACCGAGTCGTCAGCAGAATCGCCGATGGCGGCATGGCCACGGTGTATCAAGCTGTTGACGAGCGTCTGGGACGCACCGTCGCCATTAAGATCATGCACACGCAGCTGGCACAGGGCCCACAACGCGACCAGTTCGTGGAACGTTTCCATCGCGAGGCCCGTTCCGCAGCAGCAATAGCCAATCCCCATATCGTGCAGGTGTATGACACCGGTGAGTTCGATGGACTGGATTTTCTTGTCATGGAGTACGTGCATGGCGTGAACCTGCGGTACGAAATGAACCAGCAAGTCACGTTCAGCGTTCGTGAGACGCTACGCATAGTCGGTGAGACGTTGGACGGCTTGGCTTCGGCGCATCGCGCAGGCGTGGTGCACCGCGATATCAAACCGGAGAATATTCTGCTCAATGACCGAGGACATGTGCAGATCACCGATTTCGGCCTGGCCAAGGCGGTGTCGCAGGCCACGCTGTCCTCCACCGGCATGCTGCTGGGCACGGCCGCCTATCTGGCGCCAGAAATGATTCAGCACAATCAGGCAACGCCGCAGGGAGACCTGTATTCCGTAGGCATCATGGCTTGGGAGATGCTGGCCGGCAAGGTGCCGTTCACCGCGGACAATCCGGTGACGCTGGTGTTCAAGCACGTGCATGAGGATGTGCCGGATATCACGACCGCTTGTCCGGGCATCAATGCAGGCGTGGCCGCATTCCTCGCCCGTCTTACGGCGCGCGCGGTCGAGGACCGTCCCCAGGATGCGTCCGTGGCATTCGACGAATTGCAGCAGTTGCAATCGAACCTCACCATCGACGACTGGCAATACCGTCTGTCAGCCGTTTCCCCGGCCGCAAACGATGCCGCCGACACCATGCCCGGCGATGGCACCCGGCAGATGCCGCTACCGCCCGCTCCTCCAGCACCGCCTGTGCGTCAGAACGACGATCGTACACGACAGTTCAATCCGGAAAACCCGAACAAAACCACCGTCATGCCGGCGCAGCAGGCAGATCCGGAGGCAACCACCCGCTTGGCTTTGGAAAAGAACGACGTCCCCGCCAACAACGTTCCAGCTTCCCCCTCGAACGGTCCGGTCAGTGGTGGACAGCCGAAACGCAGTGGCAAGCGTGCACCTGTCATCATCGCCGTCGTAGCAGCCATCGTGCTTGCCTGCGCAGGCGGTGGAGGCTATGCCTGGTGGTATTTCCGAGGACCGGGCAGCTACTGGACCATGCCTCAGCCGGCAGATCTCACATGTTCCGATTCGGAGCCCTGCCGTATTTCCAACATCAAATGGAACGCCTATGAGGAACTGCTGAAATTCTCCAACATCGAGTACGAAGAGACCGAGGCGTTCAGTGATTCCGTCAAGGCTGGCAATGTCATCTCCACCGACCCGGAGAATGTCGGTTCGCATGTGAGCAAACGTCATCATCAGAAGGTCAAGGTGGTAGTGTCCAAGGGTATTAAGCAGGGCACTGTTCCCACAGACATTCTCGATGCCACCAGTGCGAACGGCAAGGATCCGATCAACGCGTTGAAGCGTGCCGGTTTCGACAACATCGAACAGACTCCGGCCAATGATGACGCGTATTCCATGGACGTACCTCAGGGCGCGTTGCTTGATTTAAGCGTGGATCCCGGCGCGACTCTGCCCCATAACGCGAAGATTACCGTCACGCTGTCCCAAGGACCGAAACCGGTTACCATGCCGGACGTCGTGGGCAAATCGAAGGATGAGGCGCAGCAGACGCTTGATGCGCTCAAGCTCACCGTCAACTGGACCGAGCAATTCGATGACAAGATTCCGCAAGGACAGGTGATTTCCGCTTCCGCGAAGACCGGAGACGAGTTGCACTGGGGCGATAGCGTCAATGCGGTGGTGTCGAAGGGACCGGAAACCGTAACGCTGCCGAATTATGTCGGACAGAAAGCCGCCGCTGCCAAAGCCGCATTGGAGAAGCTGGGATTCAGTGTGAAGATCAGCTCGCAACTGACACTTGACTCCAGTCAAGACAAGAAGGTCGCTTCGCAGGATCCGGTAGGAGGCACCGAGGTGCGACTGCGTCAGGAGGATGGCACGCCGAATACCGTCACCTTGAAAATGTATTCGTCGCTGTTCGACTGATTATCCTGATTACAAAATAGAAATCAGGGGTGTCTGTTCCGAAAACATTCTTCGGAACAGACACCCCTGATTGGTTTGGAATGAACCTCGCTGAAAACTTATGCCTTCTTGGCAGCGGATTCGGCTTGTGCCTGCGCTTCGGCCTCCTGCTGGGCTTTGAGCTCGGCCTTGACCTTCTGCGCGTATTCGTCGACGTATTCCTGTCCGCTCATCTTCTGGATCTCACGGGTCACGCGGTCGGTAAGCGAACGCAAATCATCGTGGGTAATCTGGTCGGCGGATTTCTTCTCGACTTCAATCGGCTTGCCGTAAATCACCTTGGACTTGCCTTTGTTCGGAATGACCTGTCCTGGCTTCTGCAGTTCACGCGAACCGATGATGGCGGCCGGAATAATGGGGCAACCGGTTTCGAATGCCAGACGCGCCGCGCCGGTGTGTCCTTTGTAAAGACGTCCATCGGGGCTGCGAGTACCTTCGATGTGAATGCCGAACAGATGTCCGTCCTCGATGATCTCACGGGCGTGGTTCAGTGCGCCAAGTGATTTGGAACCGCCGGAACGGTCCACGGGGAACACGCCGACTGACGTGAACCACCATTTCTTGAATTTGCCTTTGATGCCTTTGCCTTCGAAATATTCGGCCTTGCCCATGAAATGAATCATGCGCGGGCAGGTCAACGGCAGCAACGCATCGTCGATGACGGCAAGATGGTTGGCTGCGATGATGGCGCCACCTTCGTGCGGAATGTTCTCAAGTCCTTGCGCGGTCGGTCCCAAACGGTGGATGGCGATAGGTCCCAAGCCTTTGACGAAAAACCAATAGAGCATTCTTCACAATCCTCCCGGCGGATTGGCGTCCGCCCGATTAGAGTATAAGTATGACTGACCTCAACAATAGCAATGACGATGAAGAACGCCCAAATGACGCGTCGCATGGTGGCGGCTCTCCAATGGACGACTTGGATGCGGCTTGGGCCGAGTTTGCGGATTCGCATGCTGACGATTTGAAGGCCGTGGAACGTTCGCGTAACGCGAAACGTTTCGAGAAGCATGCGCAACGTCGGGAAAAAGAGGCTTTGCTGTCCATCGATGACTTGGATCAGGGCACGTTCACCAATGATGCGCCGGCGAATGGTCGTGGGCCGCGCGATTTCACTGGTTCGAGCTGGCTTGACACGGATCGGGTCATGGACCGTTACGGTGACGACTTCGTGCCGCCGAATCCTGAAATCGGCCATGTGAAACTGTCAAAACTGGTGTTCTGGATATTGCTGGTGGCCGGCGTCATCGGCATTATCGCTTCCGTGTTCGTTCCGGCGTTGGCTTCGATTCTTGGTTCGATTTTCGGTTTGTGTGCGCTGGTCGGCGCCGCTGGCCTCATCGTGCAGCATAAAGGGCATCGTGAAACGCGTACCGACGAATTCGATGATGGAGCACGCGTCTGACGATTCTTTGGCGACAAACTGAATACATCCATCTATGTGAAGGCCCCGGCGGTTATTGAACTGCGCCCCGTTTGTTGGACGTTGTTAATTGGGATACAGGGTCAGACCGCGAGGGACATGCTCCGGAACTCCTCCGGGGTGCGTCCCTCGAGTCGTATCTGGCGTCGTCTGGTGTCCAATGCACGATGTAGGCGTCCAGCTCGCGTTTGAACTGTTCGTACGAGTCGAACTCTCGGCCGCGGTAGAACTCGTCCTTCAAGTGGCCGAAGACCTGCTCGGTCGCCGCGTTGTCCAGGCAGTTGCCCTTGCGGCTCATGGACTGGCGGATGCCGAGGCGTCCGAGCTCGTCCCTCCACCATTGGTGCTGGTACTGCCATTCCCCCATGTCCGAGTGCAGGATCGGCTCCGCGCCGGCGGGCAGGCGCTCCGCGAGCATGGCGGGCAGGCACTTCTGCTGCCCGAGGTCCGGACTGCGGCTCACGTCCCAGGCCACGATCTCCTTGCTGGCCATGGCCTCCGTCTTGGTCAGACCGTTCTCGACGTGGTCGCGCGCCGCGGCGACCTTCGTCTCCCAGTCGTAGCGTCTGCTGCCGCCGCCTCCCATGACCGCCTCCTCGCCGTTGGACCTGTACAGCCCGATCCAGTTTCTCGCGGTATACACCGGTATGGCAAGCCTGCTGGCAAGCGTGTCCTTGCCGGCTCCGGACTTGATGAGCTCCAGCGCCTCGCGCCGGAACCCGTCGTCGTAACGTCTCCTTCGATCCTCACGCATACGAAAGAACCGCACCTCCGATCATCGAATCTGAATTTCTTCAGTCCAACAATCGGGGTGCGGTTCATATTTACGCCGGGGTCTTCACATACACATACGTTGTCAGCGTTTTCAGGCTTTCTTCGCAGCTTGGGCGGTGGCGATCCACTTGTCAAGCAGCGCCGTGGCCTTGCCGGAGTCAACGGTCTGCTCCGCGATGGCGTAGGCGGCTTTGAACCGGTCAGCCAAGCTTGCGTCGCCCGGCACCAAATGACCGTCGGCGACGATTGCGGAAGCGGCGTTCAGCAGCGCGGTGGTACGGAACGACACATCCTTGCCTGCGAAGAAGTCTCGTGCCAGCTGCGCGTTGAGCGTCGGTTCGCCACCCTTCAGATCTGCGATGGTGACTTTGGCGAGGCCGAGTTCGACGGTCGGATCGAATTTGTTTTCGGTAACCTTGCCGTCCTTGAATTCCCAAATGGAGACCGGACCGGTCGGTGCCATCTCGTCAAGGCCCTCATGGGAAGTGTAGACCATGCCGATCTGGCCGTTCGCCGCATATACGGCGGCCATGATCGGGCTCATCTTGCGATTAGCGCAGCCGACGGCCATATGCTTCGGGCTTGCCGGGTTGGTCAGCGGACCAAGCACGTTGAACACGCATGGCACGCCGAGCGCGGCGCGAATCGGACCGACAAAACGCATGGCGGGGTGGAAGGTGCGTGCGAAAGCGAATGCGATGCCGCATTCGTTGCCGACTTCGCTCACTTGTTCCGGAGTCAAATCCATGGGCAGGCCGAGCGCTTCGAAGCAGTCAGCAGTGCCGCACTTGGATGAGGCCGCACGATTGCCGTGCTTGACGACTTTTACGCCTGCGGCCGCGGCTACGACGGCCCCCATGGATGACAGGTTCACGGTGGAGGCTCCGTCGCCACCGGTGCCGACGATGTCGGTGGTTTCACCGTCGATGTGCAGCGGAATGGCATGGGCCACCATGGCCTTCGCCGCGCCACGCACTTCGTCGGGGGTCAGCCCCAACTGCTGCTGGGTGGCGAGTACCGCGCCAACGGCCGCCGGATCGGCATTGCCGTTCATGAGGTCATCGACGAACCACTCGGATTCCTCGGCGCTCAAGTGGTCCCCTCCGACCAGCTTGGTGAGGATCGACTTCCATGTGATTTCGGCCATGATGCCCTCCTTGGCGCTGTCGCACGCCTTTATTGTTGTTCTGATGCCGCCAATTGTAACGATTGGACGTTTCCCCACGTCCGCACGTCCATATCACGAAACGGCCCATCGAAGATTCTTCAAAAAAGAAAACCTCCCCCGATTACGGTCGGGGGAGGTTATGTCATGAGCAAGTCAGCGACTCAGCGAATCACTGCTCGTTCTGGCCGTGGCACATCTTGTACTTACGACCAGAACCGCATGGGCACTGGGCGTTCTTGCCGGTTCCCGGGAAAGTGCGGCCATCCGCCCACGGAGAGTGGAGTTCCTCGCTCTTCGGACGCTTGTTGGCCGGGACCTTGCCTTCGGCGTGGCTGATCGGCTGCATGCCGACGATGCCCTTCTCGTTCTTCTGCTCGTCAGCCAGTTCATCGATGGTGGTCTTTTCGGCCTCGTCATCGGTCTCCGGCTCGCTCGGAGCGGTTTCGCCAGTGGCGGAGGCTTCGCCATCCAGACCCATTACGGCTTCGGCCGCGTTCACGGCCTCATCCTCGTCGGATTCGGTGCTCTCATCCTCGGTCATGGCCACGCGTTCGATGTCCACGTGGAACAGCAGCTGGATGGTTTCCTCCTTGATGGCTTCGATCATGGAGTTGTACATCTGGTAGCCTTCACGCTGGTATTCGACCAGCGGGTCGCGCTGGCCCATGCCGCGCAGGCCGATGCCGTCCTTGAGGTAGTCCATCTCGTAGAGGTGTTCACGCCACTTGCGGTCGAGTACGGCGAGCACCACGCGGCGCTCGAGCTGGCGCAGGCCTTCGCTGCCGAGCTTGTCTTCGAAATCGGAGTACTGGTCCTTGGCGTCGGAGACGATGAGCTCCTTCAGGGCCTCAACGGCCTTGTCGCCCTTGAGCTTGTCGACGGCGTCCTTGGCCGCTTCCTGCTCCACGGCGATCGGGTACACGGAGGCGATGGCCTTGAACAGACCGTCCCAATCCCAATCGGCCGGCTTGTCGGAACCGTTGTTGGCGCCCTTGATGTAGCTCAGCACGGTGTCGTCGATGAACTTGAGGATGTCCTCGTGGATATCGGCGCCCTTCAGCACAGCCTGACGCTCCGCATAAATGACGGTGCGCTGCTTGTTCATCACGTCGTCGTACTCCAGCACCGACTTACGGGTCTGGAAGTTGCGGCTCTCCACAGGCGCGATGGCCTCGCCGGATTCATTGGCGTAATACAGCACCCCGTCCTTGTGGACCCA
>OIAZ01000127.1_pt1 | contig 18385 bp, 15 predicted proteins | sample 1580911 | NCBI WGS metagenome assembly OIAZ01 (sample SAMEA3882507, study PRJEB24775) | human gut metagenome | biome: human-associated habitat; feature: intestine environment; material: feces | place: Netherlands | collected 2009/2010 | reverse complement strand
CAAGCAGGTGGAAATAACCGTGCGCCCCGCCCTCGATGTCCTCAAACCCGATGGGCACCGGGGAAGCTTGCTCCAACGCTTTGAAAAAATCTTGGTAGTCCTGCACGCTGCCGGACAGTTCATTCACTGCAATAGAGGGCAGCGGTTCGCCCTCGGTCTGGCTGACATCGAACACGGAAACCACCTTAAAGGCCGGAATCTGTACCGTTTTTTCTTCCGTCAGCGTCTTGCCTTCCTTGTCCAGAATCGGCTTGCCCTGTTCGTCCAGCTTTTCCATCTTCTGCTTGACCTTGTACGGCGCAGGAGCCAGAATCTTGATGCCCTTTTCGCCTTTCTTTACGGTGCGGTGGAACGTACCTTTCCACTTGTTGAAGCCCGCCACCAGCTGTCCGCCCTGCATGGCGATCAGCAAGGTGTTGTTGAAGCTGTAATTGTGGAATTTCGCCATCGTGGTGAGGTAGGCTTTGTAGCGGTCACTGTCGAATAACTGCTGAATCCCTGTTTCCAGCCGGTCCGTAATTTCTTTCATGCGCTCTGCGCTGTCCTTGCCGTTCAGGATAATGGGGATGACTTTCTGCGGTTCTGTTTCAGGTTGAACAGGCGGCGGGATGTTGGCTAAATCCCGCAGGACTTCTGGCGCAGGAAAGGACAGCACCCGGTATTCCTCCGGCACAGGCTGGCCCTCGTGGACTTTCTGCCACGCATCCCCGCTTTTGACAAGGTAGCCATACTCGGTAAACACGCCCTGCTCCTGCTGGGCCACAGACCGGCCGAACTGCGCCGTGTCGATGCCGCCTTTCCATTCTTCCGGCATATCCACCATGCCGGAGCGATTCAGGTAGTAATCTCCTAGCTGGGCAGGCCCGTGCACATCCGGCAGATGCACATAATAGTCCACGTTTTCGGGAAAGTCAGTAATTTTCCCGATGCTGGAAAGTTCACTCTGCGGGGCTTGCAGAGCGGCGTTCAGTTCTGCGCGTTCCCCGGCAGAGAGCGTTTCCAGCCGTGCGGCCAGAAAGTTCAGTTCATCCACATTGGATGCCAGCACCATGTTGTAGGGAATCGCAAAACGCTTTTCTTCTTCGGCAAAGTAGCCGGAAATGAAAAGGCCCTGCGGATTATCGGACGAAATGCCGATTTGCCGCAGGGCCGCTTGTACCTGTTCGGTTGTGGTGGGCAGGTCCAGCCAGACACCATCCCTGCCTTGCCGCTGCCGATTTTGCAGCTGGATGGAAAACAATTCGCTCATTTGGTCACACTCCTTTTTGCTATCCTACGGATAGAGAGAGCCGGTTATGGCAAAATGAATGCTTCACCTTACCATAACCGGCCCTCGTATTTTTGCCTTACTCTTTGCGCTCTACCCGGTAATTGACGTACTTGCCTCCTGTATCTGCCAGAAGCACCGTTGCATCATAGGTTTTGCCTGTCTTTTCGGAATAGAGGCCCTTGACCTTTGCCTTACCGTTTTTGAGCAGAGCGGCGGCGATCTTCGGGGTGAACGCCTTTTTGCGCTGCTCAAAGAAGCGGTCATTCTTCCACATCACGAACTGACAGCCACGATTTCCGCAGTAGAAGTTTTTCTTGCCCTCGTAGACGTTTTCACCACACCGGGGACACTTGCCGATGATAACCCGTTCCGACTGGAACAGGTTTTGTTTGTCCGCGCTGATGCAGGAGTAGGTCTTGACCAGCTGACGCACCTGCGCTTCAATTTCGGCCATGAACTCGTCCGGGTCTGCATTGCCCTTGGCAATCTCGGTCAGACGGTTTTCCCACTCAGCAGTCAGAGCGGGAGAGGTCAGGCTTTCCGGCAGAACCACCGCCAGATTGATGCCGTCCTTGGTGGGGACAAGCTGCTTGCCCTTGCGCTGCACAAGGCCCATTTGCACCAGTTTTTCCAGAATCGCGGCACGGGTGGCCGGAGTGCCCAGCCCCTTACGTTCCGCTTCCTCCGGCATATCCTCGGCCCCTGCCCGCTCCATTGCCGACAGGAGCGTATCTTCGGTATAGGCTTTCGGCGGGGACGTGAAGTGTTCCGAAACGTTAGCCGTCACGGAAAAACTCTGTCCTTCGGCCAGTTTCGGCAGGGTGTTCAGGGCTTCCGTTTCTTCATCACCGTCTGTTTTCAGGGTGGAGTGGAATCGCTGGTCGATCTCTTTCCAGCCGGGGACAAGCACCGTCTTTCCCTTGGCGGTGAACTCGTTCCCGGCGCAGGAGAACACAGCAGTCACTGTTTCGTACTCATGGGGCGCGGCTATCGCGCAGAGCAGTTTGGAGCAGACAAGGTTCATCAGCTTGCATTCACTCTCGGCAAGACCAGTGAAACCCTGCTTTACAAATTCGGACGTGGGGATGATGGCGTGGTGGTCCGATACCTTTTTGCTGTTCAGAATCCGGCCCACTTCCGGGGTCAAGTCAAGCCCTTGGGCAAAGGGCAGCAGCCCCAGCAGATCAGACACAAGATGTTGTGCTGTCTGGCCCATGTCCTCGGTCAGATATTGGCTGTCCGTGCGGGGATAGGTCAGCAGTTTCTTTTCATAAAGCTGCTGGGCATAGTCAAGGGTCTGCTTTGCCGTGAAGCCGAACAAACGGTTTGCTTCCCGCTGCAAGGTGGTCAGGTCATAGAGCTTGGGCGGCTGTTCTGTCCTTTTCTCTCGTTTGACAGAAGTACAGACTGCATTTGCACCCGTGCATTTTTCTTTGAGAGAATTTGCGGTTTCTGCATCCGCAATGCGCCCACTGTCTGCTTTCAGGCTGCCGGAATGGATGCCGACCGTGTAATACTTTTCTTTCTGGAAGCGCAGGATTTTTGCATCCCGGTCCACCAGCATTTTCAGTGTCGGGGTCTGCACCCGGCCCACGGTCAGGGTCTTGTGGTACAGCACCGAAAACAGCCGCGTTGCATTGATGCCCACCAGCCAATCCGCCTTTGCACGGCAGAGGGCCGATTGGTACAGAGCATCGTAGTCCGAATCCGGGCGCAGGTTTGCAAAGCCCTCCCGGATGGCGGCATCCTCCATGCTGGAAACCCAGAGCCGCTTCACCGGTTTCGTACAGCCGGCCATTTGGTAGACAAAGCGGAAGATAAGTTCTCCCTCCCGGCCTGCGTCGGTTGCGGCGGTCACACTGTCCACATCCGGGCGGTTGAGCAGAGCGCGGACAATTTCAAACTGTTGTTTCTTTTCGTCCGGCACAATGAACTGCCACGGCTGGGGCAGGATGGGCAAATCCTCATACCGCCACTTGCAGTATTTTTCATCGTACTGGCCCGCCTCGGCAAAGGACACCAGATGCCCGATGCACCAGCTGACCAGATACCCACCGCCCTGCCAGTAGCCGTTTTGCTTTTCAGTGGCCCCGATCACGGCGGCAATGCTGCGGGCCACACTGGGCTTTTCGGCAATCACCAGCTGAAAACTCATGTTTCATCCTCCTGTCCGTCCTCCGAATGAATCTCGATTTCAGCCGGTTCCTCGTCTGCATCCTCGTCCTCGCCAAAATCGTACTCGTCCAGATCATCGTGCCCGGTGGTATCGGCCTTGGGTTTGCGGAACTTGAAATAATAGAGTGCTGCACCGCCGCCCGCCAGAGCCAGCACCAGCAGGATCATCAGACTACCCATGCGGGACTTGGGCTTTTCCTGCGGCGTTTCGGTGTCGGTTTTCACTGCTTCCGGGGCCGTGCAGTTGCGCAGACTCTTTTCGCAGAGTGGGCAGTTTTCGTTGACGTTCCCAGCCTCACATTTCACCGTGCAGGTGCAGACTTCGACATCCTGCGGCTCTTCATCCAGCAGGGCCAGCAAGTCGGCATCATCCACTTGGTTCAGGAAGTGAACAGAGGTTTCCTTGTCCTCGTTGGCGCGGTCAATCAGGATGTAAAAATAATTCCCGGCCTTGGTGGTCACGGTAATAAGCTGCTTATCACCGTAAAAATCATCCACCAGTGTTGCGTTGCCTTTGGGCGTGATAGGTACACCCTCCGGCTCCATGCCGCCAGTGGTAGTTTTCTCGTCCAGAATTTCCGGCAGAGGTTCCGGGGCAGGGTCAGAGCCGCTTGCAAAAGCGGGCATGGAAAAGGAGCAGAGGCAGAGCAGGATAGCCAGAAGTCCGGCAGCGAAGTGGTTCCAGTTGTCAGGTTTCATCGGCGGCATCCTCCTGTTTGTGGTACGGTGTGGCGGTGGGTGCAGCATTCAGCGCACCGCTGCGCAGGAAGGCCGCGAACTCGTCCGGCTTCATGTTCATGCTGCGCACCAGCTGAATGATCTGCAAGTTTTCCTGTTCAGTCTTTGCAGCTTCCAGTTCTTTCAACTGCTGCTGGTATTCGCTGATTTTTTCTTTGAGCCGTTCAATGTCGCGCTCAATGCGGGAAAGTCTTTTTGCCATACAAAATCCTTTCTGGCGTCACGGTAAACGCCCATAGCTGTAAAAATGTTCCTGCCAATATTTTGAGTTGAGGTTTGTGTAAGAGATAGGGTCGCCGCAGTGCAGCATGATGGAATTGCCTACATAGATACCGCAATGGCTCACGCCGGGGGTATCGTAGGTTCCCTTGAAAAACACAAGGTCGCCCGGTTTGACCTGCGCCGTCGAAACAGGAGTACAGAGGTTGTAAAGGCCCTGTGCGGTCTGGCGGCCCACGTTCCAGCCGGAGTGATTCAGCACCCACGAAATGTAGCCGCTGCAATCAAAGCTGGTGCTGGGCGAACTGCCGCCCCACACATACGGGTAGCCGATGTACTTCGTGGCTTCCTCCATCATGGCGGCAAACCTATCATCCTTTAGTGCTTCCGGGGGAATATCGTAGTAGGTGGGCTGCTTGATGGTGGACGCATTGGGGTACTGCACCTTGCCGAACAAATCCGGCCGGTTGCCCAGCGTGCGCATATAGAGCGAATAGGCACTAAGCTGTTCTTCGGTCAGTACTTCCACGGGCAGGTGAGATAAATCCTTGTTCTTCAGCTTGACCGTGCAGATGTAGTATTCATACGGTTCTTGGTAGGTGATAACTTGCGGCACACCATACGGGCCAATAATGACCATCATTTTTGTACGGTAACGTATCTGCATGGTCACGGTCTCGGTCAGGATGTACTGCTTTTCAAAGAGCATTTCAAGTTCGCCCTGCACCTCGGCCAATGTAAAAACGCCATCATGCAGCGCAGACAAAATCGAGATCAGCACATAGGGGTCATGCTCGATTTCGTCCAGATAAAAATGGTATTCGTCGTAGTTGTGGGTGGCCTCGTAGGTGTCGAGATACCGTTGCAGTTTTTGTTCCAGCTTGGCGTAGGCTTTCTCTGCACCCAGCATATCCTTGTCCTTGGAAAAGTAAGAGGATGCCGTCACGCCGGTTCCAGCGGTGCCCGCCATCACGGTGCAGGACTGCAACCCCGTTATCAAGAGCAGAGCCAGCAGACCGAACACCGCCACAATCAGAATGGTTTTCCAGTTCCGGGCCGCAAATTCGGCTACCCGTTCGCCGCCCTCGGCCGCCAGCTTTGTTACCCGGAAACCGTTCTCTGCGGTGGCGGCTGCACCCTGCGCGGCGGCTTGTCCGGCCTGCCGTGCAGCTTTGGCATACTGCTGTTTGATACGCCGTTTCTGCCACATCCGGGAAATGGGGTTGCTGGCCGCCTGTGCAATTTGCGGATTGTCCCGCAAGGATTTCTGGTAAAAGTATTCTGCATTGGCAGACATGAGCTGACGCTCTGCCTTTTCCACGGCCTTGTAGGGTTTCATCTTGTGGTGCCGGATGCCGCTGCGGATGGCTTTGGCGGTCTGACGCTCCACCAGTTCTTCACCCTTGTGGCCACCCTCCACACCCACATTTTCGTGTTCGACTTCATGGATTTTTCCGTGAGCGAACAGCAATGCTTCCGACAGCGGCCGACTGGCCGGGTTTGGTTTCAGGCTGGGTGGGCCTTTGTCCTGCTGCTCAAAGCGCAGGGTGGATTTTGCCTTGCCGCTGGCTGCATCGTAGACTTTTTCCTTGACCGGGACACGCTTTTTCGGCAGAGCGACGCGGGCTGCATCCAGTTTGTCGGCTTTCGCTCCCGCCTTTTGGATATACGGCTGCAACGCCGGGTCTGCCCGTTCTTCCTCGGTCAATTCCAAACGGGCAGCGGAACGGTGCAGGCCATCTTCGCTTTCGGCGGTGGCTGCGGTTTCTGCGGCTTTTTTCGCTTTCTTTTTATTTTTATGACCGTCCTTGATGTCCTCGGCCCGTTCCAGAATTTTTTCGGCCTTGCCCTCGGCATCCGTGGAGTAGTCCTGTTCCGCTTCCCGACTGGAAACATTCTCTACAGTGCCGTCCGCTTGATTTTCCACCACCAGACCGTCACGGGTCATGGTCTGGGTGACTTTGGCTTTTGCCTGCAATTCTTTCAAAGTTCTTCACCTCCCATCGGACAGCGGCCCGTTTCAATGTCCGCAATGTATTTGAGAATCGGGAACACCTGCGGCGGCGAAACTGCATTGCCCAGTGTTTTCATCCGCTTGCTGCGGTTCGGCACATCCTCGGTCAGACGCGGGATGTCGGCGGGTTCTTCGGCCCAAAGGGAATGTCCGTCCATTTGCGCGGGAAACCCATCAGCCACTCTACCCAGTCCGGGTTGAGGTAGGGCTTTTCCAGCGTGGTGGGGGTCATGCGGTAGACCACATGGGAAAGCCGCGCCGTCCACGCCTTGCCGTCCTTGTTCATCTTGCGGTAGCTGCCGTTCGCAGAGATTTGGATGTCCAGCCCCTTGCCCACATCCCCGGTGTCGCTGGCAAGGGGTGTGGGAAGCAGCGGAGCCGATGATGAATACCCGTTTCCGTTCGTGCCACGCGCCAACGGCAGCAGCAGGTAATACGAAAACCCGAACATCGTAACCTGCCTGCTCCAAGTCAATGAGCGTTTTGTCGAGCCCCATACGGAGGAAGCCAGCAACATTTTCTCCAAGCACCCAACGGGGCTGCAATTCCCGGATGACCCGCAGCATTTCGGGCCACAGGTAGCGTTCATCGTGGAAGCCGCGCTGCCGCCCTGCGGTGGAGAACGGCTGGCACGGGAAGCCACCTGAAATGAGGGTGACGGTGCGAAGTCCTGTTTTTTCAAAGAAAGCCTCCTTTGTTACAGTGGTGATGTCCTGAAAACGGGGCACTTCCGGCCAGTGGCTTGCCAGCACAGCGGCGGGAAATGCCGCCCACTCGCATTGACAGACAGAGGTAAACCCCGCTGCTTCCGCGGCAAGGTCGATGCCGCCGATGCCGGAAAACAAGCTGAAATGTGTTAAGCTCATAGCTCCACCACCTCGCTGAGCCGGGTGGTCATGATCTTATAGAGCTGTGTGTTTTTCGGGATGGGGTTGGAAAACGGAAGCACCACGTTTTCAAAAATCAGCAGTCCTTCGCCCGGTTCCGAATTGTCGATGTACTTCTGCTGGTCTGCGGAGAGGTTCAGCCGTTCCGAAAGGATTTTGCGGTCGCCGGATGCCTGATTCAGCAGCGTGATGAAGTCGCTGTTTTCCAGAATGTTCTCAATCTCCGGGGAAGAAAGAAGGTCCTTCACATTTTGGGTGGCACCTGTGGGCACGCCGCCCCATTTGCGGAAGCGCTTCCAAATCTCGGCACTGTATGCGGCGGTCTGTTCCTCTTTCAGCAAAAGGTGGAACTCGTCTGCAAAATACCATGTGGCCCGGCCTTGGCTGCGGTTCTGGGTGACGCGGCCCCATATCTGGTCTTGGATAATGAGCATCCCCAATTTTTTTAACTGCTTGCCTAACTCTTTGATGTCAAAGGCCACAAGCCGGTTGTGGATGTCCACATTCGTTTTGTGGTTAAACACGTTCAGCGAGCCGGACACATACAGGTCCAATGCCTGCGCTACCCGGTCCGCTTCCGGCAAGTGCTGGTCGAGCAGGGCTTGGTGGAGGTCAGAGAGAATCGGCATATTCTCCGGGCAGGGGCTCGCCAGATAGGGGCGGTAGATGGCTTTCACGGCACGGTCTATCACGGTGCGCTCAATCGCTTCCAGACCTGTTTTACCGCCCATGACCAGCTCACAGAACGACAGCACAAAATCCGATTTCAGGGCAAGCGGACTATCATCCTCGGAGTAGTTGAGGTTGATGTCCAGCGGATTTACATAGTCCTTGCTGGTGGGCGAAAGTTTGATGACCTGCCCATGCAGCCGCTTGACCAGCGGATAATACTCGGCTTCTGGGTCTGAAATAAAAATATCGTCAGCAGTCGTTAAAAACACACTGACGATTTCGGACTTGCAGCTCATGGATTTGCCGCTGCCGGGCGTGCCCAGCTTCAAGCCGTTGGGACACCGGGCCTGCTTGCGGTCCAGCATGATCATGTTGTGGGATTTTGCGTTGATGCCGTAGTACATGGCCGCGCCGCTCTGGAAAAGCTCCTGCGTCACAAAGGGCACGAACACCGCCACGTTGGAGGTGGTAAGGCTGCGCTGAATCTTTATCTGGTTGATGCCCAGCGGCAGGCTGGACACAAGGCCCTGTTCCTGCTGGTAGTCCAGCCGGACAAGCGAGCAGTTATACTTCTGTGCCACACCTGCGGCTTGGAACACATCGTTGCCCAGCTTTTGCTTGGTGTCGGCCACATTCAGCACAAGAAAGGTCAGCATGAAAAGCCGTTCGTTCCGGGTCTGCAATTTGTTCAGCAGCTTTTTGGCGTCCTCGCCGTAAGTGGCAAGGTCGCTGGGCAGGATGTCCATGTCGTACCCGGAACGGACAGCCTTTTTCTGCTCCTGAATCTTCATGGCGTCAAGGTCTGTGATCTTCCGCTTGATGGTTTTGATGGCCTCGGTCTGGTCGATGGCCTGCACATGGAGATTGACGAGAATGCCGCTTTCCGTTTTGAGAAAATCGGCCAGCATTTCATCCGAAAGTTCCGGCGCAAGGATTTGTAAAAAGCTCACAGCTCCATATTTGCCGCCCAGTCCAAAAGTCTTGGCCGTGCCGAAGCAGAGGGAGGACGGGGCCACAAAATCCTTAGTGGACAGGCCGGAGGGCGCCAGCCAGTCCCAGTCAAAGCGGAACGGTTCCCCGTCCGGGTGGAAGATGCCGTGCAGCACCTCCAAACGCGCCTGTCCGTCCATGACGTGCGCCACGCAGCCCATGGTCTTGAAATAGCCCAGCAGGTCAAGACCAATGCGGGTCAGCCGCGCCCGTGCGGTTTTTAGATTGTCTGCCTCGATGGTGAAGGTCAGGTACTTGGTTTTGACAATGCCGTTGTTTCCGCTGGCAAGCTGCTTTTGCAGGATGGCGGTGTACTCGGCGCGGATGTCGTCAAAATCATCCCCCTGCGGTGCGATCTCAAAACTTTTTGCGTACTGCACCGGGTCAACCTTGCGATTGAGAAACGAAAGCTGCACATGGATGGAGGCATCCACATAGTTGTACAGGTCGCACAGGTGTTCAAAGATGGCGGTTCTTGTTTCCGGCTGGGCCAGCTGATAGCTGATGTCCTCAAAGGCAATGCACTTGGAGAACGTGCGTCGGTCAATGCGGCACACACCGTCCGGGTAGATGGCCTCATACGGGATGGTGGCCTGTGCCGTGCGGGGCTTGCCGTCACCCTTGTACTTGCGGAGAACGGCATCAATTTCTTTTTTCTGGGCGCGGGTGAGCTTTTTGGGCTTTTCGGTTTCGCGGGGTATCGTTTTTCTGGACAATGGCCTTTACCTCCTGTTCCATTTGGTATTGCCGCACAAGGGCGGCGTAAGCATTGTTGGTCTGATAGGGCCTTTCCTTGGGACGAATAAAGCAGCACTGAATCATTTGCTGAATCACCACTTCAAGGGGCTGGCCGTGCCGCTCGAACAGAGCGAACAGCAGCCCCGGCAGCATGGCAAAAATCATCAGCAGGGCCGCCGCGCTGTTGGAAAGATAGTCCCGGGTCAAAAAATAAAGCGGCCCGCCCGTGAGGAGCGCGCCGCCGAAGCAGACCAGCTGCCGCTTGGTCAGCCCGAATAAGACTTTGGATTTTACATGGGTCAAATCTTTGGGAACGGTCACATACGCCATACGTTTTTCCTTTCTCGGCCTTAGTGGGCACCAAACACCGACTTGCTGATGCTGCCGGTCTTGAACAGACAGAAACAGAGTAGCACGGTGTAGCCCATGCAGCCCCAGATGGCCCCGGCAATGTCCGCTGCACCTGAAATGTTGCGTATCAGCACCGCATAGATGCCCACGACAATCATAATCAGGAACGCTTGGAAGCCTAACGCCAAAAGCGATTTCAAATAGTTCTGCCCGGTGCTGCGCCACTCGCTGCTGCCCATGGTCGCCAGCGGGATAGGCCCCAGTGCGGTCACAACGTAAATCTCAATCATGCGGCCGTAGGTCACAAGGAAGATGCAGATGGACAGGATGTTCATGGTCAGGCCCACCACAAGGGTCTGGAACCACAGGCTGAGCAGACTGCCGATGGTCATGCTTTCCAGCTGAAATTCCAGTCCGGGTATCAGGCGGTCAAAGTGGATGGATGTTTCACCGATGATAACGCCGGAACTTTGGTTGACAACGCTCTGGGTGGCATCGAACACACCCATAACGATATTCCATGTGTTGCTGACAATGAGGATGGCAAAAGCAGACTTGAAAATCCAGCGGAAGAACATGGAGGTGTCAAAGTCGTGCATATTGTTCTTTTCGGTAATCATCTGGATAAGCTCATGGCACATCACAAGGGCAAGGATGGCCGCTGCAATGGGCAGCACCACCGTTTCGGAAAGACTGCGCAGCATATTGAAAATGCCGCTGTTCCACGCCTGCGGGGTAGAGCCGACATCCGAAGCGATTTCGCCCACCTTGGCGTTCACGTTATCGAACAGGCCGGAGAGGTTGCCCGTGATGCCATCTATCAAAATGCCTTTTATCCATTTCTCGATGATCTCACTAATCAAGCAAAGATACCTCCTTTCCCGCGCCCTCCCATGTGAGCGGGAGAGCGCGGTGGGGTCTCAAAGGTGGATGTACGGATAAGTTGAGGTTAGCCCAGCAGCCCGGACAGCAGCGGGACAAGGGTCACGCCGATCAGGGCAACGCCGCCGCCCGCGACCAGCTGTTTTATCCCCAATTAGGTGTAAAAACTCTGCTCGATGGCGGGCGGCGGCGTACAAAAAATCTATATGGTGTTGTTAAGAGAACCGTCCCGGCGGGACAGGTCAGGCAGTGACCTGTTCCACCTCCGGGATGGGTTTGAGATTAAAATGAATTTCGATAGAAATGTGTCTTGTTTTATCTTCGTCAATGCGCTCATGCACGACGATTTCTTTGATTAAGCGGTTGAGGGTGGCTGCGTCCAGCTCTGTGATGTTGGCGTATTCCTGAATGGCTTCCACCCATTGTTTTGCGTCATTGGCAAGCTGGACTTCATCGGACAGCCGCTTTCTGCCCTCGGACACTTTTGTTTTAAGCTCCGTCTGCTCGGTCTGTGTCTTTTCCAGCATGGTGTTGAAATTCTGCTCACTGATACGCCCTGCAATCATATCCTCATAAAGCCGCATTACCATTTTGTCCAGAACCTCAATCCGTTCCTCGTCCCTTGTAAGGGAGCGTTCCATTGCTTCCCGCTGTTCCCGCTGCTCGGCTTCACAGGTATTGGTCAGGCGGTCGGCAACCGCTTCCCCGTCCATCAGGGCAGCTCTGGCACATTCCCGGATTTTCCGCAGCACATGGCTGTAAAGGGTGTCATAGTCAATCCGGTGCTGGGTGCAGTGGTTCTTTCCAAAGGCATTGTAGGTCTTGCAGGAATAAATCTGCTGGGGATGTTTTGCGTTTGTGTAGCGTATCGTCAGCGACTTCCCACACTCGCCGCATTTTATCAGTCCGGCAAACAGGCTGATTTCATTGGTCTGCCCCGGACGCTGGCGGGATTTCAGCTTGTTCTGCACAATGTCAAAGCTCATGCGGTCAATCAGCGGTTCATGCTGTCCCTCCACCACAATCCAGTCCTCCGGCTTCTTTTCCCCAATCGTGCCGATTTTGAAACGGTAGTCCTTTTTCTGGGAAGCAATCGCCCCGGTGTAGACGGGATTCATCAAAAGGTCTTTGATAACGGAGAAGTCCCACATATACCGCCCGTTTTCCGGGTCTTTCTTTTCCCATTTGGTGCGGGTATTGCGAAGCCCCCGTTCCCGGTTCCACCATGTGGGGCAGGGGATTTTTTCTTCCTCCAGCCGTCTGCGGATATAGTTCGGACCATGACCGTTCAGGGCATATCCGAAAATCAGCCGCACAATCGGGGCGGTTTCCTCGTCAATGAGCAGATGGTTTTTGTCCTCCGGGTCTTTCCGATACCCAAACGGGGCAAGACACCCGGTAAACTGTCCTTTCTGCGCTTTCAGAAGATAAGAGGAATGGACTTTCTTGGAAATATCCTTGCTGTACATCTCGTTCAGGATATTCTTGAACGGGGCAATATCGTTGTTATCCCGCAGGGTGTCGATACCGTCATTCATGGCGATATAGCGGACACCGTTTCTTGGGAAAAAGTCCTCAATCAAATGCCCGGTTTGCAGATAGTTACGCCCCAGTCGGCTGAGGTCTTTCGTGATGACAAGGTTGATTTGCCTGCGCTCAATGGCTCTCAACATTCTCTGTAAATCAGGACGCTCCATATTAAGACCTGTGAAGCCATCGTCCTGATAGACTGCCACAACCTCCCATCCCTGCTTTTCGCAGTATTTTTCCAGCATATCACGCTGGTTTGCGATACTGGCACTTTCGCCTTGCAGGTCATCGTCCTTTGACAGCCTGCAATAGACCGCCGCACGATAGCCCCCGGCAAGTGCCGAACCGATTGTTCTGTATTCCATTTCGTTCATCATAGCCATTTACCCACACAATCCAGACGGTATCTGGCTCTTTTGAACCTCATCTTCATTATAGCCTATATCTTTCTTTTTAGCAAGATATTCTTTTGTATTTGTCTTTCCGTATTTCTGGGAAATCAGGCTGACGAACACATCGGTTGCGTCCAGTTCCCCGTCAAATACAGTGGTCACATGAATCTCTGTTTTGTTTTTTGCCATAGGCAGTTATCCTCCATACATGAAAATAGCCAGACAGAGGGTGTCGGCAACGAAGTCCGGCAACGGGCTTCAAAAGACCTTGCAAACAATCTCAATCTGGCGTTGATTACTATTTATACTTTTCTTTTATTTTTCTGTTGTTTTGGTTGTCAGAGAGGGAAAAAGCCCGGAAATAAGGGATTTTCCCCGGCAACCGGCTCGGCAACGGGATAGCAACGAAGTCGGCAACGGGCTGTCATTTTCAGAATGGAAGCTCCATCTGCTCTGTGACCTCCACAAAACCGTCCATAGATTTTTCGGGCGGGTTGTCGGTGTCCGTTGCCGGGATTTCACGCTCCCAGCCCTTTTGTCTGCCGTATTCCGCAAACATCCTCGGATTGGAAAAGTAGTTCCACCCGGTAATGCACTGGTTCATTATCTCGTTGATTTCCCGGATTTCCCATTGCTTCGGCTCATCAAAGGTGTGGTTTAAGGCTTCCTTGTAGAGCTGCTTGGAGCAGACCGTTTCCCCGGTGTACTTATCAAGGTAAGCCTGTATCATCCCGGCTTTGGTGTCCTCCGGCATAAAATCCCGCTGGTGTTCTTTGAGATACCGCTGCATGGCGGGGCTGAAAGCCAGCTTGAACCTGCCGCTTCGGTAAATCTCCATCGCTTCTGCCCACATCTGTTCGATATAGGCTCTGGAAGCGGCTTCGTCCTCCAAAATGTGAACCTCGGCTTGCTCCGGGTACACCATGACCGGGATAAATCGGCGGTTGCCGGAACGGTCAAGGGGGAGAAAGTCAAGGGCGTTGGAAGTGCCGCCGAACACGCATTGACGGGGGCGGTCTGCCGGGTGAGTTTCATAGGGAATTTTGTAAACCTCTTTCTGGCGGCTTAGAAAGGACTTGATTTCCTCAATGCTCTTGGCATTGGCGGTTGCCATCATTTCCGACATTTCAATTATCCAGTGACCTTGCAGCTTGCGGTACACGTTATCATCGTCCAGCTTCCGCAAATCATCGGAAAACCACTCGTCCCGGACTGCCAGCAGCCGGAAGAAGGTGGATTTGCCAGCCCCCTGACCGCCTACCAGACACAGCATGATTTCAAACTTGCTTCCGGGCTTAAATGCCCTTGTAATCGCCCCCAGCATGAACAGCTTCAAGGCTTCATAGGTGTAATCGTCCACATCAGCTCCCAGAAAGTGCCGCAGACAGAAGCGGATGCGCTCCGTCCCGTCCCATGCAAGGCTGTTCAGAAAATCCCGGATGGGGTGGTACTTATTCTCATTCGCCACAATCCCGATGGCGGTTTCAATCTTTTTCTCACTGGTAAGCCCGTAGGTTTCCTCCAGATAGAGAAGCAGATACTTCATGTCCGTATCGGTCAGGGCTGTGCTTTCTCTGTGAAAACCGATGGGCTTTATGATGTCCTTGCGGTCGGTCAGGATGTTGTAGGCGATTGCCCCGGCAAGCACAGGGTCACGCTGGAATACGGTCAGGCAGTTCCGTATGCTCTGGCGGACGCCGCCTTTCTCGGTGGTTTCCAGAGTTGCCTTTACTTCCTCAACGCTCTGGGGCGGCTGCATGGCGTTCATGGTGTTTTTTAGTTCTTGCTGCGTCTGCGGCTGCAAGCTCTGCCATTCGCTGTTCAAGCTGTATCACATCCTTTCCGTAGTCCGTAATCAAAGCCGCTTTTTCCTCTGTCTCCCCGAACAGCAGCACATCCAGCAGATATTCCACTTGGGCTTGCTTCTGTAAGGCTTCCACAAACCGGGGATGAAAGGCTTCCTCCGGGGAGTGCGGGGCGTAGTCCGTTCTCCATGCCATCAGCAGATGGAGATAATCGGCAAGAATACGGAAGCAGCGGTTCTTTGCTTCCTGAAACTGTTCCTCCGGGGATTTCTGCCGGGGCTTGGGCTTTTTTGCCTTTCCCGGCGGTTTCCAGTCCTCATAGGAAAGCCCGAAGTCCTGTGCCAGTTGTACGGCGGCTTCTTTCTTTCCCAGCCCATACAGGGCGGCGGCAAAATCAATCACATCCCCATCCGCACCGCAGCCGAAGCAGTGGTAACGCCGATCCAGCTTCATGCTTGGGGTTTTATCGTTATGGAACGGGCAGCAAGCCATCCCGTTCCGACCTACATGGATTCCATAATGCTCCGCAGCCTGTCTTGTTGTGACGGACTGCTTCACAGCTTCAAATACATTCAAATCTATCCCTCCTTGAAAATAAGAAAAGCACCTGACATTCTCTGATTGAAAATGGCAAGTGCCTGTTAAAGTTCCATATCCTGTTGTCTGTGTTTCGCCTGTGCCGGGGCGGTTCTTTGTGCTTTTTTCTCGTCAGTCTTATCCTGCAAGACTTCTTTGATGGGCTGCTTCTTGGGCGGCTCTTTGCTTTCCTCTGTGCCGGGTGTGGCTTTCCGTACCCAGTAGCGGATGTCCCGCAGCTTCTTCAAATCCTCCTGTACCTCGGTCAGCGGTACTTTCAGCTCTGCGATTTCGCTGAGAAGTTTTTCCTGCTCCTGTTGCAGCTCCTTTTGGGTACTGTCCTTATCGTCCGGGTGCTTGGCAAGGTAGGCGGCGGCTTTCGCATACCGGGCAACCTCCGGGTGTTCCTGTTTGAATTTCTCCTTTGTTTTCTTGAAAAATATCTTCTGGTACTTCTCATAGACAGGCTTACATTCCTTGCAGTCTGTCCGGCTGGCAAGAATCCCGTCAATCACTTTGCTGCGGGCTTCCTTTGGCTTCATCTGATTGCGGTAATCTGCGGCTGATTTCCCGGAAGATTCCAGAAATGCTTCTAAGTCCTCCACAGTGGAAAGCCCCTTTTGCCGGAGATAGGACAGGGCTTCGCTGACTGCCTTTAAGTCCTGTGAAGTCCCCCGGTTCTGTCCAGCCCTTGTCCAGTCCTTCCGTTCTTCCTTTCGTATCTCCATATACTTCATCAGCAGATTGGGAAGAAGTGTCGCTTCCTCCGCCGCTTTTTGTGCAAGCAGCTCTTTCCGTTTTTCTCCCAGCTCGGTAATCCAGCCTTTGAGGTTTTGGATAAGCTGCCGGATGGACTTCATCAGGCGGTTGGCGGCTCTGATTTCCCGGTTCAGGTTGCCGATATTCGTCTGGATACCACGCTTTTCCATCTGCCGGACAGCAGCCCCCTCATGGACAGTGGGGACAATATCAAGCCCCTGTCTGGCATAGGAACGCAAGTCCACACGCTCCGGGCGGTCATTGGCTTCCAGATAGCGGTTCTGGATGACCTCCCATTCATGCCGCCAGATTTCACAATACTTCTGGTCGTTCCAATCCACCGTATCCTCCTTGTGGCTTTTCCATCTGCCGGACGGAAGTTTTATCCGTTCCCCGTTTTCGTCAAGGTCATAAACCTTGCGGCTCTTGGGAAGCCATTTCCCATGTTCGTCCATTGCCCGCATGGTCAGCAGGACATGGGCGTGGGGATTGTGTCCCGGCGGATGGGGGTCATGGATGGCAAAGTCAACGATCATGCCTTTGGAAACAAACTGCTGCTGGCAAAACTCCCGGACAAGGACAGCGTACTGGTCGGGCGGTATCTCTCTGGGGATGGTAAGCACCCACCGCCTTGCAAGCTGGGAGTTCCATTGCTTCTCAACAGCTTCGGCAGCGTTCCAGAGGGTGTTGCGGTCTGTGTACTCCAGGGGAGCGTTTGCCGGGAGCAGGATTTCATTGTGGACGATACCACGCTTTTCCGGGTAGTGCTTCACTTGCTGGTCGTATTCACAGAACAGCTTTTCGCCGCTTTGGTAAGCAGCGGCGGCAACCGCAGACTGCCGCTGGCTGCGCTGAACAATCGTGATTTCGTTGTGTGGACAGGGCATTTCGTGTCCCTCCTTTCGGTAATTGGTGGATGGGGTGGCGTTTTACCACCTCATTTTGGGCAGAAAAAAAGCAGGAGACCTTTTTCAGATTTCCTGCTCGGTGTGCCGCTGTGTGGACGGCGGATATTTAGTTGTAAAAGTTCGGGACAAGTTGACCCGATGGGTAGATGGTACACTTAAAAATTATGGTTCTCTTGTCATTAGCTCATTAGCATAATGATTAAGAGCTTCACAAGGTTCATATTTGCATTTATAACCAATACCGTCAATTATAATAAATGGATTGTATGCTATAATCTCCACTTGAGAACCATCTGCCAAAGACAGAGTGAAAATAACTGCTTGTCCGGCATATTCTGTATATGAGTTGTCCTTATTATAAATAACTACTTCATTGAGATATGATGCCAATTCCTCTGTTTCTGATATTTGTATTGTTGTATCAGGAGGCGATAAGCGAACATTTGCCGAAGTAATGTCTTCTGCTGTTAAATTTTTGAATGGTCTATGACCAGAGAACAAGAGAACGCTAATACCTATGCCGATTAGACATATCAGAGCAATTAACAAAATCTTTTTATGCTTCATTTGATTCTCTCCTTTACACATTACTATAAAGTTTTCTTTTCATCATTTCTTGGTGGTCGGACATGACATAACATTTCTTTTTCACAAGCACCAAATTTTGAGAAATTGGATTTCGCTTCTTTTAGCGTTATTCCATGATTAGAGTCGCTTGGTTCGTTATCAGAAGCAATGAACGGGTCATTCTCCCAAAAACAAACGGGACAGATATACCCACAATCTTCATTTGCCGGAACATTATAGGTAAAATATCCGCAGCAAGGACATTGATATTTCATCATTTCGTATTTTTAGCTCCCCATTATAATTTCATATTTGAATATCAGCAAATTATCAAAAATATCATTCCTAAAATCGCAAGACTTTCGCATATAGAAACTATTTTGAAATTCCTCAAACTCATTTTTCCTTTTTTATATTCGTCATAACACAAATAAATTGTAATCGCTGCAAATACAATCGTTATAATCTCGATAACCGGCATCTATATCCTTCCTAAAATTGATTTGTCGCTCGTCATGCAATCTGAAAGTTATTATTTCAAAATAAAGGGTAGTATTATCATAACAACTCCTGATAGAGCAAATAAAATACCGCCAATTTTTGTGGTTTTCAGATATAACTCAGATGGCTCATCTGCACGATAAGATTTCCATGCTTCTGTTAATTTCCACACTAAATCTGGCTTTAAAAAAATAAACACACCTAAAACAAAAATTATAACTCCACCACTAATAGACCATAACATAGGCGTCCCTCCCGTTATTCAAGTCCAGTTTGTTATTGATTTCATTATACTTTATTACCTATCGAAAAGATAGCGTATTTTATGAAACTTGTCAGATGGGAACAGCTTGCAGCGCAAGGTGTCCCCAGATGGCAAGTCCACAAAAGGGTAGCTGGCGGCAGCCAGCG